>Ga0247810_10000092_pt1 | contig 150294 bp, 125 predicted proteins | sample UWRJL119311C1_FD_179918 | JGI IMG/M metagenome (GOLD analysis project Ga0247810, IMG submission 179918) | Plant litter microbial communities from Arlington Agricultural Research Station in Wisconsin, United States - UWRJ-L119-311C-1 | ecosystem: Environmental > Terrestrial > Plant litter >... | reverse complement strand
CTCCGCCAGTTGGAAAGAAACCTCCTCCCCCACCTGGTATGCGTAAGCCATCATCGCTCGCACCACCTCCCCAACCATCTTCGGCACCTCCGCCACCCTCATCTGCGCCTCCTCCACCTGTTGCACCTCCGCCACCACCCTCGGCAGCTCCTCGACCTCCTATAAGTGGCCCCATCCGCTCTTCGGCTCCTCCTCCACCCCCTCCAACCTCTCCGCCGTCTACGACCACAAATGGGACTAGCCAAAGTCTCGCTATGCAAGCAGCTATTCGTGCCGCAGGACAAGCTTCCCCGGTTTCTGCTCCACCCCCTCCCCCACCAAATGGACCTCCTTCCGCTCCATCATATAGGACGCCATCTCCACCATCTTCTGCGCCGCCTCCACCAGCACCACCGGTTTCTAGACAACAAAGTCAAGCACCCTCTAGGTCCACGTTAGATCCAAGCTCGTATACATTATCTTCTAATGGAACTTTGCCTAAGAACCCTAGTCCGCATAGCAGGAGTGCAGAACCCTCGAGAAGGCTCGTCATAAATGACGCGAGATGGAAATTTCAAGACGAGTCTATCTTACCTAAACCAAGAGATTTCATAGGTGGCCCCAAAAAGTATCGTGCTGGTCGTGGTAGCAGTGTGCCCTTAGATCTGAGTGCTTTTCAGTGAATTAATCCACAGAGAAATGAGACACTAGTATGAAATAGAGAGCACAATCATGGAAATAAATGTAACCACAGTGAGTGTTACATTTCTAAAGACGGAGTTACAGGAACCACTATAACGCCAAGGAATTACATTACAGTATCAAACTAGTTGTATACAGATTCACGTCGGACTTGGCAAGAACCTATATATTCTTAATTCATAGATCGATATAACTTAAAGGAACGTAGTATAGGCCCTGAGGTGCACTATAGCTAGATTGAACTAAGTTTTTTGGGAGTTTCATCGATCTATGATGTAACGCAGTGCACGTGACATCAAGTATGATGAATTGCTTCAGAACTCATTTGTGCAACTTATACTGAGTCGAGTTATTATTGCTCTAAATAAAATGCGAAGTTCATTCCTTCGACTAATGCAAGCTACTTTTGATAGGAAGACAGTCGGTGTTGGAAAGTTATAAATACACTCAGGATCAGTTCTTCAGCCTCATCCCTGGTGAGCCTTACGATCCGCAGCAAAGCGCTCAAGAGAAGCGAGGTGTCCTTACGCCAGTACTAGACCTTAATAACTAGACAACCATTCACTTATTCTCCAAAGAACTTCTTTGACTTCCACCCAAACTCACACAACTATTTACGGCCACTTCACAAGAAATATATAATCTATAAATAAAGATATCAATAAGCTTGGGGACCCACGAATATGGCGCAAATTAGAGGTACTGGCTATGGCCTTGGTGGCCAGAACACCTTTGGAGGACCAAGCCGTAATGATATGGAAAAGGACCCAAGTCCTCTGGACGCAATCCGGGAACAGACCAGCAAGATTGAAGACTTTCTAGATACGTTGAGCGATCCGGTGAAACCGTATGTCATTGCTTTCTTTTGGGGCGCGACTCTTCGCCCTGGTCCGCTTCTGGACAGTACAATAAAATGCGTTACTAACAACATGTTTCCTGCAGATACTTGCCAGCAATTGGCCGATTTCTGATCGTGGTTACATTCTTGGAGGATGCGCTGCGAATTATTACACAATGGGGCGATCAATTATTGTACTTGCACGACTACCGCCATAGTAAGCCAGCCAACTCGATTCCATTGCAAAAAGGCTAATTAACCAAACAGTTCCTAATGGTCTTACCCACCTATTCTTGATTATCAATGTGCTCGCCATGGTATCCTGTTCCTCTCTTGTTATTGCTCGAAAATATTCTGATTACGCCGTTGGGGGTCTTTGCGGAGTTGTAGTCACTCAGGCGCTGGGATATGGACTGATCTTCGATTTGAACTTCTTCCTCCGCAACCTATCTGTTATGGGTGGACTTTTGATGGTTCTCTCCGATTCCTGGGTTCGCAAGAACAAGGCGTTTGCAGGACTCCCATCGATTGATGAGAAGGACCGCAAGATGTACTTCCAGCTTGCTGGCAGAGTTCTATTAATCTTCCTCTTCGTCGGATTCGTTTTCAGCGGTACATGGAGCATTTGGAGAGTGGTGGTGGCACTTTTGGGTTTTGTCGCATGTGTAATGGTCGTTGTTGGTTTCAAGGCCAAGTTCAGCGCTATCATGTTGGTTGTCATTTTGAGTGTCTTTAACCTCTTGGTCAACAACTTCTGGACTGTGGGTTATACCTCTGGATACTCCATCGAAATTTCTTACTGACTGATTTTCTAGCTCCATGAACACCACCCCCACAAGGACTTTGCCAAGTACGATTTCTTCCAGATTCTCTCGATTGTAGGTGGACTTCTCCTCTTGGTCAACAGTGGCCCAGGTAAGTATAGCATCGACGAAAAGAAGAAGGTCTACTAGTTGCAATCAAATATTGGGTAGCATTCAAGGGGACGAAAAGACAAAGGCGAAACAAGAAGTTGTGTTAGAAGAAAGTCTGGGAGCAAAAAAAGAAGGGAAATCCAGCACCAGTTAGTTCATGGAACCATGGGAACGGCGTTGAAGAGTGAAAATTTGGAATTATTTTACTGCGACGTACTGATTACGTTTGGCGGCTTCGTAGCATCATCCTCCTTCCAAATGTAAATCGTTTTCTTGGATCTGTGGTCTTTCTGATTGTTACACCTGAGCTCCCTGCTTCTCGGCGCCACCCGAAGCCAGACTTTAGCTTCGTGGAGTGTTTATCAGTGACAAACAATCTTGAGATCTAAACATCCATTTGAATGCCCCAAATAACATCAATACGGTGGACTGTTCAGCACAATCAGCAAACTGAAAACATCAAGTGCACATGGTCGTTTTAGCGCATTTCGGGATGGATTCTCAACACCAGTAGAAGTAAAGTTAACACATGTTTCTGCATTTCGCTGGAAACATGTAACCCAATTCATCACATTGTTGCTATCTTTTTCTACCTTGAGGTAATAGATATATCTGATAACCTTACTATCCCTAACAACACGATCATTTCAAATGGCGTTCAATAAAGCTCTCATGTTACCAAATATAGTTATTCTTTCCACCTCCTGAGAATACTACTACCACGGTATTGATTAGCGTAGGGCGAAAATACTGTCGGGTCCCAAAGTGATAACATCTGACGCTCTAGAATATTGACTTTTCGAATCTATTTTCTCTATATTGATATTCACAGAATAATTAAATTATCAATGGCGACTTTCGCCATTTGAAGCATATTCATACAGCCTCGAGTCTTATCCCCAATACACCTGCCATCCTCAGTCCGAAATAAGCCGTGTCCGGTCATGTTGTGGCTGTGAGCGTTTGCTTCCATGCTGTCAAGAATATCATGGCGTATCGTCTGACGAAGCTCCTGTTGATAACAATCTCAGATTTAGTTCATAAGATAAAGTAGAATTAGGGGCTGGGAGACAGCTTAGGAGCTATTTACTGCCAATGCATGTCTTTAGGTTGCCTTTCAGACATGAATTGAGGAGTAGCAAAACTCGTTAGATGTTCTGAAGAAGTCGTTACTCGCGAGGACATTAGACTTACTAGTTCGGTGATTAGATCTTTTAAACCTTTGTGCTTGAAGCCATTCTGCTCATGACCATACACATCGAGTCTTAGCAACGCACGTACGGTCGTTCTCCACTGCTGAGCTGGCATCTCAACACCCTTGAAGGATAAACCACCAATATCGCAATTACCCATCAGTCTTACTCTTTCTTCATTTCCAAAGAACCCTCCATAGTCCTCGAATCGGAAGGTTTTTGTCTGGCCTGCAGCAATTGCAATCTCTGTTTCTTCGTCGATCTTCTGGAGCAGTCTTGCATAACCATTTGCAACAACGGGAATCATGGTTCCTAGAAGCATCGTATTCTGAAACAATTCAATTGGCGGCGTGGCTTCATCCACCGCGATAGCACCACATTGTGGACACCAGATGCATTCTGAAGCAGTCGCGGCCCCTCCACGAACGGTTCTTAAAGCAGTCACTATATCGGATGGTAACTGTTGCAGGGCAGCAAGAGAGAGACTATCCAGTTGATTAGCACTGTAATCTGTCGCATTTATGATGAGTATTGAGAATGTGGAAAGGGTTTATGAGCCTGGACATCACGCAACAACATCGACACTGGGACGGAAATCATCTGTTGCTCGTATCATCTCGGCTCCTATGTCCTTCTAATTCATTAACTGCTGCTCTTGAAGGAAAATAAGCATACTACATAGCTGATAAGCACCCACATGGTACCAGAACAGTAGCATGAGGTAAGTTCTCGCCATTAGTTAGTGGCAGATTCAGCGTGCTTGAAAGTTCAGTCTCTGGCGATAGTGTCGGTATACCACCGTCTTTTAGAGAAAATCCTCCTTTCTCAAGGTTTCCAAAATCAGTTGGAGTTTCACCCACAATTTGGTTGTCCTCAACGTGGCGGACATTGTGGCCATCGGTTGTTGCAATTGAGGTTGCCAGAGCATTATAGGGTAAACTTAGGAATGAAGCATCAAGAAAATCCTCAACCCCATTATATAAATCTAAATCATCTATGAAGTATGGTTGAGCTGGTTCGGGCCCGGGAACATCGCCGACACTGTTTGAATCATTGGTTGTCTCTGTCTCAATAAATTGCCTTTTTCGAGGCCTTCCCATTTGCTTCTGCTCAGAAAAGTGACACGCTATATTCTCCTTTTTACAACGACTGCACCCATCTGAGTCTTTTGAACAAGCAAGCTTCCGCTGCCCTTGGAGTATTTAGGTCCCATTCACTTCATGAATGTAAGATTGGGACTCACTGCACTCGTCACAGGCACGGTGTTTCAACTTTCGTGATGAATTTGTTGAAGACATATTTGGTATTCAGATTTTGGGCCGAATATGTACAAGCAAGTGAGAGAAGGAAACAACACGTGAGAATAGTGGCATTTGACCCCAATATATTATGTCTTTGATACCGAACGTCGTTGTCATACTTACCACGATCTAAGCTCGCCTGGGTGCCTAAAAGGAGGTCTAGCTGACATCCTCATATCACTAGGTCCGCACCCTCCAGAGGTCCATCAGTATCCATACTAGCCTTAGGATGGTGCAATGCCTTGCTCTAATAATTTGGAATTCAATTTCTTGAATTATTTTAGCCACACCTTTTTCATTTGTTTTGACTTATTTCATAGCTTAAACTTTTGGGAATTGTGTAGGTCTCAATATTGGGCGACCCAGAAACATTGCGGTGTGTGCTTATCGAGAGAACCACCCCGCTAAGATAGAAGCTTGATAAGGATTTAGCGAAGTTATTGCAAGAAAAAAAGTTGAAGACCCCGACCCGACCAGAGCTCTTCACCAAGTAGGGTCCAGGCCTTACCACTTACAACCTCAATTACCACTATGGCAATAACTACAGCACCTCGGAAACGTAAAGCTGTGACTCGTGATGTTCCAGAACTATCAGATGTCGAATCAGAGGCTGAATTTGGAGAGGGACTGCTTGAAGGAATATTGAGCGACTCTGGTTCAGACAATGACAGCGATGAGGATGAGGATGAGGATGAAGATGAAGAGCTAGAGAGTGGAGAAGACGAGCTTGATAATGAGGGAATACCAGAGGAATACCGCGATGTTGAGAGCGAGGAGCAAAATGCGACTTCGAATGGGTCGTTAACACATGAATCTCTTCAAGGGAATGCATTGGACGACGACGACAAGCCAAATTACACCATTGAAGAAGATGCGAATGGGGGAGAGCGATACGTATATAAAGACATCGACCCAGTTGTAAGGAGCCAGAGATGTCACTATGTGTTTCTGAAAAGCAGTAACTAATAGTTTGCCTTTTCTAGTACGACTCCGACGATTCAGATTTTGCTGTCAAAGATAACACAATAGGTATGTTGAAGAGTGCATGATCTAAAATTATCTATCGCAATCCCGTTTTGAGGAAACTTTCAACGAAGTCGACACTGACATTTAGATAGGCGACATACCGTTGAGCTTCTACGACACATATCCTCATATCGGTTACAACATCAATGGCAAGAGAATTATGCGCCCAGCGAAGGGAGAGGCACTGGATGCTCTATTAGATAGCATAGAAGTACCGAAGGGCTGGACAGGTCTTACCGATCCTGCAACAGGCAAACCGCTTAATCTCAGTCAAGAAGAGTTGGAGATACTCCGGAGAATACAGACAAACGAAATGCCTGAAGATGGATACGACCCATACCCAGTAAGATATGTGTTCTGTACAAAATTTATTGACATGCTAATCATTGTAGGATATGGTGGAGTATTTCACTGGTATTGAGGAAATTATGCCTCTCAGTGCTGCGCCCGAGCCTAAACGACGATTCCTACCTTCCAAGCATGAGGCAAAGAGGGTAATGAAGATTGTACGTGCAATTCGAGAAGGAAGAATATTACCATACCGACCACCTGAAGAGCGCGAGAAAGACGAAGACGTGGAGGTACATTACGACATTTGGCAAGATGAGCAACCAAGGCCAGATCATGTTATGAACATTCCCGCACCCAAAGCTCCACCTCCAGGATACGATCTCAGCTACAATCCACCTCCTGAATATCTCCCTACAAAGGCCGAGAAACAAGCCTGGGAATCAGCAGATGCCGAGGATCGGGAGAAGGAATACCTGCCCACAAAATACGATTCACTTAGAAAGGTCCCTGGATACGAAAAGTTCATAAATGAGAGGTTCGAGCGTTCTCTGGATCTATATCTGGCACCACGAGTTCGAAAGAACAGGCTGAATATTGATCCTGCTTCATTGTTACCAAAACTGCCACGCCCAGAGGAGTTGAAGCCATTCCCAACTGTTTGCTCTGTCCTTTATCGTCACAAAGAACGTGTCCGAAGTTTGGCAATAGACCCATCAGGACTCTTCCTTGCTACTGGTGGTGATGAAGGTATCGTGCGTGTCTTCGAAGTTGCAACAGCTCGACAAGTGTGGCACGCAAAGATTGGAGATGACGAAGCAGTAAATGTAGTAAGGTGGAGACCAGGCAGAGATGCGATGATCCTTTCTGCGGCCGCGGGAGAGGATATTTTCCTTATGGTTCCTGATGTTATCGATCCCGAAACTGAGCAAGTAAGCTTAGACCTTCTTGACGCTGGATTTGGCTACGCTACGAATGCCGTTCAAGCCTTGACCGCAAATGGTGCTCGCAAAGATCCCGTCGCCAAATGGACCCGTCCGGGTTCTCGACTCGAGGACGTTGGTGTCCTCATCAAGATTACAGTGCGGTCAACAGTGAAAGTAATCACCTGGCACCGTAGAGGCGATTTCTTCTCCACTGTTGCTCCAACTGCTCAGAAGAGCGCAGTGGCAATTCACACGCTCTCCAAACACCTCACACAGATACCCTTCCGTCGTCTCCCTGGTATTGCACAAACTGTCCAATTCCATCCTTCACGGCCATTATTCTTCGTTGCCACGCAACGAACAATCAGAAGTTATGATCTCCAAAAACAAGAGTTGGTGAAAATTATTCAACCAGGAGCTCGCTACATTTCCTCCTTCGATATCCATCCAGGAGGAGACAACTTGATTGTCGGATCTTATGATCGACGTCTTCTATGGCACGATCTGGATCTCTCAACCAGACCCTACAAAACCATGAGATTCCATTCGAAAGCCATTCGAGCCGTCAAGTATCACAAAGGTGGTTTCCCTCTCTTCGCGGATGCTAGTGATGATGGTAGTCTGCAGATCTTCCATGGCAAGGTGGTCAGCGATATGATGGAAAATGCTACCATTGTTCCCGTCAAGGTATTGAAGGGGCATAAGGTTAAAAGTGCTTTGGGAGTTATGGATATTGATTGGCATCCTAAGGAGCCATGGTGTAGTAGTGCGGGTGCGGATGGTACTTGCCGCTTGTGGATGTGATTTCAAAAACTGCTGTATGTTGCACATAGCATGGGAGTTCTAATGGTATTTACTTTACTGGATGGCCAATCAATGGAATTTAATATCCCACACCCAACCTTTTTGCCTTCTTCTGAATTCAAACTTGTGACCTGGCCACTGTTTGGCACCTCGGCTCCTGACGCTATTCTAGAATGGAGCAAGAATAAAAAGTAGCTTGTTTTTATTCCATATGAGTACCAGTTTGTCTCCATCTACAGCAAATTGCCTTAAGTAATATCAAATAACGCCACCCAGCAGTAAACCCCCGCAATGCATCATATGAGTATTCGTAATTGTCCACTTTATCCACTAAATTGACTAACCTTGCACGTAACCGCATATCAATAAACTCTCTTTCATTAAATGGAGGAATATACGGTCATGTCCAGGAATACACTCTGATATCTAATTAATTAGCTCCAGCAAGCGCAAGGAGGCGTTCCCCAGCCTTGATATTCGCGGAAGCGTACGCCTTGGATGTTTTTGGCAAAGTGCCATTGGCAGCCCAAAGATCAATCAAAGGTTGCATAGGCTCCAGCTCAGATGGTTTTAGCATGTCAATCTCCATCGCGGTAAGTACAAAGTGACTGAAGCAACTGTTCATACTCTTCTCCAGGTTAAGGTGGTAAAATGGCTCAATAAAGTGGCCCCAGTAAAGGTGAGCGTAAACACGGAACATCTGACGGAAGATGGTTTGGCAAACTTCAAAAAAGTCAGGCGGGAAACCGCTGCTTTTCCCGACCCAATCTCCAGTACCAGCGAGATGAGAAAGAGAAGTGGTCAAGTTGGTTGGGCCGGCTGGGATGGGAGTGTTTGAGCCAGGAGTATCGAGGCCACCAGAAGCGTAATTGGAGCTGTTAACGCTTGGCCCGCCTGTGTTATGGGCAAAGGAAACCCCGGCAGGATCAGTTGGAAAGATATTGGTGTTATCAATCTTGCCAGAAATCCATCTTTGCATGAGAGAAATGTATTCATGTGCAGGAACTTCAACCGGCTGCTTGTGAGAGTTGAGCCAGGTAAATGAGTGGTTTCTGTAGGATTAAATTAGCAGTATAACATTTGAATAAGAAACAAACACTAACGTGCTAGCTGACATGCGAGGACAAGTCGATGAATTACAGATTGATACACCATCCTCATCCTTGTCGTGAACCACCCGCACGAAATTCCATAAATTGCGATAGTGCTCAACAACTATTGACTAGTCAGTCCAATTCTATCATCGAGCTTCAAAGATATTACCTTGATGAGCAATCCACTCTCCTTGCTCAACAGTTTTTGGGCGCGCAGACAGTGTCATGAAGTTACCTCTGACAATGTGTTGAGCGTAAGCATTGTTGAGCCAGAGAGGCTTTGGGCGTGGAAGGTTGTAAACAGAGAGTGCATCACCACTCTGGGTACTTTGAAGACTACCAGTAGAGTCATTCATTGACATGGTCTGTGACAACGACGGAGAGTTTGGAAGCGGAGGTACTCTTGGAGCAAGATTGGTAGAAGACAAATTGGAGGGTAAATTGGAAGATGACAGATTGGATTGTGAGGATCCTGTTGGTGATGTTGGCGAAGCTCCATTTGGTCCTGGACTCTTGCTGCCATTGTTCTTCCCACCACCACGGAATCGGCCACTGCTACAGAGAAAATATGGTCAGCAAAGGTTCTCTAATAGTAAAAGCCTGCTGATAAACCCAACCAAATGCTCATAAGTAGACCTAAGGACCACCTAATATGACTGGACTCTGACACCCCCACACAGAGTTTCTCAAGCCATATCAAGGTAAAAGTTCGGCGAATTTGGCATAACGTGACCTTAGGACTGCACCCAAAATAACAAAAAGAAAAGCTATGGCGACCAAGCAAAGCGAACTATATTGGTAGACTTTCGGGTTAAGAGAAAGCAGGTTTTATCAAAGCTGACATATTTCAAGTCTCGCACAATCATCAACCAACCCCATCAACATCAACAAGTGTACTGCGAAAGAGGTAACATACATTCCAGAAAATAGGTTGGACATTGTGCTAACAGCTTTTAGACGAGAGAAGCAAGCTCTAACAGTGTCCCTCTAAAACTGTTCGGTGTCGTTGTTATATTGCTAAGTTGATATTCTGTAATATAAGAAGAGGTTTGAACAACGCTTAGGTGTGAATAGGAGACAACACTTCCCTTCTGGGAACACTGCTGCTTTAAGAGTTTGGACTGCTGTTTTTATATCACGTGATCCATAGCCTTACTCTTGCCTCAGCCTAGCCGACAATACCAATACTTTCCTGCTCTAACCTTTGCGCTTCAAGAGTATACGGAGAATATAGCGCTATCAAATTGAAGCTACACCTCTCGTAACCTCTGGCACAAATAGTCACGGAAGAAGGACTGCTCAGCCCACTCCAATTTGCCTGTTAGCACTTCCAAACACTAGAACCATGTCTTCCACATCCGCAGACGATATAGTAGATGATGCTGGGCTCGAGGATGATCTGTTTGGTGATGAGTCTGGGGGTGAAGTGGAGAAGCCCACCAAAACTCGGGAATTGAGCGATCAAGAATTGGACTCGGGGGACGACGATGGACGATCGGATAGAGAACCAGAGAAAGAAGAGATAGATTATGTTTCTGGACGAGATGCTCGCGTTCTGGACCAGACCATCTGGAGACATCCGCTACCAAAACCAGCAGATGGAGAGGTATGAATATAGAACTCTAGGAAGATCAATGCTTACCTTTACCTAGTTTAATAGCTTTCGTCTACCCAAATTCCTGGGCATAGACCCCCTTCCATTTGATCCCGATACTTTTCAGTTACCAGTAAGCGATCACCACACGCAGGATAAATCGAGTACATTTTCTGCAAGTGCGACAGCGTTATCCACCATTCGCTACCGAAAAAATGCGACTACGGGTGAATTGGAGAGCAACACTGTTATACACAAATGGGCAGATGGGAGTACCACCATTTCAGTTGGCGACCAACAGTATGACATGCAGACAAAACCTCTTGCACCACCGAGGGACAATAAGACTTATGTTGAGGTCCAAGATTCACACCAGTATATTGCTACACCTTCAATCCTTGCTCAAATGCTTGTTGTTGTTGGACACATGGGGAACCAATATACCGTTAGACCAAACAAAAACATCGAGGACGATGCGCTTGAGAGGCTTCAAAGGAGTTTAGCAGCAGCAACTCGCGGCACCAACAAGGGAGATGAAAATAGGAACGGTCCCCAAGTCATTTCAAGGAACGAAGATCCAGAATTGCAAAAGAAGAGAGCAGAAATTGCCGAGAAAGAACGGAATAAGGAGCTACGAAAACGCGACGCAGCAGCTGAGAAAGCAAATCTACCCAGTGGTTCTCGTCGCATTGGTGGTGGCCTGCTTAGCGTTGACGATCTCGAAGGACGTGGGGGGCGTAGAGCTCCAGCAGGAAGAAAACCAAAAGCTAATCGTCCCAAGAGACGGGGATATTCTTCAGATGAGGAAGAAGAAAGGATTGGACGGGGTCGCGAAGATGAATATGACGAAGATGACGGCTTCCTTGTTGGAAGTGACGAGGAGATTGAAGAGGGCGGTGATGATTCTGAAGACGAGGAGGAACTTGAGAGCGAAGATGAGCGACCAGCTAAGAAGCAAAAGAAAGCACAACGCGAAGTTGGGAGTGATGAAGATGCACCTGCGGATCTCGATGATATTGATCCACCGGCTGCAAATGAAGCTACAACGAGCGGAAGAGGACGAAAGAGGAACATTGTAGAGGACGATGAGGATGAGTAAAGGGTGTAACTACTTGGCTTTGCTCTCTCATATCTGGAACACAAGGCCATTATACTACATGTCATGCTTGCTTATAGGTTACTTTTAACCAAAGTGAAATCCTTAAGCACCGTAGCTAGGTATATTGGCATAGGTTGCACGTAGGACTCTACATCAGACTTGGTTATCCCCAAATATATAATTTTTGAATCCTAGAATGCTATTAGGGAAGATTCTATCTGGAAGCTGCTCGTGTCTTTTTGTCCAGTTGCTAAGCTACACGATAGATTTTCTTCTACTTTCCGTCTCATAATTTACACTCAACACACTATACCAGATCTATGATTTCAATGCCCTGCCAGCTGCATTTTCTGGAGCTCCGACACCTCGATGCAGTATCTAATGCATTATCTTTCGACGATCGTTCTCAGCCGCTAACCGCTTAATAGCCATTTTCCAACAGTCTGACTATCCTTGCCGCAAGACTAGTATGATAATATCAGCTATCACCACTCTGTGTTGCTGCAAAACGTAGCCAGCCGCTTGAAATGCTTAGGCTCGATGTGCAATCAGACATCACAGTAACAGAAGAAAAGCTAAATACGGTACGATATCATACGTAGACTTGCCTACAAGTTTTAAAATGTTTGTTAGGACTACTTCGGCCCATGCAATGCAATGCAATGCAACGTAGAGGGTTACTAGCACACATGTGGGAGTGCTAGAGCAAGCTCATGGGAAGGATGGATGCGCACATGGATTTGAAGCATGATATTCATTTACCCTAAAGTGAAATTGAAGTCATAGACCCTATGCTCCCCCACGGCATATGGTTAACTCCTAGCCCAGTCCAAATCATCAAGAGACTCCAGATTGCCACCGAGACAACACAAAACGCCTAGAAAGTCCAAAACACCCTGAAATCAGTAACGCCAGTCCCAAGCATCGGAACACCAGAATAATTCGAATGTGAACATCAATCGTCGTTAATGCCGTTAATGTCGTTAAAACTCTGCATCGGCCTCTTCAAACCACCAGGTTCCTCACTCTCCGTCAACTGCCTCCGTCAACCCACTCAAAGCCAAAGCATACTCCCCTGTTCCAACATCCTCATCCCACTCCCCAATCCCAGACATCATATCGGTCGCCATTCCGAGTCCTCCACTTTCACCACTTCCAGCCCCCTTTCCAGAGCTCTTGCTACGGTAGCTCTTCTTGCTCCCACACCCATGCTTCTCCACTATCTGGCTCTGAATGTGCATTGCCTGCGATAGATACTGAGTCTGTGATGGCGCAGGTGTGTGTGGGAAACTGTACGGGACGTAGGTGTCTGTATCAGCCTCAAGGAAGCGGCGGAGTTGGTAGGACATCTCATTTCTAGAGAAGAGACTTCGGTGCCGCTCCTCGTTTAGTCCCAGTAGTGGGCAGATGGGAAGCGGGCGAATGAGTTCGCCGTTGGTATAGCCATGGGTGTTGTTCATCAGCGGCTCGTTCCCAGGATCTTCTCGCTCGGGACCTTCGGGACAGTGGATTGATCCCAGGTTGGAGGACGCATCGGAATGTGCAGTGCGAAAGTAGTTGAACTTTGCTGGTTCGTCATATGCTTGCTGCCCGTAAGGTGAAGAAGGTGAGTGTGGGTGATCATCAAGAGTGAGGCCACTCAGATCCATACAGCTACAGTTGTCGGGGTTGTAAATCGGGCAACGATCTGGGGACAGCGTCTTGAAGCATTGCGGACAAGTTAGCTCCCATTGGGAGCTGTTGTATTGTTGGTCTGAGGTGTAGTCGTGGTGATCATGATGGGCCATGATGATAAAAGGATTCCTGGAGCGGAGGGGCCAGGGATAGCTTGATGTAGGGTTAGTCTTGACTGATTGCAAAGCCGAAGGAGGAGGCATACAATATAGGAATATGTTGAGCAACAATGAGAGTAAGAAGCTGCGAAGACAGATTGGCGGTGTTGGTACAAAATACAGGTATGAATATTGATACAAGTCGACACTGCAACTTGTCATAGGAGTATGATACAGGTTATGGTTGTACAAGAAGGGTAATGGTAAGGCTTGAAGTTTTGATGCGATGTAATACTAAGGAGATATGCAAAGTTAGTGGAGAAGTCTTGAGGATATATACATTTCAAAGGACGGTTGATGCTTCACAACCCCGCGTGTCAGGACTTCACTGGAGGCTTGGTCATCTGGATGAAAGCACCGATATTCGGCATCGGTATCTAATAAACGGTCGCTGGAGCTTGAGGAGCATAGCTATGGAACGCATCATAACGCCCGACTACTACGACAGACGGTGACTTGAAGGTCAGTAAGAACAGGACAGCTCAAGGATCAGAGCTCAAGCTCTCCAGCGAATCGGGAACGAGTCCATCGTCACAAGTCAGACAAGGCTGCCTTGTTTTCCAATCAATCTTTGGCTGCCTTACTATTTAAGAGTTCGATAGCTCTATCTTTGCAAACTGCTGCTCAAAATCGGCTACACGACGTTTTGGCCGCGGGCTTGCAGTTGCCAAAAATCACGGGCCGGAGCCGATAGTATAAAATGGTCAATTTGACCCAGCTATTCGCCAATCTGTTGCTGAGCTGGCAGGTCACACCTCCAGATTTCGACCCAAGCGGCTAGAATCGGGTGTACGACGCGACGCATCATGTTAAGATCGGTTGGATATGATATAATAAAAGAGGGACAGAGAAGAGCCGCTTGGGTTTCAATATCGCAGTGGAAAGTATCACACTCGCAGTTCTTGTGACCGAGTATGATGAATCCTTGCCAAGCTCGGTTCAAGAACTCAAAAACCAGCACGGAAACGTCCCGAAATGAAGGTATCGCTGGAAAACAGAATCTCCCTTACTCACAAGAAGTCCGAGAACAAGACGCTGGCCCCGTTGTGTTGACTCACACGCATTGAAAGACAACAAATGGAATCGGAAGGCGCCGCACCGCGATTTTTATTGCTTGAAACTGTCCACCAACCTTTTGCACAGCCTGCATCACGTCTTGCGACGTCGCTCCCTCTCTCATAAATCAGCCTTGTCAGCCCTAGCAGTGGGGATTTATGTTTTGCATTCGTTTCGTGCTTCTCTTGCACAAACTAAAAGCTTCTAGTTTGTTGTACGGCTTTGGAATCAGCCAACCAGATCAAGGAGCCTTGCCAATACTTTGCTTCCAAATGCCATAATATCTCCCCCATGATGACTGATATGTCATAACGCCCGTTAACTCTGCATATTCACATGCTACCAATTGGCGCTGTCACTGCTGGCGCGCTCTCTCCTTCCCTTGTCTTTTGAGGTGTCCACGGCACTGCCTCTCCTTCGAAGTCCTCCAGCTTTACGACGTCTAACAAACTGGTATCCACGATCCAGCTCCATTTCCACGGCGCATCTAACCTTCAATGCACCAATCGCTGGCCAAACGCTTTTCTCTCCGCGGAGGATCCAGTGATCTAGGCTGCTCTGTGTAGGTGTTTCTAGTAGTCGAACGAAGTCTCTCGCGGACAGCTCGGGAACCAGAGTCACAGATGCAGCAGGGACATGCTCGTCGACTAGAAATCGCCTGATAGACAGAGGAAGCAGCTGGAGGCTATCGAGTTGTTGTAGCCGGTGATGGATTTCCATTGTTATGAGCCTCAAAATGCCACCGGTCAATGAGGTCCGTCCGCCCTGGGTGTAGATTCGTGAAGGGCCATGCATATCACTCTGGAGAAATGGAACGAGATAGGGTCGGGCCTGGCTGACAATGAAGTGATTAACATTGAACAGCTCTGCTATCCGGGACAGTGGCGAGTCTCGTTCAGAGTATGATGCATGAGTCCAAGGTCTAAAGGTAGTTTCTGCTGCTAGAGACCAAGGTACAATAGCACCGGAGGCATCTTTGCACTTCAGAACGATAGACTGGCCATAGAGTGATGGAGACGACGCATTGGAAGCGATTGCTGCAGACCAGATCAACTAGATTAATTAGCGTGAAATATTTCTAGTGACAGAGCACATACCACATTAGGTGCTGTCAGATAGTTGAGGAGATTCGGTACGCCTCCTCTACCTGTTGTGGCTACCGTAATATTCAATACTCGTTTAGTCCGAGTATACGCTTCCTCAAAGGTGAGGTCCCCAACGTTCGCACGAACACACTCTTCCAATACTGTTACATCTAGAAAGTATCCTTGTCTAAACCATCTCCTAGTTCTTCGGGTCAGTGTGTCCCACCAACCATCCATTGAAGAAGATCGTCCATTTTCCCTAATGATTTTTTTCCTTTTCCCAGCAAATGCTGAAAGGTCTATACTCTCTCCGCGCAGGAATTTTGGTAGCTCGTCCTCTGTATGTATACCAACTAAAGCTGCAATCAAGGCTCCCGTTGCTGTTCCCGTTATTATCCTGGGAAGTAGACCTCGAGCAAATAATGCTTTGACCACGCCCAGGTGACACAATCCGAAAATTGCCCCCCCTTGAAGAACCAACGTACTCCGGCCAAATGCTTGCCTTGTATCATGTAGTAGATCCAACTTCGCCTGGCTGCTGAAGCCGGGTATTACGACGTTTCCCTCTGAACCAGGTGAGGTTGGCAGACTTGTCACATCTACAATTGCTTGGGCAACTTGTGTAATATAATCCTCGATCAACAGCTTCGTTCCCGCAAAAGCTCGATTAAACAGCCTCGGGGCCGAGATATTTCCTAAATTCCGTACCAGACCAGATCGCAAGAGATTCACCAGCTGAAGTATGTCCCCTTGTTCCCGGGCCGCGATTATGGACTGCAACCTTTCGTAAATGAGACGGTAGTCGTAATACTTGGAGGTTGGGTTCTGACGCCTGCACATCGCATAAGCATGTTGGGTAGATTGTAGCTATCCAAAGTCTAGTTACTCACCACAAATCATTCCCCAGAAGCACATCAAGTTGGAAAGTAGCTTCCTCCCATTCCTCGTAGGTTTTGGCATCCTTGAGTATTTCGAGCCAGACGTCTACCGGCTTTTTACGCGTGAACCATTCCACTAGCCTCTGCAGAACGAATTAGCCAAATGCTGAACCGCATACGGATGTTGTGGTCGTTGGTCGCTCACCCTTTGCCAAAACACCAAGACATCATAGAGCATGACACACACTGCCGTGATAATCCCCGCCATAACAGTAAGCACGAGCGAAAGCAACCATTGATGTTGACCGCAGCCCAATGTCTTCCTCGCTCATTCCTTCGAGTACATGCCTGAGACCGAGGGCAAACAACGATCAGCAACAGAGCTGTGGATAGAGCTGGAGCTAATGTGGGGAAAGCTACCCAAGTGTAGCTGTACGCAAATACGTAGGATCTAGGCCTTTACATGTGATTGACCGGGGATGGTGAGATGGATTACCAGCAGCATGCTTTTTACTACTTTATACTATACTATACCTCCGTACAGGTAATACAGTACTGTACTATACGTGAATGTACGGTATGGTAATGCACTTATTTACTGTATAGTGCTGGGATTGGCATTGCTGCAAGGCTGAATAAGCACGGGAGCGCGGGAGCCATGTCTTCTATCTTGGATGTTTGCGTGATGTTTCTTTGTGTATATCTCGATTTGGCAGATTCATGCAAGTTGAACAAATCATACCGGGTAAGCCTGAAAGATGGTCACCTCAGCTTACCATTACATCATAGTGATGAACAACCCAGCCATTGAAGCAGAGCAGAATACTGGTGGGATATCAGAACTCGGGGAGACTCGGTGCCAATGCTCAGACGAGGTCTGCTGCTACACCAGCAATGTGCTGTCTTGCTTCACCAACACACGATACATTCCCTCTGGCGGTGGTGTCGCGTGTGCTCACGCAACAGACCTTCATGACCCGGAGAATACTCCTATTCTCCATAGAGTCAGATCTGCCCTTCCACCATAGAGTTTTCAGCCAATAAATGGTCCACGTGCGAGCATAGTTGGATCATTTGGCAGCGTCCCGCCGCTTCCCAACCATCGTACCGTGCGTGAGGCACACCTTGAGAGACACGGTAAAGCTAATTGATGTTCAGAAAGTATATACTAGCATTCGTCTTTACTGTTTTGTACTGCTCCTGTGCTTTGCACTTACTTCCTCCATTCTAAAGCGTCCGTTCTTCGCACAAATAATATACATACATTCACATAAGCTTTGACACCAGCACTACACCCCCAGTTGATCCCTGAACCCTCAATCTTCACAACGTCAGCGTACTTTCTCCGAAAAAAAACCTCCTAAGGCACTCCCTAGATTATAACCTTGCTACTAAGCATGTAATATAAATATCCCTAGAAACCCTCTCTTCTCAGACTGCTAGAAGATGCGACTGTCCACCAACGCACTATTAGCAGCTTGTCTGCTGAAAGGTTCACTCGCGAAGCCGGTTGGTTATCCTCGAGACCTGCCGGTTCCATTGGTGCAGCACACAGTGTTGCAGCAGCAGCAGCAGCAGCAGCACCTACATGGCCGGTTCCTGCACATTACAGGTACGGGTTCGGCGATACTCTTCTTATCTCCCATGCCATCCTGACCTTATCTAGATCTGCATCCCGATCAATTCTACAAAGTTCATGCCTCGACAGAAGAACAAGACGCCTGCCATAGAGGTACGGGGACGTCTGGGATCTATGGCGCAGAGACCTCGGACTGCGACTCTCCATTTAGTCTGATAAATGAAACCTTCAAATGGATAGGGGATAATATCAAGGACGACATTGATTTCATAATATGGACAGGCGATTCGGCAAGACATGATAGTGACGAGAAGGTCCCCCGAAATGCGGACCAGGTCCTGAGTACGAATAGATGGATAGTAGAGAAATTCGAGGAGGTCTTCACTGCTTCCCACGGATCCGACAAGGCCTTCACGATACCTATAGTCTCGACGTTTGGCAACAATGATGTTCTGCCACACAACATTCTTTTGTCTGGCCCCAACAAGTGGCTCAAATCATATACCGACATCTGGAGCAAGTTCATACCAGAAGAGCAGAGGCACGGCTTTGAGAGAGGTGGTTGGTACTATGTGGAGGTGATCCCCAAGAAGTTGGCGGTTTTCAGTCTCAATACGCTCTACTTTTTCGATAACAATGCTGCTGTTGATGGATGTGACAAACCCTCGGAGCCTGGTTACGAGCACATGGAGTGGCTCCGAATTCAGCTACAATTCATGCGAGAGCGAGGAATGAAGGCCATTCTGATGGGCCATGTACCACCCGCACGTACCGATAGCAAACAGCTTTGGGATGAAAGTTGTTGGCAGAAATACACTCTGTGGCTCCAGCAATACAGAGATGTCGTTGTTGGTGGGCTGTATGGACATATGAATTTAGACCATTTCATGCTGCATGATACTAAAGACGTGAACCTCTTGACTGGTCTCTCGTCTACCAACGAAGAAGTCCGGGCCACCATGGAGGACGAACTCGACATTATGTCCGCAAGCGACTATTTGGGGGAGTTACGTAGTGACTGGGCCGGTCTACCCAACCCTGCCATTTTCGATAATTTCTGCTCTTCCAAAGTTTCGAAGGATAAGAAGAAGAAAAGCAAGAAGGACAGAAAGAAGAAGAAGAAGCAGTTGAAAAAAATAGGAGGCCCTTGGGGGGAGCGATTTCACGTCACTCATGTCGCCCCAAGTATTGTACCTAACTACTTTCCCACGCTCCGTGTAATGGAGTACAACATTACAGGATTGGATAAGTCAGCCGTATGGGCAAACTCCAAGTCATGGTCAAAACCCGCGACACAGATTGCTTTAGCCAGCGAGGCACATGAGGTAGAGTTTACTCAGGACGAGGACGACTATGAAGAGATGGACGACATTGTTGATGGCGATGCATCCATCGATGGAAAAAAGAAGAAACATAAGAAGAAGAAGAAGCCGAAGAAGAAGCCTAAGAAACCTAAGAACCCTGACTTGCACATTCCATCACCGCCAACCAAAGGCACTCCTCCAGGACCGGCATATTCACCCCAACCCTTCACCCTAACTGGTTACACGCAATACTTCGCCAATTTGACACATATCAACAACGATTACGCTCCTCTGCCCGATGATCTTGACAATAACTCCGATTCTGATGATGTTGTTGATGGAGAGAAGTGGAGAGAAGGCAAGCATAAAGGCAAAAAGCCAAAAGATAAACCACCGCATCCTAGAAAATTCAAATACGAGGTGGAGTATGATACTTTCAGTGATAAGGCATACAAATTAAAGGATCTGACCGTGAAGAGTTATATCAAACTGGCTCACAGGATTGGGAAGAAAAATTCTCCCAAAGGAAATCAGATTCGTGAAAATTTGGACATTGACCTGGACGAATATCACGCTGATAATGATGAGAGTGGAGAAAAAGATACAAATGTTGTTGATGACAGCGATGAAGGGGAGGAAAATAGTCTAGATCTCATAGATCAAAGCAAGAAGAAGGGGAAGAAACACAAGAAGAAGAAGAAGCACCACAAGAAACATAAGCAAAACAAAGTCTGGCTTGATTTTATCCGCCGTGCCTTCGTTGGCACTCTTGAAGAGGACGAGCTCGAGAATTTTAGAGCTGCAGAAGAAAGTTCGGGTTCAGGGGTACAGCAAGAGCAGACACCATTGGCAGATTTTCACGATGGGGAGCTATGAACGGCATAGAGAGCGTTTTGGATTTGCATTTAGCGAGGGACTGGCGTTAGATGAGTGATTGGAGTTGGGTCATATTGTATGGTTTCGTTGCATCGGTCTGTTTCTTGTATGGATAGAATGCTCGCATCGTTTGCATCATAGCATATCGGTGTATTTATACGCTGGGTGATAACCGCCGTGAATTCCAAACATATTTCTATCCTGCTGCATAACCCTCTTTACTGATTTCGCGGCTCTCATGGCGCTCGAATTTATCCCGCTCCTAGTAAGAGCATTCAAACTGTAATCAATACACCAGAGTCGTGCAAGGGTGCCCGCAGCTGCTTCAGGGTGAGGTCGATATCTGACTGAAGGATCGTACTTTACAGAAGTGACAAAACGAGTACTCTAGCTGCTATCTCTTCCTGTCTAGGCTAGTAGGAGGTATATCTTCCTCCAACAGTTCATGTCGTGTCCTAGGGTTTCTTCTCAAGTCTCTCCAAATCCGTTCCTCCACAGTCAAGACTCCACGATATAGAAGCGCGCGACTTCGTCATGTTTCTCCAAATACACCCAAATCGAAGATCATCCAGCACCTCGCTCGTCGTGCTGCCTGTATGTTAGTAACTGTAGAGGTTGGCTCTTCGTACGTTAACCTTCTTCTTTTTCTTCTTCTTCATCTTCTTCTTCTTTTTGGTATCAGGTGCTGGCTTCTAGTTGCAGAACAGTCAGTAGCCCCATCTATTAACCTCTGGGAATCAAGGTGTAGGATGGCGGTGAATACGGTAACTTATGTAACTTTTGGCTGTCTACTGGGTGAATGAGAGGAGGCTTGGGAGGGATGTGTGATTCATGTGGAGAGTGTAATGTGTGCTGTGCTTCGCGTATAAAATCTATACTCGAGAAGATCAGCGAGCGTTTACTTCCCAATCATGTCATCATCTTCGCAATGTCTTTCAGTCAGCATCTATATTTGGAAGGTATGTGGTGCTGGGTTTTGGTCTTTTGTTTTGAGGTTATAGCTGGTTGCTTGATACTTGCTGGGAGGTGTTGTAGTATTATGTGTTTTTGTCATGCGCTTGTGGTACTTCAAGGCAGGGGAATGACAGGACAAGAATGACAATGAATGTTCTGCGGTGACAGCGAAATAAGAAATGTAAATTGGGAGCGTGTTCTTGTTGTTGTTAACATTTTATACTTATAGCTGCAAAAGCCTATCTACATCACCCAGCACATAGTCTCTTTTTACTTTTTAAGTCAACGCTTCCTCCCTATTATACCAAGGGAATGTTGATCACTCCGTCGCTCCTGTCTTTCCTGTCGTGAATTCGTACTCGCTGCTGAACATATACTGGTAAACAATTTAAGAAATATAGAGATGCGGAAAGTGAATGTGGCACGCAAAAAGTGAATCAGCTTAAGCGGATAGCTTGAAATCAGCATCACTAACTATGTTTATCTTGGCTTGCTCTAGATATAGAAGGCCTATTATTTGAAGTGAATCCGGTTCTTACAGAGAGGCAGACAACAGCGGCCGGTAGTAGCCACTGGATAATTTTGAATTTCATGAAATGTGTAAGATGAAAGAGATCTTGTATTCCGTAGAGGAAGAATAATAGAGAATGTCTTCGCCTAGATATCAACGCATAGCGTAATGCATCTCGCTCTCTCTATATACATGTTTGCTGTAAAAACGACAAAGTTACATGAGAGGGTAGAGTACCTTGCTGAGATTAAAGCAAAGTAAGATCACAGAACACAGCTGCAAGCTTAATGGCAGAAAAAGTTACAATGCAAGCAAGATTAGTCAAGAAAAAAAGTCTACCGTTCAATAGGCCTCAACCGTGGCTGTTGGAAATATTCCCACCATTCATGAATATGGATCCGTCTATATGCTGGTACTTGGTCATGGAAAGGTGAATGGGATCTATTGATTCGCGCGATCATAATCCTATCCTATATACCCGATTGAATACGCACAGAGAAAATTTTTGGTAAAGTACGTTTTCTTCAAACTTGCTGAATCTTTGCCTGGAAGTTCAGAAGGCGCAGTTGCCCCTTGGAGGCTGTGACCCTTGGGTTTGTGGATAAGCAAGGCACTTTGATGGTTAGAAGTTCATTGTCACTCATCAGTATAGTAAATAGCTATGGAGGTAATTATGCTGACGCAGCTGACAATGCATGGCAATATGACCGCTGTCCGCGTACTCCCCTTCGCCATCTCTGACTTTTACGCATGTTCAGCTGATATTGTTCAGATAGTTTCCCAATACGCGCAGCAGGAAGCTAGAGTTGGATGGGCATGTACTAGCATCGTTGCTGGTGGCAAAACAGCGCAGACCATACTTCTATCCGGCACCCGTGAAACTACAATTCACGACCGAGACAATAAAATGATGATGTTGAGACGAACTACATGATACGCTCTAGGATTTTAGTTACCGAGGCGATGAATTAAAGTGCCGGAGATCTACACAGCCTCAAACCAGATACTGGCAAAGGTAACGGATTTCTTGGCAGCGAGGCAAAAGATGAAATCGTGGATAGATTCTGGAATATGAAAAGCAAGAAATGAGCGCGTCAGAAAAGCGGTGGCATGAGTAGGTGGCAGGAAAGGAGCTGGTGCCGTTGTTCGCGTGCGCCCCTTTTGTCATCGCTAATCGACTCGCTTCTGTTTGGAACTTGAATGGCCAGCTCGCTCGACTTGGCAGCAACTATCAAGATCCGGTTCTGGAAGTGCGTTCACGATACTCTGGCGGGAAACGAAGTGTTTCGTGAAGATTCAAGATTACGTTCCGGTGGTGATTGAAAGGCGGAAAGCAACGTCTTGGCTATTATCTCAGGTAATTGGCCAAGAGCCAAGCAGGAGGCAGTGCAAAAGAAAACAAGAGAATCTGGCCGTTGCTCATCAGAAATGAGATTGTCATTCCACAATTTGGATAGTTTGCTGGTCCTGGCAAAGAGTCACCATCTAGGAAGGTAAAGAAGCCAAATTTTTCGTTGGCTTCGGATCGAACGAGAAGCTCCGGTAGGTGGCATGTGGGATGTGGAATGTGGTATGTGGCAGGTGTTTTGCGCACATGTACAGTACATACTGCCAACACATCTGGCCACTGCCTCCTTGGTCTCAGCGCAGATTTTGCCCCAACTCGAGACATGGTAATTGCCGGAACCAAAGCAAATATTTGTGGGCGACGCCCTGACGTTTGAGGCGGAACAAACAGTTGTAGGTTCAAGTTAGAAAGTATATTTTGTGGATGATCTGGTGCATGCCATGACAACCAATCTTCAGGGTCTGTAGGTATGCCTAAAAGATGGATAAATGCCTCAAACTTCTTGGTTGGCTTGGATTGCGATGCAAGCATTTACTAACATTGGATAACGTTTGGCCGGTAATGAACCTCGACGGATCCTGTCGCGCATCGGTAAAAGATCATAGCAGCCAAGAGCGTCCAAGAGACTTGTAGCATTGGCAGACAAGTAAGTTAGATTATCAAAAATCAAGTAGAGGAATCATACGGGCGGACGTGGCTTTGTTTTGACGTGACGTCGGCGTCTGAACTCGCAGCCATCGGAGACTGGACCAGCTTAGCATGTAGGAGGATATTGACACCGGCTTTGAATTGCAAGTCAGTGCCTGCGGTACAGACCCGGAGGTGGATGACACTTTGTAGGTGTCTGCTTGTATGAGTGTTGGTTTGGTGCAGTATATCCACGATACAGATTTCCGAGGGCGCAAGGGGTACGTCAAAGGCGGCGGAAAGCAATCTGCGATGCTTCGATGATGATCCTCACCACTATTCCTGTATGGTACCGGCCGAAGCACAGGATGTAATGCAAGCAGGTCAGGTACTGTACTGTACAGTACCTGTACTTCGTAATGCACTGTAGAGTAAATTGATATCTTGTCCTTCCTGGTCCTACCGCCATACTATGCTACTTCGATCGAACTCGGGCATCCATCGACATTACATACTACCCCGGTCCATGCTGCCATATAGACGGGAGCTAGTTTGGAGCTAGCTTAGCGCGTATACTGGACTCGCTTAGGGCAGAGCAAGTATGGAGTAGCGGGTGTCATGATAATTTGCCAGTCGATCGAAAGGGACAGCAACAAACGCGGATAAGAAGACAGCACAGATAGATGTATCATAGGTCTCAATATCGTAGCTGTTTGGATGCAATAAGACTCATGCATCGTCTCTCCAGTAAGAAGAATAGGTGTTGCGGTGTGAGAATGATCAAACAATCAAACCACCAAAAGATTCGTGCTCCAACGCCATGGTTCAACGTTTGTTTTGTTCTGGGTCGGCCGGGCGCATGTGGATCCCCGCAAGGTCTTGGTATTTGGGCTGTGTATGTTGTAGTCGCTTCGCAACCTAGCTGTAAGAACCTTAGGACATCCACCGCACCTCAACCATCCCCTTCTGCCCTTGCGTGACTTTCTCCTCCAGAAGCCTAGCAGCGACAGGTCAACTGCAGTCAGTACAGGTCCAGCAATTCCATCACCCCAACTCCTGCTTCAAACCCCCCAAGTTGCCGGTCGGTGTGAGCTCAGTGAATGGCTTGTCGGAACACTCTTATAGTCGCCCTGTTTTCAACCTGAGCAATAGACGAGACGGCGACAAAGACAAGACATTTGTGCAGAGGTAAGATTTCCCTCAACACCACACCAAGCCGATCGTTTTCTCGGAAAGATCTCCTGAATTACTCTCCCTTGGCCCATACCCCATCCCAGATATCAAAGACGATGCAAGATTTGCAAGCTTAAAGGAGCCCAGCTTATAAGTTCTTCTCGGCAGGTTTACTTTCCAGCACAGCCTCTTTGGATGCGAGACTCAAGAAGCCCTAAAAGAACTACATCTGAGCCAAGGCTCAGCATCGGGCAGTGCTGTGACGAAGTCGCGCTCTCATCTCTCGAAAGCGCCTAAATCGAAACGCCTTCAGTATGGCAGATCAGTCGCAAGAAGAACAACCTACTAGCCCCGGCGGGCGAAGGCAAAGAGCGTAAGTTTCCCGATATTGTATATAGACCCCTCCAAGCCTTACTGACACCTTTTTGCTTAGTCCTACTATCACCATTGATACTTCAGCGGTCAGTAGTCTGAATCCACCACACGAGATGGGCAAAGATGCGGTTCCGCTCGGAGACATTTCCACTACACCAGCAACACAGGAATCGTCCAACCCGGTAGCCCACGACGGTACTGTTGCTGGTGCTTCTTCCACCAACAATCTCCATCATACCCGCCAGCCAAGTCAAGCAAGTCAGATATCGGTACCAGAGCTTCGGGCCTCTGGGTCTTTCGATAGTAGAGACAGCAGGCCGACTTCACCACACAATGTTTCCTCACCCATTACAAGAGGCGATAAAGGGCATGGCTTTTTGTCGGTTCCAGGCTTAAGATCAAGGCAAAACTCAATTGAGTCTGAAGAGGACACCCAGAAAACGAGTTATAGTGGGGAGACGTACACCCATAGCATGACGCCTGCAGAGCAGAAGTCAGCTTCGAAGAGCTCTAGTGGAAATAGTAATATAATGAACGACTCGGAGGCTTTGGTGGCGGATCCAGGGCACGAGGCGGATTTCACGCATGAGAACAACGTCTTCGCATTTTCTCAAGGCCAACTCAACAAATTGATCAACCCAAAGAGTCTGTCAGCGTTTTATGCCTTGGGAGGATTAGCAGGGCTAGAGAAGGGACTTAGGACAAACAGAAAGACTGGTTTGAGTGTCGATGAAACGGACTTGGATGGGGCAGTCTCATATGAGGATGCGAAAGCAGCCGCGAAGTCTTCAACCACTTCCGCCTCTGCCGATGATTCTAAATTACCCCTAGCCAGAACTGATACCAAAAGTTCCAGAGAATCACCCCGACGAGCGCCATCAGGAGAAGAATCTTTCTTGGATAGAAAACGGATTTTCAAAGACAATAGACTTCCGGTGAAGAAGGGCAAGAGCTTGCTGCAGCTTATGTGGATCACATACAATGACAAGGTGCTCATTTTACTTTCTGTTGCTGCCGCCGTTTCTCTAGCTGTCGGATTATACCAAACCTTTGCAACCGAACACTCTGCCGAAAACCCACCGATTGAATGGGTCGAGGGAGTTGCCATCATGGTTGCGATTATAGTTGTTGTTATCGTTGGATCACTGAATGATTATCAAAAAGAACGCCAATTCGTCAAGCTGAACAAGAAGAAGGAAGATCGCGACGTCAATGTTATCCGCTCTGGCAAAACTATGGAGATATCTGTCTTTGATATTTTGGTTGGGGACATTGTTCACTTAGAGCCAGGAGACATGATTCCTGTTGATGGAATTTTCATCGAAGGGCACAACATCAAATGCGATGAGTCTCAAACTACTGGAGAATCGGACCTCATCAAGAAGAAGCCAGCAGACGAGGTTTATAAAGCCATCGAGAATCATGAAGAGCTTCGCAAGATGGATCCCTTCATCCTCTCTGGAGCACAAGTAACTGAGGGTGTTGGTACTTTCCTTGTTACATCAACTGGTGTTAACTCAAGTTACGGAAGGACCTTGATGTCCCTACGAGAGGATCCAGATGTTACCCCTCTGCAGTCCAAGCTGAACACCCTCGCTGAGTATATCGCAAAGCTTGGTGGAGCAGCTGGTTTACTCCTCTTCGTGGTCCTGTTCATCAAGTTCTTAGCGCACCTCAAAACCAACAATGCCACACCTACTGAAAAGGGGCAGCAATTCCTTAGCATCTTCATTGTTACTGTTACTATCATTGTAGTAGCTGTACCAGAAGGTCTTCCCCTCGCTGTTACATTGGCTCTGGCATTCGCAACTACAAGAATGTTGAAAGATAATAATCTGGTTCGTCACTTGAAGGCATGCGAAGTTATGGGAAATGCTACGACCATTTGCTCCGACAAGACCGGTACTCTCACCCAGAACAAAATGTTGGTTGTTGCCGGTACCATTGGCACAAGCTCGAGATTCGGAGGCACTGTCGACACTTCTGATGAAGGATCAACATCTGGAACCGGAGCAAAGCCTTCTGAAATTGTCGAGAATGTCGCCCCTGGAGAAGTTATATCCTCTATGAGTGACGACGTTAAGGTCTTACTTACCCAATCTATCGTCATAAACTCAACCGCTTTCGAGGGTGAAGTCGAAGGAGTGCAATCTTTCATCGGCTCCAAGACTGAAACTGCGATGTTGATATTTGCACGGGATCACCTGGCAATGGGATCTGTTTCTCAAGCTCGCTCTAACGTCAATATTGCACAACTCTACCCTTTTGACTCTGGCCGCAAGTGCATGGGAGTAGTTGTTCAGCTGGCCAACGGTACCTATAGGCTGTATGTGAAGGGAGCTTCTGAAATTCTTCTTGACAAGTGTTCGGAGATTATCCATGATCCCACAAAGGAAGTCGCTAGTTCCTCAATGACCGAGGAGCACCGGAAAACCATTCTAGGTCTCATCGATAACTACGCTTCCCGCTCTCTGCGAACTATCGCTATGGTATACAGAGACTTCGACCGATGGCCTGCAAAGGGTGCTCGGCACGTAGACGGAGACGTTGTCTTTGAGGACGTTTTCCAGAAGATGGTCCTTTTGGGAATTGTTGGTATTCAGGATCCTCTTCGCGATGGAGTTCCAGAAGCTGTCAAAGCTTGTCAAAACGCTGGAGTGGTCGTGCGTATGGTCACAGGTGATAATTTGATCACTGCCAAAGCTATTGCCACGGAATGCGGAATCTACACTGCTGGTGGTATCATCATGGAAGGTCCACACTTCCGCAAGCTCAACAAAACCAAAATGGACCAAATTATCCCACGTCTTCAAGTCCTTGCTCGGTCAAGTCCAGAGGATAAACGTATCCTTGTCAAGCGTCTCAAGGAACTTGGCGAGACGGTCGCTGTCACCGGTGATGGAACCAATGATGCCCCAGCTCTCAAAACTGCCGATGTTGGATTCTCTATGGGTATTGCTGGTACTGAGGTAGCTAAAGAAGCTTCCGCGATTATCTTGATGGACGACAACTTTAATTCAATCGTCAAGGCAATGATGTGGGGACGAGCAGTCAACGATGCTGTCAAAAAGTTTCTTCAATTCCAACTTACTGTCAACATTACCGCTGTATTGCTCACTTTCATTACAGCTGTTTCCAGTGATAAGGAGGAGTCTGTCCTGACCGCTGTACAATTGCTATGGGTCAATCTCATCATGGATACCATGGCAGCTCTTGCTTTGGCAACGGACGCCCCTACACCAAGTATTCTAGACCGGAAACCGGACCCCAAGTCTGCCCCTTTGATTACTGTCAACATGTGGAAGATGATCATTGGAGAAGCGATTTACCAGCTCGCAATTACCCTGCTTCTTTACTTCGGTGGCTCAAAGATCCTATCTTACGACTCTCCTCACGAGCAAGCTCAATTGGATACTCTCGTCTTCAATACCTTCGTTTGGATGCAAATTTTTAATCAATGGAAGTACGTTATGGCTCCTCCGCCCCTTGCCTTAAAAATACCAGCCTGCTAACAAAACAATAGTAATCGTCGCCTCGACAACAAGTTCAATATTTTCGAAGGAGTGCTCAAGAATAACTTCTTCATGGGCATTAACGTTGTGATGGTTGCTGGCCAGGTTATGATCATCTATGTTGGTGGCAAAGCATTCAAGGTTGAACGCCTTAATGCTGCGCAGTGGGGTTACTCGATTGTTCTTGGATTCCTATCCATACCGGTTGGTATGGCCATTCGATTGTTCCCTGATGATCTGGCCGCAAGAATGGTTCCTAGTTTCCTGAAGAGACGACCAAAGGGACCAGAACTTACCATCTCCGACGAGGAAGAACAGTTCAGATTCCCCAAGCCTTTGGCGGATGTAAAGGAGGAGCTCGGGTTCTTGAAACGAGTCAAGGGTGGTAGATTGAATAACCTGAAGTTCAAGATGCAGGAAACACGAGATGCTATTTTGCCGCGTTCAAGAAGTGGCTCTCGCTCTAGGGATGAGTCGATCCCACAAACTCCAGAAGGTCAAGATGACACATTCAATTCACCCATTGCTGGTGGCCACTCTCCAGACTCTCGAAAACGGAGTAGAAGCAACCGATCTCGATCAAACTCCGCTTTGGGCGCGACAACCGTCATGGCTGGTATCATTGCCGGCAGTGTCGCTGGATGGTCTCCAATTGAGAGAAACCTCGAAGACGGTGACTCGATGCAATTTGCTCGTGGCGGCCGAGGACGAGCTGAATTAGAGGAACGAGATGGGGTAGAGATACATCCCGCGACTGATCCTAATGATCCAGTCATCCCGGAGAACCCACATTCTTCTAACGCTCCTCCGAGCCAGATTCCCGAACTCACACCTGCACCAGCTGATATAAAGGACACCAAAGCCGCCTCTGAACAGAAATCTTCTTAGTGAGCCACTTGGTATTACCCGAGCGGAGAAACTAGGCACCCTCGTGTGAAAACCCGCAGCCGGTGACAGCAAGAAATGAAGGTCAAAGAATTTTGGCTACAATCATGTGGCATATTGCCAAGAGTCCGGATCGAAGCAACAACACTGCTCATCAATCGCAAGGGACGAATAATGGATGACAGTAACCTGTAACATAAATACACCTTTTTCCTTTGTACATAATTCGACCAACCACGGCGTTGGATGCGCATGACTTTAAGTCTCGGAGAGGCTTATTTTCTGGGTGCGTTTTTTTGGCACCAAAGAAGTGCAAAATCCCAATAATGAAAAATTAGAATCTTTAGTTTAAGCGATGCTATACCTGTTACGATAGATGTATGGAGAGGTTTTGCAGGCCAGTTAGTAGCTTATATAGTACAATTTTACCTATAGCTACTTCACATGAACTCAAATCAAAACCAAAACACTTATGGTGACCTAGCTTTCACGGCCAATTAGTAATCATAAAATTAACCCCCCCTACTGAACCACTCATATCAAGTAATTACAATGTACTCCCAGGAGCAATAGAGACACTTATATTTGCTCAATCACTTAGCGGCATACTAAATTGGCATTTCAGACAGTCTAGCATTTTCTCGACCGCTGTACCCATTTTAAGGCAATCACGGAGCTGCTACAACAAGATCAAATTCTGTTTGAGAGCTTTTCCCTAGGTTGAATATCTTATTTCATCTTAACTGTAATCCCTACTGATCGCTATTGCATTCACTATAATCCGAATCATAACTGAAGTGTTCCAAACATCTTCTGCTCTTCAACGATAGTGATTAGTGTGATGGTATTATTATTACATTTTCTATATTTGATACTAAAATACCCACGCCCAAATCAAGCCGATCATACCCAGCACCACATTGGGCCTTCCAACCAATCCAGCCTCACCGGGAAGCGTAGCGGTGGTGGCAACGGCCAGCGGCGGCGTCGTCGTCGCCGTTGGCAAGTTTCCTCCCGATGCCGTGAAGCCCAGGGCTTCATCATCCTGCTCCTTCTGCCGCGAGCAATGATTCCAGTAGAAGCAGCTCACGCCTTCGTCGCAGCACTCCCTGCCGCACGAAGTCTTCCCGCTCGAGACATCGCAAGTTGCATCCGGGACTATGTCTTCCACCTTCCGTATCCCGGTGGGTCGCGCTGAGGTTGAATAAGTGGTCGTGAGCGTGCGATCGTTCACTGGCAATGGCGTCGGCACGCCAGGACACTCCTCTAGACAGGCGATAAAGAGCGAGTCGTATATCAACGTGCTGCTGTGGGTTGGCATGTCTGGCTCGTCAATGACCGAAGGATGGTCCTTGGCGCACTGTCTTGAACAGTCATATGCCTCACAGTTCAGTATTGGATCCTGCAAAATGTTGTTGCCATAAAAGTCAGCTTCGCCATTGGCGAAACCGCCAAGCCGAATGACTTCGGCAGTGGTGAGTTTTCCAGTTCCGCCAGAGAGGTAGAAGCTGGGGGTATAGCGTTCACCGTCCGTGGATAACTGTTGGCCGTTGGAAGCGTAAACGCTGATCCAGAGACGGTAGAGATAACCAGTGGGCCCAATAGACGGGGGAATAGTGATGTTGAACACTGTTTGGGTCATGGGGAGCGAGATGAGGTTACCTGGGTTCATTGTTAGTACCAATATACGAAGACAGCATTTGCAAAAGCACGCACATATTGGCCAGTTCCCCGCGGCGCTGTAAAGTCCCACGGTGTAATTGAATATCTGATATTTCGCCTCAGGGGCATCTTCCCCTAGCAACAGAGTCACCTGCGTAGGCTCTCCTGCGGTGACATTGCTGCGATTGCTGACCTTGAACTCCTGGATTCCTGCTTGTCCGGTACGGATCAGGAAACCCGTAAAGGCGCTCACAAAGAACAAGAAATGCATCGTGGAGACCTTAAAGCCTAATACCTCCTACTTGATAGGGCTCTACTCATGTCTGTAAGCAGCAGCAAAAAGCTGAATTATGTAATTTCGGAAAGCTGCCAATAATGTTAGTACTGTATAATCAATGTTTACGCCGTACCTAGCGTTCGAATACAAGCTCTTGGTAGACCAAAGCATCCAATGGCCCAGGGCCCACTAGATATATTCGTTTTCTACATTCTAATCGGAGCCCAATACAGAGTTTGGTTTGACACCAAAAAATCTACACTATGATAGTTCAAAGAAATTATTCATATTTCAACGTCAAATGCCATGTTCTGCGGATCTACTTTACCCAGCTAGCTAGCTGCTTTGGGATTTGAATTATTCTTACTAGTCCTCGCTTAAGCTTTATTCGACTTGTAGCATAGCGAGCCCCGAGGTAGTCCGTATGATGACAGTGTTTGTCGGTGCATGTTATAATCATACGTCAGAATGTGAACTGTGTTAAGAGCTACGCAGTGTTCCTAGTCGTTAGGAGCAACTTCAAGACAGAATCGGCTGGCTTTACAATAACAGCCACGATATTATTATTCGGCTTCCATAGTTTATCCAAGTATAGTTACACTTGGAGTCTCGCTTAAGTTTGACATCACTTCTCCGTGAGGCCACTTTTATCCTGAAGTCAATACGATCTAGACATTGCATTATGATTTTCTGTAGCAAAAGTCGAGGCATAGCAATAAATTTCACAAGACGTGCTTCAAGAGCTGTATCTTAGTTTAGTATTTCAGCTAGCTGAGTATGATAAAATGATATTAACACCAATGTGAAAATCCTAACCCAACTTTTCCCTAGTAAAGTTGTGGTTTCAATATATAACACGATATCATCAACTTCGTCTTCTCATTGATATATCCCATTACTCCATTCATTCCAGACTCCAAAATATGATAGTTACTGACGTGACATGTAAGAGATAAATACAGTTGATTTCCATCCGAAACGCCATGCTTCAAGCAGATTGCAAACACGATAATCACAAAATCATTGGACTAGCCATAGACAACTACATTCGGTGTCATCTCGTGCACCGAGAGCACCGCGTGGCTTAACCTTGGCTAGATCGTCAGACACGACTTGTACTGTCGACTGTGTTAAGGGTTCCAGCTCGTCGAGGAACAGGGTTGTTGGCTTCCCAGTTGCGTCCAAAATCGGTTGGTAAGTACCATCTGGAATTGCGATATGCTGAACGCAATATGGGTCGACATGTTTGTCACCCATTGGTACCCGCCTCTCTTCCATTTTCACAAGCTTAGGATAAAAGAGAGCGCCCAGCTTTGTATAAGGACTTGGGGATCGAGATGGTGTTGGAACACTATATGCGAGCGTGCTGGTGGGGAATGGTAACGGGCTACTGGGAGAGGGTAGTGATTTGAAGCCCGCCCAACTGGTCTGGTTAACATAAATGAACGTCTCCAACAAGGTGCCGTTCCAGTAGCAAAACCAAGGCTTCTCTCCAGGTTGCGTCAACCCTTTTCGGGCTTTAAAGCTATCAGTAGGAGAGGAGCTTCGACTTTGGCCATTGCCTCTTCTTTGCTGGTTGGTACGTTTTTTGAGGCCTCCTGGGGGAGTCAAGACGCTTTCTGGTAGAATGACTATTTTGTCATAGCTGGCTTGAAAGAACCATGCAGGCCCCCTCTCGGGATTCTGTGAGTCATTCACTAGTCTCATGCTTTTGGGCTTTTTCAGCACTGGTGGCTGGGCCCCATAAGGCAAGAAACTATTTGCTTCTTTTTTAAACTCGAGATTAATCTCACTATTGGATAGTACGTCTTCTTCTGGCGCAATAGATATAGAGATTTCATAGTCAAGAAATGGCTGGATTTGACAGCCCCAGATCATGGACTTTGTAGAATCCGCTACACAATTAGCTGGAGCAACTGCCGGAACAGTGGCTGGTAGGATGAAGCTACCAGTTGGAAGCGCTGCAATATCCGGTGGAAGTGTTTGGAATGGTTTCGCGTCGATGGTAGTCATGGTAATCTCCGTCGTGGTTGTAACTTCCTGCCTGTCTAGATGTTAGTTCTGGCCACGATATCAAAAGTTGGCTTTGGAGTAGGTTCCTTACGGGATGGTCTCATTGCTGGGGTTATTGTGAGGCTGTTTCTTTGGCTTGCTTGGTGGCTTTAGCAAAGCAAAGACTGTCCCTAATATAATTCCAAAAAGAATAAAACAGATTGCGATTAGGACAAAAACCCATATGGGTATGATACCGCAGACTTTCCGCCGGGCAACCCGTTGCCACTTCTTCATTTTGGGCTTCTCCGTGACTCCTGAGATAGGTGTATCAAGTTGACGTTCCGACACTATGCTCGGTGCTGCCGATTGTTGGTCTTGAGGTGAGCTGAGGTCTTCACGGGATGCAAACTCGGGGTTTCGTGTAGCTAGACCCATACCTCCTGCTCCAGGAACAACAACCTGGATATTGGAACGAGTCTTTCTCGCTAGAGCCTCGTCCGCGTATTTAGTATAAGGCGGAAGTTGCTCAGTATGGCCATCTGGTCCGATTAAGTCGGCAATCTCTTCGCCGTCCGGCCCAAGTCGGCGCTGATAATCGTGATTGCGTCCGGGAAACCCCACAGGGGGTACTGGGGGCATATCAGGGTCACTTTGGTTGATCCCTATGCCTAGTCCTGTATTATGAGAATCTCTCCTGTAAGGGTGGTGCATTGTCAGACCACTAGGGCCTGCAAACGACATCTCCGATACCTGAGCTGTAGATGTCGTGGCTATACTAGCCGTTCTTGCTAATCGAGCTTGTTGGGGATACATCTGGTATGGATGCGATGGCGCCGTGGGACCTTGGTACAGACTCTCTGGCCTGGTAACGATATCGGATGACGCATTCGATGATCTGTCAATGGACACATGCGGTGATATTGAGCTGGCTGCAATCGGCCTCGATATATTCGTTCCCATTGCCCCGTCATGTCGCAAGGCAAATGAATCGTATCGCGGTTTCGTAGTGCTTGAAGGCCTTGGTGGTGGGATTGATTCTCCTGTTTGAGGCAGCTGATCTCTTATTACCGTCTGGCCTGCTGGTGTATATCCCCCATCAGAGATGCCTAATGCCGCGAGAGCGTATTCATCATCTGTGCTAACATCCGACTGCATTGACAGTCGTGTTGACACCCTCGTATCCATCCCCGTTGACCCCCGATCGGGCACAACCATTGTCCTGTGGTGATCGGTGTCTCTTTACTCCTTGGGTCCCTTTGCTCTTTATCGTTCGGCCCAGTGAGCAGAGGCTTACGGATGGAAGCACCTCATCCAAACCAGTCTGGAGAGAATCGGTCCTGTGCCGGCACGGACGAATTGGTGGAGAGGTGGAGTGGTGGGTGGATGGATGAACAGTAATTTTTGGTCTGCAGCACTAGGATCTACTATGCTACAAGACTCATAATATTTGGATTTGACGTATTGTGAACGATATTGTATGGGTGTTATTAAGCAATAGAGAGGAGGTTGTGGTCTGGATGAGGACGACGAGCGACTTTGTTTGGCGTTGGCCCGTGGCGGCGTGGAGAGAGACGGGAAGGGGAGACTGCAGTTGCAGTACTTGGCTCCATAAAGTTTCACTTCCGGGTGGTGTGGAGCCCGGGCCTGTTACTCTTCCAATAGGTTTTAGTGAGCGTGAAGAACCTGGCAATGGCTACAGTGGTGGCTACATGGGTGACATTGGCTAATCGTGCTACCTGTAACACTCTAGAGGTCTTGTATCGCGTACCTGAGCCTGAGCAAGTCCGGGTCGAGGAGACGGACGACGACGCTCGCTCTGCACGTTCGCACGTTCCCCTCTAGGAACTCCGCCGTGCCTTGGATAACCTCCAGAGATCCCATCGAGCACCACCAGTCCGTCATAGCATTTGTGGTCGGGGATCGCGCTGATAGAGTATACAAGCAACCGCCTGGGTATATAACACCAAACATGTGTCCCCCTCATACCAACCTGTCTCCCTTCTATACCCGAGCTGGCTGAGCGAATCGTCTTGCATCTACTCCGTAGAATGAATCCCAACACCACTACCATCGACTTGCCGGTCTTTTGGTAGGGGAGATACCGATGCTGCAGCAGTCCCAGCATGGACTTCTCTCCGCGCACATGCGGTTAGTTGATCGCTCTTCGTAATTGTGTATTATATGCACTGGAAGGACATATTCCACCTCAACCAGGAACAGTGCTTTCCTATGGCCAGCCAGATGCTAAAACGAAACATGATCGATCCGCAAACATGTCATATTGAGTGAGAGTTTTCCGTTGCGCCGACCTTGACGGAGAAACTATCCAACTTATGATAAGCATTTCAATAGCGCAATTAAACTGGCGGCTCATAAAAAATCATCAAAGGATCATAATGCTTTTTTGAACTGAAGGCGAGTTGATTGAATGGCCAATATCCTCCTGATCCGATGCATTTAGGCTGGAATTCCTACCTGCCCGAATCCTGGTTTTGTGCCTATTGTCCATACTGACCTACTTAGTCAGGGTAAAAAATCGTTCTTCTGGTCACGAGTGACATTCTCCATAAAGCCTTTGGAGATCGAATGTGAATGGCCCGAGACTTATCCAGTGTTTCATGCAGGGCTTAATCATGACACTATCAATGATCAATGATGACATGTAAAACATCACTTGAACTTACCCTTCCTTTCAGTGCTGCTTAGGTCCAATCTGAAAGACAATTCAGAAGGCGACTTCGGACCAGTGAACGAAATGCTCCATTCTCTATAAGTATGTATATTATTGAGGCCAAATGAAAAAAATTGTATATTTTGAATCAGGTATAATATATAAATGGAATATCCAGAGTGGACTCAACACCGAGTTTCCAACGATAGCGCCGAATAATAGGTGCATTGAATTTGAAGACCGGAACCTTCTGCTGGACAATTTGATGCCTCAAATTTGTATTTCTAACTGCTATAAATGGTAGCTTTAGCCTTTCGACACTTTTCTGCTCTTCCTGCTCGTTTATAATCACTACTATTCAATTGACCATACCTCTTTGGGACTGAATACTTGGAAAACGGCACCAGACTGAATAGCAATCCCTAGTCCTGGAATCCATTTGGTGGAAGCGTAGTAGAAAATGCTTTTATCTTTGGTTGCCAATCATTCCGACAAGGAAGTTCAAAATTCTTAGTAAAAGGTTGGAGATGTCGCGACTCAGTGTGAGACAAGCACATGATACAAAATTGCGAGGTATCACACCGTTTGGAAGCAACACGGGGTGAAACAGAAGAATATAAAGAGAAAATAAAGATTGATAAAGGCCAGGCAGGTGTGCTGGTAACAGCGGCTACCATTTATATTGTTCATTGCTCTCTCTCACACACATTTCTTGATGAGGAATCGCACGTCCAGCATCGAGATGTTCCCGAGGAGCATATAGAGCATTGCGCTCAGAACTGTTTGTCCGCCTACCATACCGCATGTGGGAATACAACATATTGGTGAAGAGTAGATTTAGTCGGAAAACAACAAGGTATTGGCTAGCCCCAGCTTGGGTTCCTGCATGCTGCTCCCGCACGCCAGCCTCTTACAGCATAGAGAGAAAGGTAATCCAAAGCACATCCACACGAGACACGGTGATACCGTTCTCAGTTGGTTGGTAAACACGATTTGGTAAACAGCATAGTTCATAGTTTCGATGAGTTGCAAGCTGGACTGGCGGTCAAGTGGAGAGAAGAGCTGTGTTTGAAAGGAAGGATTGCGAGTATCCTCCTTCTCTACAGCATGGCCTGGTTCCAGTAACATCGCAGCTTCAAGCGATAACGGCCAAGGGAGAGTAGGGGTCCATTATTGGCACACAAATCCAACAATGTTTCGATTTGCCTTCACCTCCCCTTCACGCAGGTAAGCTTCGAAGTGGCATAGCGCAAGGAACCAACTCCCCACATACCGCCATGCCAACGGTTCTCTAAATCAAAATAAAATATTTCTCTGCTTGCTGCCTCACTGATCTTCTGTTGCTCAACCGACTGCTGTTCAAACATTCAAAAATTCTTGCTGCTCAGAACCCGTACCGAAAAGTCCTTTACCCCTTTCGCTGCAGGTGGAAATCCGGTATGTCGTAACTAGGGTGCCGAGGGTGCATTTAATTTCACCCGAATTCCACTACCCGTTTGCCGCCAACCTTAGAGTGCCTTTTCTGGTATTAGCTCTCAGTTCAACAAAAGCTAACGATAGCGATAAAGGGACTCGTACTCTAGACTTCTCCTATTTCTCTAACCAATTTTCCAATTATCATCCCTAATACTTTTGTTCCTTCAGCATTAAAATCACCGCTCACCGCTTCCCCCACCATGCCTTCACGTCCTGAAAACATCGGCATCAAGGCCATTGAAATTTATTTCCCAAGCCAGGTATGTCCCAAAGCTTTCCTCTGATACAGTCTACGGGGAAATACATGCTAATTTATCTCCAGTGCGTTGACCAAGCCGAACTCGAGAAATTCGATGGCATCCCAGCAGGAAAATACACCATTGGGCTCGGACAGACCAAGATGAGCTTCTGCGACGATAGAGAAGGTGAGTGCAGCACGAAAATTGGCGTGTATAATAGCTAACTTCCTCGCGCAAAGACATCTACTCCCTTTCCCTCACCGTTCTCTCGAAGCTCTTGAGCAAATACCAAATTGATACCAGCACCATCGGCCGTCTCGAAGTCGGAACCGAGACTATTTTGGATAAGTCGAAATCCGTCAAGTCGGTGCTTATGCAGCTTTTTGGAGACAACACCAACATTGAGGGAGTGGATACCATTAACGCCTGCTACGGAGGTACCAATGCTGTGTTCAACGCTCTCAACTGGGTTGAATCTTCTGGATGGGATGGCAGAGATGCGATTGTGGTCGCAGGAGATATTGCCTTATATGCTAAGGGTAACGCAAGACCTACTGGTGGTGCTGGTGTAGTGGCCATGCTCATTGGTCCCAATGCGCCAATAGTCGTAGAGCCTGGGCTCAGAGGAAGTTACATGCAACATGCGTACGATTTTTACAAGCCAGATCTTACCAGCGAGTACCCAGTGGTCGATGGCCACTTCTCGGTCAAGTGCTACACTGAGGCTGTAGATGCTTGCTATAAGGCTTATAACAAGCGCGAGGCAACTCTCAAGTCTGCAGTCAACGGGCACGCAAATGGCGACAAAACAGAGGCCGCTACCGGCCTCGACCGATTTGACTACATGGCTTTCCACGCACCCACCTGCAAGCTCGTCTCGAAATCCTACGCGCGCATGCTATATAACGATTACCTCACCAACCCAAATGATGCAGTGTTCTCTGATGTCCCAGCCGAGCTTAAGGACATGGAGTACACTCAGTCTTTGAGCGACAAGGTTGTAGAAAAGACCTTCATGGGATTGACCAAGAAACGTTTCAATGAGCGTGTGCAGCCCAGCATCGAAGTTCCTACTATGTGTGGTAACATGTACTGTGCAAGTGTGTACGGTGGACTTGTCAGTTTACTTTCCAGCATTGACAGCGCTACACTACAAGGAAAGAGAATAGGTGTTTTCAGCTACGGTTCCGGATTGGCCTCGAGTTTGTTCTCTCTGAGAATCAAGGGATCAACTGAACTTATTCAAAAGACCCTGAACATCAAGGAGAGACTTGCGGAACGTCTTACTCTTGCACCAGAAGCTTACGAGGAGGTTGGTCAACTGAGCACCATAATTAATTCAAAGCTAACATATTGCAGTACTGCGAGCTCCGTAAGAAGGCTCATCTACAAAAGTCATTCACCCCAAGTGGCAAAGTAGACACTATCGCCAAGGGAGTCTACTATCTCGAGAGCGTAGATGATATGTTCCGTCGCAAATACCAGATCAAAGCATAATCTCATATAGATGGTGTTATCTGCCTCCTTTTTTCTTATATAAATAGAAAAAATCTCTTCTAAAGACCACCAGCAGCATAAAAATGGAAGCCTCGGGATGGATATTGAGTAGGGTATTTTTGGTGTTTTGCATTTTTGCGTATACACCTGCTTTCGTGTGCATAGATCGTGATTAGTCTCTGGATTTAACATCCCGGTAATGCAAAAAAGAAGAATAATTTGCCAAGATTACTTGATTTCATCTGATTCCGCACTCTTGTAGTTTTGAGCCCTGTGAAACGTATAGTATAGCTTTTGGTATATGAGTGTAGAACGATCATAAACAACATCAGGCAATGTATCGTGAGCCCGAAGGGCTATAAATCACAACGTAGAAGAACGTGCTATACTATTGGGATGAGGGAGTATGTGTTTTGATAAAAGCTTATTACCATTTATGCATTTCAGTACTTGGTGGACTGATGATTCGATTAATGCACTTGATCAAGACTGTTGAAATTTTAAGCTTCGCTCCATAGTCTGGTGGCATTTGGAGGTGGAATCTTATTTACTAGAGTGACGGCGCTGGATCCCGTAAGTTAGCAGTCAAGCCGTCCAGGAAATTGTCAGCCTGTTTCTTCGCCTTCTTTTCTCCTAGAATTCTCCTTCTCTCCTCGATTTCTCTTTTGCGCTTCTCCTTCTTCTCCTCCCTCTCGGCCCTCGCCCGCTCAGTCGCCAACCGCTCTCTCTCCAGCGCCTCCATCTCCTCCTTCCGAATTCCCTCATCCTTGGAAAACGTATAAAATCCCACTCCCTTCATCCGAAATTCTTTATCCGCTTCATAGTGCTGCTGCGGCGGTGGCGTCGCACTCCTATCCCTCTTCTTAGCCAGCTCCTGCATTTTCTCTATCGTCTCGTCCTCCGGGTTGAAGGCCGCTGTTTGCACTGTATCCCCATAGATCAGATTCGCAGGCATGGCTGGTCTTGCACTCATACGATCCAACTCTTCCGCCCCTCGTAATTTGTTCTTCTTCTTCCTCTCCATCCTCTCAGCATCAGCACGTGTACCGCGTCTCGCTCGTCCATATTCATCCTCGTAATCCACGATCTCGTCCCCACCATTCTCCATCTCACTCTCGACATCACTCTCATCCTCTCCCTCGACCCATTTCCGATCAAAGTCCACCAGCGCCTGCTCGTCACCGTCGAAATCTCCCCTCTTCATCGCCCGATACTGCTTCGCCTTCTCCTCCAACCTTCTCCTACTCCGTTTTAGCACTTCCCCATTCACATCTCCAATATCCCCCGTGCTCTTATGTTTCTGAGCAGTAGACCGAGGTCCGTCATCGAGCAGGTCCCGAGCAGCCCGTTTCTTCGCATTGCGGTTATGGGAGGTGAAGATGTCGGGTTTTGACTTGGAGGGACGAGGACGGCCAGCGGCTCTGGGAGGTGGTGGTGCGGATATCAGGCTGGAGAGCGTGGATGCGAAGGCAAGGCTCGAGGAAGAGGAGGTCTCCACAGGGGTATTCTTGGGGGCCCGGGTTCCGTAAAGCCCGGTAGCTAACATCTTTGGGTCCAACTCCATGGCTTGGATTGCGAGATGGGAATTTTGTATGGTGTATTGAAGAGTCTCGAGGTTTGAGATCGACATGCAAGGCAGACAAGGCTGAGATTCAGGGTGTGGCTTTCGAGACGAGCTGGGATTCTTAGCGACATCGGCATTTGCTTGGAACCCCGCGAAGCCCCGCCATATAAAATCACTTACAATGTAAAGGCCATCTTCTATGTAGAAAGACTATACACAATTGATTCTTTCAATACTTAAGACTCAATCTGAAATTCCCTTGAGATGCCTTCTAAAGAAATCTATGTCGCAGTGATTGGTATGATTCTAAAACTTCCACACTACGATCGCCACAATCATCTAACATGCAATTATACAGGAGCTGGAGGTGTGGGAAAATGCTTCCTTTCACAGCTTGATGCCCTTTCGAGCCGCCTATCCAAGAACTCCTCTTTACCAAAAGTGTCTTTAGTGTTTGTTTCCAGCAGCAAGAAGGCGCTCTATACCCCAAAGTACACAGCTCTACCTTATGCCAACATATCGACCAAACTTGCAGACTCCACCCAGGAGCCTCTCTCTCTACCGAAAATCATCGAATATCTAGCTGCTGCTCCTTCCAAGGCGATACTGGTGGATAATACAAGCTCCCAAGATGTAGCAGATCAATATCCTCAGTTCCTCTCTAAGGGCATTTCCATTGTTACTCCAAATAAGAAGGCATTTTCCGGATCATACAAACTATGGCAGGATATATTCTCCGCAGCAGATGCTTCAGGTGCAAAGGTCTACCATGAGAGTTCCGTTGGAGCCGGACTACCAGTTATTTCAACATTGAAAGAGCTTGTGGATACTGGGGACAGAGTAACAAGAATTGAAGGTGTATTCAGTGGAACCATGTCCTTCCTATTCAATTCCTTTGCACCAACCGAGGGATCAGGTGGTAAATGGTCTGCGGAAGTTAAAAAGGCTAAGGAATTGGGATATACAGAGCCCGACCCAAGAGATGATTTGAATGGCCTGGACGTTGCTAGAAAGTTAACCATATTGGCAAGACTTGCTGGAATCGATATTGAATCGCCAACTTCATTCCCAGTTCAAAGCCTGATTCCAAAGGAACTGGAAAGTGTAGCAAGCGGGGAGGAATTTTTGCAAAGGCTGCCCGAGTTTGATTCTCAAATGGAGGCAACAAAAGTCGCTGCTGAGAAGGAAGGGAAGGTGGTGAGATTTGTTGGAAGTATAGATGTGTCAAAGAAGGAGGTGAAGGTTGGACTGGAGAAGTTTGATCGGTCGCACCCAATTGCTGCTTTGAAGGGGAGTGATAACATCATCAGCTTCGTAAGTACTCCCTACATTCCAAGAACCATAACTTTCCGTACTTGAACTTATTGTCTGACTGCCATTCCAGTACACCGAAAGATACGGTGCAAATCCTCTGATTATTCAAGGTGCAGGTGCTGGAGGAGAAGTCACAGCAATGGGTGTCACTGGTGACTTGCTCAAGGTCCTTGAGCGAATTTGACTATAACGCTTGCTTGTAACTTAAAAAGAGTACGTCGTTAGGCGATTTCGTAACCACTTCCCCTGCGTGTATCATCGCCTGTCGCTAGCAGTTTTCCCACTCCTCTTGTAACCTTCATCCACCGTTCTAGCGACCCGTTTGGTCATCTCTCCAACGGTGTCACCAGCCTGTTCCAAGGAAGACTTCGTCGATACAGGAATACTCAGTCTTCTCGCACTCCCGCTAGGTCTTTCACTTAAACTTGGCGCTCTTGGTCGTGGTCTATTCCTTGCTCGCCCCCCTATGTATGGGATATCGTAGGTTATTGTCCGAATAATAAAAAGCACCACATCATAAAGTATCAGAAGCAGCCATGGCCCAATCGCCAATACACCCAGAAAAAGCTATTGCAATGTCAACACTTAGTTGAAACGTATATGTGTAATAGAGGTGGCTTACGAAGATTCGTATTGCCCAAAACTCAATGAACTGAATGCCCTCTGGTAATATTGAAAACCAAGGCATCTCGTATAGGATGTCCGAAGCTCTCGGGTCGCGGGTGTTTCCAATGTTGCAAATACGATATATTCTTTCACGATGCTGGGAGAGCAAAGCAGATGCGTTCAATGCGCTTCGAATACTCGGGGGGAATCCGTGTCTCTAAAAGGTGAAATATGATTGTTCATGTCGGGAACTGCTGCAGGATGTAAGAGGGTAGCTTCCAAGGGATGAATGTTTGATCTCAACTTCATTTGGCAGGGGTGAATCGTCATACGAGAATTCTGCCAAATAGAAATTACAATGGAGGCAAGGACAAATACAATAGATTTTCCCGGAATAATAATTGGTTTTACGAAGTCATCATTGAGAAACTCATCTTAACCTCTATAATCATGGAAAACAACCTGAAACATTCTATAGCAGTAGTCATGGCAAAGTCAGTATCAAGTTTGGTTGAAGGCGGTAAGAATTATTTATCTTTCGAGAGGGTGTCTCCATTAAAATTATGGACCTGCATTGCATATTTCAAGGCTATCGCAAAGCCTTGCGAAGTTGCGATGCATGTCACTAATTCAGATTTTTAAACCATATTGGATTGCAATTATACAAAGGTCTACGATTATGGCTGGGCCTCCAAATAAGCGTCAGAAGCGCGAGGAATATAAGAGTAACCAGAGAGAAGATGGTACTACCGACCTGCCAAAGAAGAAGTTTTACAGACAGAGGGCGCACGCGAATCCCTTTTCCGACCACCAATTGATCTAGTAAGCAAGGAGTAAATTGAAGAATAGCTATAGAAAGCTAACGTTGCTAGTCCCATATCCCCTTCTCATATGGATTGGGCAGAGTACTATCCTGGATTTGTCTCCTCCGATTCACAACCAGATCCTACAGCAGACCAAGCTACAGCACTAGATGCCTCTTCAATTCCAAGAAAGTTGACACGGCAGGTTGAGGTTGCAGATATAGGCTGTGGCTTTGGTGGTTTACTTGTCGCTCTTGCGCCTGAGTTACCAGATACTTTGATACTAGGTATGTTCGCCAATGAGCCTGATATAATGTAACTGACGACAAGACAGGTATGGAAATACGGAAGCAAGTAGCTGAATATGTTCAGGAGCGTGTGAAGGCTCTCCGCGCTCAGAAATCAGGAACTGAGCTGTACCAAAACGCTGCATGCGTGAGAGCGAACACAATGAAGTTTTTGCCAAACTTCTTCAACAAATCTCAGTTGTCGAAGATATTTCTTTGCTTCCCAGATCCACATTTTAAAGCACGCAAGCACAAAGCTCGCATCGTTTCTAAGACACTGAACTCTGAGTATGCATATGTTGTACGTCCTGGAGGCATTGTGTACACTATTACAGATGTTGAGGATTTACATCTCTGGATGGTTTCACATTTTGATTCACACTTATCGTTTGAGCGTGTACCTGAAGAGGAGCAAGAGTTGGATAAGTGTGTTGCAATAATGAGAACAGAGACCGAAGAAGGAAAGAAAGTTGAAAGAAACAAGGGGAAGAAGTTTATTGCATTGTTTCGTCGTTTAGAGAATCCTCCATGGGAATAGGTATCAACAGCATCGTAACAACAAATAAGCTACAAGCTACAAAAAAACATATTTTCTTTACTTGCTAAGTCTTTCAGAGACTTTTGACATGAATTTCAATTTAAGAACGTGATGTTGATTTATGTCTCATTTCATAAGGTGGTGGGGTGAGCACGGCAGCTTTAACCGAGACCTGTATTCAGGAGATTGAGCTTCGACATATAATACAACATCACCGTCCAACCATGCCGCTCGAGGCCGCACTTTATCGTCAAGTATTATGGCCCTTGGACGTCGAGATGTGACTCTCGCCAGTATCGTTGCTTTTATCGCCTGGGGCTATGCTGTAAGCTGGGCTCCTACTCTACGATGGGCTGGATATGCCTTCGTACTAGGGGTTGTTGTATCGCTCCTCGGCCTATTATCATTATTGCTTCTTACTTCGAGAGGATCCCAATTCGGTGCTAGAAATGCAAGTCGGCGCCCAAATGGACCAGCTTTTCTGGCTGCGACAGCGTGGAAGAAAGAAACCGAAGCCCTCCAATCTCGACAAGCGTATCGCAAGAGGCCCCTCTACTCCGAGTTCTTCGTTTCCGAGGCACTAGACGAATTGTTAGAGCTTATAATAAGGGATTTTGTGAAATCATGGTATTCGAACATCAGCAAGAACTCGACTTTCACCGATGAAGTCGATAAAACCATAAGACTTGCATTGGGCAACATTCGAGATAGGCTCCTTGCCATTGATATCGTGGAGGTAGCAACAACTCGATTCGTACCAATATTGACGGCTCACTTTCGGGACTTCTATGAAGCAGAGAGAGCTATTCGAGGAAAAAATCTCAATCGTAGCGTAACGGAGTCGGACGAGTTGGACTTGGCCATAGCTGCGAAGTACAGAGATGGGAAACTACATCCTGCGGCTTCTTTAGCATATTCAGATACAAAGCTTGTGCAACAAGAACATTTACGGAACTTGTCTAAGGATTTGTTGCCAAAAGTACTGCCGGAAAAGGTCATTGCGAGCAGGGCAGTTGGAGTTATTATTAGAGAATTGGTTGCATGTGCTGTACTCTCGCCAGTTATGCAGATGCTTTCAGACCCAGATACGTGGAATCAGATTATGGAAGCATACGTAGGTAGATATCAAAGTGATTGATCCAACCAGAAGCTGACAGAGTATAGGGCCGTACAATGCTGCAGGACCGTTCCACCGTTAGAAAGCTTCGTGCTGCTTTGGATGAACATGCATCACCAGCTCCGAAATCATCACGATTTGCATCGTTTCCTAGATTATCTCCGGGTGACCATGAACGGAAATTTGAAAAATTTATTCGGGCTATTCGGAAAGTTAACAATCTTTCAGATGCTCGTCGTTTCAGAAGTGAGGTCTCCAGCCAGCTCAAGAAGGATGCCCTGAAGGACAATCAAGATCCGGTCTATTTGAGACGCCTTGATATAGGAAAAAAGATACTGGACCAACGAGTCAACCAGCTAGCTGCAGGCGGGGCTGGAAAGCATTCGGCATCTCGCGGTGCTTCTCAACATGGATCCCAGATTTCAACTCTTGCAAACGCCTCTCTTGTAGATCTCTTGCATGACCCTTCCGGATTGTCCTACTTTATGGAGTATATGGATAGGCAGAACCTGATGTCTATGGTACAGTTCTGGATCATCATTGATGGTTTCCGTAATCCTCTCGAAGACGATTTTGCGGATGACGATGATATACCTGCCAGTCTAACACCATGGACTGATGCAGATAGAGCGGATATCGCCCAGATCAATGATGCATACCTATCAAAACCAGAATTGAGGGTTCCTGAAGCGTCAAAACAGCTCGTTCGAGAGTTTCTGGAGGCCGGTAGCAATGCAACTACCCGCCAGTATTTTCTAGCTCGTCGAGCAACATTGAGGGCGCAGACATCTGCTCTGGAGTTCATGAATGATGCTCACTTTCAGAATTTCAAGAAATCAGATCTGTTCTATAAGTGCCTCACAGCGCAGGAAGCATCCAAGCCTCCGATAACACCGGCTTCGCCAGTAGCCCCATCGAAGCTAGATCACACACTTCATAAACCACAACTACCTGTTAGAGCAATTTCTTCTGCGGCGCTTTCCAACAAGCCAAAAGCAACATCAAGGATGTCTTCTAAATTTATTCCAAGAAAAACTGACTTACGAAGAGCAGCGGTTTCGTCAGTCGATCTAACTTCAGCAAACAAGCGGTTGCCAGATTTAGATACCGCCCCTAGACGCTCTTTGGATGAAGAGAACGGATCGCCATTGTTTGATGATGAGGAATTTGACAGTGAAGCAATGATCGATTCTGTACACAGTCTTGATGGCGAGGCTGATCCTGCAGTACCAGACAACAATGTTGTGGAAGCTATGGAAGTCGCACTGAACAGCATTATGGAAGACAAATCTAATCCTGAAGATTTGCGTCAGTCTCTCTTCGGTGAAGAAGATTTTACCGACTCTCCACTTGGTATCTCTTCTCCAGCCGGGAGAAGCTCTACAAGAAGCTCGATCGATCATAAACGGCTTGACCTATTCGGGAAAGAGGTTGAAAAGCCCAGCATTGCATCGTTAGGACTTGTCAATACCTCCTCTAGGATTGGAGTTTTCACAGATGATGATTTGTTCCCAGATGAACAAAAATTCATAGCGGATGAGCACGATGATCCAGAGCATGATAAAGAGGCAGATGTTGAGGACGAGGTGCATGAAGCCGCTCCTGGAGATCTCGGACTAGCTGAAGCAATCACTGCTCTCACGACTGATATTGATCGGCTCATTGCCCAAGATGCTGTGGTCGGCTCACTGACGAGGAAGGCTGAGCTCACTAATAACACTGCTGAGCTACGAATATTGCGGAAGTCTAAAGCTAGCTTGCAAAGAGAAATTCGCCGTAAGGAGTTACAACGCCAACAATATGTGATTCAAGAGAGTGACAACAGTCTATACGGACGGTCTACTATCAAGATTAAATCAATCATGGTAGGTAAAGATGATGATGGTCGGGAGTATGCGGTCTATGTTGTTGAAGTGCAACGTAAGGCTGGTGAACAAATGCCAGCAGCGACTTGGACGATCACTCGACGTTATAGCGAGTTTCATGAATTACATCAACGACTGAGGCTGAAATATTCTTCTGTAAGGAATCTCGACTTCCCAAGACGGAGAATGGTCATGAAGTTGCAAAGTGACTTTCTTCACAAGCGACGGATGGCTCTTGAGAAATACCTGCGAGATATACTCCTCCTACCTGAGGTATGTAGGAGCCGAGAGCTACGCGCATTTTTGTCACAAAACGATATTGGATTAGGTGATGATGGGCTCCATGACCACGAAGACAAGAAGGATTACATGACGCAGTTTTACAACTCTGTAACTAATGGGATGGAAGACATCCTCGGCAACATCCCGGTGCTTGACCAGCTTTCTGTTGCTGGACAAAATCTAATTTCTGCTGCTACCAGCCAGCTCACCACGATGCCCACTTCTATTGGAGAGGACCCTATCACAGCTGCGGAAGCCGAGGCCGAACTGAATGCATTTGAGGACCGAGAGCTTGAGCCTTTTGTAAAGCCGATCTGTGACATCTTTCTGGAGGTATTTGAGCTGAATCGTGGAAACAACTGGCTTCGTGGACGTGCTGTTGTAGTCGTCCTGCATCAACTCCTTGGTGGTACAATTGAACGTAAAGTTCGTGACACGGTCAAGGGTCTTGTCGAAGAGGATTCTTTAGTAAAGTACATAAATTTACTTAAAGATGCAATGTGGCCCGGAGGCGTCAAAAAGCCAGAAGGCAAACCAAGATCGAGTCTAGAAAAGAGCAAATCTCGTACCGAGGCAAGCCTAATGTTGGCAACGCTTATCCCAGATCTAGCAGCAAATGTAGTGGGAAGAGTCAACGCACAAGCCGCCAGTCGAAGAATATTCGCAACTTTGAATAATCCTCGCTTGAAGTAAGTAACCCCAGCTCGTGGAACTCCGTTGCAAAAAGCATAGCTAACATAAACAATAGTGCGCATTTGGCTTTTACATTGTTAGATGAGGTAGTTGACCTGTTGTTTGCGGATGATCATTTATGAAGTAATTGGGGATTAGCACTGGCGTTTGGGACATGGCATGAAGCTGGTTGGGAAAGCATTTTAAGGCGTTATGGGGGATGCATTGATGTGTGTTGTGCATATTGTATATCATGTAATGCCTGGCAGATAAGTATAGTTAAAATTCAACAAAGCACGCATCAGTTTCTTCCAAAGGAACTTATAATAAACCATTCATGTTACAGGGTCACAGGGTTATTGTGTAGGTCATTCTCGTCAAAACATTCCATGAAGTACCAAGCACCAAGCTTCCGAAGGAGGTTGGTTTTTGGAGACATTTGTGCGATGGCCTTAGGATCTACAGGTTTGAAGTTCTACAATCAAGTACAGACGCCACCAAGCACGATCTACTACATTGGTGTGTTTAGAGTATAGCCATTTCTCAATCTTTTAAGTTCTTATCATCATCAGAGTTGCTGTCAAGTATCCATGCGAACTCCATTTTCCTCAGCAGCCAGTCACAATTTACCTCAATTCGACTACATCTGAGAAGCTATTATTGAAAGGCATGTCTGCGCGTGCCTATTAGAATAGCACTCCATAGTGAGCTGTGATTGCTTACGAGGGCTATTGCCTAGTCCTGCTTAAAACAAACACGCCGCTTTGTGGGCATTATGTTGACCAGTTGGAGGTATGTTCTAAATTGCTGTATTTATGGTACTGCACTTTGTGACAAATTCAGACAGCACAAAGGATTCATAACATTTGATTTCTACCACTCCATTCGATCACTAAAGAACCCTTTATGCCAATTGAGCAGGCATGGACTGGTTAACAACACAAATTCGTATATTTTGGCATCAGTGCACTTCGCGAGGGTCATGTCGTCTATCCCAAACACCATTAAAACATGTAAAATTTAAAAACTCGAACATTTTAAAGAGCCGCAACGCATTCTAATCGTGCGCCAAAACACCGCTCCGTAGACTCCAACGACGCTGTCGCTCAAGGCTTCATTAAACCTAAGATAAATCTTTCATAGCATGCCGGTCTGCAAGATAATCATAAAAACATGGCGCTGCTCTTCAGTTCAGCACCACCTTCTTCTCTTCTTTGCTCTCGTCTTTCTTGACTTTTTCCGAAATGAAGACATGACGACTATTATATCCTTCCTCAAGTTGGATATCAACAAGCTTATTATCAGCCACCATCGGGTGGTTTAGTGCCCAACCAGCGCGTCGGCACAGTTCTGCGATTACCACATCACACTGCCCAAGTAAATCGATATCAAAATTAACATGCGAGACCGGTTGCATCGAGATATACATTTGGGGTATATGTGCTGGTAGATAAGGCACAATCTCGGACACGGGAGCAACCTTTAATGAAGTACCAATGACAATCACCAAATCTGCAACATCCTTATCATGTCCGGTAAGTCTGTCCGAGAACTTGTCCGGAAGAGCTTCGCCAAAGAAAGTGATATCTGGCTTCATGACCCCTGCTTCGGGAATATCATATATTTCATCATCATCAGATGAATTTCCCCCAGCAGTCCGACGACGCTTCTTGTCTTGACCATTCTTGGACCGCTTTCTTTTTCTCGGTCGCTTTTCGGCCTGGAGTCTAGAGGTACACTGCTCACAATGTGGAATTCGACCGGCCTTGATGTCGTCAAAAATAACATCGCCTTGCACCTGATAACCACATTCCACACATGAAGCGGTAGCAAATGAGCCGTGGCATTGGATCAGTTTCTCTGGGAGGATACCAGCTGCAGATTCTATATTGTCAATGTTTTGAGAGTAATTAGTCAAAAGTTTGCCCTTCTGTTGGAGGAGATGGATGAAGGCGTGAGTAGGCGTAAATCGCTCGGTGGAAGGGAGAATATCCTTGGCAACCGAGAAGAAGATGGCTGGATCTCGCCGGAACAGCTCTATAGAAAAGACTTCTTGGGGGTCATCCAATCCTAAATGAGCTAGCTGATCGTACAGACCTATGTTCTTGGACCGAAAATCAGGAATCCCTAGGGAGGTCGAAATGCCAGCACCAGTAAGGACGATAATATTCTTAGAGTTCTTGATGAGGCTTACAGCATCATCAACACTATTGTGCTGACGCAGCTTAACTCGTTTTGAAAGTTCGCGGCTAATTGCAAGACTGAGAAATTTGTAATATCTCTCATCTGGTTCTCCTTCCAGATAAGGGGGTGGTCGAACTCCAAAAGCGGTGATTAGCTTTTTGGCGCTGATAGTACCACTTTCAACAGTCTGCTTGCAAAACTCTTGGGGTCCAATCGACCGAAGGAGCTGGCGATAATAGTTGGTTTCTTGAAGATTGCATGTTCCGGGTTCTGATCTCGTTGTCAATTTATCACGTGTCTCGACAGAAAGACTTCAAAGTTTAGCGTACCTGCACCATAAAAATGGTCTTCTCCCAGTTGCTCCAAACTATCTAGAAGGAGGGAATCATTCTCCCAGTCATCGTCGTCGTCGTCCGACAGCTCATCTTCTATCTCATCCTCGGATACAGGAGAGGAGATGGACTGTGGCTGGGGTGGGAAGCCGGCACGCTGAAAGGTGGTCTCTACATGCGCACTTTCTTCAGATTGTTTACCAGCGAGTGGCATCTGTAAGGGTAGTGGCAAAGGAAGAGGCATTTCTGTGCGTGTGAGCCCTGCGACAAGGCCGGCAGGGTCCATGTCGCGTTTGGTGCTGTGCAGTATTTGATTTACCATAAGACTGTCCGAGTTGCGTCGAGCTAAAAACAACAGGTCGAGTTGACGCGTTTAAAGAGGTTCTTCAACGGTGCTTCCGAGGTTTGAGTTTGATATATTTTTGGCGAAACCCAAATGGAAGTTTTATTATTAGGCGGATGGGGAAGAATGGACGAAGGCGCTAGCAAAATAGCTAGTGGCGCTACACGGGTATTGTAATGGAGTTGAAGTTAGCTACGTTGAGGTACACGAAGCAAGAGGTAGTCTAGGGACTCTTTTAGGCACAAAACATCTTGTGTTTTATTTCGGGTCGCGGTCCTTGCCAAGACTATATACATGACTTGCTAGAAAAGCTTATTTTATCGTGAATGGCTCGCTCTCTATATACATGTTACTACCATTGCACTTTCTATCCTTCACCAAGCCAAATACAGTGAAGCAAGACAATTCCCAGGTCATCACTGGCTTGATGCCACCCAAAAACCGGGCCTGTCGATAGAAGCTCATAATTGCATATGATTGATTGAGCATTACCGAAGCCTGGATCAAATCGGGATACGTTCGTACCCAAGTACCTAAGTACCAAAGTACTTATATCAACTTGAGGATGGCCTCAAGTAAAAATGAAGCAATACCTGACGTTCCTTACACAAATCCTGCTAGCTTGACAACCAAGGACACCACTCATCTTGAAGATGGGTCAACATTTCATCGGCGCCGCCTCCATAAGGAGCCACCACCTGATAGCCAACAACATGGCTCACATATCACGTCACCCTCACATTTTCCAAAACACACTACCTCAATTTACATGGGATCTTACAGCCAAAGCCCCCGAATATCAAAAGTCTCCCTTGGTGATTCAAGGACTCCACAGAGTTCTGCACCAGCGTCCCCACGCATGAGTATGAACCAAAATTACCTTCACTCGCTCCTGCAAGATCTCAATTCTGGTCTTGAGACATATGGAGTCGAAGAACTTCGGGATGGTTTCTTCGATGCTGCCTTCTTCAGACCCCCCAAGAACAACCATGATGACTTAATGAAGCAAGCCGCAAATAGCCTACCGACTTCTTTTCGGAAGAAACATCCACTTTCTCTAAAAGGCTTTCTACCAAAGCAATGGCGCGGTATCAAGAATATAGGTATGTCGTTGCATTCCTGTCCACATTGTGCCTTTCTATTTGGTAAAATAGGACTGGCCAGCAACTTCTCGTATCGAGGATGACCACAATGTACCAATGTGTCTGACTAAACAAGGACTGCTTGACGTTCGTTGTTTGGGGCATACAACAAAGACTAACTCAGAACAGCTAGAAGTCTTGCTACCTCCCGAGCTGGAATTAAATTGACAAAGTCTTTTTTAGCTTTTTTAATCTCTTATATCTTATGCTTGGTTCCATCTGCTAGGACCTGGCTTGGTCCTTACAATTATATTATTGTTTTATCAGCTCTATTTAATCATCCAGGAAGAACTATTGGCGCACAAATCGACGGCGCTTTTCTTACGATCTTCGGAACGGCAACGGGTTTAGGCTGGGGTGCGTTCGCACTATGGCTATCAAATTCATCGCCTGCTACGAGGAGAGGTTATGGTGGTATTCTTGCAATGTTTCTCATCCTATTTATGGGCGTTATAGCTGCCATGAGATCGTATTATATTAGAGTCTACCAATTCGTATTGTGCGCTGGAATAGCGATAATATGGACGTGCCTAGCAGACATATCTGGGACGGTCAATTGGACAAGGTTACTGAACTTCGGTTTACCTTGGCTCTGTGGGCAGGCGGTTGGCATTGTTGTATGCTTCTCTGTCTTCCCTGATGCAGGGGCACGATCTTTAGCAGTGTCACTTCATGATGCATTTAAGGTCATGAATGAAGGTCTAACAATTCCTCACTCGGATTCCGTCATGCTCCATCGACAGTTGGCTTGGACATTTGTGCAAATTTCACAAGCTTACAGAGACCTAGTGCTTGATATCTCTCTAACAAGATTCAAACCAGCCGATGTCATGTTGCTCAGAAACCTTATCCAAGGTGTTATTCGATCTCAGCTTGCTTTGAAAGTCGAGCATCAAATGTTCGATGAGCTGGAATCGCAAGATGGTCATCTTAGGAGCCAAGACGCCACTGTAATCGATATTGACAACCCTAGGCGTCCAAATGTGCAGAGGTCCGGTTCAGAGCGACGAGCGTTACACCTTATATCCAACCGACTTTCAAAGCCTACTTCTGATTTACTGACTTGTATGAGAAAATCCTTAGCTTCATGCGATGCAGTTTTGATGGATATGTCAGGATACAGGCAGTATCTTGGTCCCGAAGAGTCTATTTCCTCAGATGTGCTTGGGGCATTAACAAAGATTCGAAAGGTTATGATTCAGTATGATGAAGCCGAAGAAAAACTGCTAGAAAATTCCGGCTTACCACCTGCATACTCAGATCACCCGGATGTTGTCGAGCTCTTCTTGTTTGTCCATCCTATCCGACAGGCAGCTACTAGTGTGGAGAATCTCTTGGTAAAAGTCATGGAAATGCAACAGAGAAGGCCAGGTTGGAGATTGTACCTCCCATCATACCCCTGGGCAAAAGCCCTTCAACGTACGAACGCGCAGGTGCGCCATGATCGAGGTGGAGTGACGGCGGGTTTCTACTTTCGAAGCCAGAACCAGCTTTCGAAAATTATGCGAGGGATGTCAAACATCTACCAGCCACTGCCTCGTCATGGCAGTGATTCAAATGATGACAAAGAACACCAAAATATCAATATAAATAGAACGAGAACAATAGGAAAGTATGCGGAGGAGGAAGACGCTGCTATCAATCGAAACAACGCCCAAACTTCACGAGAAAAACGCCTGCGTTATAAGTTGTGGCTGATTTTGCATCGCCTGCAAGGTTTCGAGACACGATTTGCTCTCAAAGTAGTCGTCGTTACAGCTTTACTGTCGGTTCCAGCGTGGCTAAAGCAAAGTAGAGGTTGGTGGAACGCTAATGATAGTTGGTGGTGCGTTATTTCGGTTTGGATTATGTGAGTAACTTCATAATTTCCTCTTTGTGCTTTCGCGATGTTGCTAGCAAAGTCTTTCAAATACCAGAGAAAATGTTACTTCTGTTGAGTAAGACCTTATGCTACAATGTCATCCACAATTGTTGGCTGTTCAAAGAAAAGAGCACGCTGCGTTTCAAATTTCGGGCAAACACCCATTTCAGGTGATATCTTCCCTGTGTTAGAGTGCTATGCTCATTTGTTCTCAACACGCCCAAAGTTGGCTACTCTAGACAACACTGAGTAAAGCCTCAAGAAGTCTTGCAAGCTCATCCAAATTATTTAGACATTGCTAACTCAAAACCACTTTGTAGGATGCATCCAAGGTATATCTCTGAGCTAGCTTTAGACCCTCTCGGACACATTCACTAACTGAACAAACTAGAGTTGGAGGAAACATTCAGGATCTTGTTACCCGAGCATTTTGTGCCGCCTTAGGTGCAATATGGGGTGGCCTGTCGTATGCATCGGGAAACGGAAACCCATATGTGATGGCTATATTTGCCACTATTTACATGATCCCTATGTTGTATCGATATACACAGAGTCCGCATCCTCGTTCTGGGATCGTCGGTTGCGTATCATTTATAGTTGTGTCCTTAAGCACGAAGACTGAAGGTGGTCTTCCATCTGTTGTCCACATAGCGTGGACCCGTGGGGTTGCCTTCATTGTTGGCGTGGTAGCCGGTATAGTGGTTAACTGGGTTTTGTGGCCTTTCGTTGCCCGGCACGAGCTTCGAAAAGCACTTTCCTCTATGATGATATATTCTAGTATCATCTACCGTGGAGTAGTTGCCAAGTACGTTTACTATGAAGACGGGGAAGAGCCTGGAAAGAAAGACATCGAGAGGTCGGAAATGTTAGAAGGAAGGCTTAGGGAAGGGTTTGTGCGAATACGTCAACTCATGGTACGTCTACTTACATGTTCTGCATCAAGTCTAATATCAGAAATAGGCACTAACACAACATGAAATTCGCCTCCGTGGCCCTTTCAACCACCTCCCATATTCAGGCCTCATTGAGGCGTGTGAACGATTCTTTGAATACATCGTTGCGATCAGACAATCTTCACTCTTCTTTCACCCACACTTCATGTCGGATAACGAACAAGCAGCAGAGAGTCTTCTGACTTTAAGAAGGGATGCCGTTGCCGCCGTTCTAATGAATCTCTATATTCTGGCTGGGGCTTTGAGAGGAGATCGGAAAGTTCCAGTAAGTTGCTCAAGCTAGTGGAATGGCCAAGATAGTAACTGAAGCACAGAGATACCTCCCTAGCTCAGCAGCAGCTAGGAAACGTCTATTGGATCATATGGCATATATTGAAAGCCTTCCAGACCAGAAAACAAATGCTAGTGGCATAGATAACCATGAGCGTGAGGCAAATTCAGGACGGAGATGGGGCCAGATATACAGTTATTCCTATAGCCAAAGTCTGACAGGTTGCGTTCAGCAGCTGGAGCAACTTCAAAAGTATACCAAAGAAATTGTCGGAGAGCAAGGGTAAGGCAGACTACTACTTAGGAAATTTCCACTGACGTTGAACAGTTTCGACCCAATTGACATAATAGACTACGAAGACATGTCGCAAGATAGAATAAATTGAACACTAGTGCACGGTCACAATGGTTAATATAAATTTAATTTAGCTACCATACAAAAGTAATATTCAAGAGAGCAATGATACCCTGAACATCAGCTTCTAGCCAATTTCTATCCATAACGCTAAGAATGCGTATTATATGAAACTTCGTTATAAATATCTGTCAACACTGATTGTCGAGGTATATTCACCTTTAACGATTGGTGACCTGAAATTCTCTTTATAGGCTCCCTGAGCCCTCCTTTCACAGCGCTTTTAGTATCTTTCTTCAAGCTCAATGTCCCGTTGTCAGTTTTGATTTCATTAAGTGCTTTTCTCTTGCCCCCATGTTCAGGCTTCATTGGCTGCCATTGAGTTCCCGGTAACGCACTCCCTTGTGTGGCTGTCACCTGTGTTGCACCACTGTCAAAAACATGTCTCTGTAACGCTTGGATTGGCAAATCATAAACCCATCCTTTGGTCTCCATCAAACCGACAAATCGAGCAACCATCTCCTCGCTCCCGTCGCCCATGCCGTTCCCCTTCAACGTCTCTCGACTTCCAATTACTAACAGCTTAGTTTTGGCTCTCGTGAAGGCAACGTTGATGCGTCGCCAATCCTTTAGCAGTTCGCCGATGGATCGGGCGTCATTGCTGCGTACCAGAGATATGATAATTATCTCCTTATCGCGTCCTTGGAAACGGTCTGCGGTATCCATCTCCACACCAGTATGAGCACGGAGACCATCACGAAGAACCTTGAGCTGGGAGCGGTAATGTGTCATGACTCCGATATCTGATGCGGGAACCCCTACGCTCAATAGGCTTTCTACGAGTTGCACACAGATGGTTGCTTCAGTGTTATTAACAATACGATTTCCTTTGGCTTCTTCACGAGACGCTGGAAGTAGAGGGTCGGTATTGACGAAAGATACTCTGAGATTTGGATCTAAAAGATCGCGAATCCAACATTGGTGACTGACAGAGCCAGGACAGATAGTTTTAGTGCTGTGGGATATCGTAGACGGACTGTAGTGGTGGTTCTTAAGTCCATCCATGTTGGGGATGGTAATGCGACTGTCTGCTACTTTTTTATTTCCACATTTGAGGCGCCCATTGTAGATTAGATTGTTGCTTAAGGTCATTATATCTTCGCACATCCGATATTGATGCTCGAGATAGACAACCGAGGATGGGTGTTCGTCTGAGAGGTGCTTGAAGAGACTGATATCCAATCCACCTTCCCGAGCTTCCTCATTTTGAACAAGAGGCGGAAGTTGATTGTGGTCGCCGACGAGAATAAAAGTTCGAGCTAGGCGAATTGGTCCTATGCACACTGGCAAGGTGATCTGAGAAGCTTCATCAACAATACAGTAATCGAATGTGCGCTCATTGAAAATTGGATGATTAATTCCTAGGCAGGTCGTGGCTACAATTGGGCTCTCATGCCAGGCACTCCTTATCTCTTGAAATGACGACTTGGGCGTTGCTGCTAGTTTTGCAAATTCCTGAACATCAGGGTGGATCTTGGAAAGAATCCCCAACCGCAAAATTGGAATTTCATCACTCTTGAGCTTCAAAAGAATGTTATCGACTGCTGTGTGAGTGTAAGAGGTAAGTAGCACACTTTTCCCTTGCGAAACTAAAGCACGAATAATATGTGCAATGGTCGTTGTCTTTCCGGTGCCAGGCATACCCAACACCAAGGCATAGTCCTGCGCGCTCATCACCTTAGAAATGGCTCTTCTTTGATCAACGTTGATATTTTCCCCTTCTTTCAGAGTATATGCTGTTGATTGTGCCTTAAACTTGGGGGCTTTCAAGTCAACCACAAGATTACGAATCTCACGAGATCCAAATGGGCCTTCCGCCATGACCTGAATGAGATTGTTGCGAACGGTTGCCAAACCATTGCTGAACTCATCCTTGTCAAGCCGATATCGAACTGGGGCTTCGGTTCTATCTGCTGAAGGTTGCTTCGCACCTGCTCCTTCGGCTCCTACTTCCATAATACTTGCAAAAACCTGATTATCAAATTCGTCGAAGGCTGGGCCTCGTGTACGAGCATTGTGCAACCGACGATCGACAGCTACAGTGATCCTCTTCTTTCGAACATGTGTTACGTATCCATTTGCAAGAGCAAAGTGTCCCATTTCATCTGAGATAAGAACAGGCTCGCCGACGTTCAACTGCGAGTCAAGGAATGAGAACCCTGGCGAGGATGTTTCCTTTATTAGATTATAACGATATCTGTTGATTTTTGGGCTGTTCTTCTCCTCGTAAGCAGAGCCTGGTTCGATGATCACATCAGAGAAGCACCTGCCAAGGCCTTCACGCTCAGAACTAAGCATAGTCCATAGTTCTCGTCGAAACTTAAGACTCTCCTTCTCCTCTTTAGTCAATAGATCATCCCATTTCAAAAAAAATTGCTTGTGCAGAGGCGTGAGGTGCTTGACAATATCGTCAAACTTCGTCTTCATTCCGCTTGTCTCACCAGTTCCATCGTCAGCGAGTTTGTGATATATAAAACATGGGACCTTTGCATAGCACCGATTGCACATGTTCTCTTTCTGGAGCATTGGTGGAAGCTGAGTATGGCGTTCTCGTACAAAACAAGCAAGCTCATTGCGTTGCATAATCATATGACGCAGCTCATTGCGTATTGCAGGAATTCTAATGGTCTCGGAGGTTTCCATGTAGTATAAAATACCGTAGGCGATCTCAACATCATAACGATCGGACAATAACAAGTTATATAGAACCGTCTGCGCCCGATGAGCAGGACTCGGGTTCTTTCCGGTCTTGACTTCAAATGGGACGGTCAAAGTTCGTGGCTTGCTCCCCTTTGTTGGATCAATCATGGTTACTTGAACGGTGGCATCAATATTACCCTTGAGACCATACATCGGGGACCAGACATGTTCCTCGACATCAAGCAATTTACTAACACACATTTTCGCAGTAACACCCTTGCCGGTGTTCACCAGCGCTTCAGGCTAATCAAAATTAGGAATAAATCTGATCATCGCCATGGATCACTTACTTTAGGTTGTGACGCCACGAACAGCTCAGCCCATGATTGCAGTTCTGGCATTTTACTACGAAGGTACTCTATCGCTTGAGGAATCTCAAGTAATATTGTATACAATTCCTCAATGTGCCTTGTAGCAATGTCGTCGATCTGTTGATTCAACCACTCAGTATCCCATCGATTCGCTAGCATTGCAGCTTGGAAAATTTCATGCAGGATCGTTCCGTAGACAAGAGGCGCACTGTTAGCACTTGTTGCCTTGACACGATCTTGAAGAACGGCCCGACGCGTACATCCGAAAGAATCTGCTACTACGGTAGAGGAAATCAGATGATCTGGATGTAGGATTATCATATGATGGACGTCATCGACAACACATCTTCCATCAGACTCGAATACTCCAAGTACATGAACGTAGGCGCTCTTAGTCACGGGCGTTTCAAACCAAGTACCACGTAGGTTGACCAGCTTTGTTGTCTTGGTATTCTCACACTGTAAAAACAATATCTATCCTTGGTAAGCGTGGTAGATTAATGAACAATATCGATTTCTAACCTTTTCTAGCTGTAGTTGCCCTGGTGAAACTTCATATTCCGACTCTACGACCTGGGTGACCAGATATCTTTGGATGACTCTCGCTTTCTGAGTAGACTACAACCCGTCTTAGCAAAATGGAAATGATGTATTTTGCTATGGATATTTTGTACGTACAGGAAGGACACTATTTGATGTTTGTTGTATAGATTGAGTTGCCGCTAACTCAGCAACCTGGAAATCGATTATATCTAGTTCTTCATCCCCGAACTCATCATCTGAATCTTCTACCTGAGCCACTTTCTGAAGCAAACTACTATTTGAACGTGATTGGGATTCAGCTAGTGTAGTGCTTGGTGCGTTGCTTTTGCAAAAACTCGAAACCATATCATCAAGCCCAGCTGCATACAAGTCCTCATCTGAATCATCAAATTCTTCATCCTCCATCATTTTGATTTGCGGAATAGCTTTAGGGATCTTCTGGAAATTAGCCTGCGAGGAAGGTTGTTTGGTATCGGCGGTGTAATATCTGGATATATGTGATGGTTGTTTAGCTTTTGGTAGCGAGGATAGTCTCGATTCTGTTGGGTGGGAGAGGATCGGCTTCTCTTGTTTTGAGGGGAAACAAGTGAACAGGCTAGCTTCGTCAAGATCATCGTCATCAATATCCCCATAATCCGAACCTGCCTTTTCGGCAGGCTCACGGTTTTGTTGCGGTGTGTATAAAGCTGTTCCATTGTTTATCTCGTGATCTAGCTGAAAAGGTGAGTTAGAATCGCGACTATTTCTGTGATCAATTTCCTCGACCCTATGGCTAAGTGGTTGCTCTTCGGGAGTAGAGATAGGTTTACGCAGCCCTTCTTGTACTCTCTCGATTAAAACCGAAAGTTTCGAAGGACCAATTTTTGCTGACTCAGTAAGAACGTCTTCTTTCTGGGAACTACCTATCCTTCTCCGCTTGGGGAAAGAGTTTCCGCAGCTGTTCGTCCTCCTGAATATGCCCGAGCGTGGTGTTTCAGTTTTAGAATTCTGTGGAGAAGAGGTGAACATGATATTTGCAAGGGCTGGAATCGTGGCCCCTTGTGGAGTTGGTGCAGTTGAGCCATTGAGAGAATATCTGCCCCACAGCTCCGAACCTGAATCGATTTGTGTATCTAGCGATTCTCCTTTAGAATTGAAGTGCGCCGCGGCCTGGGCTGCTGGTGAGGACAATGGAGAAGAGCTTCGAGCACGCTTCGTGGCTCTTCTGATACCAAGTTGAGAGCTCGAACTCCGCAAATCCCACTCTATACGGTCCTCTGGGGAAATATCATGTACTACACGTCGTATATCACCCATTCCTATAAGGTCAGGAAGGGCAAGGCGTCCTGCTGGGGTTGATGGAAAATCGTGACTTGCTTGTTCGACAGAAAGGGCCGTCAACGTGGATGTGATCTTTGCATATGGGTTTGATAGAGGATCTGTTTCCACCGCATTTCCATTTTCTTTCTCATCATCTGAAAGTAAACTGATCACTGGCTGCTTCACCAGCTTCTCGACATTCTTTTGACCACCGAACTGGAAAGCACTGAGCTTATTCTTAGTAGACGTAGAAACGGGAAGAGAAGGTTTTTCTTGTAACGGCTTCGAAAAAGCATTTTTCTTCGAAGTATGCGGTCCCTGAAAGCTCCTATTCCGAATCCATTGCTGTCGATCCTAGTACTTGTTAGCAAGTGAAGCATGTTATTGGTAGGACTATTGCAGTACTTTTGGGCGACTTGAGTGATCCGTATCAGAGAATGATTTCTGGAGAGGCATCCTGTCAAGAGATGCTAACCAAGTGATATCCGATGAGACTTCACATGTATGGCTAGATAGTGCATCTTTCTGTTCCTGTAGTAATGTTGTCGTTGCCAAGGTATCGCGTCGCGTTGATTCTTCCCACCAGCCACGCGAATCAATTTGCTGGGGTAGTTACACGTGACTTGAATCTGGAGTGATAGCGTGATAGCGTGCTACGGAGGAACATCGGGCAGGTGGATGCGCCCAAATGCAATTGAAGCTTAATTTGGCGCTCCATTCATCGGCACTTCTCTTTAAACATCTACACCTTGAACTTGAGGTAGTATAAATTACTTATACCTCTGGTACTGGGTAAGACACCTCTCTTACACCAATAGTGAAGATTCAGGCTTATCTGCTGGTAAAGACGATTTCAATTGCTGATAAATGAATAGACACTCAAGCGCGATGGCTGATCCAAAACCACTCCCCTTCGTATACCAGTTCGCCGCAGGTATGAATGTTTCTTTGCTCTAACTTACTCTGGAAGCTGACTATAGACCTAGGTGCGGTTGCTGGTGTATCTGAAGTAAGTCCTACCAGACAATCACTCAATTAGCGAGTACTTACTCCCGCTTCTACAGATTCTGGTTATGTGAGTTCGGCGTCTGAGCTCTTAGCAGTCTAGAGACTAATTTCCTCGAAAGGTACCCATTAGATGTTGTTAAGACAAGAGTGTGAGTTCTTGCACAAGATCTCATGTAAGAGTGGATGATTAATACGATCATAGTCAGCTACAAACTGGGAAAGGTACAGGAGCGGACGCGTACAATGGGATGGTAGACTGCTTCCGCAAGATAATTAAGAACGAGGGGTGAGGCTTACTTTTCTATGGTGGTTGCAAAGCTGACTGGGGTGTATAGTTTTGGGCGATTATATCGTGGTATTGAGGCCCCAATCTTGATGGAAGCGCCGAAGAGAGCAACCAAATTTGCAGCCAATGATGCATGGGGAAAGTTCTACCGTGATGCTTTTGGAATGTCGAAGATGAATCAATCACTCTCAGTTCTTACAGGAGCTACAGCTGGTGCAACTGAGTCATTTATCGTAGTTCCGTTCGAACTTATCAAGATTCGACTCCAGGATCGTGCCTCAGCTGGGAAGTACACCGGGATGGTTGACTGTGTGGTCAAGACTGTCAAGGCTGAAGGACCCCTTGCTCTTTATAATGGACTAGAGAGTACCATGTGGAGACACGTTTTGTGGAATGCTGGATACTTCGGCGTTATTTTCCAAGTGCGGGAGCTGCTTCCTAAGACGGACAATAAAACAACTCAGATGGGCTACGATATGCTTTCTGGTGCCGCTGGTGGAACTTTCGGTACCATTCTCAACACCCCTATGGATGTCATTAAGTCACGGATTCAAAATAGCCCCAAGGTCGCAGGATCAATCCCCAAGTACAACTGGGCATGGCCAGCGGTCGGAACTGTAATGAAAGAGGAAGGTTTCTCTGCTTTATACAAAGGATTCCTTCCTAAGGTGCTAAGATTAGGACCAGGAGGAGGAATTTTGCTTGTTGTCTTCACAGGAGTCATGGATTTCTTCAGGAAAATCAGAGATGAGAAGATCTGATTTCTTATTACATGGATCGGTCTAGCTGTGGAAGACTTGAGTGCAAGAACGATATATACATATATATGGGACTACACACTGTACATTCTGCTTAAATTTCTGCTTACATTAGAAGACATACAGGATATCCCAGACAGTATAGACCTGGCAAATAAAAGCAAATACACGGACTAGATTACTGTGGCCTGATTTTCGCCGGATTTACGACTGGAAATCAGAGCTTAATATAAACATTGAATCCCATCGTTTTCACTAGAAGTTCATTCCCCTATTCTCTTTACTATTATGTGTGGGCCATCTTCCCAATCTCACTTAAGCACTTACATACTAGATTAAGAGTAATATGCTGCCAAGAGAGTTTTCCACTTCTAATAATTGTGTCTCGATGTTTGTTTACAGGATCTCCGATCACATTAGTCTAAGAAGTACAAAGGTAATGGATGGTCATATATCCTCCACCAAATAAGTTGTGAGACTGAATAGTCTGACTTGTTGTTAGCACCTTCAGAAGCCTTTGAATTTTCTGGCATACTACCAAAAAATGGAATTGCGCGAGAATCAAAGAACTTAAAGGTATTCAAATACTGCTATGTTCCTACCAGTGTTGAGCCATGGTGAAGCGTTTCTTAATCGACTTACATAGCACTCAAACAACTCGGCGATATCGCTATCAGTATACTGGTCGAGAAGAAACTTCTTACCACCTCTCTTCCATAGGGAATATATCCCTTTTTGTGAATAATGGAGCTAGGGAATCTGATCTATTGATTTTGCTATACTCTACACTGGCTGTTTAACACGCCATACTTAGAATTCACAGTCAACCAGACAATACTATCCTTTGGTAGACTGTACAGTAAAATACATGACAATGATAAGAAATCTAACTAAGCTGGAAATCGATTACCTTTCTATCGCACTCTGCATCATGCAGAGGTGGTGTTTCAAATTGACCTTAGAACAAAATTCCTTACACGTGATTATGAATCTTTAAAAAGAAATAACACAGGACTAACGTCACCAGAGCAGTTTCTTTTAATGAATGATAATTTTTATTGAGTGCTATATATAAAGGATTAAAGCAAAATCATAAACTCTGCACGAGGCTGTTGGTTTAACCGTGTTGTTGTGGTGGCTATCTCCTGAATGGCGCTAGGTGAGGGCTGATTGCATGAGCTTCCCTCTCCGAACCTCCCTCGTCTTCTCTTTCTACATCACAACAAAACTCAACAAACTTTCGGACTCATAATTCTCCTTCACATTAGTCTAAGAGACCGCAATTCAACTACATCTAACTGCCAAACCGATTCCCAGACCAAACTGTAAGTACAGAGATATATCACAACTGTTGTCGCAATCTCAGACGCGTTAATACCTATGCGCCCACGCGCGCCGAGTCCTCAAAACAGAACTATGTACTAATTCTTCTATAGAAAACAATGGCTCGTGAAGGAACCCGTTCTGCCACCGGTGTGTACCTACCACAGTTCCTGAATACTGCTTGCAGTTGTTGTTGCGCTCGGCGCGTATCACTTAGTTAGGATCTCTACTGAACATAAATATAGGCAACTCAAAGCCTCGCGTCTTCCCAACCATCCCTGAGACTACCACCAAGGCCAACACTGGTGCTAAGAGAGGGCCTAAGAAGGCTACTGCCACCAAGGCCAGCAAGCCCGTTGGTGTCACCAAGAAGCCTGCTCCTGCTAAGAAGACATCTGTTGCGACTAAGGTAATATATCTTTGCTAGATAACTTGACCATATCGCCTAACTCTTCATAGGCAAAGGGGGTTGTTAAGAAGGTAGAGGGAGCCGTTACTGCGAATCCAGCAAAAAAGGTATTTTGATATTGTTCTTTTTGTTTTGATTCTTCTAAACGCGTCTTTCTCCCCTCCTCCAAACCACCTCCACTTTAAACATATCTAAAGTTTCATAACGATGTGATCACCGAGATTGGATTACAAATTATTCCTCTCCTCCCTACGTTTTTAATTTCCAGCTATGACACCACCGAAAGAAAGTCTTCCAAAAGATATACAAAAGCTGACTGTATTTTTACAGGCTGCCGGCACTAAGAAGATCAAGGGAACTGATGGCAGTAAGGCTAAACCAAAGACAAAGGTTGTCAAGAAGTAGACAGCCTCGTGTGACAGGTGTCTCCAGTGCAGGCAGTGATGGACAATCATATGGCGTGTTCTTTTTACTGAAAGAATTGATGCTCTGATACCCGTTTTGTCTTGGATTGCCCACTGGAGTCAATTTGGCGTTGAGGAGTTACGTAGGATGGTATGGATGTATGATGCGTGGGATTGGAACGGTGGACCTGAATGACATGCACCTGTATTCATGCATGCTATCTGAGGATCAGGCATTTCTTATACGCCTTTGGGTTCTTACTTCATGACCTGTGCGGTGGTATCATAGTGTTTCTTATGATTGTTTCTTTGATAATGAGGAGATAATGGACGTCTCTATATATATATTTGCCTCTTACATGTGACGGTGTCGCAGTCCTATACTTTCGTCATCAGAGAAGACTATTCGACCCTTCTAGGGACGTCGTGGCTTTGATAGGGACGGGACTTCGAGGGGGTTTCCAATCTAGGGGGGGTTTCCGTTCCAGAAATTCCAGACTTGCCATTGTTCGTGAAAACAGTATCATTTTACGCACTAATCTAGTATTCTTCTACCAAATGGCTTCTCTGCAGCAGAACTCCTAAGATCACTATGCAATCAATCAATGCTACACTCTCGAATGTTGGCCTCAATCTAATCTATCGCCTTCCCAAATCCAAGTCTCTTACAAGCACCATCTTATTTGGCTCCTTATCCTTATCCACATTTACTGTCTCAGTTGCAATCCCGAAGAACTTCTTCACAACCTCCTCCATAACACCCTCCCACAAACCGCCCACAAGCCCTCTTAGCTCCTCCCCTGTTTGGCGAAAATCTGGAAAAGCATTGATTTCCAACAGCCACGCGGTCCCAGTTTCATCAACCAAATAATCAAGACCAAATACCTCAAAGGCATTTGGTAGGGTTTGGAAATGCACCATCATACCTTTAGCAGCAGCTTCGAAGATATCTCCAGTGGTCTCGCAGATTTGGGCGAAAATGGCATCGAGTTGCGACGCAGGTAGAGGAAGAGACCAGAATGCTTGAACGGAGCCGTCCAGGGTGGTGGGCTGCAGGCAGGTGTTTGTGAGATGTGCTGAAAGATCTGTGGTTGAGGAGTAGGGTGGTGTGTATGGATCCGATGCGAAGAGAGCAAGCATGGGTTTGTAGACATGAACTTTCAGAGAACCAGCCGCTAAGACGTAAGTCCTAATATGAAATTTTCGCGGGTTTGAGGGCAAAAGTAATGGTGGATGAATATACGGTTGCGCTACAAAGTGACGCAGGTGAGAGGTGACGATATAATCATCATTTTCTCCCTTTTCCGCTTCTGCGTTGTCGATCTCTGCTTCTGAGTCGTCTTCAACATCCGAGTCTGGGCGACCTGCTTCCCATTCCTCGAAGATTGACTGCAGTTCTTCTTCTGTACTGAAAAGACGAATGCCTTGACCTCTGTCACTCATCCCAGGCTTAAGAATCCACCACTCTCTATCTTCCGCCTTCTTGCCGAGATTCTTTTGGAACCCAGCCTGTAGTTCCCAGGCTTCAACCAGTGCTTCGTCTAAGAATTCTGCATAATCAAGCTCAAAATCTGAAGATAACTTGAGGTTTGTGGACAGCATTGAATTGGGGTTCTTAGCTATCCAGTTGTAAGCGGTAGTGCTGAGATAATGTTTTCGAATCAAAGCCTTTCTAATTACGTAGGCATTGATGAGTGATGAATTGGGCTGAGACATAATATGCTCGAATGGTAGGGACTCATAAGCACCAATCTGCAGGAAAGGGCTCGTGGGTGTAGGAAGCTCGTTTATTGAGGAAATAATAGTGTATGAATCCGGTGGAAGACGCGTTTGAAGTGCTTCTAGAATTAGAGGCTGAACGTAGACGTCTTCATAATCAATAAGGGCGAAGATGTGAGGTTGGTCTTTAAGGTTCGACAGGCTCTCAACAGTAGGTCTATCTTTTGGTGGCCTAGTGATAGTTGGTCAGGATGGTTAGAGAGTTGAGTGGGATATCTAATGTAGTTCATTGCAAAGATCGGAGTATAGGCTCTATTGCAATGTACTAAACTCTGTGATACATTCAAATACAGTACTTCGTTAATTGCACCAATGTGTATTCAACTTTGAGTGTATTCCAAAGACTGTTCTTTAACTGTTCCTATGTCATGAAGGAGTGGTTCTGTTAAGGTGAATTTGAATGTAACACAGAGTCTGATACAACAGATGCTTATATTCCAGATCTAATGCTGTTTTGTTCTAAAGTGATGTATAATGACCATAAAATGTCTGACCTCACTCACAACTTTAATTCTCCTTCCGTTGTGGCAGCTGCGTGCATAAAGTTTGCTTTCAATGGGGTGACACTGAAGGAAGTCAGTATAACTAGGCAGATAAAGTTGGAAATAGTGCTCACCTAGTAAATCCCTCCTTTACTGTCCATCCATCATTTCCTGGACCAGCCTCCTCCACAGACTTGTATACATCTGTAAACCTTGGCGCCCATTTAAAATGCTTATGGGTATGTCGTGAAGCAACCTTACTAGACGCGAGGTCAGGCTGCCCCTCCCCCTCTCTAATCTTCTGCTCCTCATCTTCTGGGTTAGCACCATCATCATCTACCTCTTGAAAGCAACTCCCAGGTCCCCAATAGTTCTGTAACATTTTGGTCCACATGACTTTCTTCGCTTCTACATTCTCGACCAGTGGCACATTTACTGTGTATAGATCCACATCATCGCTCCAGTTCTTATACAGAAATTCAATCAATCGAACCGAGAGTGCTGATGCGCTTGCAATGATTTCTGGGTCATGGTTTCTGGAGAAGAAGGCATAGCTGAGGGCAATTGCCTTTCTCTTGCAAACAGCACCTTCTAACGCTCCTCCCACAGTGCCACTACTTAGACTAAACACTGCTGTTGAGTTTCTGCCATAATTTGGACCGCTAACAACAAGGTCAACCGGTCCTCTATCTTGGAAGTAGTGGTAGAGACCGATTTGTACACAGCTTGCAGGTGTTCCATCTACCAAAACCCACTCCTCTTGTTCTTTTGCTCCTGCAGGTAAGGGCCGAGCATGAGTTGTACCGTCATCATTATGAAGAGTCCCAGGGCGGAAGTATGTGGGCTTCACAGTTTGCCCTATCATATGTGCTTTCCCAATCCATGATCGTTGGGTGTGAGGTAGAACCACAGACACGACATGTCCTGCATCCTGGAGTGTCTTTACTAGTGAGTGGACGTAAGGAGAACTTTGATTCGACGGTGGTCCATCATCATTGACAACCTGATTTGTGTGTTAGGAGAGAGCTGAAAGGGAGAGGCAGAGGAGGAGGCGGAAGGAGAGGCAGAGGGAGGAGTATTAGTTTGACATATGAAGCAATTGCTGCCAGAACTTACAAGAATATGCATATTGACGGCACACAAAGTATCTTAGCACTGATATCCTTTGATCCTAAGAGTTTTTTGAGCAGCAACTGAGTACAAGATTATCAAGGGAGTTGTTGCTAGTATGTAGGCGCTTGTCAGACTAACATTTTGACTAGGTTGGCGGGGTCAACAAGAGGGGCAGTCGTTGACGACATTTATACAGCTAACCGCCTCTTCGTATGCCCCATAAAATCGAAAGACAAAAGATGCCATAGTTTTGTTAATATTACTAGTATGCTGACTATAACAGATTCTCCGCTCTCAGAGTTGCTGCTTGCATTAGACAAAGACTAGAATATTTGGTATTCCTAATTAAGTACGAGGAAAGTTGTCGAGTTTGGTATTATTTTTTAATTAAACTAGTAGTGGTACGTCCGCAAGACTTTAAGACCTTGACAACATGCTTTCGTTCATTCATGATTTACCTTACGGCAAAAATCGGCCGTATTGCTTAAAAGCCCCAATACAAGAAAGAAACCCTCTTTCCATGCTTAATTTGACGCCAACATCCTCAATAGTAAAGACGCAAAAAGTGCACCTCTTTCAGATTTCTTGCAACAGCGGCAATGTCTTCTCAAGACTCATCCCACAATTCATCGCATAGCTTATGCTAGGGCAAAAAACTTAGAAAATCTTCAACAGGTTCATGCCTCGCGTAAGTGTTAGATCATGTACGAGATAGATGCCTTATGCTCGAGCTTTCTTGATTCCTCCTCTCATTGGCGACCCAGCTCTCTTCTTGCTAGTGCCTGCTTCACCACCCTTAGTTCGTTGCCAGCTGTCAAACGGACTAATATTACCATCTAAGAGTTTATAATTAGTTATAATTCCAATGAAAGTGCCATATGAGGGATAGTTTAGGATCACTGCTTACTTCGTCGTGGGCGATCACCATTACCTGGACCAACTGGTGATTTCATCTCAACATCCTTAGATCTAGTTGCTCTACCAGTCGTAGGTGGGGATGCAGGTGCAAACTTGGGTGCCTTGGGAGTAGCGACTACATGCTGCTCCTCAGCTGGTGTCGAAACTTCGTGTTCCTCGATATCGGTGATAGCTTCTTCATCATCCTCACTTAATTGAGACTTCCTCTCTTTGGCTCTGATTTGCTGTGAACTTGGGAATAGAAGGCGTGGCTTGATCGAGGAACGCGTCAATGGGCGGTGAGGGGTACGGTTGCCATATTGTTCAAGCTCAGCGTCGATCTCGGTCTCTGAAAGATGCTCATCATCTCCATCCTCTGGTAAAAACCTCTTAAATACCTTCTTGCCTCGACTAAGTTAAAAGTATTAGCTTTGCTTTGGAAACGTGCTCAGTTATAACTTACAAGACGTAAACCATGCCATCTTCACGTTGCTCAGCCTCCTCGAGCGATAGCTCTCCTCCACCCGAGATAGCGATCTTTCTGCGCTTGCTTGCACGTTTTGCTGGCTCTGGTTGGGAGGCCGTTGACAAGCTAAAGAAGGGATTATCCGTACTTGCATCGGCCTCAGGGATGCGGTCATGAGAGTCAGTATAAATTTGGATTCCTCGGTCTTCTTCCTCAGCTGCGAAGCTATCTAAGGTAAATCCGGTGTACTTCTTGCGACCCTTCTTCTTTGGTGAAGGCATTGCTTCTTCGACGGTCTCACAGCGATTCGAAAACAAAGTGCGCGCAACAGCACTAATGGCTGGCGCAGCATTTGATGGACGCTTCTTTGGGGTCTTATCCGGGGTTGGTAGCATACCAGTACCACGAGCTAATGTAGGCTGACGAGCATTCTTTTCACCTTTGGATGATGGAGCAGGCAGACCAAGGGCGGCAGCTGCAGAAGCTGTAGTACTGTAGTTTAAGACCCCCGAAACACTTCTGCTGCTTGATGTATTGGTTGTTCTTCTAGAGATCTTTTTTGATGCAGTTTGAGGAGAAGCTGGGGGCGAGGAGGACATGTTTGTTGATGTCTTCGAGTCTTTGGGAGGTGGAGTATGTGCAATCCGAACGCGCTGCAAGACCCGCGCGGATTGTCTTCGAGGAGAGTATGGTTCGTAGTTGTCGCTATAACCTAGTCGTGGTGTGGAGGGCGTGCGCATTGGACCTTCCGGAGGAGGAGGAGTGGAGGCATGGAAGGCGGTTGCCATTTTGTATTGTTGTTTTCTGGGTCGTAATTTGCGAATGAGACGGCAACAATGAATATAGCGACAGCGCAGACGTTGGATGAAGAAAACAAAAATGTCAACAGCAAGCAAAACAAGTGATGTGCGAACCGGGGGCTGGTTGTTGCCAGAGGGCTGGTATTGATAATGGGGAGGCAGGGAGGCTGGGAATAAATTCAATTGGCGTCACAATAGCCGCCCTAAACCACTTGCGGTAGCCTTGTAAACACCAAGAGTCACGTGATATTGCCCTAACGCGTCACGCGTAGATTAGTACTGGTATGGTACTGTATCTATTCTGCCAAATCTTCAGTTCGTCGGAAATGGCTACTCCAAATATTGGAAAGCTCGATATCTCAGACTCAGATACAGAGGATCTCTTTGCCTCACCCTCGCGTGCACCTAAACCTCAACAAAAGCCAAATTCCAACCCCCCAGATTCAAAAATTAATGCCCCTCAACGAAATGGGGAATCTAAGTATGAGTAAGTAGCATGTTATGGAATATTTGTGTTCTAGAAATTATAAATTTTGAGTGTAATGATCTTTACTCTTACTAACAAATTCATAGTGCTGAGCAAGCTCGTGATGCTGCATTACAAAAAGAGCTGGAAAGTGTACGGAGTATAAATTCTGTAATTGAAGGAGTGGTTTCAGGCTTAGAAGCAGCTAAGGGTAATATGGATGTAAAGGCGACACATTTCAGTCACTAGTGAAGAGTTGCTAATCTTCAGTAGACCGTCTCTCGAACAGTGACCTCAGCATCTACGCTGTTGAATACTTGGATTCGTATGCTCTCTCAAACAGAACACAACCAGCGATTGCTTTTGAACTCCAATTGGCAAGGTGCGAGCCAGGATCTGGCAGACATAGAGAATGATGCAGTGATGAGAGCTCAGGCTGCTGAGCGAAGGGCTGCCGAAGAGGAACGGAGAAGAGAGGAGGCAAGACGGAAGGCTGAAGACGAGGAGCGGGAACGGCAGGCTGGAACAGGAACTGTAAGAGGAGCGAGAGGGCGTGGAAGAGGAAGAGGAATAGGAAGAGGTATTAGTGGTACTGGATATACCTTAGGGGGCTCCCGAATAGGGACCTCGCAGACAGGACGCGGTGGAGTTGTCAATGGAAGAGGAACTGGCAGTGTTAGAGGACGAGCTCGAGGTGTCCGATGATGTCCCAAATATTCTACAAGTTAACTCCAATGATACCCAGACATGATTCAACCATACCGAACCTAATAACCCATGCTCTACAAATACGCCATAGCTATACCAGTTGTGCTCAACACAATCATTTCCTTTTGAAGAAATCACTCATCTTTTTCATCCCAGATGTGTTAACTTTTTGCAACTTTCGTAACCCAACACTCACTCCCGCCTTCTTCCTCTTTTCCTCTTCCTCCTTCTTGCGCTTCTTTTCTGCTCGTATCTCGATAGTTTCGTCGTCATCCTCCAGGCCTCTTTTCCTTGAGTAATCCCCAAGTGATCTTGATGCCATGGCTTCCTGGCGTAGTCTCGCAAGATGAGTGAGGTATGTATCTAGGGGCTTGAAGTCTACCGGTGAATCTGACGATACGAGAACTTTCTTTAGAGCTGCGCTAATATATGGAGCGATGTAATTTGAGCAAATGAAAAGAAGTGCGGTACGCAGTCGCAACAGCTCTGTAATACCTGCCGGAGTACTGGAATGCGGTTGGCTTATTTCAGGTTTGGGGATGTTTGTGAATTCATCGGAGGCCACCTCCGTGAAGGACGTAGCTGCTGTTGATACTTCCGAAAAGGAGGTCGAGCTTTCTGCTATCGAATTGGTTGTTTGAGAATCTGATGTGCCCACTGATTCCAGCTCACCAGCTTCATTCTCTCCGGTTAACTCTTGCATCGAGCTGTCCTCCCTCTTAATGCTAGGCATCGGCACTTCAAGAGTTTTAGCTATAAGCTTTTCTTCCATACTAGCAGGTAACCCAAGCTGAACCATCTTCTCTGCTTTCCTCAACAACTCCTGTAACAGTTTTTTATCACTCCATCGATACATAATCTCGTCCTCAGCTTCGACGGCTTCACACACCACTTGCATTCTTCCTTCTAATCTGCTTCTGATACCTTCATCTTTCATGAAAGCTAACAGCTGGGGAGAATCTTCACATAGTCTCTCCAAGTAATCATCACTCGACAGGAATAATTTCCTGGGTGGCTCAGACGCCTTCGAAGGAGGATTAAGCGCTGGGAGTATTAAGAATAACGGGTCCATAGGAGTAGCAATGAAAAGATCGGCCATTCTTGCAACATAGCCCTTCAGCGGGGATTCTTCTCTATTCGTAATAGGTCTTCTGGGGGAGATACTGCAATCCTTTGTAATTGAAGATAATAACCAACTTCTGGGTGATGTCTTTGGTGCGGCCATTTTGGTGAATTCGTAAATTCCGTTTTTTGGACAGACAAAATATCGATCCTCAGAAGAATAACGCGGGTTCTTAATACTGATAATTCGAGCTTCAGGACTTGATTCATCTGGTAAGATAAATAGTAGGGGCGGGTTAGAGGTCTCAGGCCCCAATTGAACTTTTGGTGCAGTCATTGTTTTCCCTGATATATCTGTATCTGAAGCTTTTATAGCGGGATTCGTTCGAGTACGCATTGTGCTTCAAATTTGCCTTATTAATGGTGATCAATGGCAATTCGGTTGTTGATTTTCGGTATGTCACTCTGTAAAATACGTATTGTCGCGTTGAGAGATGCGGCCATGTACAAACGCGCTTTGACGCGTCTTCACTCAAATCCAGGCCTTGACAGGGAACAAGATAGGTACAGGTACAATGCACCGTGCACACTTTGTTCTCTACGAACAATTCGGGACACAAAATCAGAATCACTTTGGCTTTCCTTGTTTCCCAACTTAATCTGCTGCATTCAACGTTATTGCCGTCTATTAGGCTTCAGTCATACACAATTATATTGCAGGGGTTTTATGTTACAAACTTTACATGGCCTGTATCGTTCGTCAACTGGTCCTAATTTGCGAAGCTATGGATGATGTTTGATGTCTCATCGCAATCTTTAAGATGTCTCATTGTATGCAGCCATCAGATTCCCCTATGTTGTGTACTGACAGAGAACAAGCTAGTTCCAATGACAATTGGCCTCCAAAATCACCTCACCAAGTCCTACTGAGTACACCTGGAGGAAGAGAGCGACTTAAGCGTTTGGCAGAACGTTCTTCGCCGTCGCCATCACCAACGAAGCGATTTAAGGCCGCTGCACTTGGAAAGCTAGACGAAGGCATGGAATTGGGAGATTCGGGAGAAGATGATGAGGAGACGTTGGAGTTGAAGCTACAGGAAATTCAGGCACGCCTGAAGTTAAAGAAACTTCAGAAGCGGACGAAGCAATCCTCGGACACAGAAAATGAATATACGGTGCCAGGCTCAGCACCATTAGCAAGGGCCAGTTCGGCAGCGGCAGGACGAAGCCAGTCCAGGGTTTCGCATTTGAGAGATGAGCGATTGCAAAGGTCAAAATCTCAAGCTAGCTCACATGTAGAGGTCCCTGTATCTCCAGTACGTCGAAGACAGCCAGCAGAACTCCAGACTTCCCCTAAAAGAATTTTGCTTGGAATTGATAAGGGCATAAAAGCAAGTGAAATCTCACTCAAACGGGCACCCAGCCTACGAAAACAGGATACGGATTTAAAGGGACCTTTTCTCCAGAGAGCTGGTTCTCAAGCAGGCCCACGGAATTATGGAAGCAACAGCAATTCTTTACATCCTAGGAGGACAGATACGGATAGTCCTCCGACATCGTTCAACGAACGTTTACTTGCAACTAGGGTTCAAGAAGCTGAGCGTGTTGAAAGAGACCTACGCATCCAGAAGAACCGCAGCAAGGGATTTGATTTAGATCAAAAGAAGATGCAGAACTTCAGAGATACCGCAGTGGAACTCCTCCCTTCTCCTCAATTGCCTTCCCAATTCAGCCGAGATGAAATTTTAAGCTCCTTCAACAAACCTAGCAGTAATGTACCTCGGAGTCAAACTGCTCCCAACTTCCCATCTCTACGTTCAGGGGTGAGGAATATAAGCAACAATCCTTCTATCACATCCGCTGCGACCTTGACGAGCTCAACGTCTTCCCACGATCATCCCGATCACAAAAAGACGAGATCAAAAACGGCGACTGAAGTTTTGGACTCTGAGGCTTCTTCCTTTGAACCATTTTCATCAACACATCTCTCCAAAAGAATTATCCCACACAAAGAACTAACCCGCATCCTATCCGGGAAGAAGACATTTGTTATTCCAGACCTTTTGAGGACTGTCAAATCCCCCGACTTCTCAACACCGGATATCGAGGAGGACATGGTTATTATCGCAACCATAGCCTCTAAATCAGAACCAAAATCACACCAGGCTGCCTCTAGTTCCAAATCGGACAACCGCGGGAAATTCATGATTATGACGCTTACGGATCTGAAATGGGAGTTGGACCTTTTCTTGTTCGATACTGCCTTCGAACAGTTCTGGAAGTTGACACCTGGAACCATTATTGCCATCTTAAATCCCGGCTTCATGCCTCCGCCAAAAGGAAAAGAAGCCACAGGAAAATTCAGTTTAACGCTGAACTCTAGTTCTGATACCATATTAGAGATAGGTTCTTCTCGAGATCTTGGCTTTTGTAAAAGTATCAAGAAGGATGGTAAAAGTTGTGATTCCTGGGTTGACAAACGACATACAGAATTCTGTAATTTTCATGTAAATATGTCGATTGAGAAAGCCAAGTCGAACAGAATGGAGCTGAATACTATGACCTTCGGGAAAGGTCGTGGTAGAGGTACTGGGGGTTTTGGCGAGCGCAAATTCAATAGTAGAGACATGGCAGGCATGTTAGAAGCACGGGAGAAGGAGAAAACAGCAGAGAAGACTAGATATGACAGAGGCAGCCATTCGCAGATATACATATCTAAGCGGAGTACAGCTAGCATGCTTGATGACGTTGACTACGACGCGGATGCGTTCCATCGGGGTTCAAAAGAGGAACGGATAACGAAGCAGATACTGGCAAAGGAGAAAGAGCGCGAGTTGGCGAAAAAACTTGGTGGTGGGATGGGAACTGGTCTAGGTGCTGACTATATGAGGAAGAAGACCGCGCAGGTAGATCCGACTAGCAATAACAGCAGCGAGATGCATGCAGAACCTCCCCCAGACGCGGCGGCATTGGGACTACTTAACGGCAAGGCCATGGATATGCAACTTGGTCCCATTAAGAGGAAACGAACCAATACCGTCTCAAGCAGCGCAGCCGTAGGTTGGGGTGGCAATCTTACCAAAGAGCTGGGCCGGATGAAGAATGGAGAAAGTCTGCAGCCCATCCAAAAGAAGACGCGGTTCGTGACGGAGAAAGGAATCCGCGAGGCGGGAAGAGAGAGCTTTGGCGGCGATGCTGTAAAAGTATCTGTTAATGATTTTGATGATGATGACGACGACGACGATCTGGATATCGTTAGGGAATGATTCGGTATCCATGTGTGAATATTATCCGAGGCTTGCATGCTTCTCTCTAGAAGCAATCCCATATGTGTATAAAAGCTCTAGTCTTTGTGTGCCTCAGGCGTGGGTGGTGTTTTCACTTTTGCTTCCATTCTTCCCTCGTCGCTACGAACTTTGTATCTAGTGTTTTACTAGAGGTGAAAACATCAGTGGCTTCTAAAAGGGGGCCAAAATAGTTAGGTCTAGCCTTGGAATCTAAGCTTGAAAAGATGCCTCAAATCTGTTCCGGCTCAAAACTAAAACGCTCAACTACCTAACCTATCTATGTAGCGCGCTCATCCATACCCAATCAAAGAACGACATGCGTTGTGACTTGAGAATTCACTTTGTTGCATGTCTGATTTGGAAATATACTGATACTTGCCTCTTCCTTCCTTAAGGGTGTTCTTGGTGCCAATGCAACGAGCTTTGTTCGTGTAATTTTAAAATCGTCTTTGGAGGAAGAAGATTATATCGTCACCAGCATATTGGAATTGAAAAAATAGCATTGTTGGGCGTGGAGGGGGGAAGCTTGTGATCTGACTTTGTTACGTGGTCTTTGTGGAGAATATTGGATAGGGGGATCATCCAGCGATTTCAGTTACATTTTTGGATCAGTCAAAAAGTTCTATTGTGCACGCTTATCACCGTTGTAAAAAGATGTGAACCAGAATCAATTTTACAATGATAAAAGCATTTCATTCTGTGTGGTTCTCAAATTAAGGTACCCACAGGAAGAGAAAGGTCCAGTCTGTGTTTTACTATACAGTTAATATGCGGAGTCGGCCGCTGTGGCCTCTTCAGTGGAGTCAGATGCTAGGTCAGCCTCTTCGACTGATTTGTCGGCTGGCAATGGGATCTCCTTAGCCTCGACTGGCTCAAACTCAGCCTTCTCACTCTCTACACCACTAGCTATAGGCTCATTTTCAGCCTCCTTGGTCTGTTGTGGTGGATCATCAGCAGTGGTTTCTGAAGTCTGTGCTGTAGAGAATTTACTATCTAGCACACCCGACTCATCATTGCTTTCAGGAATATCCGAACTTATGGGCACCGCAATATCCGGCTTGGTTGACATCGTTCCAGATTTTGGAACCACTTCCCCTTCACCAGTAACAACATGCAGAAGGTCCTGATTAGGGTCAATCTGCCATACAGTGGAAGGACTTGAAAAGCTGAAAGTAGTAGGCTGTTCTGCTGCAGGAGCAGGGCTCTTAGCTGGAGCTCGTCGAGCTGGTCCCCTGGCTCTACCCTTCCGAGCATCTGCAAGCGGCGCCTTTTCTTTCTCTGGTTCGGGTTCGTGCATTTCCTCTTTCTTCGGAGGACTGGAACCGAGTTGCAGTTTCTTATTGAGTTCTGACATGAAGCCACCTTGGAGGGCTGCAATCTTGCTACCAACTGGTCTCGATGGCACAGCTGGCTTTGGCTTCGTGGCAACGGCAGGTCCGGAATCCGATCCGATGGATTTAGTGGATGAATTTGATACTGTTTTTGTGAGCCCGACATTTTCCGAAGATTCGCGAGTAATTGGTTTTGTGGGACGCGCCGGAATAACAGGCTTCGTCTTAAATGGAATGGGAGGGGACGCGCCATCAGAGAGCTTGGTTTTGGGGCGTTCTGGGAGAGCTGGTTGGGCATTATCTGCCGCAGACTGCTCATGATGCTTTGCCTTGGTAGGACGAGCTGGAATAGAGGGCTTCAATGTAGCCGCGATACCAGTCGTAGCACGACCTTCCTCACTGGATAATGGAAAACCAGCTGCAGCTTTCTCATGATGATAAACTACTGCCCCTGTCGTAGGTCTTTCGGATGGCGGGCTCAAGGCCTCCTTGTCCTCACTCTGAGGACCACCAACGGTTGTCTCGAGCTTGTGGCTATCAGGCGTGTCTTCCCAAATATCACGGCTGGGAAACCGTTGTTTCAGATTGGGTCGAGTCTCTGCGACTAGATGTGCCTTGTGAGCCCACGGCTTCTTCTCGCGATGTAAGAAACTTTCGGAATCTTGCATTTCATTTTCTGCCAATTCTTCTTGTCTTCTAGCAAACGCTTCTGCTGGAGTCTCATTTTCCCGTGTTTGTGAAACTCTTCTGGTTTCTTCTACCTCGCCTTCAGGAAGTTGCGGTGTTGACACAGTAGCAGTATACTGCAAGCTAGTTGGTGTATCCTCCCAGATATCCTGACTGGGGAATTTTCGGTTCTATAAAGTCAGCCTCCAACTAAGCAGCAGTCAAAATCAATCTCACCTTCATTTCTGGACGCTTCAACCTATCAGCTGCTGTTTCGGGTCTTTTGGCAGCGGCGCTCTGGCCACTCTTCTCATCTTCAGGGAAAAGTGGTTCGTATTCCTCCAAATCCTCAAGTGGAGTAGAACTCGATACGTGGAATGAGGGAGGGCCATGGATACTTCCAGGACGACTTGAAGGTCTGCTTCCATTCAGACTCGAGGCACTACCATTCCGCATATGATAACTGCCCTCCTCGTAGTGATGTCGTTCTTGTAAAGGGGAGACAGCAGGTTGAAGTTCCCATCCAAACGGTTCCTTAGCGACCTCATCTGAAGCCAGAATAGGGGCACCGTAACTATGCTCATCTTGAAAGCTATCGTGGCCGTCATGTGACGAATAACGATGCAGCTCTTCCATTGAGTCTGATGGGCCAGCACCGCCATATATCTTACTAATCCGACGTCCTGGTGCATCCACGTGGATGGTGTCTTCATCTTCTACTTCGCTTTCGACAGCGGCTTCCGATTGAGCTTGTAGGCCTTTCGCGAGAGTACCTTCAAATTTTTCTTTTGCTTCGGTGTGGCCGGGAGCGAAGCTCTCTCTCAATGGAGAGTCTACGTGTGTTTGAGAGGAAAACGAAGCGTTCGAGTGTGCTAGGTGGTAACTAGACATTGGCCGTGGAGACGACATTCGAGATGCATATTCCTCGGATGCTTGAAACCCAATTTGTTCACTAGGGGTCCCAATAAGTCCTGGCGATGTTCCTAATTTCCAGATATTAGCATTATTCTTCGTACATACAAGTTGCGCATATTCCTCATGAGAAATATTGGCAGGGGTAGCAAGAGTGAAAAAGAGCACTCGTCCAGACAAGGACCAAATATACATTGTCTTAACATGTGGAAAGTGTGACGACAGAAATACTCTGACTACTGGGAAATTAATGGGCCAACTCACCAAGACCGGCACCTCTACTGGCAGTGTCTCGTACAATCTTGTTCAAATCTTCGGTGCTCATAGCAAATTCAGATCTTCCGTCGGCAAACGGTCCGTGGTAGTGACCAGTTTCCTTCTTGTAGAGTTCGGGATGTTTCTCGTAATATGCCGTTTCAAACCGATCTTTGGGAATTTGTCCGTGACCATGCTTTCCATATGCATCAAATGGTATTTCGACTCCACGTCCACTTGTTTTACGGCCGTGATGTCTAGGCTTTGAGCCATCGTTGTGGAATCCAATTCCAGGCGCAAAAGGCTGCATAACGCCGGCAGGTGAAGGTGCTTGCACGTCTCCTGCATTAGGATACATCGGTACACGCTGTCCGATTTCTGGGATACCATGGTCGCTCTCATGGAGCGACGCAGGACGCTCGGTGCCGTTGGAAGTCTGACTGTTTTGGCTTGCAATACTGCCCGATTTCTTCCAAGGACGAGTAACAGGGTCTACATCGTCACTTACAGCCTTACCAATTCCGAAAGCTGCAGCTTGTCCAGAGTCGGTTCGGGTGACGGTGGATACTCTTCGCTTAGCACTCGATTCAGGAAGTGAAGGCTTTGGTGCATGGAGCTTCAAATCATTGGCAATATTGCGAGAGGTCGTGGGTGAAGTTCCCAGCTCCACTGGATTCTCAAATACTTCCGCATATTCCATTCCTTCCTGCCCAATTGATGGAAGTACGACGCTCGAGGGGCGAGGAGGAAGTTCGGTGCTTGAAGTATTGGCACTGCCGTTGGAGTACAGGGAAAGCTTGCTTTGGCTGCCCTGGTTGGCATGAGGCATTTCATTGAGAGGCGATCGGGCGAAGCTCTCCCTGCTCGGGGAGACTGAGCGATCGATACGCCGATTAGCCGGCCGTGGAGGAATTCTAGGTAGGTCACTGCCCAAGGAATTACTACTGCTAGTAGGTTCCTGGTTTCGAGCAGGACGAGGTGGCACCTGAGGCATCGGCATGATGTAGAGTACTGAAGAGAGACGAGTTCGAGGGAGGATGGGAGGTTTCGATGGAGCTCAGACCTTCGAGAGGGAAGCGTGTATATTGTGACTGTTTCCTTATCAGTAACTGGGAGCTAGCAAGCTAGTATCCTTAGCATCAGATAGCAGGCCATTCAAAGTTCAGCAGATAAAAGAAGACTTTGATGGATGCAGCTGAGTAACGAAGTCAGGCTGAGAGTTGCGGTGTGGAGGATATCGATAAGAAAGGTACCAGAAGGGAGGTAACTGCAGGTTAATGATTTGCAGATAGCTCGCTTCCAGGACGTTTGATCAAGTGCCCCAGCTGCTAGAACAAGGAATGGCCATTGCGATCCATTGTCGCGATTGTTCCCAACAACCAGTTCTGCCAATTGCATTTGAAACCGCCTAACACGCTTCCACGCAACGAATGCATCAAGTTGCTAGTGCAGCGTCGAAGATAAAGAAACAACAGTGCGTAGGTAATCAGACTTACGTGTTACTGGTAAAAGAAGTGCTTCTTAAAGTTCGATCATTACAGCAACGAATGCAATATCAAAGGCGGGAAACGTATGCAGGGAGCAAAGAGCAGAAAGCAGCGAGAGAGAGAGGCAGCAAGGAGCAATGAAGTCTGGCTTTACTTGGGATCCAGAGGAGGTGACTGGGGCAGGTTCATAAACATCTCGGTCATGTCACTAATCCCAACCCGGCGTATAGCGTCATAACTTAGTGCAGAGACTTTAGAAGCGCATGGTAATGGGTCGTACAGCCAGCACCTACTAGCAGCTGGTGTCCAACAGCACTTTGCGATTGCTGCCAATTGCCAATTACCAATTACCTGTTGCTGATGTGCTAAGGCCAGCTAAAGCCAACAAATCCGTATTTCTATGCCTATCGCAGCTCGTGTCCAGCTCCTAAGAATGGCGGTCTCTCCGCCTCGCAAACCGCACCGTACTATACCAGCAACAGCAGCGATACCAAACTCGACCCGGCCCAGTGTAAATGACGAATGCAATTGGGAATTGGTGACGGGCTGCAAACCACCGGTCGGTGATTCGTTGGGGCGCGCACCCTGCAAAACCTTCGAGTTCGCCCTGGCAGCGCCTCGCCCCTGCTCCAATGCGGTGCTCGAACTCTCTATGAGGCCCTGGAGCGTCGATTGCTCGCCCATTGCTCGCCCCTCCTCCCCACCACCACCACCAGGGCTGCTGGCTGCTGGCTGCAGTCAGTTCTTCCACACGTTCTAGAAGCATCAAGGAGCAAAGAAGGTTAGGACCGGCTCACAGTTCGGCGTACAAGTAGTCTGTTGGGGGACTGCGCCATGCACTATAGCGAGAAACCCTCTTCTGCACCGTCTTGCCATAATTGTCTGTCGGTTCAATTTAATTTGGAAATAACCACATCTGCGTGATAGGAAGGACACGCCAGAGTCTACCAGCGCAATTGGGTTGTGGTTGAGGGAATAATGCAGCGTGTGTGTACCTGAACATCCATCCGCCTGACAACGCCAAAGTGGTAAAACCTTCCGCACGGCTGACCCTACGTAGCCGAATAGCAAAAGTCAACCTTTCACGTGGTGCTTAGATGGCGACAGCTTGCAGTAGCAGCAATTTCCCCGCAAAGGTCATACATAGGTCATACATAGGTCATGGGTCACTATGCACATTGGCCTGTACGTAGACGCCATCCATTTGCTTCACGAGAAAGAAATGTGAACCTGTGGTATGTGGTATAGGATAGCGGTGTGCTTCTCAGGCCGGCCTCACAGCAGTCCCAGGTTGATTAGTACCAACCAGTGCATAGTACCGAAGTGTAAAAGAAACAATAATAAAGTCCCACGTCCCAAGGTACTCAGCATCACTGGGTCAGATAACACTGCAAATACTGGCTAGAACCAGGAACTATCGGTCCAAGAGATCATCCTCCGCTTCAACGAAGACTTGGGGGTTCGACCTAGAACATCTAAATCCTGACAAGATCGAAAAGTCTAATAGGACGTGATATTCCATAAACTATCTGATTCAGGCGTTGCTAGTCAACACCTCTACCAAAGACATATCTCTCCTTCGTAGTCTGCGCGAAGTACAACCAGTTCCATGCATAAACTCCCATGAAAAGGACCATAATACCTCCACGTTTAACAAGAACGATTTCCTCCCAACGCCATTGATCATTTTGCCACACCCACGTCCCGGTTCCTTCATTCCCTTGGGACATCGAACAATTTGAATTCCAAGGATCATTCGGATATTGTTCTAAGTAATACACGCTCCTCTTTTCCTCTTGTAGGCTCATCCAACTCCCTAGATTATCATCTGTGCAACGCCCTGGCCCCCAAGCGTCTTACTTCCTACAAATCCTTGGCCCTTGATTGCCGCCAACAGATAGAAGAGACCAGCAATTAGCAGTAGAACTGCAGCTGCAATCAAACTTGATGGGCCACCGAGAATAGGTATGCAGCTGATCCATTGGACGAGGGACATAACTCCATATATTCCGGCGCGCATGTAATTCGTAGTAAACCTGCGCATAAAGGTATCGAACTTAGAGGAGGTTGGGCAGATGCGAAGGAGAAGAGGGACCTCGATGAAAACGATGATGAATGAGCTTGCGCTATTGGTTGTAAGCCATTGGACTTTTTGGTTTTTCTATTGAACTTACACGCAGAGTGCTCCAAACAGAATCGTGAGTGAGACATGGAATAGATTCGAGATTCCAACAGCAAAGCAGAGGAATATGCAGATTACTCCGGTCCTAATACCTCAATATTAGCCTCATACTTGAAGTTCATTCGACCTACACAGAGATCCATCCCGTCCTAGATTATTCCGGCTATGCATGGCATTTGCTCGGTTCTACATGCGTACGGATATGAATTGCTGTGTAAGGGGAAACAATGCTGTTACAGGTGCCACTGTCGCGGATGTCTGCGGATGGCATCAAAGCAAATATGCTCACCATTGGCCATAGATACCTGCGAACTGGTATCAGCACTAGCCTTCAAGTCATAGATCAAAAGAGCTTACTAAAGTTTCTTGTTGCGAACTCTTCCTTCAAAGTCATATTGGCGGTTGTTAGTGACTAGGTAGATAGTTGTTGATGAGCCGGATGGGTAGTAGCAGGATGGCGCTCGCTGGAACTCTCTCTATTCTAGTTCCTCTACAAACTCAGGTAGTGGTGAAGCAGACGAACTAAGGCAATTTGCACGTTGTTTTCTGATAGCGATTTGCTTGTGTCTGTCCTTTAAATTGTTATGTGTTTGCGATCTGGTATGTTGTTTCGGCTTCTACCTTGTCTCACCACGTACTTCAATGGAGCTTGTTGCCAAGCCACTAGTTTATAACGAGGCTCAGAGTGATGGCGTGGACTCCTTCCCTTGGGATCACAAATTTATATTTACGGCAGGCAACTATGGCACTATTTGTCACGGATAAAAAAAATCTTGATGGGCCTTGCGTTAATAACGAATAAATGAGTTGCTCACATAAGGTTACCTGTTTGACTTTGTGATCAAACACGGAATAGCGAAGGCGAACACAAACCTCCCATATTCCTCATACTTTCTTATCATTAAAGACGTCAGAGATATGTAGAAGAATCATATGATTTGCTCATCTATTCCGCTCCTCGGAGTGATTGGTATAAGGCATGTAAAGAACAGATACATTTGCCAATGCACGCATTTTGCATTTTCGTCCCTTATTGTTTCCTCCAACTAATTCCCAGCTCCTCATCCATAGACCAACTTGAAGATATCATTGAAAATGAAATAGCTGCCTGCTCCATCAGGAAGAAGTTGGAATGCCTGACTATAAGACATGGGTCTCTGCTCCTCATCAACCTGTAATCAAATCTATTAGTACTTATGTCCGCCACACTGTATTGACCACCTACCAAAAGTTGTCCAGTAACCAGGATCAAAATAGCACTACCATCCAATCCAGCTGGCTGGGCATCCAAAGTTGACACGACATGCTTGACTTGTTGAAATGGGAGGGCCTACAGGAAAAGTATGAGGTCAGCAACTTTTTGTATATATAGATCGCTAGAGGAACTCACACCAAGCTTTTCAACGATAGCGGTTGCGCCAGCGATAGAATCGGACTCAAATGTCAACATGGATTGCTCGCGCTATATGCGTAAGTATACGGGCAAGACTGGCAAAGGGGCAGTGCTAACGTAAAGAGGAGCCAACTGTTTTCTATCTTGATCGAACTGGTTATAATAGAACTCAGTAAACTGCTCTAGAGGGACTAGTTAGCTATATTATATTAGAAATCGCTAACAGCTACGTAGCGATTATTGTAGTTGGGAAGCTAGAGCACTAACTGGCGATGTTTGCAAAGTCTGGACACATCATTAGCGTGTGTCAAAACACTCAGGAAAGGAATAGGTAGAGCAAGGGACGGAACACTTGACATACCTGCCATCTTGAGGTCTTGCAGGGAATTTCGCAAAGGGTTGTGATGGGTGGTGCAGATGTTGGTGGGATAAGAATTGGCTTTGGTTACCAGCTGAGGCTATTGTATTTGTTGATGCGAGTACCCCTCCAAATTGGCGCTACCTCGCTTTCAGACTAGCGCCAGTTCGACAGTTTACCTTAAAACTTTCGCTGGGAGCTTCGAGTTTTCTTTTCCTCGAACTCAACTTCACATTTTAATAACGTCCGATCAGATTTGATTGCACTTCCGCTTGTTTTACCCTCGCGACGTCTTTATTACTCATATACTGCATTCATCCCTCGGGGCATTTGGTATGTTTTCCAACTTTCATAGTTACTTTCCACCTCGATATATAGCACATTGAATGATTATACAACCTTCCATTAAGAACGGCCAGCAGAGGAAATCATGCTGAAACAACCAAAGATCAAGCTCAACAATATGACAATGCTTTCTACCATACTTCGCGTCTTGAGAGAAAAATTTGCGATAATTGCTAACAGATTGTTACGTTTTGCAGATTCATATCCTTTAACGACCTCACCTTTTCTTCCGGATTTGACCCAATAATATGCATTTTATTTGCCCAGGGAACAAAAACCAACGTTTACTTCACTAATATCTAGTTCACTTATTCGCAGCTCCATTTTCGCCCACCTATTTATATTTTCAAATTCAATTCGCAAAGAAGCTGAACAACTAGGCGCTGAAATGGATGGGAGACGTCTGTGAATTTAATTTATACATAATAGAAAAAATAACAGAATTGCTGCTCCCCAAGAATCAGAACGTTTCATTGTTCAACAGTGGTTCCATTTCAACCCAATTTCTTGATGTGGCATAAACAAATACCTATACCATAACAATGGAAAGATGATTGTGCTTCCAGCCCACAAATCTGTTCTTTTGATCAATTCACAATGAGATAATATTCCCTGACCTGCTTTTCTCGATCTTGTTGTGTGAGATTAGTGGTTGAATATGCATGGTGGACATGAATTTCTGGTGTTGAGTGGCGGTGGCCTCGCGAAGGCACCTGACAGGTGACCGGGCCTCGAAAGTCCAAGCTCCCTTTGAACCTCAAAATGTACCAAACTTAACCTAAAACTCAACAAAACAACCTATTCCAAATCTATTGCTTTGTAAACTTATAGGCAGAGCTCTGAGCACATAGTGCATTGATGAAGCGGCTCGATAGTACTTTCTAGCAGAGATATTGCGTCCTACGTATCACATATAACCAGGTCCATCTGGCACCACTGGCTACACCTGGTTGCGCCCCTTTAGATTTCCACATCAACCAAGAAGATTCTTTCATCTTGGGAGTAGAACTTCTGCCAATTTAGATTCCTGCGCTGTGCAGCCCCGGTGCTGCAGCACACAGCTGAAGCAACCATGCCTTGCTTCAAAGGTATTGCTGTAAAGTCCCCCTCCACCGCCGCCGCCACTTCCTACTAACTGACCCGTGTAGGTGAGTGTTCATGCTCAAGGTAGTCCACTTCCCGAGTATTCTATACAGAAGCAGTCTAGAGTCTCGCGAGTCAACACTTACATTCCGGTACCCAAGCCAAAGGACGCGACCGCACTCAAACCCGAGCCTTCAAAGTTTGCTATCTCGATTACCCTCCTTACACCAGGACTGCCAGTTCCATATTCAACCCCCAAACCCAGCCCGGAGCAACCCAATCCCAAGCCCCAGATTGTCACAGCTTTCCCTGGCAGCCACAACTCTCAGGCTGGTAGTGTTGGTCCATATATTCCCATTACGAAGTCTGAGAACGAGACGATCGCTGCTTATATTTACTTTGATGGCCGGCCAAAAGAAGAGGTGGCAACCCTACTACGGCCTGGCGAGGAGACTTGGGTCAATTCTCGATGGGTTCAGATTCCAACAAGTGAAGGTGGTGGTCTGGCAGAGAGGGAATTTTTATTTAGGGAAGTTGGCCTAGAACGCTGGCTGAACGGGCTTGATCTAGATGGGCAAGATGCAGCCGCTAAGATCGAGAAGCGTAGACAAAAATTCGAGAAACGACGTAGACGTCGGAAGCAAGAGGGTAGCGATGATGAACTTGCTGATATCCTATCGTCTCACACAAGTGGACCCCGGGTTGTGAGATATGGTGCAGATGCTAGCTCTCCAATCGAGAAGATGTCCGACGAGGACGATTTTAGTTCTTCGGATGATGATGCACCTCCCGAAGCAACCGGTCAGATCAAGGTCGCTATGTTCAGAGTCTTGGCTTCTGGGGAAATCAAGAGAGGAGAATACTCGCCACAGTTTGACGCACACGATGATGATGAGGAGGGCTCTAAGGATAAAATGACTGATGGTAATGGTCCAGATGTTGATCACACAACCAGTTTCGCGAAACCAAAGACATTGGATCCCAAATCGATCAGCACTCAGACAGTTACAGGCATAGATGGACCAGATAAGCCGTTTGCTGTGTTTACGTTTTTCTACCGAGGTGAACGTAAGTATTGAAGAAAACTTCCTTGGTATAGATATGCTAACGACACTTCAGGTCAACTGCAGAAGATGGGTATTTTGGAATCTAAGCAGAAGGTGGCATCTTCCACCAGGCGACGGTCAACCCAATTAGACTTTTCCAATCTTGCACCATTGAAGTCAGGCGGTACTGTTGGGTTTTCGGCTTTCAGAGATAATGACCCTTCCACTTCAAAGAAGTCTAAGAAGAAAGCTAATGGAAGCTCCGGAGTCGCGATCGTGGAAGATAGTGACGAAGAGGATGATGACTCCGCGATTGTCACTGATATGGTTGATGTTGATGACAAAGATGTTAAGGCGCTGCTCAGTCCTGAAGATGCAAAGTTTAGTGGAGAACTTGCAGACGGTGTTGGCCGTATTAAGGTACGTTCTATCTGTGTCCTAATCTCACGAAGTTTACTAAATATATGAGTAGCTCAAGCGACAACACTCTGCTGAACCACTAAATGCTACTTCCCGGAAGTCACCTGCCTCGACTGGTAGTGTTGGAGAGACACCACCAACTGATGCTGAACCTAGCTCAACCACGGTTGGTACTCTTCAAAGCACTGTATTTGGATTGCCTGATGAGTCTATTGTTGGAAGCCCCCTTAAGAAACATCGAGCAAGTTTATATGACACGGATAACGATACGATACAAAAACGATTGAAGGACTTCGGCAGTGGATTGGGAGACGTTGTAGCAGCTGCTGAGGCAGCTCATACTCCTCTTCCAGCACCCGCTCTAAACAACGATGAAGACGAAGAATTGTGAATGAACTCGATCTATTGATTCCGCATTCCAGATGAGTCTCACTGTCCATAAAAAATTGGAATGGAGGCTGCACTGTTTTGTTAAGCGATGAAATTATTGCTTTTCATCATATTAGCGAGTAGTCATGGATTTTGTAAGGGATAAGGGATATATACCCATAATCAACCAGCAACTCCCAATAGATATGCGAAAGTTGGTGTCTGGCTCTTTTATCAAATAACTTGATCCTTAAATATGTGCAGACAACACTTAGGCAAGCTTGTCGTCTGTACCTTGTGAATAAGTGATTGAACAATTACACTCTTTGCTAGCCTATCAATACGGGCTCGTGACGCTGATCTTCATGAGGATCCATTTACTGCTAGATTTTCCTAACATCAGTAAACAATGATGAGCATAATCGTCGAATGTTATAGTGGTTTCGACCAGATAAGCATGTATCCAGTATGAAGTGCTTCTATTCATTGCCTCCCCACGTTTCTGTGCTCAGTAATCGTTACCAAAAAGCTCATAATCCCCTTGGTTCTTGTTTGCATTTTAGTAAGTGGATAAATTAGCGGAGCGTAATGAGTCTCGAGCCTCTGTCTTCGACGTTGTACACTATTGGGGTTTGTATATTCAGACTATGGGTGCTCGTCTGCCATCTCTTCTGTGAATACATAATTAAATACTTACTGAATGATAAAATTCTGATTTCTGCTTTCTTACAGGTTGCAGGTGTTTTGTGGAGTAGCTAATAGTTCGGAGGCAATGGAATATATCAGAGGACTAGAAAAGAGAACGCAGAGCTTCAGAAGGGACTGGCTGCTTCCACCTTCCTCTATAATTACCATCATCCCAGTATGTCCCCCATATTTACCTCATCTATTTTATATTACTGCATCTATACTGTATAATCAGATTGATAAGGCTGTTCTGGTACCATACTGCTTTTAAACCTGCTAGTAGCTACAGTAGGCATCCAAAAGATGACACTTGCGAAAAGAAGCAATTACAGTTAGGCTTTGAGAACTAGCTAGCATGGGTTTTTAGTAGTTCGAAGTAGGCTTTGAATAGATCAGTAGGTATGTATATGCTAGCTCGCTAAGATAACAATTCACTTATGATATTTCTGCTCTTAGCTAACACCGAGCTATTGCGTTACCTTAACCATAAATGTAGCAACTTATACATTGGTGATACTCTCAATCTTGTCATACTCTGACAAAAACTCAAAGCCTAAGAGCACCGTCATATTACTTAGATAATCCTTTTAAGCTCCAAAATGCTAGAAAGTTTGACTTCGGCTTTACCACCCCAGCCTGCCACGCCACTCTCTACTTCTGGTCTGACTTTAACGTACCATCCCCAAGCTCTACGATCCAGTTCCTCCCGACTCAGATGTTCTACCCAAGACCCAAATAGTATATCTAGTGCACCCAGGAGTAATCCTAGGTTCTGCTCTATCTCCCTTTCAAGCGCAACGCCAGTCTTTTTCTTCTTCGTAGTCTCTCCCGTGGGAGGAGGACTAAGAAATGATTTGAGCAGATATGCCCTCGCCGGTTCCGGTTTATAAACTGGCATTCCTGCAGCAGTTCCACCAGTAACAGGTGCGTTTCTACTCTGCATTCCCTCCAGATCTAAGCCCCATAATGGTTCTGCGCCAACAATTCCAGTAACTCGAAGACGTTGTGATAGTGCATCTTGAGAAACTTGAGTCATAAGTCTCCACCGGTCTGGGCCAAGCATAATCCCGCCATACCAGCGAGTAACGACGAGCAAAACTCCAACGATATCACTGGATTTCATCACACCTAAGATGTGTCGGCCTCCACCAGATTCTCCATCGTCACTGAAATCTTCAATCACACCACCTTGATCTCGAGGTACACGCCATGCAGTGATATTGTGACTTGCTTCTCGAAGTTCCTCATTGCTTGCTAAAAGTTTTTGTAATTCTGACCTGGCCTCGGCTGGAGAGCTGACCTCGATAGATCGTGCAACGAAAGTCGATTTCTTAGAAGTCACTGCGGCCGAAACAGTCCACTGACTAGGCTCTTTCTTTGTGGTATTGAACATGGAGAAAGTCTTTACAGGCTCCTTCTTGCTACCTTCTCCATTTTCTGCAATATCCTGCTCATTCCTCCAATTGTAGTCACCTCTCTTAAGCACATGAATTTCTCTACCTAGAACTCTGACTTTGGGCTGTCCAGTCCCCCATCCCTCTTTCTCGGCACTGCTCTCCTTTTCAAGTCCTAAACTTACAGCTTTACTCCTGGAATTGAGACTCACAACTGCCTGGCCTAAGCTCAGCCTACTACTTAAAGGCTGTTCAGGCATTGTATATTTCAGTAATTGCACAGCAAACGCCAGGACTAAGGGTGCTCGGTTGGTAAAAACGGAGCTCTTGGATATCACTTCCTCATCTTCCGATGGTTGGGGCAAAACCAGAGCTGCTTCCATAGCTTGAGGAGTCAGAGGTTCAGGAGCAAGTTCATAAGCGGACTTGGTGCGCTTGGAAGCAGAAGCGAGGGAGGACTCCGCGGGACGCTTCTTCTCTGGATCTTTGACTATTGCTTTACAGGCTGTTTGGAGAGACTTTGCAGCTTTTGGATCATTAATTGCTGTGCTAACCGTTTCCAAATCCGCACTAGCTATCGATGCTATACTGTGTAGATAATTTAGTAGTGTTACATGCACTGTGTGAAGAAAGCTCTACCTCCGTAAATCAGCACCCTGTAGAGCCTTAACGCGTCCCATTGCGGCTATCATTGTGAGCTTATTCCTTCCGGTAGTAAGCAGGCGCAGCAAACTCTGAAGATCTTGTTGGGCCGACATCTCTCCCGATCTTTGATGACAATCGAAGATGTTTACTTATAGTTTCATGACCGAAGCTCGTAATCGAGGCGTTGGATGATATTTGTACGACGTCAGATGTGCTCTGAAGGGTAGCAAAAGTTTACGCGAAATCCGGGGTTGACGCCCCTTTCTTGACGTTGCTGTTGCCAAGACTCTGTAGACATTATCCGCAACATTTCCCTCACTCTGATGTTGAACGGAATCTGAGCAAAAAGGCGTCTAGAAATCGCGACATGGCATCACCATAATCTCTAAATTACACTACAGGCTAGGCTCAGCTATGTTTCTGGGGAGGCTCGGTTACAGTTAAGATTCGGTCCCGAGTCTTGTAAGTTATACCGATCACAGATACGGTTAGTTGGCTCACTGCATAAGACAAATTCGCTTACATCTTTTAGCAACGTATCAGGCTTTCTTTTGAAAGTTTTTGATGATAACATCAACATACAAGCTCGCCCATTTCTCATCTAATCTCTGTTCTCATACGTGTGTCCTACACAAAGGATGAAGGTAATCCTGACTGGCTGCACCGGCTTCATTGGCTCCGAAGTCCTCTCGCAATGTCTACTGAACCCATCCATCACGTCCATAATAGCGTTGTCGCGAAGACCGCTATCTGTTTCATCCAATCCAAAACTCAAAGTCATTCTCATGAAAGACTTCACTTCCTATCCACATTCCATCACTAGTGAACTCGAAGGGGCAGATGCTTGTATCTGGTAATAGGATGTCCTTCTGCATAGCATACAAAGGGTAGCTTATATTAGACAGGTGTATGGGAACCACATCTGGTGATCGAGTTCTAGAAATCGACTATCCACTAGCATTCGCAAACGCAATGTCAAAAACTTTACAAACACGCCAAAAACAATTCCGCTATATCCACTTGAGCGGAATCACAACAGAGCGCGATCAAACCAAGTCACTATGGGTCAAAAGTGATATGAGAAAAATGAAGGTACATACGTTCAACTTTCTCACATAAGCTTGATATTATTCTATACATAATCCCTAGTGCTCAAAACCTTATTGGTAGCGAGGATTCCCTTCCGACCAAGGCACACGTGTAAATGAATTTATAGGCTCAGTAGTGTTGAGTACAACACAGGGCTGGGTATTGGAATGAACTCAGATTGCAATGTGTGTTTGACGAGCCAGATGGGAAGGCTACATCACTACCAATAAATTGAAGCTACTCGTCTACAAACCAGCTGCGATAATCTCCTCGACGAGTTTCTAGTACTATCAAAAGGATTTGTACCCCGTTTTGCTTGTTCATTTCCTGTGTTTTGTACTTGACTGGTTGATTCAACTGTCAGTACTCGCGAAGCGGGAGGTATTCTTTCCTCTCCTTTCCGTTTTAGGCTTTGAGTTATAGAGGAAACCCCGCGCCTGCAAGAGAACATCTGAGCATTCAAGACCTGCTAAATACATCTATAGGGACAGGCAGAGGTAAACATGCTCGAGTTTGCTAAAAACCAGGAGTTCTGGGAGACTGTCATTGTCAAGTCAGGCTTCGTAATGAGCAAAGAAGGACATGAGATGCGCGACATGATTGGATATGCAGCAGGGTCAAAGAAGGCCATTCGGATTAATGAGTTGGCTTTAGGTTTGGTAGATGTGGCAGCGCATGGGAGCGCAGAAAAGACTCTACAAAATGAAGCGATGGTTATGAGGGGACAGAGGGTACTGAAAGCAACGATCGGTACGAAGTGACTTTTACGTTTCCGTGCAAAGGATGCCCCCAGAAGAGTAAAGCTATCAGTTTTCAGTTGAAGATGTGTCGTCACTTTGTTTGTGAAGCACTGGAAAAATATTTGGGAAGTTCATTGATGCGTACTAGGTAATTACGTGTCGGATGGGTGTATCATGAGCTTGGAACTTTCGGATCACAATACATCTTATACCGTGGAGATCACAACGAAGCGGCTGTTCAATATTTTCATTAAACCGAGTATCACCCAGTGTGCTAAAATGCGTCTTGAAGGAAGTCGCTCTTGTGAACCGTAAAACTCCAGGGGTATAATGACCCAGTGCTATGAACCGCGCAGAAAAACACGAAAGTAAGAACAGGCGAGCCCCAACCTTTGATAAATGTTGGATGATAAGTATTAGTATGTCGGCTACCGAGAATCCTGGTGAAAGCTTCAAGCTTTAGCATTGCAAATCTCGTGTACTAGGATCCCGAGATACAATATCAATTATTGGGTATTGAGCTTCGATCATGGCTCCATTGGAACGACAACCATGGCTGTGATTATCACTCCCTGCTCCCAAGGAACAAGTCTTCCTTGCTCTTGGAGTGGTTTTCCATCATCTAGCTCGGAGCCATTGAAGAACAATCTAATGTAATTGGGAGATTGGAGTCCAGCTGCTTGTGTAAATCGCTGTTTCAGTATCGCAACATTCTCCGTCCTGTCGCTTTGTACCACGATATCATGCTGGGAATCATTACGGCGTGCTCTGACTTGAACCATATCGATCGCCCGACCCTTTCCCTTCTCTTCCTTGCGTCTTAAGATTTCCTCTGCACTTGGATTGTCACCTTCCTGGGGAGTGTCGCCTCCGGCACTGCTCAACCCTTCCTCAATACCGTTACGCTCCTCACCACCAACTTGAACCCCTTGTGCAGTTGGCACAATAGCCTCAGCTTCGGTCCCTAGATTTTCCGGATCGGATATCACTTCCCTAGGTATTACATACTTATACCCCGATTCATCGTAAACACCTCGGCACATATCTCCCTTAGGTAGAATGACTCCAGCAGACCTCAGAAGCGTGTCTGCGGTCGCTAGTCCACCGTCCTGGTCCATCGCATCACCCCCTTCCCATAAAACTTCCAGCGCTGACCTGATAGCTTGCCATATGTGTTCTTTGCCACCAAGTCGCGTATCAAAGAAATCAATTCGTTCTTTGTCTAGTTTCTTCCTGGTCCATGTTTGATCCTTGCTCGTCCACGGTATAACTTTCAGGGGCTTTGTGGTAAGCGTGAACGTAGGAGACTTCCCGTCAGATGGATTGCTTCGTGCAAGCTGCTGGGGTTGTATTTGTGTACTCCCGCTTAATCCTCTTGCTAACGAAGCTTGCGGATCAGCTGCATGACCATTACTACTCTTTGCTTGTGGAGGCCCTCCTTCAAGGTTGGCATTGTTCTGGTTGCCTGGGGAAGCATGAGATTGCTGTGAGAAACAATTCCCCTGGTTATGGTTAGCAAATCATGGCTATAAGGCTTGAGAGAGTGGATAGCGCACCATTGTATTGATACAGAGAGCTGTGTACGCGAATTTTGGATATTTTATCCTGGATGGAAACAGCCGCAAGCTAGGAGTAGTTCGATCTGCGACTTAAAATAACAGTATTCCAAAATTATATTATTGACCGGTATGGGCGTGCATTAGTATTGACGACGATGATGGAAAGAGGTCGATAAGAGCTCAAGCATATTTACTGTTCTTTAGAAGTTGCCAGAGCACAGTCAAAAGAAGAGGAAGGCAGGACTCGGTCGAAGGAGTGGTAGATGCGACAGGAGATGATGCGAAAGAATCTCCATTAGATGTACAATAACAGTTCATGCAACTGTTCCATAAAAGCTGGCCCGTGCAAAAGCTTAACTGGATGCCCCATTTTTCTAGGATAGTCTCATGTATAACACTTTTGATAAGGCTGATTTTGAATCTTACATTATTCTCCGGACTCATGGAGCCTCAATATCCCCACAGAACAGCACGTCTCGTGAAGTGCAAGGTCACTGGTTGTGAAGTTCAATAGCCGTACAACTGCCCCGCTGTACACAGCGAAGCCAGTGCCTGTTGGCTTTTGTGGAGATTATGCAGAAATCTACCACTAAATATCGTTGTAGATTTAAAAGACTAATATCAGGAACTGTCTGAAAGCAACACACATACTCTGAATAGTGACAGAAGAACTTGAGAGCATCAGTTCTGAGTGGCTTTCATTTTTAATACTCTTCTACGGGATGGAGTCGTAGCCTTGGCAAGCTTTACGATTGAAGGCCCAGTAAAGTGGTGAATGCAGGTATAAATATGGTTGGGGGGGGAGGGTCTCGACTCTCTTGGAGAGCTTTTCTTTATATTATGAACATACAACAATGACTCTGACCCTATGCAACAAAATACTACACGACATACAGCTTTAGAGCTTTCTATGCAAACAGTAAATTATCACGTGCCGTTTTTAGAGTGAGAAGAAACTCGCCAATGCCAAGACAAGGCTGGATTATTATAGGTTTAAAGAACTTCAAAGTTGAATTCCAGCAACAAGTCATCACTTTTTCGCAAGCCACCACACATCCTCCACCAAATCCAAATATGTCTCGTGAAGCATACCAAGTTCCAACCCAAGCTCCTCCCGTGGGCCGTGGAGATCAAGGTACTATGGGTATCGATGGCCCCGCCACCAACTACCTTTGCGGCGATTGTAATTCTAAGGTTCCCATCAAGAGAGGCGACCCTATCCGATGCAAGGAATGTGGACATCGTGTCTTATACAAGGAGCGGACTAAGAGGTAAGTTTATCAGGTAGGCTGTATCGTGAGCTGGTGAGCTGACAGGTTTGGGACAGGATGGTGCAATTCGAGGCAAGATGATAGAAAAACCGAGAAAAAGGCATTTCCGGATCCGCGAAGGACGATAATATGTAACGGACTGGGGTTATTGCGGGAAAGCAGGCGTTGCGGTCACATCATAAATACATTGAGGAGCGGTTCTAGGAATTCCCATGAGAAAATCCATTCTGCAGGTACGGCTTTTGAGTCTATAAATAAGACACATCCCATATGGTATCAACATACGCCTTGCAATGCCACCATCCAAAAACGCCCCTTTCTCTATCTGTCCTTTTACATATTCATCTGGTTTGTTTTGAGATATCTTGTGAAGCTATGATCATCGTCTGTTGCCGCTCGACCTCCATCAGAATCAGCTAGTGCTTTTTGGTACCTTGAGTTTAATCCATCGGCATCGTCGTCTTCCACACCTGCTTCATCATCTGATGAATCATCCTCAATATCACTCAAGGTATCCATGTTAGGTTTCTCCTCTGTATTCGTGGAGGAGGGTTCCCCGGATACTGCCATATCCTTCATGAGCTTTCCAAGCTCTTTCTCTCTGTTTGCTTTCTTTTCATCATCCCTTTCCTTTCTCTTTCGCTCTAATTCGGGTTTGTAGTCCTTGTTAAACTCATCTGTCTTCTCTGCAACAGCCGCAAAAAAATCATCAATCCCAGCTCCAGTCATGGAACTGACCCCAACAACACTCAAATGGCTGTAAAACTCTTCTAACATCAAACTCATGCTATTAAGCAAGGATCCCATGTAACCGCTTCCACCACCCAGCCCACTCGAGCCTCCCTCCGTACCCCCGAAACTTCCTAACTCTTCTTCCTGTTTCAAGGCTGCCTGAAAAGATTCAAAGTCCGTCATCCACTCTTTTGCAAACTCCGCATCCTTGACATCCGTCTTATTGAATACTAGGATCATAGGAAGCTTGGTCTTGTAGAGAATACTGCACGCATACAACATGTTGCTCATGAATGTGCTCGTGGAGGCCGTCCTTGGGGTGTCGATAACATATGCGATGACTGTGGGAAATGTAGACGCAAGAGAATCCAGTAAAATGCTTCCTGATGCACTCCACACGAAGACTTCTATTTGTCCGGGGGTATCGACCAGAATGTTTTTGATGACTGGCACTTCTGGTTTCGAGGGGTCTGGAGTTGTGCGTTTTTCAAGGAGATTAAGGATCTGATCTATCTTTGTTGCGAATAAATTGAGGGATGTTAGAATCCCGCCGTTAGGACCAAGGTTATATGCTTTCATGACTTCTTTATAATTGACAGAGTCACGGATATCGATATTTGGTGTAAACGGAACATTTAGGACTGCTGGATCCAGGTTCATAACGTACGGGGGGTCCTTCTTGGAATGCAGATGCGAATTTATTCGTTGCATGAAAGTAGTTTTCCCAGAACCTGTGTTATTAGACGGATACTTATACAAATACGTAGGGACCTTACCTGCCATTCCAACGACAACGATGGCCGTAGGACCTGCAGCCGTTTGTGAAGTCGCCATATTGTTAGATAGTTCTTAATGATGATGATGTTGAGTTGTTCGTTGTGTATTCTTGACGCGGGGTCAGGCGGGATGTTGGAAGTGTTAATTAATTTTGCGTCAGCCTCGCTTCTTTCCCCATATTTTAATCAACAGCCTGCGCTCCTCTAGCTTCAAGACAACCAGCAATGGACGCCTCCAAGTACGACGATTTGAGCAATTTTGAGAAGGCGTTGGCAGAGGAGAAGAAAGCTAGAGAGGAAAGCGAAACGCTTGTGGACAAAGATCGGAAGCATAAGCATCGTCACAGGAGGCACCATAGATCAAGAGATGAAGAGGATAAGGAGCGAGATGGACACCGTCACAAACGTTCAAGACACTCTAAAGATCCCGAAGAAGATGATAGCAGCCGAAGCAAAAAGCATACCAAGTCATCCGATCCGCACGAGGATTTGCCCATCCCAAATGATGAAGTACCGCAAGATAATCAACCTAAAATCCAGCGCGACTCCTGGATGACAGCATCTAATGCTTTAGACATCGAATACACCCAAAAGGGCGAAAAACGCATTGTTGAATTGCCGCCTCAAAACCCAGATTATAACTTAAAAATTCATAAAAATGAGCTTAATGATAAGCTGCAAGATCTAGCAGATGGCAAGACATTGGATGACCTCCAGGAAGAGGATGATTCAGATCACGAAGTGTCATATACTTTTGGGGACGAAGGAGCTCAATGGCGCATGACTAAGCTGAAGGCTGTTTACGATGAAGCGAAGCGCACTGGGAAGGGCGTGGAAGAGGTTGCAATGCAGCGGCTTGGTGGTTTACGAGAATTTGATGCTGCCAGGGAAGAGGAAACCGAGTTGGAAAGACGAAGACTGTATGGCCAAGGTTACATAGGGAAAGAGAAACCTACTGGCGACCTATTCAAGGAGAGAGAGTCGGACTTTGAGCTGAGAAAGAAATCCTCACAAAGCGCAATATATACAGACCTACCGCAAGGAGAGATCGTGGAGGCTGACTCAACCCCTGTTCAAAGTATAGACACGACCACCCTCAACCGTATGAAAGCTCAGCTTCTGAAGGCCAAATTGAAAAACTCTACCGACGTGGCCAAGCTTGAAAGCGAGTACAACGCAGCCATGGCCAAATTTGTCAAGGCTCCAGTCTCTGGTGACCATGTGCTAGGCGTAATGGACAATCGAATGCTGGCAGGTACACGGGGAGAAGTCAATACGGTTGACAACAAAAGAGGTCGCGAGCGGGGAACTGTAGTGTATAACGAAGACATGAGCATCGAAGACATGGTACGTGAAGAAAGAAGGACGAGAGGCCAAGGAGGCGGAGAAGGTATGCGGGCTGCAGAACGTATTGCGAATGACGGCAAGTTTGACAACGATTTGGACTATATGGACGACAACGCCGAGAAGCTTGCAAAGCGTGTTCAGAAGTCCGAGACCAACCTGAAGAATACGGCTGTGAGCGAATTCCAGAAGATGAATAAAATTTTGGACAATTGCCAATTATGTACTCATGACGATACAAATCAGCCCCCCATTGCACCTATGATATCTTTGGCTACACGAGTCTACTTAACTTTACCAACGGAACCGGAACTTGGTGAAGGCGGTGCTGTCATCGTACCGATTCAACACAGGACAAACCTGTTGGAATGCGACGATGATGAGTGGGAAGAGATCAGAAATTTCATGAAGTGCTTGACACGCATGTATCACGACCAAGGACGAGACGTCGTGTTTTATGAAAATGCGGCAGCACCACATAGGAAAATGCATGCAGCCATGCAGGTCATTCCATTGCCGTACAGCCTTGGAGAAACGGCACCAGCTTTCTTCAGGGAAGCTATTTTGTCGTCTGACGAGGAGTGGTCACAACATAAAAAATTGATTGACACCGGAGCCAAATCCAGGAACGGAATGGGCAAACTTGCTTTTCGCCGATCAATTGCTAAGGAAATGCCATACTTCCATGCCTGGTTTGATCTAGATGGCGGTTTAGGGCATATTGTCGAAGATTCATTTCGCTGGCCCAAAGGAGATCTTTTCGCCAGGGAAATCATTGGTGGCATGCTTGATATTGAGCCTGATGTCATCAAGCGACAAGGACGTTGGACCCGACAGGATAAACGACTAGAACCTTTCAGGAAGCGTTGGAGAAAATTCGATTGGACCAAGGTGCTAACTGAAGCAAGCGAAAGCTGAGCTTAAAAAAATTGACGATCGTCTATGCATGCGGTTCGTCTACCAGCTTTTCCCAGGATCCCTCTCGGTACTCGGAAGCTTGGTTGTGGTTTTACGGCCCGTTTACCGGGACAAGATATTTTCCGGCAGCGAAAATTAGTATAATTGTAAAAGTGGAATTAGCTGCAGTTATACACTTTCTCCCTTGCTGAGACCAGCTTAAAGTTTGAATATGGGTAGAAATACGAATGTACGAAGCCATTACAGAAATTTGCCAAAATATCACGAGGAGTAATGGCTATTTGGTTTGATGAGTATTATAAAGTGCATACATGACAAACACTCTATATGGTCGTCTTGGCTCCAAGCTTCGTGAGCTCCTTAGTTATCAACTAACCACGACTAACCGCGACCTGCAGGTCTCCGTGAACGGTTTGTAGCTCTAAGTCGTTACTTTTCAGCCGCATTACAGTGCAGTTCATCAAGCTGTTTCAGGTTGCTAACTGCAGACTGGCTTTGATGTTTCTAGAGCTAGAGTATGTTTGCCGATTGATCGTTAGAAAGACTTTGTTCCTCAATAGAAATATCAGATGCCGGCTGCAAACCTCTAACGGGTTCCTTATACAAGTGATACCTAGCTTTACACTCTTTGTTTAATGAACATTCTAATACCAATGGAATATGCCACTTCCTTGTGCTCAGCTTGAACATCGATTTCTCTTCATTTCCCAGATGGACCAAGGAGCTTCGGAGTCGGTGCAGAACGAGTATAAGTAACCAGCGGGCCTAGACCGGGAGTTGTCTGTTGTAAAAGGTTTGTCGAGCGTCGACCGAAGAGGACAGCAAGCGCAGTTCAAGAATGTCAAATCTTTGTGTTACCACGGATCCTTGCTTTGGATCACTAGCAGGCATGGAATGATAGGCCTGACGGTCTGACACTGCGTAGGGTTTGATTTACATACACCACCAGTATGACCTACTCTGGGTAGTAACATGCTGCATTGGAGAGGCGTCATATTACTGTGACCATCACGTCCCCTTGTAAATTATAACCAACGGCCGGAACGAGTTGCTTGCATCGGTGAATGGACTTGAACCGGTTGCGAAAGCATTGTTTTTGGAATCAGCAATTTATTCGATGGCAGGTCTTGGTTTACGGTAGCTAGGTCATCAATGTGCTCGTAGCTGAGGTAGGTTACGACGGCTCAGAGGCTGACGTTGAAGGCAGGTCGTCGGTGAAATCACTGGCACACCTGAAATAGAAATATGATTCCTACCTGTTTTTGGCTAGACGATAAGCAGGGGGTGATTGGAACGTTGTGGTAGCCGATGATGGTAAATTGTAAGAACAGCTTAGTGATATTCCTGCTGATTATCCATGAAGCTGATGATGATGATGAGTTCAATGGGGCATAGTCAATCGAGGCGTTTCTATTCTCCTCACAGTGGGTGAAGCAGATCCTCAGTCATATCCCTGATCCTGTGTATGCGGGATCTGGCACAGAGACCCTCTGAAACAGCTCGGAAGACTCGCCTGTATCTCTCGAGCTGCATGAAAAAAAAAAGCTTCCATGGCTTCGTTCCCCGTAAAGGAGCTGGAGATGCCAGGCTCCCGGGGTCTCAGCTGGGTAGGCTTACTCCGTACGCCTGCAAACAATGGGACCCAGGGGTCAATGAGTGCTTGAGATTCGGATGGGAGGATTTTGTACCCAGTGTCCATGATAGAGAGAGAGAGACAGAGCGAGAGAGAGAAAGCTGAAGGTCGCATTGGCATCAAGGCACGCATTGTGCCTTCACGATCATACTAACGTAATGACCCAGTAGCGTAACGTAATGGCAAGCAATGTGGTCGTCCAGTGTCCAGGTGAAAGATTTTGCTGGTGGTGGTGACTGAGCATGCACTATCCCATGTGTCATCTGGAAGAGAATACTACGACGCTTTGCTGAAGCAACTTGCACCTGCACATTCCTTTTCCATGTTGGGCGCATGCGTTGGAGTGAATCCCCAGCAACAGGTACAATTAAATTGTTCGGTGCAGTGCTAGTACAACCAGACTTGCTGCTGCTGCTGTTGTTGCTGCTGTACGCTGTACGGTGACCGAAACGCTTACCCAGGCCGCCTCAATTACCAGGCGGCGCTGCCTGAAAATCCGCCGCCTCCTCTCTTCCCTCCCCATCGTCGCAACCCACCACACCCGCAAAGTCCGATCTCGTTTAATCATCTCGCTAGAGGTTCAGAGGTTAGAAGCCCATCAAGACATTATCGCAAGATCGCGAATATACACACATCACGTCGCTGCAGTAGGCCGCGGAGGGTTGGTTAGTTCACAAAGGTGAGGGCCGCGTTCACCTACGGCCATTGTAGCGTGTAGACCATACCAAAACCAAGACACAAAGCAGGCTCTGCTCCTTCTGCCATCAACCATCGACCCCCATCTTACCATCTTGACGCGACCTCATCATCCATGGCGCAGAACAATAACAACTCTCCCCATTTATCAGATACCGGTTTGCCTGCCTCTGCGGCTCCAACAATGTCGAACGGCCAGCAACAGCAAGGCGATTCGCGTCAAAGTTACCCTAATCCGAACGACTTCCCTTCACAGTCACAATATGCATACCCACCACCTAACCAAGGCGCTGAGCCATATCGTGCGAGCCCGACCGGAAGCAATGGTTCATTAAATCTGCCATCATTGCGAACGCTGGATTCTCTTCAGCAGCAACAACAACAACAGCAGCAGCAGCAACACATGGCTCCTCCAGCTCCTATGGGTGGCAGCCCTTACTACCACAACCAAGTCCAGTCCCTTCCTCACCCTGGTTATCCCAATGTCACATCCGATCCGCAAGGACAGAATATGCGATATGCTCTTCCTGCTGGCGATCAGCGAATTATGAGCGGCGGTAGGCACAAGAAGGTAAGCGTCGAGTCCGACCAGCGTGGGCCATTACGCTAACAACAATTCGTATAGGAGATCAAGCGTAGAACCAAGACAGGTTGTTTGACATGCCGCAAGAGGCGCATTAAGGTAAGCCAGGAAAATCCCATAATGTTGTGAAGTCGATGTTTTCAAATGTTCAATTGTGGTGTCCGGGGATGCAGTCAGTCTTCTCGTCTATCAAGCGAATCGACTAGTTTGACCAGAACTCGCGAGTTCTCGTTAAAAGTCGCGTATATCTTCACTAATACAACAACACATCCGCTAACTTGTCTTCTCAGTGCGACGAAGGTCAACCTGCCTGCAGAAACTGTCAAAAGTCAAAGCGCGACTGTCAAGGCTACGATCCTATCTTCAAACAACAACCAGGTCCGGCAGCTATTCAGCCAGCACCCAGCTCTGGTCCCTCGCAAGGGCCGGTCCCAGCTACAGCTCACTCTTACGGTCTTCAACCTCAAATGATGCAAGGCTACGGTGGACAAGGAAATATGAGTTACGATCCTGCCCTCTCTGCTGCTGCAAGTTCGCCTAATTCGGCCCAACCTTACGACTATGCCTCCGCTATCGATCCAGCATTGGAAGCTGTCTCTGCCGCCCCAATTCCTGCTCCAATCTACTCTGTACCAGGTATGGCGCACCACTCCCAAGAAATGCAGGGCCTGAGAAAGAAGCTGTTGACTGCGAATGCAAGCGCATCCCACTCAATTTCCAAAGCTCCACGTAGTCGAAGTCGCTACTCGAGCTATTGTGAACTCACTGTAGTGGACTTGTACGGCCACCAAGCTAACCCAATCTATTTAGCAAAACGAGCGATCGATGATCTGTTTGCTCGACATGGTGACCCCCCCGCCGCACCTACTACTGATCCTTCACAATCGCCTGCAGATATTGAGGAAGCCAAGCACCTCTACTACAGTATCTATGCTCCCGGCCTAGAGAACTTCCTCGAAACGAAGTGGTTCACAGCTAAAGGTGGAAATAAACTTGTCACCAGCAAGGAAATGTTGATTCAATTTGCTGTTCTCCTCAAGCGCTTCGCCGCGACCGACGCAGGTAATCCTAAGGAAATGGAGTATACTGCAGGCGTTGAGGCTAGAATTGTATGGTCACTTGCCAAGATGGTTATTGCTGGCGCGGCCGATATTGGAAATAAGCAGTCCGGCCTCGTTCCCACACCCGACGATCCCACGGAGGCAACCCAGCGATTGGCCGTATTCGAGATCCTACTAACCGGTGCCGTTGCATCTACCAACGCTCTTACACAACCTGTTCCAGGTAGCACCGATCATCACAGGCTCCGTGAATTGGAGTTCTGGTTCACCCTCGGTAACTTTGTCTGCTTCCCTTACGAAGACTCCACTTCCGTCAAGGCTATTGATGACACTCTCGCCGCTTTGCGTAATCTCCTTGATGGTCGTGAAAACAGGGATGTTCTCTACTCCATTGCAGTTGTTCGTGCCCTCAGCCACCGTGTCTCAGAGTACAATGATACCGATACCCCCCTTCACTTCGATGAAAACGATAACAAGAGCAAGCTTAGCATCGCGAAGAAGTTTGTGGGAGACGAGGGTGAGGGCGCTGGAACGACCAACGTTATTCGAAGACTGTGTGAACTTGCAACGCGTTCTTGGGCTGCACCGCCTACAAATCCTATTGCTCCCAAGCAGGAGGCATAGATTAGACGAGGCTTAACGATGGTTCCCTTTTGGCGTAGCATTTCAAGGTGCTTTTTGTTTTCGAGTTGGCATGAAAAGGGCATCTTATATGGGTGTTTATCGTCTTTTCCCCCTCAGTTTCCGAGGTACCTAGGTATATGGTATCTTATTTTTTTTTTTTGGACGGTGGACAGCTATTTTGCATGGGATTTGGGATGGCAAGACTTTCTCTCGCGTGCTGGTAAAAAGCAAAATATACATGTAACCTTAGAGTGACAACAGAGTGTGATCACGGGCGGGCTTTCTCACGTTTCTTATGATCTAAACATCTCTGCTCCGAAGGATCATGGAGCTAAGCAGGTTAATGTGCCTTTGCTGACATCGACACGATGATAAGTAGCTTAGCGTGCGACCTGTTTTTCGGTTTTATTTCAGTGCAAAGTTGGGAGCAGATTTAATGGTTAGACAGGTGGACTGGAAAGCTGATTTTAGATCATCAGCTAGCGGTCTTTTGCTCTGTACTCTGTACTCTAGGCTCTTCCAAAATTCAATATAATGAATTCAATCTGATACGATTTTTCAAAAGAACTCAAAGCACTCTTCGAGTCAAACGTGTGATATAACGACGTAAATGAACTTATGTTCATATCAATGCCAAAGCTCGTGAAGCAGCAGTGAGACCTTTCATTCAATCATTGGATTCTTTAATATGTTAGAACAAAGTCTGCGATTGTGCCAGACAAAGAGGGTAACGACTTTTACACGAATGTTAGAGAGATGACTGAGACTCTCGAATGGGACTGTAAAGCTTCATTGATTGCAAGCTGTAGCGCATTGTCATAACTCTATGTCTTATGGTATAACTACCCATTGCCTATTCTTACTCTGCCGTCTTAGCCAGTAATTAACTTCCTTGTCTCATATCACATATTCTTCTGCTCCGGAACCGGACTCTTCAGCTTTCCTTCCTTCAACGCCATCTTCGCATTCTCAATACACCAAACTTCCATCTTCATCATCGTCTCCACCGTCCACGTACCCATATGGGGCAACAAGATGACATGTGGATTGGCGATGAGCCCTGGGTGAACCTTGGGCTCCTCTTCAAACACATCGAGACCCACAGAAGACACCTGGCCTTCTTCCAACGCGGTGACCAGAGCGGCCTCGTCGATTACGGCGCCGCGCGCTGTGTTCACGATCACAACCCCCTTCTTCATGAGGGCGAATTCCGGGGTGCTGATTATGTGGCGAGTTTGTTTCTACGTTGCATTAGTGCCGGTTCTCAATGTAGGTGAGATGGGGGACTTGCGTTTAAAGGAAGGTTCAGAGAGAGGACATCACTGGTTTTGAGAAGCTCTTCGAACGAAACGTACCTTGCTCCCCCGCTTAGTTCTTCCGATAGCTGCGTACGGTTGTGATACTGAACTTCCATATCGAAGGCTTCAGCCTTTTTCTTTAGATTTCGTCCGATACCTCCCATTCCAAGTATGCCGAGGACTTTTCCTTGTGGCTATAAGACTTAGCCAACTGTTATATCGAAATAGTCTGGAGAGATGAAATCCGTCGCCAAAGGCTCATATAAGACGTCCTCTGATGGGAGCTACTCTCTGCGTGCGGAAAACAACGATACGTTACTTACATCGTGACCAAGAGGTGGTGGAGGTGAGCCTTTCCAGTGATTCTTGCGTAGAGCAAACATTGCTAGGTCAATTTTGTTAGGAGAGTACTAAAGCACGTAGAGTGTAGACTAACAAGAGTTGAACCTCCTCAACGCTCCCAGAATCAGGAACATATTGACATCTGCTGTAGCATCATCCACAGCCGTTGGGACATTCGAGACTCGAATATCTTTTGCCGTGCAAGCTTGCACATCAATTTGATCGTACCCAGCACCTTTCATTGTGTCAGATTCTCTCCCAAGCTTGCCCACTGCTTGATGGCCAACTCCTGTATTTTCCAGCATAGATTCTTACCATTGTGTGCAATAAACTTCAAGCTATCTGGCAAGACAGAAACCAGCTCCTCATCAATCAATCCGGTAATTGCTACGCTCTGAAAGGTACGGTAGGCGACTATGGCTTCATCGAATGACCCTGCCTTGCTTTCTGCAATGAATTCTTCACGGGAGCGAGCTTTGGGCTCAATTATCTCCGCGAGCTCACTTAAGGATTGCCAATCTTTGTGGGCACTGGAGAAGATCAGAAGCAGCCCAAGACGATGCCAATCGGGAGAAGGTCGGGTGAGAGCTTACTGTTCGATCTCTCCTAGGAGGAGAAGCTTAGGCTTGGTCATGGCAAAAGTATTTATGCAACGCACCAGTATGAGCAATAATCCGGACGGTGTAAAGTGGAAGATATCAGGGACGATGTGGGACAATGGTGGGGTAAATGATACAGCAGCTTGACCCCGCGATACGTATAGTTCTCAAAAACAGGGGATGGTCCAGAACACTAAGTATAAGTCCAGAGTGGACAGAAAGTAAAGGGAAAGATATGATCCTGGGGAGAGATAAACGGCACGTGTACGTGTACTCTATGTTATGCATCGTGCTGGGTTTGTGAGCTGGGTAGATGACATCAGAACTAACCAGAAATAGGACGGGATCTTAACTTTATCACTTCACAAGTTCATACCTACTTCCGTATTTGCTACCAGCAGAGTAATAGATATTCAGTATAAAGAGGTTCCAATTCGGTCAGTGATTAAGCTAAAGTGGACATTTTGAACTTTGCTGTGCCGGTATTTTGTAGTTTGACTTAAATGTGTCCCTGATTAAATACAGAATACTACAAAGACATTCGAGGCCTATTACCTTTATTACTAATTTAGCAGAGAATTCCATTACTACTTTCGAATTTTAATACTACCGCTAGATGATAGATATTACTATTGGGATTGTAAATATGTGCAAGAGCTCAAAAAGCTCTTGTTTTCTCAAACCCGTCCCTTCAGCTTTGGAAGCTATTGCTTACTTCCACAAACTGCCTCCACTGCCTCCAGGCCTCGCCGCTTTCGATGGCCCATCTCGCCCGTCTCACACCTTCCTTCCATCGGCCTCCTCCAGGTCCTCTCTCCGTGATAACCTTTCCGTCATCACCGTGACCCATGTTACTAACATCAGCTTCACATATGCCAGATACCACGAACAAGGCCGACGTATTCATGAGAACAAAATGTAAAATTGGGTCATCCTTTGGAAGTTTGTTTTGAAGAAGTCTCATCAGTATAGCAGCATTTTCATCGGGCTCCTTACCAGGAGAAACATCGACCAAAGGATGAGCTGGTAATCCAAAATCGGAAGGTTGGATAACGAAACTTTCAATGCCAAGATCATTGGCTGATGAATGCGTACCGTGATGTGTTGAATTATCGACCAGTCGCCAACAGTAGGTTCGTCCAGCACAGCTTATTTCATCTAAATCCTCTTCCCCACAGACAACCATTGCTTTTCGAGCACCGCTCATCTTTAGAGCTTCAGCAAAGACGGGACCAATATCTCGTCGAGCTACACCAAGGAGACGTGCCTCAATGCTTCCTTCCACCGGATTGGCGAGAGGCCCCAGTAGGTTGAAGATAGTCCTGTGGCCAAGGTCCTTCCGAACCTGAGCAACAAACTTCATGCCCGGATGAAAAACTGGTGCGAATAGGAAAGCATAGTTGGATTTCTCATAGACTTTGGCAATCGTGTCGGGGGAAATAGCCGATAGGTTAGGTGGAGTTGGTAGCGTAGAGCTGAGCAAATCTGCTGAGCCTGATTTGGAAGTAGACGCTCGGTTTCCATGTTTACTTAAAAGAAGTAATGACGATGCTAGGATTGATGATGTAGTCGATATGTTGAAAGTGTGATGAGAATCACCTCCCGTACCAACAATATCACACTAACTGAATTAGCAATTTCATTTAAGGTGAATAATTGAACTCACAAGACCTCCGTGGTAAGCACCTTCACTTCTTCCGCGAAGTTTTACCACCTTATCAAGTTCTGTTCTATCTATTTGAGAAGCTGCAGCTCTCATAGCTGCAGCACACTTTGCAATAACATCTGCTTTCCGGTCCCAACCCGTGTAATGCATGCATGTTAGTAACGACGCAGTCTGTCCCTGGGACAATTGGTTTGTGAACATGTATGAGATCGCTCGAGCTATCTCGTCCGACGTAACTTGATTCTCATCAGGTGAGTCTTCTGTACTGAAAAAACTCTGAAGGAGAGGATTGATCAGGATTATCTCGGAAGACATGATGATAAGATGTTTGGATGCTGAGATCCTGAATTTGGATTCTTAAAAGGGTTCAAATAGTTGTCAAGGAATGACTGTTCTGTTGGTGTATATTTTGCAGCCACTAGGCCAAATTAAAAAATATAACCGTTGATTCTCTGTTCAGAGTTCAAAACTGAGATTTGATTGACAGTCCGACTCAATTCTCTATCATAAGGTCGTCCCTTGACCAAATCTATAGTGTATAAATTTAGTTGATGCCATTGAAGATCAGGAAACTTCAAGGGTAAATGGGAGCTAGGTCACGTGCACTATGTTAGCCAGTTAAATTTGTCCAGGTTCAGACGAAACCGATGTGAACAGCCCTACTACAAGTTGGAATGAAATTTCGGAACATTCGAGTATGTACAGCCCAATTGAAATTGAATCAAGAGCTAGAACACTCGTATACTGATACCATACTTAGAATGCCACCACGAATACAACCATCAAAGCTAATAAGATCCATACTTCGAACTCGGAGACCACTTCACAATCAACAATATGCCACAGCAGCAGTAGCATATAGCTCAGCACTTTCTCACGAGCATATATTGAAACCAGCCCGACCTACAATAAAATTTCCTTCCACTCAACCTCCTTCATTCAAACCGCCTGAATTTCGCAAAACCCAATTACTCAGGCAATATGCGTCTCTTCTACAGTCTACACCTCTCATGCTCATCTTTCAACATAACAACCTCAAATCAATGGAGTGGGTTGCCGTACGGCGGGAATTGAATAAGGCACTACAGAAGGTTGACGATGCGCGAGTGACAGCTGGTCACTCTTCCTCAGAAAATATGGCAGATGGAATAAAACTACAAATCATGCAGACGGGTATCTTCGCCGCAGCTTTGAACGTAGTGGAGTTTTACAAACCAGGATCACCACAAGATAAGTCGAGCCGGAAGAAGAACTCTTTTTCTGAAGATGATGGCTTCACACATGTTCTGTCAAGAGCAGCACACGAAGCTGCGACTGCAAAGAAGCATGCTCTATCACCGCTGCTAGCAGGCCCGCTTGTACTTCTTACTTTCCCAAGTGTTTCGCCGGCACATTTGAAAGCTGCGCTGTCAATATTGGCACCGAGTCAACCTGCTTATCCAGCACCAACTCGAAGAGCAAATCCTGGGTGGCATGATCCTCCCGTGCAGGCTGGTATGCAGAAATTGTTGTTAATAGGTGCCCGGGTCGAAGGCAAAGTTTTCGACGTAGAAGGTGCAAAGTGGGTTGGAACTATCGATGGTGGACTGGAAGGTTTACGAAGCCAGTTGGTGGCTATGCTGCAAGGTGTTGGTGGTGCTTTAACAAGCACATTAGAAGGCGCTTCTAAGAGTTTGTATTTGACTGTAGAAGGTAGAAGGACAATGCTAGAGGACGAGGCAAAAGGAGTTTCCGAAGAAGGAACAGAAGAATCCAAAGCATAATGGCAATGGCACCAAATGCCGTGTATTCTACATGTAACTATATACCCGACTTTGACTGTAGTTTAGATATATATATATATATATATAAGTGTTACAGTTCAAGCTGCTTTTCTCTTAATTCTAACTTTGCATTGTGTCCTACAATGCATCTAATAAGGTCCCAATCTCCATCTATACCTACCCAATCGCAAACTACTATTCCGGTACTCCCATCCCCTATAGCATCTTCAGCATGCCGTCGGCACAGATGGTTCACGATTTCTGGGTTGATCTTCAATGCAATCCTATCTGGCCAGCAATTAGCTCTCCAAAAGTTCGAGGCACTTAGGAAATTGACATAAAAGCAATCCTTCGTTTGTTCACCACATGTGGGATTTTCCTTTCCTGGGAGCACACATACACACTGTGCAGCTCTATCCAAATGCCCGGTAGAGAATCCAATCTTCTTTCGAATGTTTTCATGCTCGCCTACCTCGTAAAAGTCTTGCACTCTGATCTCTCCGCTGGAACATAGCCCATCCTCACAATTATCTGGCCAGCTCTCCCCATCTATACACCATCCCCTTCCCTCATTATGTCCTCGCAGTGACTCATCTATGCCAAAGCGTCTAATGACCACAATCTTACTGCGCACTTCGCCGAGTAGAGGTATTCGATTATCTGTATACCATCGATTTGGATCAACAGTGTAATGATCGTGCAGGATCTTGCTAAGCTGTTGATCTGTAGACCTACCCACTCCCTCCCTTTTCAATGATATAATAACCGTCTCAGTTGGATTTTCATCTAGAAAGGAGAAGACTACAGTGAAGAGGTCTCGCAGATATTTGTTTCCAGTGAGGGATATGGGAAATGCGCTGTGCACCAGGATAAGTTCGTCTCTCGATGGATTACCGGGAGACTGCGGTTGTACCCTGATATCTAAAAAGCGCACCCCATTCTGTAACTGATCCTTTACGCTCACGGCTTGACAACGGACTGAAGGGAGGGCCTTGTAGCACGTGGGTGAATTGTGTGTGCCAGGAATGCTAAGTGCAGATAACGGAGTTTCGTTTTGCAGGTTGCTCATCCATGATTCTAGCTTAGCAGTGGAGTATAGTGCCAAGAATGATGAAGTCGCAAAGTATATGGCTGTGAATTCTAACAGTGGATTCGGTGAGAGGGGTGTTAAAGTTGTTGATCGGTGTGATGTTGTTGGCGTATCAATTCTGTACCTCTGTTCCCCAACCTCGAAGGTTAGTCGTAAGACTTGCTGCCGACAACATTGTATGTCGGTGGCTATTGTCTCAAATGGGCCTATCGGTGTAGAAACGTTATGGTTGCTGAAACTCTCGGACTTCAGTGCTAATTGCAGTGACGTTGGGCTTGTCTTGTGCCCGCCGAATGGTTTAGTGATAAATGTGAAATTACCAGTAGTTTGATGTTGCGCATTCTCGAACCGCTCAACGAGCTTTAATTCAATTAAACTAGTAGTGAGATTGCGGATCGTTAATGGCGAATCCGACATTATGTGGCTCTATGTTCAGACGATGAGAGCTGTGAAGTAAAAATGCATTGGTAATACGTTCAGTCAATTACGCATAAGAAATAATTGGAGTGAGGTCGTGCGGAGTCAACATTTTTCGAGATTAGAGGTCATCATGAACTACAGAGTCTATCAACTGATCCTGACAACGAATAGACGATTCAATGTTACAAAGTAGATATTTCATTCAATCTATTTAATTCATTCTGCTACCTATCTAAACATACATGTAGGAGCCGCTAGCTACAGTAGTGAACGGTCACAAGCACGCTTAGTCTGTGATAACATTAGCTCCAATCTATGACCAAACAAGTATTGAAAAAGACGAGACATACATTTGGGCATACAAGACAACTCTGTGTGTCGTATTTTACCTGCGGAACAAATTGTTAATTGTGCTCTCTTGTCAAGTAAATTAACGATTCTGCAAAATGCAAATGCTTATTTCAGGCTGCTATACGTCAATAATGCTCTTAATTATCCGGGACTGGCAATTCATACCTCATTAAATCAGAATTTGTATAATATGTTCATCGTCCTTTTTCAAGGACTCAAACAGTGTGAATAAAACGTTCATCATGTTAAGCAATGATTGGAAGTGCAGAAAAAAAAGAGTTTGTGTGTACCTGAAACATGTTAGCATTACTTGAACTTTGGCAGTGACATTTGTGTTCCAAGATTGCAAAGCATTGAATCAGCTGACGAGTTCTCAACAAGCACTTCCAGACCATCTGCCCTCACAAGGTTTGTACGCCTTGCTTTTGATGAGAGCAGGGGAAGGAGTGCGCAGTCTGTCCGCCCGTTCGTTCAAAGTTCGTCATGTAATGCGATAGGAGAAGGATGGGTGAATGATTATGTACCTAGTGCCAATTGTTAGTTATGGCTCATCACTTTTGTATTTTATACGAAGAGATTTTTGGCTGGTGGGATCAGACAAGGCTGAAACTTAGTAAAAAAGAGATCAACATGATAACTTCAGAATGAGGAATTCCTATTGTATTTTGTGTAACATCACATCCCTCTAAAGAACTGGATAAGAAAAATATGCCTACGAACCTTTTAAATGTAGATTCGAGATTGTGTATTGAATATTTGAAAGCGGGGGTAAAGTAAAAGTACCGATAAAATTCTGCAATGCAGTTAGTAAAGGCTGCTGAAAGTAGATGTGTCTGACATTGGAAGACAGCGTTAAAAGTCAGAATAGTAGATACAAATCCCCATTGTGATGTAAGAGTTGGATTGTTCAATATGTGTTTTATCTCATCATAATGGACTAGTGGGAGGGAACGTGAGGAGCAGCTTACCATATAAATCAATGCATCAGGTAGACTAGCAAGCAACGACTTCCATTCGGTGGTACTGTAAAAGTAGCAAGAAGAAAATTCCAGTGTAATGGTTGAAGTGCTTGTTGGAGAGAGAAACAGAAATAAGTTCAGCAGCTCGAAGAAAAGTTAAATTGTAGGTGGAGCTGCCTTCTTAGCTCTCACGTGCGCGCTAAAGGGAGCTAAGTGGGGCCATCTTTTCGCCACTGTGGCTGGTGGTACTTACTTGTAGTCCTCGTCACTACTGACCTTCAAAACTCAACATCTACATCTCCAGCTCCAGCTGGATATACACTTTATTCTGGTATCGACATGGCGCCTTCTGCAGGGCTCATGGCTCCAATTGCCATGAGACTACTTCGGTGAGTCCTTTCTTCAACATTCAGATTCTGGGCATCTGGAACTTATATACTGGTTACAATCGCTAACATAAGCAGGCATGCCGTTAAAAAGACCTCGGGTCTTATCAAGGCTCGTCTTGAGAAGATATCACTTCCCAAGAGTGCGGAGCTTGTTCCAATCCGCGTTCGTCCAACGCCACGTCATCCGCTGCATCCCACAGCAGCTCTTCGTCAAAATAAAGGCCGCTGGTATACTACCCATAGTACAATCAATGCCACAATTCGTCGTTATATTAGCGGCGCTTCAGCTCCTAAATACAATCGTGCTGAGTTTCCCAAATCTGCAACAGCTACTGCAGTTGCCCGCTTCACGGGAAGAGCACCATTTGCTTCTACATTGCGACCAAACCTCACTGGTGGAACGCTTCCCCGCACAGCTGGTGGATATGCTCTTGGAGGAGGTCGGGTTGGAGGTGCCCGTTACTTCTCTCATACTCCTGCTGCTCCAGCACAGGTTGTAAACAATGTTTCCGCCGCCTTCAGAGCATTCTGTCTTTCCGGACAAAAGGCCCAGTTTGATGGCATGAGTAGTAGAGGAGAGAAGAGATATCGCGGTGTATCGAATTTGCAAGAAGAATTTACACGGAAGATTCGAACGATCTCGAGACACGTACCTGGCTCCTTCATCGACTTCCACGTCAACCCAACAGTGACTGCTCTCAGCCCTCTCGGTGCTGCGTTCCCATTCGGTACGATTATGGAACAATCAGCGCCAAATTTGAACACAGAAGGTTTCTTGGATATCCTGTCAGTTGACTTCAGCAGAGCTTTGAAAGATCTAGCTATAACGATGAATGATCTTAAGCGACTCTCGTCGCTCGGTGATCTTCCCGTTACTTTGGAAAACAACTCAACCTTACGTATTCGTTTCCCAGGTTGTGACGCTGAGAGTGTAGAAAGACTTTGCGACGAGGTAGGTGTGCAGCGTGGAATTATCCACCAGGATAAAGACTTTGATGCAAGTGTTGGTGCGCAGGTTGCATTGATCTTTCCATATGCTCCAATTTCAGAACCAGAGCTATCATCACCAGGTGGCTCCTTGCGTTCGCAGCACGGTCAAGACTTTGATGAAGTTGGTGCAGTCAATGATACTCTATGGCTAGAACCTTACGAAAACTTGGATGATGCAAGCGAATATGAGTCCGATTTTTTAACCATGCCAAGTCAAATTCAAAATTCATCATCAGCGGATTATGAAGGTTTGGAAGGAATCTATCGCTTCATAGAACAATGCGACAGCTACAAGAGGATCTAGGCCTGTTTCATTTGTACTTTTCTTTAAATTTGGGACGGTTGGGACTTCTTGAGGTATATGAATGGAAGTCGGTGGGAGACCGCCTGGTATGGAGTTGGAAGGAAGGATACACTCACTTTAGCGTTGAAATTTCGCTTTGTGTGTCGTAAATAGCTTAGGAATAGGAAACACCTATGGACATATTAATTAATCGACATGTGGTGCACTTTCTGATCTGGTCAAAATTTGTAACGGGAACCATGTATGGTTCATGTAAGTCCGTTTACATACTGTGACCACAATCTCTTGTGTAGAGCTGAAATCTAGAGGCTCTGCAATCGTAAGCTATGTTATCTGTGTCGTACCTTTGGCTCGAATGTGTTATCACAGCATCTGAAAGTTTTATGCACTGAGTGTTCACTTTTCAGCGGCTACTCAAACAGACAGATGTTAGACATAGTCCACCGTTGCACCGACACCTTTGTGTCTTCAACTAAACACTACTGATAGATTGAGGTTGAACGAAGGAACTATCACAACTAGGTGACCTATCGTTCTTGCCTGTATGTGATTTCTCAATCATGGCCGCGTTTTTGTGATCCTGCAAGAGGATTTCCGAGATAATGACAAGGTACTGTCCAGAAAGCTTTGATCTATTAGGAGAAGAGCAGCGATCACACTCTAGTACCTCATTTCAACTCGAGGATCAGTCAGATCTTTCTTTTGTCCATAGTACGCTTACTTGCAATAAGATGTTAAAGCGCAAGATGAGCTCGAATCAAAAGGCCGAGATAATCGCTCCAGGAATGCATTGATGCCATTAACTGGTGTGATTGTGCCGGAACGTGACTTGACTTGCTCGTCGTCGTAACACTATCATCTCTTCGTTTACCGGACAGCCCGTGCACCGTCGAGTTGCCCCGCTCCCATCTAAAGCCGGGCGCTTAAAGGCATCCAACCACAACACCAGCATTGTCGTGTATAGGGAAGTTCGCAAATAACAGGCTGTTGACCAGCTGCAGCTATTCCCATCTCCTTGCATGTTCCTAATTAACCCCCCAGCCTGGCTTGACCAAGCACATTCGTTTGCACTCACAGCTTTGTTGATCACAGCCAATGGCGACTCGTTCCATGGCTGAGCTATCCCCCCCTCTCATGATGCTTGGGTGGTATATCACCACAACCGCCCGGTTCTTTGGTACATGAGCTTCTCCTGCTTTCCACCTCCTTGTCGAGATCGTCTCGCTATATGTTTCGTGTTAGACGGCGAGACTGTACCTAGCTGATGCTTCGTTCTTGCCAGTGCAGATGTACCACTATGCGTGCGTTAGTTGAGACAATCCTCAGAACACACTTTGTCCTCCTGGGTTTGACTCTCACCGATATAAGTTCCGCCAGTATCCTCACAGACATCCCCAAATCCAACCCACTGAACATCGATTGGAACCCTGCGCCTTCTCCTGAAGACGGTCCTCCTCTTTCAGCTGGGGCTTCAAGAGACAAGAAACACTTACCAGTAGAGATCGGTTGTATCATCGGGGCTTACTTTTTCTGCCTTCTTATCATCAGCTTAGGGCTGGTCATTGTGAAGAGAAAACATCGCAAGTTGGCAACAGAATTTTCGAATATACGAGAATTCGAAATGACAGAACCGCAACCACTAGCTATCAATACACAGTTCTCCTCAGCAGCTCCTAGCCTCAAGAGCCCTTCGCGCAATTTCTCCAGACCTTCCTGGCCAACTCAAGATAAGAACGTGCCTACACCATACGTCTTCCCAGGAGCTGCGACGTCACCTCGTTCTCCGCAATCACCTTACTCACCACAAACCCCTGCCTCCATCGAGCATCCAAACGTTGATACAAGAATTGTGGAAAGAGACCAGCATATGCTTCAGCGTGACTTAGAGGACATCTACGCCCATGTCATGGAGCAAGAAGCCGCAAAAGCTGCAGGTGTAGCTGTAGAGACGTTACCTCCGCCCTCGAGTCTTCAGTCCGCAGGACCAGTTCCTGCGCCCGCTCCTCAGCGAAACAACTCTCCTCAGAAAAAAATCGAGAAGCGACGGCCTTCACACATAGATGTCTCGGAGTCGCCCAATGGACACAACAAAACTGCTTCTCGGTCATCCAGTATAATATCTGCACTGATGTCACCTAAGAAGTCTACTTCAGCACTTCGAAAGATGCGCATTTCTAGTCCGATCGTATCTCCATCATCGACACGGTGGCAGACAGAAACTTCAGGTGATGAAAACGAACCACTCACCCCTCGTTACTATTCCCCCCCACCTCCACCTCCTATTCCTAAAGATCAGGCTCCATCTTTCCATACCCGAAAGACTTCGCATGACGCCCCTCCGCAATCACCCACACGATCTATAGCACAGCAACTCAGTCCTTATGGTCCTGGCGGCAAGTCTGCTTTCCATAAATACAACCCAAGCCAGGCTTCAGTTGTATCGTCACAGCAAGATCCCCACTCCGCTGTTTCCGCAGCTTCCAATTCAGCTCCCTTTTCTACGGCAGGCTCAGCAAACAACTCATCTCGCCGTTTGCCCCTTCGACAATTCGAGCCGGCGCTTACGTCTCCAAGTTACAGTTCCTTTCAGCAATCAACCAAAACGACCATCTTGGAAAGGACGGAGAAACCTAAGGGTCCGCAAACAGGTGGTCTTGCCACGCCTTGGTCTGCTGGTGCCGTACCATATAGTCCTTATCAACCTTTTACTCCTATGATTCCAATAACACCGACATTGGTGACTAGGGAACAGAGAAAGATGAGGGAGAGGTTGGAGAAGAAAACTCGTGGATCGCAAACACCGAAAGAGTTGGTGAAGAGTCAGGATGAAATATGGGACAGCGGCTACTAGGTACATGCGTATTGGCTGGTAGCAAAACTTTCAATTCTGAGGAACGATAGGGATGGATTTAGATTTGACACTAAGAAGTAATGATACCACGGTTCGAGACTGTTGCATTTACAAATTTTAACCATCTTCGCTTCATTGGAATTGTGACCCTAGGCTCTTTACAACCAATCCTAGGGTATATCGCTTGTAACAATTTCGGATGACTCCTCTTAACGCTTAATGAACAGAAACAGATATAATCGCGAATGTATCACGCGGTACTAGTTTTCGGCTATTATTATTTCCTTACCTTTTCCGTTTCAATGTTAAACCTGACTTCTTCTTTCATTCAAGAGAAACAGGAACATGGATTCCGTGGGGGGTTCCAAATATACAATATGATGTTTCTAAATTACTGCGGGTTGAAAAACAGGCCTCGAGTGACAGGCAGGTGTATGAAGAACTTCACCAATTCTCCCAAACCTCGTCAGGCACAACTGTCCTCATAACAGCCCAGTGACCTAGTGCACTAGCTTCCTGCCATTTGCGAAACCTCTCCGTGTTGTTCTTAATTAAATATCCGCCATCTTCTTCTGTAATACTCATGTGTTCCTCTATCACTTCGTGTTTTGGTGTCAAAAAGTTCTTTCTTGTTCCGCTCTTCAAGAAATCTGCCTCGACAGGATCTCGGAAAGTGATTGGAGCGTTGGAGTTGGTACAGAAGATTACCATGTTTGTAAAGTCGCGATTTTCTTCCTGTAGGGTTTCTGCATCGGGGCGAGGGGATTCTCGGAAGATACGGCACGTTGGGAAAACGGCCCTGATGGTGTGGATTACGATGCGTGCGGAAGGAAGAAGAAGATCCCCAGCGTAGTTCTAATATTCGTTAGTGTGTGTTGAAGACGAGGATTTGGCTACCTACAAGGGCAATAACACCACCTGGCTTCAGAACAGCATGAAGATCTGTTAGAAATTCGAATGTGAAGAGGTCCACAGGCTCTGCACCACCAGTGAAGACATCATGGACTACGTAGTCATATTTCAGGCCAAGCTCGGCTGCGAATGAAGCATAAGTCACTGCATCCTGAATAACCTTGGTATGACCAGTTGGCAGACCAAAGTACTTTGTCGCAAATTCATGCACCACGGGGTCGATCTCAACAATAGTTGTATCAATTCCATGTTTCATTAGAGCAGCGGGAGTGGTTCCGATCCCAAGACCACTGGAGTAAATTAGCATTTGTATTAATGGAGAAGATAATTTCTCACATTACCAAAGCATTTGCTTCGTTATCCGGAATATAATTAGGAACTTCAACGAGCCTCACAGCTTCTAGCATAACAAAAACTCCATAGATAGGTTCAGGAAGGAGCGCCTTGGTCGGAGCAAGCCACTCTCCTCCTAAAAGACTGTGATCACATCTCATGACTCTGAAAGTATTCGTACTTTCAATAATGGAGATGTAACCTGTAAGTGATTCGTGGCGGTCAATCAAATTCCACCCTTGGGCGTTCATGCTCGCATTCAAGGAATTGGTTGCAAATGTTGTTGGGACATGAAGATTAGCTAAAGTCAAGTGCATGAGAGCAGGAACGGCGTAGATAACTAATTTCGAGGGTGCGAAAGCTGTGTAAAGAGCCACCAGTAGCATTTGGTACCCCAATCTTGTCTGAACAATGGAGTTCCCGATCGTACTTGTGATATAGTTCCCCGTAATATATTCCATAGTCTTGTAGAACGAGAAAGATGCAATTCCTGGTGCTGCATCTGATAGCCATTGAAATCGGCCTGGGTTCATGTTAAGAAGGTCTAACTCGGTTGCTGTGCAAGATACTGATATCACAAGTAGTGGCAAAAATGTGAGACTTTCAAGAACCAACGGACCATAGTATGCTCCAAAAACGCCACTGTACTGGAAAAATATATACTGGACCATTGGAATATAAGCAGCAATGAGTGGTAAAAGCCTAGACGGTTTTGCGACCAAATGCCGACGCATTAAGATATTACTGCTCCATCCCAGAAAACAAGCTGTCATGACCCCTTTTGAATGCCATATTGAGGCTGGTATTGAACCATAGACAGGTGACAGAGTGAGCTGAGAGATATTTGAATACACGGCGGCTAAGGTGAGAAGGGTAGCCGATTGAAACAATATCCAAGCTTGTTCGCCAGCCCACTTCATCCATGTCTCCTCTCTTGCTTTAGCTGCTAATTCTTTGAGTTCCTTTTCAAAATTTTCTTGTGTTAAGAGAGGTGCATTTTCTTGTGGAATAACACGTGGTTTGGCATCCTTTGATTGTTTAGATGGTGTTCGAGCCATATCGACCAGCGGAATGTAGTCAGCACTACTCAAAGGGGGCAGAGAAAATTATAATATTGTTCAAAAGTCTATGAGAAAAGTATCAGATTTTGCACCATCATCTTTGAATCGTTTGATTGATTGTATGAAGACGTTGCAGGAAGCCAGCGAGGCAAAGCTTTGATTGAGCCTGAAACCCTGGTGCCGTCCTCGGTTAAACCCCGGCAGCCAAAACAGACTGCAATGAACTTCCAAATGAAATTATTATTTTTAAGTTTATATCTTGCAAGTGAAGAGTCATAAGTTGCGGTACAAACGAAAGGCCGTAGTGATGTCTTCGTGTTTTCCTTTCATTTCTGGTATCCTTACTAAACTTCATAAGTAGTATTCCTTCTTTAGTTAGACTTATGTCCTGTGCACTAATCGATAACTTGTAGGTCATACGGGCTCATTCGATAATAAAATATTCCGATAATTTGATTGTTAAACAGACTTGCTATCTTGAAACACTCTATTAATATACAGTAATTGACATCTTAACCATCTTCATGTTGAATACCTAAAGGTAAGATCTTGCTTGTCCGTGACATCTGTACCGGGCTCATATAGTTCTACCGTCCCTTCACTTTCGAGACGATCTCTTCTTTTATTCTCAGAAGTCCCGTTAAACCAATAAACTAGCATTAAAGCGGTCAGAATTCCCCATGCAACAAGAGAAACGGCCAACCCAGCAAGATATCTAGGTGCAGTCTTGGTGTTCCAAAGTTGTGGAAATGCGATCGCGCCCGCACAGTAACCAATAAAGTATAGTGTGTTAACAATAGACTTTTTGGTATTGCCTCGAACATTGGAAGCGTTGAGACTCATGGTAAGCGAAAAGATACTGGAGATGCAGCTTCCAAGCCAAGCACCGACAATGATTGGCCAGCCTTTAAGTGGAAGTGCTAGCAGCATTATACACCCTACTACGGGGATCATAATCAAACCAATAACCACAAGGCAGCGTCTGCGAGGGAATATGAGACAGGCAATAATACCAATCCATATTGCCACGATCTGAACCGCTCCAGAGGGAGACCCATACAGGAGAGTGTCACCAGAAGTGTATCCCAATTGTTTGATGATCAACGATGCAAACTATTCAAGTTAGGTTATACTTAATGAGAAGATGATCAGAGTCACTCACAGTCAAAACGGGCGAAGGTGCGGTGACTAGAACACCAAATGCAAATGCAGCATAAGACTTGAAGTCGAAAGCTGCTTCTTTGAGTTGTTCCATCGAAAAATTAGTCTTGTCTCCACCGTCATGTTGTGATGCTAAACGATGTCCAGCGGCGATCCTTTCCTCAGGCGTGAGGAACCAGGCTGTCTCTGGGCTAGCTGGCATCACAAAAAGAAAGAGGATACCACAGGCCGTTGTGAGGACTCCGCATACAATGAACATTAATCTCCAAGGTGCAATAGACGTGGTGTTATGCTCTCCAATACCGTACATCATCAAAGCACCAACTATCTGTGCTATGGCGTTGCATGTAATCCAACATCTAGGATTTACATTAGCTAAGAGCGGTTGCATATTTAGAGATTGCTTACCCAATGCGTAAAGCATGCTCACTTTTCTTATCTATCAATAAGTTAGATTCATAAGCATAAAGTTATTGAAGATCAATATGCCAGGGCCTATATTCAAATAATGCTTCGAGAGCTAGGAGGATCCAACTTACACCAGAGACTCGTGATTGTAATGAAAGCAGGACTGACTGCACCCTCAGCTGCACCTAGGAAGAACCTTACGGCAAGAAAGCCACCATAGGTCGATGGTGCAGCGAGACACATGCAAACACCACCCCAAATAATACTAATATCATGTTTAGTCTTGTATACAATCGCTCATATGTAGGAACCTTACATAGTGATGCCAACAAATTTTGCCAATGGGAATCTGGACATCAGAAAGATGAACGGGAATTCGGAGACAAGCTGTCCAACGTAGAACATGGACGATGTCGTTGCGAATTGCTTCCCAACAAGGTTGAGGTCTTCAATCAAACCATAAACTGACGCGTATGCTAGACTTTGCTTGTCGAGGTCTTGATAAGTTAGGGAGGTGTTACTCATGCCAATTTGGGGGCATCGCCTTACATTGAAAGAAAAAGACAAGGCACATCTGGGAAGTGATTAGCTTCTCTATAAACTAGATCTTCTTCATACAGGCTACAACAGCGGCTTACCATGGGAAGAACAACCATATCAGTCTTTCTCAATACTCTCTTCTCAAGAGCCTTCAATGCGAGCTCTTCTGCACCTGATAGCTCTGTGGACCGGCCATCAATACTACCTGTGCTCGGAACAACTGGTCCTTTTTCTTGAGGAAGATTATCGGAAGACATAGTTGCTAGACAGAGTGAGTGTGTACTACACTGCCTAATACAGTACAATGTACACAAAAGTGACTCAGGACGATAGAATTCTGTGAATATGAAATGAGCTGCGATGCTTTTGTCAAAGATCGACGGGCATTGTAGCTTATATATCACTGTCTACAGCTAAACTGATGCCAACCTAGCCAAGCCCATATCACCTAGGAGGTAATAAGAATGGGGTAAGGTTTAGTACAATTAATTCCCCAGAGTCCTGATCCATTATCGCAATCAACATCACACTAGAAGATCCGTAGCAACAAAACTAAGATGCGCGTATGGTGTCGCGGGTGTCTGCCACACGCTATCTTCTCGGCTATCGGCTGGCTACCAGCCGGCTAGAGATTGCCAACCGATTCTCGTGGCAATATTGTGCTACATACATACGCATCATTTCAGGTGACCTATTGATACTTAGCCTTTCCGAGGTTGAGATGGTGAGCAGGTGTTTCTTTTGTCGCTGTCCTTTCTATTCTCAATTGCTCTTCATTACGGTCAATGTTTGAATCCTCCATACGACATATCCCCATTACTTCAATATGGTTTCTGAGAAACTCCAACAAGAGCGGTTAATCAAGCCGTGGAAGCCTTCTCCTCCATTATGCTACGTGTTTTTCAATGCCAATCTCATCGATCCCGTCGAAGGTGTCGTTCTTAAGGGTGTAACGGTCAAGCTTACCAGAGGCTTGGTGGAAGATGTGACCGTTCCTAGCGCTGGCACTTCACAATCGTTCTCAGAGAACGCAATCGTTGTGGACCTACAAGGCAAATTCCTTTGTCCTGGTCTATTTGACTGTCATGTCCATATATACGCAGTGCCTGGCGAGAAAGAGTGGCGGGACACAAAAGACCTTGATGCCCATACTTCTGCGTACCGGCAGGCTTTCGTCTGTCAGCAGATGCTCCATCGTGGATTTACAACAGTGCGGGATTGTGGCGGCGTCACCCTTGCGCTGAAGAAAGCAATCGAAGATGGTATTATTCAAGGTCCCCGACTTTTCATTGCCGGACCTTTCCTTAGCCAGACAGGCGGTCATGGAGATACTCGCGGGGCGCATGATAGATCTGTCATTGAGTGTTGTGGAGGTGGATCGTCAAACTTTCCCTCCCATATCTGCGATGGAGTACCAGAATGTCTCAGGAGTGCTCGAGAGAATGTCAGAACAGGGTCGGACTTTTTGAAGATAATGGGTGGGGGCGGAGTCTGCAGTCCAACAGATCGTATTGATAATATCCAGTTCACGGATGAGGAGGTTCGTGCCATCACAACGGTTGCAAAAAATAGCCAGATGTATGTGACTTCTCATGCATATACGCCTGCATCTATCAAGCAGGCTCTCAACAATGGAGTTCTAGGGATTGAACATGGAAATTTAATCGACAAAGAGACTGCTGATCTCATGGTTGCAAAAGGGGCATATTTAACCCCCACATTAGTCACTTACTCTGCTATGGCTCATGAAAAGCATGAAGGATATATGCCCCGAGAGTCAATGGAGAAGAACACCGAGGTTTTCGTTGCTGGCCTTCGCGGCTTGAAGATAGCAGCAGATGCCGGAGTTAATATTTGCTACGGCTCAGATCTTCTCGGGCATTTAGGTGCTTGCCAGTTGGAAGAATTCACCATTCGCGGCCAAGTCCTGCCTCCCCTGGCAATCCTAAGAAGCGCAACAGTTACGCCTGCGAAGATGATGGGACGCGAGAACTTTTTAGGCCAAATTAAGCCTGGCTTCGCGGCAGACATGTTGATTTTGAACAGCAATCCATTAGAGGATATAAATGTCCTAGCGAAGCCGGAAAATCATTTATTAGCCGTTCTTAAGGATGGACGGATATGTATGAGCAAGTGGAGGGAGTTAGAGCAGGATGTGCATGGTCCACCTACATATATTGAATAAATCAGGTTCTAATGAAGACCCCATACATCAATAAGTTATTAAGGTCTTAAGGTAAGCATGCAAGTACATGCAGTTCATCATGTGCGTTGTAGATAATTGTGCTTTCTTTGTTTCTGTCGTTCTGTTGTGATATGCCCCCGAGCTCTCAATACGCCCCCGTCTTGTAAGGAAATTGAATTGCATAGTTTCGAGTACAGATAAAGACTGACCATACTTATGATGGAGTGAGGATTTTGTTCATTATATAATGAGACTACAGGCAATCTGAAAACTGTACCTTGAGGTACTCCTAAGTACGTTATCTCAGTCTACCCCTTAATCAAGCGAAACCCTTAAAATTAGGACATGGTATCATTGGATAATCAGTACTTAAAAATGTAGAAACTAGTTGAATCAAAGAGTAAAGTGCAAGGTTGTTGGCATACGTACTATTATGGCTTTTTGGGCAACACTTTCTGGTTGTCATTTCCTAGTTTTAGCTTAAGGCTTGTTTGCTCATCAGCTCACCAAGAGTGGGCTTCTGGGATGTTAACCTCACTTTTTTAATTCCCTTATATTCTGCCATTCAATTAAATAATTAGCAAGTCCGCATGTATGGTCACCTGTGAATAGTTTCAATTTGACCGTTGTCTCGATTGTGAAGACTCTTAGCAATGAGGCGAACTCGTCGAGTTGCCGAGAAAGACCGCATCAGGGTAGCACGCGCGTATGTTACCACTATAATATTTTACAGCTAGAAATGATAGTAAGGCTAACTTGCTCTAAAGCTGTGCAGCATGCAGGGGACGCAAAGTGCGCTGTGTGCCTCGACCGAAGGGTTCGTGTCAAAGATGTGAAGCAAATGGATGTACGTGTGTATTCGAGGATATCCCCGAGACGTGGAGTTCAAGTTCCAGATCTACAGGAAGAAAATTGTCGCAGGATATGGTGTGGCAAGCAAATGACCAAAGAGATCCGGCAACGGCTGAAGATGAAGTACGAATTTTAGGCAGCTTTGCAGCAAGCCCAGCTGATTCAGATTACCCAAATGTAGAGACTGCAAGCAGTCGTGAAAGTGATGATAATACTAGCTACGCAATACAGCAGTATCAAAGTGGCAAAACATCATCGCAAAAGAAACCAGCTTCAGGAGAGCTTGAAGGTGCCGTCTTACTAGTCGAAGAGCCTGGTAGAACTCGTAAGTACGCCCATTGTTCGATTATGTCTGGAAACTGAATGTTGGCACTACTGATGAGACTTACTAATATTTCTTCTAGAATACACTGGTCTTCGCTCAAATGAGAGCTTCCTTCTGTGCGTCAAAGAGGTCCTGGAGGATGAGAAGGATGACAGAGCAGCCTATACCTTAGTTATAAAGGTATTTTCAAATTCCAATGAGGTTCTTGTTTACTATTTACTGACAAAGTTTGATAGAAACCAAATGAAACCATCAGTCGTTTGCAGCCAGTTCAAAGTAAGGAACTTAGACAGGCACTGGAGGAGTTTCCACCGCACTCGATCGCTACGTTCCTAGTATCTACGTTTTTCTACTATGTTGAAGCAACATTCTGTTACTGCGATCGAGAATGGTTTATGGAAATTTTGAATAGCATATATGTCGGAAACACCTCACTTTCCGAAGTGGATGAAGCCTTCGTGTGTTTCGCCCTCCTGGTATTCGCTTTTGGAAGTCAATTTGCACATCTCAGGTCCAATACAACTATGCAAGATCCCCTACCAACAGTATCGGACCCTGGGAGGCGATTTTACGACGTCAGCCAGACATTGATACCTCGCGTTATTTCGAAGTGCACTCTGAAAGGCATCCAGGTATGTCTGCTTGTAGGGCTGTACAACTTGCCTTCCAACCTACCAGATACATCGTATCTATACCTGGGCATTGCTATGAGGATGTCTATTGCCAGTGGACTCCATCGTAAGACTAGTATTGTTGGACTCGAGGAACGGTTGATGGAAGTGCGTCATCGTTTATGGTGGAGTCTTTACTGTATCGATAGGCAAGTTGCTGGAATTGGAGTTGCTGGATACTGTAACTAACAAAATTCAGGCGTACGAGTATTGCACTAGGAAGGCCCGCCAGTATTGCGGAAGAAGATATTGATGCCCCATTTCCCAAATATCATCACTCCCTAGACAAAATGGAGTACCAGTCGAATTTTCAGCACCAAATCGAATACATTAAGCTTACAAAGATTGTCAATGAAATAATGCGTAATATGTAAGACACTAAATTCTCGTAAGAGATACTTTAGCAGCTATAAGCTGATTTGTTCTTAGTCCATTGGAAGCCAAACCAAGCTCTATTGCCAATCTTTCCACTAAGCTGAAGCAATGGCGATCCCAACTCTTCTCAAATCTTTCCCCCAATGATTTGCTTCCTAACGAGCGTAATTTTCGCACTACCATACATCTGCAGGTTCACTATCACTGGGCTTGGATCCGCATGGGCCGCGCATCTCTCCTCCAGCTTTTACGAGAACGTATCCAGGCTGCCCTAGGTAAATCTGACATGAAAGAGACTCAGCCTGAGAGCCGCCAAGACTTAACCAATCTCTGTGTTGATGCTGCGAAAGCCACTATCCAGCTAATTCTCGTGCTTAAGCAACATAATCTCTTGTGTCGGTTTTCTTTTACTGATCACCAACCCACTACGTCTGCCATCATTATACTCATTCTAGATAGCATATTACAGCAATGTGCAGATACTGAAAGCATTATTGAAAATGGTGTACAGACACTACGTTTTATGGCTATTGGTGGGTGTAGAGGCGCAAAATCGGATCTTCAAACTGTGGAACAGCTGAGAATTTTCGCTACGACACTACGACAACGCATCTACCAGAATGGAGCAATTGTACAAGTCTCTACACCCAGCCCTTCTTCTAACGATGATTATGGATCGTGGGTGAAATGGATGTCCGAAAAAGAAGGTAGCGCCTCCACACAGCAGCTAGCAGATGCATATGAACAGCCAGGAGGTAATACCTTAGACTATGGCACAGAGCAGCCATCTAGTATGCTACCTCTCGACCCTCATACGATTCTCGATTTGTCATACTCTTCAACCAGAGGGGACGATGGTTATGACAATGGCTCTACCTTCGGCTTTGAGTGGGACCATGGAAGATTGGATATGATGGACGTTACACAAATGCTCACAGGACAAAGCAACACCTACTATGCACCAGATTCCAGCTTCCAGCCTTGAATTTTCAAGAGAGCGTCACAAATGGAAGGAGATTGACTATCTCAATTAAACACTAGGTTCGAAATTAGTTGGCTTACGGTAGTCACAGCTTCACCAGACGTTTTGCGGTTTAGGTGGGCTGTGTGAAGTCAGAACTTTCGCCCCGTTACCTTGCATTCCCTCAAGAACGCAAGTTGACAGTATGACGCGTGTAGTCAAAGAAACGAGGTTTAAAAGGCTTCAATAAATTTGAAAGAAGAAAAGGAAGTATTTCCACATGCAAGCTGAAGGTCAATACTCCGTGGTGGGTATACAGTTACCGGTCTAGCTTGGGAAGAATTTGGTCTGAGTCTCTACAACTGTTTGAAGGCTCATCCAAAAATGCAGGTTTTCGAGCACTGTTAGATTTTCTCAGCAAACTTTACTTTCAACTATCAAATCCGGGCAACTTACGTAGTACTCTATCTCTCGCAGCTTATTTTCATGGGAAAGAAGGTCTATGGGATAGAAATATATATCGAGATAAATTGGATGGGGGCAAGGACTTAAAGTGTATTCTACCAGATTATGTACATTACTTCGAGACTGCTCGGAGTCATTTGTAAGAACAAACTTTAGTGACTGTCTTGTTTTAGAATTGTCATGATTTCGCTTAAATGCGTCAAATGAATTCTTCATATACTACGTGAAGACTAAATCCTGAGCCTACGTAAGATCATAGATCTTCGTACCTTGAAATTCTTCATACTATTTTGACGACGACTGCTGCTTCTACGCCTTTACTTTCTTCAAAATTGAGCCGAAGTCACATTGTCACTTGCTATGTTCAGTCATAAAATAGGCAAACTCAATTGCACCAAATCTATAGATATCAGTATCCTCCAGAAGATAGCCCAACATGAAAGCTACCAACAAGCTTTGTATAGTGGGTGAATATCTCTGCCTCTAGCTCAACACATCTAAAGCTTAACTCCTTCTAAGATTGGCTTTGCCTCTTCACTCTTCCACCAGCTGCCATCTACACCAGGATACCCAAATTTGATCATGGAAGCCTCCTTCATCTCAACACTATAACCGGCCTCCATAGGGGTTTGATAGAAACCACCCTTAATGACAGCCGGGTGTTCAAAGTGCTCATGAAGATGGTCCACATACTCTAGTACGCTCAGCTTCCCCGATACGCATATGTAGTCAATTGTGCTCAGGTGCTGTGTATATTCCGGTAGTCCCACTCCACCGCTATGTGGCACAATTGGGACACCATATTTTGCGGCCATTAGAAGCACGGCAAGGACTTCATTGACACCTCCCATACGGCAAGCATCAATTTGACAAATGTCAATCGCGCCAGAAGTAATTAGCTGCTTGAAGATCACTCGGTTCTGACACATTTCTCCGGTAGCGACGCCAATATTGTCGGGTTTTAAAGCTTCACGGATAGCTTTGTGGCCTAGGATATCATCAGGAGATGTTGGCTCCTCAATAAACCAAGGCTTGAACTCTTTAAGATGCTGCATATACTCAATGGCTTCGGGAACAGACCAGATCTTTTTCTTTATTAGCCTCCCACGTAGCACTTCTGAATGGGGAACGTACCTGGTTAGCGTCGACCATCAAGATATTACCTTTATCGTATCCAATGACTTCACGGGCTATTGCCAACCTCTTACGATCAGCTTCGACGCTTCCGCCTACCTTCAACTTAAAGTGCCTGTAACCTTTGGCTAGGGTCTCCTCCAGAAGACCTTTCATCTTTTCTTCTCCGTATCCCAGCCACCCCGCACTGGTGGTGTAAGCTGGTACGGCTTTGCTCTGCTCTGCATCAGCCATTCTTTGTGCTTTACCAGCCTTCGACTTCCTTAAAAGCTCTACCGCCTCTGCGGGCGTAATTGCATCCGTAATGTACCTGAAATCTATACACTGCACAAACTCCTCAGGTGTCATTTCTGCGACAATTCTCCACACGGGCTTGTTCAGCGTTTTTGCCCAGAGATCCCATATCGCATTCACAACCGCTCCAAGAGCGAGATGGATAACTCCCTTCTCTGGACCTATCCAACGCAGTTGTGAATCTGCCACCAAATGACGCCACGTCTTTCCCCAATTCTCGACCAGTGATGAGAGGGTGCGGCCCTTGATCCGATCTGCAACATGATTTATGGCTGCACAGACAATATCATTGCCGCGACCAATCGTAAATGTCTAAAGGGAGCCAACATTAGCAGAGTTAGGTTGACATAGAGAGGAAGAAAGTACCATGCCATGCCCGGAGTATTTAGAGTCGGTTTTGAGGATGCAATAGGCAGAGGAGTAATCGCCAGCAGCATTCATAGCATCGGACCCGGTTTTGTCGAGAGAGGTAGGGAATCGCACATCGCGAGTATCCCAGCCGGTAATGGTGATTTCTGTCATAATATCGAATTATGAAATCTCAATGCAGATCGATGAGTGAACTTCTGACTAAGGGAAGATTAAATAGATTTCTAAAAGCGGCTCAATATCTGGAAAGGTCCAGCCTCACTATGTATATATACAAAAATTCAATGAGAAATGGGGACGGCGTATGCTCCACAATGACCCCGGTTACTCGTGTCGAGGGGTCTTTTCGGACTGTGGAGTTGAAGACATGATTGATGGAAGAATTGCGGGGTACAATATGTACCGATAGCACCGAATAACTTTCTCCATCCATAGCGGAATAGACCACTAAACTCTAAATCAAATGAAGGCGCATTCAAGAATATCAAAATTTGTCCGTTTAGTATAGATATTTGAATAAACTAAATAATATACCAATCTGCATCCCCCGCTTTCAACAGCTATATCATTATTACGATATGTAACAAAAGTGGCAACAAGCAAGTAGAAAGGAGGTTCTTGTGTGATAATGGGCTATCCAGGAGCGCCACAATGGGGTTCTCTACTAGGTATCGTTTGTAAATTGATCCAGACTAATGCGAGGCTATAATGCTTCTTGGATGTTGAGAGGATTCATTGCCGTCCCCAAGAACCATACTCACAGTGCTTTGACAAAGGAGAAGAATTTATATTGATGCTAACATGTCTAGGAGTGCAACATGAAGGGTATCAATTCACTCAATATATACATAAAACATCACATTATTCTATCATACTAAACTAGTTCACTCTTGAGTAGTGCTGCAGCTGAAGTGTTTGAGACATTACAATTCAAAAAACTAGTTTGTTTAGGCTCAAAAGACTTTAAATTATTGGTTACAGAAGAATACATTTTTAAGATGAAGTAGTTACTTTTGTTATGGGAGAGGAAAGATACTCAAGGGATTGATTGTGACTATATATCGTCAGCTCTAGACAGAATGAGAGAAACAAGGAATATCATAACAAAACCAATCATGAATTTGATAAATGGTAGTATTTATTCCATCTATTTGCCTCTCTTTGCGGAGGGTTGGTGGTTGAGAAGGAGGTCGCTAGCAAGCAACTGAGAGATTAGCAATGCTTTTACGAATTTGGAAAGGTGTTTTTATCTATCAGTAAGCCGATTATATATTAAGACTTTAGAAATAGTAGTCTCACTAAATGAAGTGAATCTTGTGAACTACCATGTAGAGTTTATAGGTAGTACAACAAAGACGACATTGCCCTGGGACAAAATTGAAGGCTTTGATGAAGTAGACGGTATGATAACTTAAGCGAAATAGACAGGGGCCTTGAAACCTTGCTCAGTCTGCAGGCGAACTGGGGTTTAGAGAAGAGGCTCAGTGAATTACTCGGTGTTCGTCCAATCATAGACAGCTACTAAGTTGCATAGTATGAATGACGTACCTTCACAGATAGTTAATAGACTAGTCTATCTGAAGTCAAAAATCCCAGGTAGGCATTTGTACCATTTAAAGGACATGTGCTGACTATGTAGTATTCTGAATTTTTTGTACACAACCAAATGTGGATCTTCTAGAAGCGACGAATCCACATTTTTAGCAAATTAATCAGTATTTTTCTGATTAACTGGTATTTTAATGGAAGTGTGACTGATTATATATGTTTTTCTGTTACTAGCCATCGGAGCTAACAGTGTTGTCTCCTTATTCGTGGTCGGTAGATATATTTACTGCCAAAAGGGGACTGCCAAAAAGTGCTCCAACTTAGCATCTTCCATTTAGTGTCTATTCTAGATAAAGTACAATTTCAAGCTTCGTTTTTTTCTAAATATTAAGAGTACCATAACCGCAATGAGTTTTAGATTTCTAGCCCCAACGCAGTTATTGAACCTGGACATTATCTGTTCATCTCAAGTCTTTTCTTTATATCGAGCTTCGCGATCCCTAATCTTTCCACGTATGAATCTAACCTACCGTCTGATTTTCACCTACCTCTCTATTCAAGCTATCGTTCTCCGAAAGGACAGCAAAGTTGCAGTCCTTGAATCCTATGCCCATCATCGTGGTGAAATACTGTCCGGGATTTGATTTTCTAAAAATGAGTGCCACATATTCACAATATCGTGACTTCTATAATAAGACCCTTTTTAAAATGTCAAAATATTAAGGACGGCAAGTAAAAAACCCCGATATGGAGCCACTGGTTACAGCAACCATGCATCTTCTGTGTAAACCAGTAATAATAGCTCAGGGTTTGGTGGATGTGATAGTTGTCAGGTTGTACGTGTCGAAAATAGAGCAATGATCGGTTTGTGGTCTCAACTATTTTCTGATGCTAAAGAAACGGACGCCTTACAGCCACTACACATGTTATTGCAGCGAGGAACATGGATTTTCTTACGGAATGAGTGGGAGGTGTGTCGTGACTGTGGTCTTTCCGCTCTTGTTAAACGTTACCAGCCACAGAATGGCTATATCGATGCCGGTTAAATTGTAAAGACCAACCCAAAAGAAGCCATGACACGGGTGCGAGTTTCAAGTGAATTGCTGAAAGACTCACATCGATAACAAGGGCCTTGGCTCCTCTCTATTTTCCTGAAGTGTTTACAATCGGTCAATCATCACATTATATTTCACATTCATCACATGACTTCGCAGCTATAGGAAACTTGCATTAGAATTTGTCAGTCACTTACACCTTGGGCCAGAAAGACAAGCGGAGACAGACATGACTGTACAAGTTCTGAGCTTACTGCAGCAACTTATTCATCGGTACTTCACCACGACCGTGTCTGATTAATACACCATGCCATTGCCGCCGTCAGGCAAGTCGATCATGATTCGCGAACATCCAAGTCGCCGCATAGTTGACCAGTCAGTTGCTCACTTGGGTCGGTCACTAACTTCACCGATGTCCATAACGAGAGGTGTAAGCTGTGTCTAACTCCGAGCTACCACATGTGTATTCCAAATCCGAGGGCCATGAAATCGCTCAGTTACCATACAACCACCAGATTGGCCGGCGCGGGAGGCTCGTAAATGCTGGTGAGCATGATCGCTTGGGATGATACGCGTGTGGGCTTCGGGAAGTCTGGCCAGCTGAACTCGAGAGTGCCTCGTCCGTAGAATCACCCTGCTCTTCGTTATGCTTTGGCTTTGTCCATTTGAACTGCGATGCTAACTCCAAGAGCACTTTTCTTTAACCCCTTTGTTTCAGCAGCCCTCAGACCTCAGATAAGACGTTCATCAGTCGGAGAAGATCCCAAGGTTAGTCATTTTAGCAGATTATGCCAAAGAAACTCCCTATCTACTCGGCCCCGCATTCACACCCACTGCCGAGTGAGAAACATTTTATCGTATATAGGATGGGATAGGATATGGGAAGTAAGCATAGACGGCAAAAGTGTATAATTCCCGCTGCTATAATGCAAGCCAAGCACTCGCATATATACACCCGTACATTATCAAGTAATACACGGCACGGAGAAAACCCCAGATTAGACTTATGCCCCCAAGAAAAGCCCCCGTGTGCCTTTTCCCCCCCGCTCCCCCAAGATGAAGGTGTAATGGCCTAATGGCTTTCTCTAAACAGATCGATTCGCCTCCTCCTGAGCTGTACTACCAGCGCCTGCAAGGTATCTTCTTTTAAGCCTGTAATCATCACTAAAGTTCAGCCAGCGGGCAGAAGCGTAACGGTGTGACCGCCACCGACCGACCCATGTCTCGGTATCGGTCTGTTTAATTGGTGACTTCTGCTCGGTTAAGCCCCCTTTTCGAGGATTGGCCAGATTGACTACGCCGCATGGTTACTTTCTTTTCCTCTTAAAAGTAATTGCTGTGAGACCAAAGTAAGATCAACCCCATAACTGCAAAACTTAGCGAGACTTTACGACTCAGGTCGGAAGATTCCGTGGAGTAGTTGGATGGTTCATGATTATAACATCGAGGCATTTATTAGTTCTGCGCACATATAGAAGACACAATATAAGTCATTAAAGAGTGTTGGATTGACATTAGCTATAGTAGCAAGACGTCAGCGTAAATTGACGCTGGGCTGTGTCATTGCGACCCAAATTATTCTTAAATACGCGCCAAAAGAGAGCAGCTTTCAAAGCCATCTACTAAACAAAGGATGTGACTAGGACCAAGTATCTGGACCAATAGTCTGGTTAACCGCTAACTTTCTGGTAACTGCTTTACCCATACCATCCAAGTTCGTTGAAATCACAGTAACACCCCACCATTCAGGCATGGTAGTATTGGTGAAACCAAGGAGCAGGACAATCAAGATCGCACAAAGTGCGTTACCGATATCCAACGCAGCGGACAGGGTGTAGTTGTAAGTGCTCCACCAGTTGGGCCATCTTCGTCGGATCCAGAAGTTGAAGATGAGTCCGACTATAACATAGCACAACATCTTGTAACAGGTCGCAGGTGGGATCATACCGGAGGCACTGAAGATGGCTGGGGTATAGATGTAACGAGCCCAGGTACGGGGATACTTGCGAGCAATGAGCCAGACGATGACGGTACTTCCAGCACCAATGAGCCAGAACCAGTGAACCCAATCGTAGATCGCACCAGGTCCGAACATGCGTGCGGGTCCAACAACGCCCCAGATGACAGATGCGTTGAAGAATGTTCTGGCGTTAGGGCAGATCAAACTAGCCGCGGCATCCGGTGTGCAAACGCCCTCAATGTTGCCGATGAGGAAGTTGTAGGCAGAAATCTGAACGATAGAAAGCCAGAAGACAGCGACGAATTGAGCGCGGAACATGGCACGGGGTGGGACTTTCATGTAATGGCCAAGTTTCATGTCAGAAGAGTACGTGAGAGCGTTGTACTGCATCATGTAACCGTAACTCTTAAACATCATCATTGCAAGTGGTCTTCCTGGTTGCATATAACCGATAATGAACTCGGTGATAACATTGAGACCAGGAGCATTGGCGGTGATGGCGTATATCATAGCGATTGGAACAAAGAAGACCGCACCGATGAAGATTGAGAAAAGAAGCGCCCACCATGTCAAGTGAGTGTCATATGCTTGAGATGCAGCAAGGGCGAAGGCGAGGGAGATGACGAAGGTGCAGAGGAACCACCATTCAGGTGCTTCACGGTACTTTCTCATGAGCTTCAGATGAATATCAGCATCCTGATCCTTGGCAAGTCTCAAACGTTGCCATAATTCCTTTCCATTGTAAAGACCAATGTGAACAATGATAGCAGACAGGGTCGCAAAGGACATAGCATAGCTCATAGCAAAGGTAGGGCCGATGATCAATGGTGAGTACGCGCGATAGGCGTCCTGGTCGATTCTAAAGTCGGCACCAACAATTCGAGAAGTGTTGTAGCTCTTAGCGTGGCGATCGAACGTGGAGTTGGCACTGATGGGGAAGTATTTGAAGAGATCCGGGCCAGCGTACACCATTCCAATGGCGGCAATCATGACAATGAGGAGTCCAACAATATTGTTGAAAAGCGCGAATGCTGGGACGTAAAGTGGAGAACCGGTGAAACCAGAGACAATACTCCAATCGAAAGTGATGGGCATCAGACCGATGTTGGTCTGTCCACCAAAAAGCTGGTTGACAATAACACTCTTTGGCCTGATCCAGACAATGAAGCAGAAAAAGGACAGGAATGGAGCAATGTAACTTGGGAACCAGGCATACAGAAAGTATGCACCGGAAACGATCAAGAAAAATCGATATCGTCCCAATTTCCATCCGTTAGTAGTGAGCGGGTCGGATCTGGAGTGATCGTGAAGGGCAACCATGACCGAGGCAGACACAAGAATGGTTGGCCAAACCATAGCAGCAGGCCAAACAAGGAAACGGCGAGTAATTCCAGCAACACCAAAACCGAGGGCCTGGGTAGACATGGTGAGAAGGAGCTGGTAGCCCCATCCGAACTTTTGTTGGTAGAAGACTTCCTGTGCAAGAAGAATATCAATGGCGTAACTCATTGTAGTTCCGGCAGCAGCCATGGCTACAATAAGGGTATGTTCTGGTTCAAGTCAGTTTGCAGTCCGAATGGAAGACCGGTATGCAGGAATCGCCAACTTACCTTTCATGTTGAATGGTCCAGGGTTCAGGTTGAAGTTTTTACCGGCAACAGCAAATTCCTTATTGGGGAGAATTCTAGCAAGACCGACACCCATTCTGAACGCGATGTTAGCAGGAAAATCCAAAGTTCTGGAAAATTGTTAGACACATACGGGTAGGCAATCAATTGGACGACAGTAGACTGAATAGTGAGCGACTCGGGGCGGAGATTGAGAAGAACGTTGCAGGCTCCGACGACTGTGCAGATAAACAGACCCAAGAACCAGGATCTGAAGGTGTCGGCGGGCATAGATGGATCATCGGTAGCAGGAACCTAAATTTTAAATTAGTTATCGGACCAGTCGAAATTCGTTCTATCGATATTATTACTTACACTAGATCTGACTTCGGAGTATGGGGAGTTCTCCTCCAAGATGGACTGCTCGAGGGCGGCTTCCTTCTCGATATCTCCACTGGCAAGAACATTGTCGACGGTGTCGAGCTGGTCAGCGTCCATGTACAGATCCCACTTGTGCATCTTCTGGAACTTTTGCAAGTTCTGGGCTTGGTCATCGACATCATCGCCAACAGAGATGCCGCTGGTGACACCAGTGACCTTCTCCGAGGGCAACTCGTTTCCCTGGTGCGCGGCGGACACCTCGTCGGAGGCGGAGGCCTTCTTCCTGGAGAACATGGTGGAGGTTCGGTTGCGTCGCTCTCAGGTTGAAGTTGAGGATGAAACAGGCCGAATGTGTGATCGGGCAACTGATGAAGAAGAAAAGCAAGAGCAGGGAAATGGAGGGAGACGGAGAGTATTTATCTGTGTCTCCGCACCTAGGTTCGCTGCTGCTGCTGCTGCTTGCTTGCTTGCTACTTGCTAGGGTTGTGGTTGATATCGGATTCGCTAGCGTGGTCCACTAGCTCACCCAGTTCACAGGACATTCGGCGTAAGATTGACACAGCGCTGAGAGAGTAAAAGCTAATCAGGGCTCCAGGGTCATGGATTATCATCTCTAGTGCATTGGGACAATCTACATACAGTACCAGTACGACAATCCACAATCCACTATCCACAATCTGAGGAGTGACTTCCACATGCTGCACCGCATTGAGAAGGTGCTTACCTTCCGGAGCACGGCTTTGGCCAGGGTTCCGTAAGGAAGGTGCGCACCAGGTCCCCATCGCCACTACCTAACGGGGCCAGTCATGGAGTATGGTTCGATAATAGCAGGCCACGCTAGCGGGCCACGCTAATTTTAACGTTTTGGCAATACCCGAAGGTGAGCCTTGGCATTGGGATCAGCGATTTCTGGTGGTTGGCGGACGGTGGGTGACCTGAGCGTGCTGAGGGAATACGGGGTTCTACAGCCAGGGAATTTACATGGTGCGACCACCGCGTCCGGGGGGTGGCAGGCGGCGGCAGGGGGTGGCCGGAGCAGGGCTGCAACGACCAGTGCCGCTTCGGCGGGACCGTTCAGCTTTTAGAAGGTTGATTTAACCTTTCATGCCTTCTGGAAGCTTGAAACGAAAAACCGAAGCGAATATAGCAGCTGCGGGCATTGGCTTTAAGCTGTTGGCATTTAGTTTGCTAGCGGTCGCTGCCCACGATCAGACGCCTTCCCAAATAAGCAAGAGATCCAGTGCATGTGGACGCTAGAGCGCGAGGGGGCTGGCTATTCAACGACTCGTCGTCCAAACCAACACAACAAGACACCACCCACCGGTAATAACATTTACAGCGTGGAGGGAGCGAGAAGAGGGGTTGTGTGTATGTGGAGAGTGGACCGGGGCGGAGGAGAAGACAGACAGGTTCAGTCCAACACTCAGCAGCCACTCAGCCATTCCAGCTTGACAATTCCTCCAAGCATGTAGAAGTATTTAGACGATGGGGCCATGTGTCAGGGTAGGCTCGACAGGCTATCATAGATGGGACAAGCTAGACGAGACAATCGCCTTACTGATAACAAAATAGAAATTGGGCGACTCAGGTTCGTTAGCATACAAAATAACTGCGTTCGTATTCAGACATCAGTATAATAGAGAAGGCAAACGGCGGCCGATCAGAGCATGGCGCCACTTTGCTGCTGGACAACCCATCACCAAAGAGGAAGCTCCTCCCAAATCGTCCTATCGTGTCTATCGCTTTATTGTCCTATCGTACGCTATGGAGTGGGGCCAGTAGAAGCTACTCAAGGGAGGATACTAGCTCACAACCCTCACGTTAGCAGGATATACGAATTTACCGTACCATACTGTACTGTTGTGTACTGAATACGATATACGATATATGGTATATTTTTAAACATGAGAGTTCCTTGCAGGTCTAGTACGGCGCTTAATATCTGGCATCCCTTCGTGACTTCGATTGGACGACTTGCGATAGCAGTCAATAGCCATTAAGTACCTAGCTATCTCAACCTTCGATATTGATGTCTTTAATGTCGTTGAAAAATTCGGAGAATTTGATTCATGGCATATTGGCGCCTAGACTGCGAAGATGTGAAGCTTTCTTGGGAGTCGCCTCCCGATCTTGGAGTTGCTTGAACCCCCATTGTTCAGCAGACACTTGAAGCTTGAAATTGCGCCTCGGCCTGCATCCTCGGTTAGGGACACACGCCACCCGTGCCGTTGAAGTGGTTAGATGTTACAAGTTCTCCTAGCTTTGAGCTAGCCCGTGAAATCGTAATTGTAAAAGTTAAAAGGCAGGAGGCGCCTTTGGTTCGTCCGCAAGAAGAAGGTGAGAAGGTCAGAACAGATACGATCTAATATACTGAGAAAGAGGGCATCTGGCATCCAGTATTTGGTGTCTGATGTCTGATGTCTGATATCTAGTATGTAGTATGTAGTAGCTGGTACTGTACACATCGAGCACCGGGTTGAAGTCCGACCTTTCCCCGCCACCTCATCAGAAGGGTGATTGTCATTGCGGAATCGCGGAATTTGTCGATGTGGATACCTTTATTGGTCAACTTCAGTACCGTGCCATGATAAATGGCATGTAATCTGTGTGTGATATGAGGCTTGGTGTCATAGTGTCGCAGTGTGACTGGGTTATTGATGAACCTCTTCATCCTCCGAACTCTTGGACGGACTTGGCTTCCTTTCTTCCAGCCACGCTTTCCCATCAATATCAAATCACCAAGTGAACTGCATGGCCTATCGGTGCATAGGAGGGTGGTACTGGCATGGGGCTGGAGCAAGGGCATTCTCCACACCAACCACCTCCAACCTTCAAACAACGACCAACAACCATCAATCAGCCATCGAAGTCAGAGCCAACCAACCAGCAATTCGCGCTAGAAGGATTGGAAGCCCTGAGAGTAAGACAATCCCCTGTAATAGAAAATCGAGCAGACTGGGGTTTGTTCCCAAGAATAATCAGAGTGCTGACGGCTAATCGCCATCAGATACGATATAGTGAGTGGCACAGGCGATAACCTTAATATCTGGATGAATCTGAGGCTAATTTCCGATGGGGTTTTCTGGCCTGTTGTCCCAGTTAGAGTTGATATGATACGTATTGTAGTTTTCTGAGGAAGGAATTATTGCAATATCTTGTAAACCTCCAAAAGTATCTAGATCTTAAGCTGCCAAGTTGATCAGCGCTAGCAGAAGGCGTCGCATACTAATACATTGCATTTCGGTGTGCAGCATAGGACTGCATCCGGTAAGGTTATGGAGTTAACGTAGTATTTGCAAGCCTTCACCACGCGTGGAATATGCGCATCTGGGATATGGATTCCGTAACCGCGGTCTGGGCATTTTCCGCACAGTAAAGATAGCGGCGAATTCGGTCCTTAGCTATCTTCCACCGAACTGCGCCGTATGCTTTCCCCGCTTGATAAACGCATCATGATCGAGTTCCAACAAGCGCTGAGGATGATAAAATGATCCCAATGGGGGTGGCTCAATATATATGTAAATTCTTAAATGTCTGCCTACAGTGTATACGAATCCCATGTGGTCCGAACCCTAGACGGCCCCCACATCGGTAGATTATACGTAAACTATGGAGCTAATGATATATGAGAGTGTAATGTTATGCCAACGTCATATTTTACATTTAAATTCACGCTATGTATCTTGAGACTACATAGCAACTTATCGTACCGATACCGTAGTCCGAAAGACGAATCTCATGTGAGATCTTATCTTATGAAAAGACCCAGCGGGGGCTTGCTCCTATCATCCGTCAGCAAATGTAGAACCTCCATACGATAGGTTCTACTTATTAATTGGTTGGTGTGATATCTGTTGCATGTTGGAGTTCTAGATTAGATGCATTCAAGGAAAACCTCTCTGATAATATTGGCGAACGGCAACACCGAGACTCACAGTGCTTAGATCAGGTCTTTCGATCTCGATTGTTAGAAAAAGGGAGCATACGAAACCAATGTAAGCAATATATGGAAACCAACATCGGCAATCATCCGTTACCGAGAGCGTCACCAACTCACCACTTGATAGATAAGCCCACACAAGTTCGACTTGGGCGCATACGCTAGATTGTGTTGGAATTGACTTTCGATACCTTAATTATCCTAGTGACGCTACCATATTACCTCATTAGGATCCTCGAGTATCAGCTTGCGCTAACGTCATTAACGAGATATCCGAGCGAGAATTTCCTTTTTCGCCATCAGCTGTGAAGAGCAAGAAGCAGAGATAGGTGGAACTGGGTACACCCCAGGCTCAAGCAACATCTCATCTCCTGCCACCTACTGCTTTGGACTTCCATTACTGGCACAAACCACCTCTTCTTATTGTTGTACTGCTATTCAGTAAGGCTTCGTCGAAAGGTATGGTCAGCACAAAAGCACGCCCGCTACGTATTTGCAGCATGATATTCCCAATAGTACCCATTGTTGAAGCAAACACTCTAAATATCCTATATCAAGCCAGTACCAACACCTTCTTGTTTAATAATTCCTCCACTCATGGCTTCTTCGCACACGCTTCAGCCTGTGATGGGTACAGTGGTTACACCTGCTCTTAGAAATCCCTCCAACCAAATCTTATGATTTGCAATTCGGTTTGTTGGATGTAGAATTCACTCATTTTACACCAATCAATGCCGCTAATAACCACCATGATCACCGACATATTCTTGATTGGAAGTTGGAAGTTAGTCCTTCGATTGCCAGACACCGAAACACCCGCAGGCTGTACACAGACTCCACGATTAGGGTCGGATGTGAAAATCCAATAGTTTTGGTAATTCACTATCTTTTGTGGCAGTCCCTAGTGTTTATCTCAATTATTGCTAGATATATCGGCAAACCTATCATCTGCCGTCATGCAAACGTTGCAGATAAAGATGCAGAAGTATGCAGAACAATTGACTGCCCCGTTCATCGAGCAGTCTACCTCCCATCAAGCTCTCATCGTCATGTTCAATAGCTCTAACGGTCATGTACAGTGCTGCTTGATTCATCAGTATATGTAATTGTTGATATATTCTCACTATGTGTATTTACTTCCGGTCATGTGACGTAGTCACATGACCACTGTGGATCCCTAGTTGGGGATATCATCAACGCCCCTACGTAGTTAGTAATACAACATCGATTACTCTACAACACAACTGGCACATACGTGATTACACGTAGTGGTGCTACGTATTGAGAGTCAATCCACAGTAATTGTGTGTGATTTTGTCTTGTCTTTCTTTTCTTCATTTAAATTTCAGTGCAGGCAAATCTGAAGACAAAGAATGTTTAGTTAGCTAACCTGGATGTAATCTTGACTAAAGAAACAAGATTGGTCAGAGATAACAAGGAGTGCTTTTAGATTAGGTGGAGATGATACCTGGGCTTCAAGACATAGTTTTATAATAGGTTAATCAGAGGCAATGTGCGGCCCATCGTAGGGAGGTCGAGGCAATGTGTAAGTCCCAATTTACTCTGTTGATCAGCCCAACGTTCATTAACAATCACCTTAGTTCGAAGATGGCTCAGTAAAATGCAGAAGCAAAGCAGAAAGATCGAAACAATAACGTTAGGTCGTAGTATAAGTAGGAGAAATGAGACCTTGGAATTACAGTGATGACTCAGGTGTCGCTCTTCTTAAATTCACCAGCACACCAAGCTATGAGAGAATGGAATAGCTAGAACCAAATCGCAACTAAGATGGTACAAGTGCTACTACTACTCAGGTATCTACGTCTGGTAATTCTGCTACACTAATTTCTACTTACAGTTGGTGCTGGGTATAGACGAAAACATGCCACCCGATATATGTTTGCTCACCACCATCCGCTTGTTCACTCTCTGAATGCATGTGCCGAAATCTCAGTGTCCAACCTGGAATTATTTACCTCTTCCATCATTATGTTTTATCATCTCTATACAACCTCTGGTACCGACTTTACTTCTGCTACCCTGTCTATAACATGGTGGGAGAGTCAACATCGACAGTGAGAATCTAAAACCCCCCATCAATCAAGAGCCATTTGGATAATACACGTCGTATCATTGGTCCTCATACCTTAGAAAGGCAGTCAAGTCAGTTACAGGCGTGCTACTTTACAAGAATCACATAGGATCAGGCAGCTGTCATGGGAAATGCCCTCTTCCAATGACGCTGTTAAACCCAATCCTCAAGTTGCGTTGGTCAAGGGCTTGAGACTGCAAATCGACCTCACATTTCATATCCCATGGCAGAATCTGATCCTAGGACTCGTTAATACATTGTGCGAAAGCATAAGGGAGAAATCGTGGTTACACTTACAAGAGCTTGGGAGGATACGAATTAAGACGCCCGAATTTCTCGACTACCCTAAGCTTCCGACAAACTATTGACGTCTCGAAGACATAAGGGTATCTGCTGGAGCCGAAAGTGTGCTTGGGTAAGCTGATACACAAAGTGGAGATTGATAAGTGAGACGATTTGGGGCAACAATTGATTATGGAGAAGAGGCGTAATACATTGAGCGATAGTTCACTATTGCTTCACCAAATTGGATTGGGGGTGCGAATTGTACGTGTACCAGGGGCTATAAATAGTCCTTTTAAAAAAACTCGGAAATCTCTAGACAGAGTTCTATTGGGAGCCACGCCTCTTTTTAACTCATTGCTCAAGTCGCCCTTTCCATGTCTCAGAAACCTAGCAAACATTTTAAATCATGGAGAAGAGGCTTTTTGAAGGTTTAAGGGCATCTTTGCACCAAGATAGTCTTGTCAATCTCTACTTCCAATTAAGAAGGGTTCCTTGTTGGTGGGAATGAATTGTCACATTTGCATACCAATTTAGTGAACTATCAAATATTCATTACGCAAGTTATGGCACGGCGATCGACGGAGCTTTCCAATTGCAAGATTTTTTTCTGGATATATAAGACTGCTCGCTGGTAGTGATCATGCAACATGTTCGACACTTCTCCAATTCCGTCTTGATCGTTACAATCTACCAAGTTTCTCGCACGCATTTCAAATTTTCACATCCAACCCCAACCCAGATTGAGCTTTTATATCCCGAGATACACAATGAGATTTTGCGATTTTTCCACAAGTGCTGTATTTGACGTACCTCGTCCAGAAGTCATATTATCAAGCGGAACTCGAGGACTCTGCAGTTTGTTACACATCAACTCCATCTGATAGTTGTGCTTTTCTTGGAGATTGAAGTACTCCAACCGACAGACGGTCATCAAGTATTACTTATGTTGCCGTATTACTCTTCACTGGAGATAACCACACCAACATTGCCCACACGAGTTCGGGTCCTCACACCAAATTCGTCATGCTGCAAGCAGTTACGGCTCGAATCAGAGTTGAATTTCTAATAGACAGCCATGTGATGCAGAATTGAGTTCAACAATATGTTGGAGGCTTTGTGCTGTAGGATATTTATACGGACTCGCTTCCTCTTGATTGCAGCCACAGCTTACGTTGATGACTCACAGATACCTCTACCTCTACCTCTATCGCCATCTGCTGATAGTGTTGGGGTTATAGTGAGGATAATAGGACTGTTGTCATTCTGTTCAGATTACAAGTTGATGACTGAAAAGTCGACTACATCGTCCTGGAAAACGTAGGCAATGTGAAGTCATCCTAGCACTCAGTCCAGTTTCTATCTGCATTGTATCCAGCGTTTCGGAGACTTTCATCCATGGCAAGCCTACTGAGCATACTCGGGTGTCGGCCTTAGACGATATATAGGCGGTTAGATATAATAAAAGGGTTTATTAGGAATTGGTGAGTTCAGGTCTAAATGATGATTGGGCTTCTCTTGGGGGTGTTATACTTTGGTAGGCTCGACAATAGCTTTGAAAATTACTAACTGAGCTTTCTTCTAGAATCTGTCATCCATCCACTCCGGTCGAGCACCGTAGCCATAGTTTATCGAAGACAATGCCTTGCAGATGGAACAGGGCAGAGTCACCTTCTTCACATTTCTTCGTCCTTGCTCGACAGCTCCAGCATCCTGTTCTGACTCGTCTGATAAGTCTTTTGCTGCCAGAGAGAATTACATACACACACTCACACACTCACACATCTATATCAAGATAGAAAGCTTGCTAAAATCAGAGAGCATGATATCTGTAATCATATACGCAGGTATTAGATATCTCTATAATGATTGGTTGGCAGAGAAATGTAAACCCCCCTTTTATACCAATGCGATACCTACGCAACCAATCATAGCGCCTGAAGAACACAAAACCAACGCGATGAAACACATATATCTAAAGTACCTTCCTAATCTGGCGTAGGCAGCAGTCTGTTATTCGTTGTTTGGAGGCCGATCGTTTACAAAGGTACTCGATGCAAGGCTTTTTGTCACAATATGGCAACCCCCCTGTAGCCCGAGTAGAGAAATAGTATAAAAGCCTTTGTTTCCTATCACTACTAGAAAACAATTCTTTTTTCTCTCTATGCATTTTGTACTGCCGTCCAGTAAGTCTTAAGTCATAGATTGTCATCGCCTTTACTCAACTTGCGTTGTTATTTGCAAGCATTATTATGTCTTCTACAGCCTCTGATGTTGAGACCATCAAGGCTCTGCAGCGCGAATTTATTCAAAAGATCTTTGAATCCGATTTCAGCGTTCCTATCAAGGAGATCACCACTCTTCCTCGCAACAACAACAACTTTATACACTTCATAACCTTCTCGTCACCTTTGACCTCAGACTTGACCATCTCAAGCAAACCAGGCACTAGCTCCATTCCTCTCGGCACAACCAATGCCGTCTTCCGTATTGGAAATCCTGATAGCATGTTCAATCATAGCGTGAAAGTTGAAAATACGGTTGCTATGATGCAACTTATGCGCCAAGCACTCTCATCGCAAGAGCTTGCTATTATCCCGCACGTCTATGCTTGGAGCAAAACCGGAGGGCCTGCTAACAATGGCTGGATTCTCGAGCAACATATGCCTGGCATTAATCTTGAAGCTGAATTTCATACAAGCCTCCCAAGAGAGTCCAAAACTTATGTCCTCGGCCAAGTCGCTCAAATACTGAAGATAGTACAGGATTTCAAACTCCCTGTCGCAGCATCTGGATTCGGCGGTCTCGCTTTTGACAATGATAACAATGTTGTCAATGGTCCGCTTGTGATAGAGCCATATACTGGTCCATATCCAGATATCAAGACCTTTTACAACGACATGCTACACGCCCAGCTAAAAGAGGCAGATCGGTCTCGTGTTGCTAAGGGGTGGCGCGAGCATGGTCTACGTGAGAGGCTTGACCTATTTGCAGAGAAAGGCCTAGAGGATGTTTTATTGAAGACGCTTCCTCAGGATGTAAAGCCAAGTCTGATAATCGGCGATGTTGGTATGTTGCTTCCAACCATATTTGTATTTCTTTGTTCAGCCCTGTCATTTTAATTTGCAACTGAGACTGGCTGTCTTGACTAACCATGCAACTTTGCAGTTATTGCCAACTTTCTTTTTCACCCTACGACTCACCAGGTCCTTGGCCTTGTTGACTTTGACTGTAGTCACACTGGGCATCCTCTTCACGAATTCTTCTTCTCGTCCTTCTCCATCTCGTACTGCGTTGTCTCGGCTGACCCTTCTATCTCCTCCGCTCTCTTTCGTGGCTTTCCATCTCCGCTTCCGGCTTCTATACCACCAACTGGCCCGGAGTACCGTGACAACGACTCGCCTCAATGGGAGACCATGGTAATATTTGAAGAGCAGTTGGAAAAGGTGGGAGCGGCGAGACCGAGAACTATCCAAGGAGCAGAGGAAATCACAGAGGTGTATGAATTTTTGTCAGAAATATGTCCCTATTATTTTACAATGGAGAAGTGGATTGAGAAACAGGGTGAAGAGAAGTTGCAGGAAAGCCGAAAGAAGCAACGGATTGTGATCGAGAAAGCGTTGTCAAAGTGGGGATACTAGACGACAGATTATAGAGCAATCTTACAATGGTCTTTTACCTTGATGTGCCTTCTGTCTCGCCGTGGCCTAAGAATCTCATATTGAGTAAGATGATGAGATGTTGGAGGTTTCCCACAGAGCCTCTCAGCACTTGGCACGCAGGTGTGGTGCACTGTGTCACAGGTCGAATAGGAGTTAAGCGAAGCGGTTTCTAACTTGGATTACCCGAGTCATTTGAAGTTGGATATTTTCCTTGGAAGCCAACAAAAGCCTGATCAAGGACGTTATTGGCACATCAAATTTCACGAGCCAAAAATAGGCTTTTGGACTAGAATTTAGATGATTCACAGTATCCAATTTATGATATCCCCGTGGCAACATCACCCGAGGATTTAGGCTGTCGATTTAGTCACGTGATAACAAGGAGAAATTGACTTTTTTTCACCTTTCTTCACGTTGGTTTTTGGAGCGTGGTATCTGGTTCTTTGTAGAGTTTCTCAGGGTATAGTCAAGAGGGGAACATCTACCATTTTGCTCAGCAATTGCGCATTAGCATCGTTTGAATCTTGTGACGCATATCACGTGTTTAAAGGAAGAACTTCTTCCACCGCTCTCCCGTCTCCTTTCTTCCCCCCACCCGCTCTGCACGTTGAATCCTTGTGAAGTCAAGTATGCAGTGCATTCGATGTGGGATGTTACATTGTCAACGTGGCTGTCTCAGTTGGCAAGCGGGCATGTGGGTTTTGACAATGCCTAGATTATAATTCGGCGATGGATTCTTGAGCTCTGAGGATCGAGTCAAGCTTGCATTTGCCAATTCACGATATTGAGATGCTTAACCACAGTGACAAGCACGTGTCTATATCTGTGAGAGCGGTGCTCGGTAATCATACTAGGCAACGAAGGGGGATATAGCCGGCCAAGCGGGCTGAAATGAGTACAGTACTTGTTACCTGCTAGTTGTAGATCTAATACATGCCATCACAAGGCAAGACATGGCTGAATATAGACAGTGGTTCAGACGTGCACCTTCACTCAAAAGAGCAGCCTGCAGTTAGATGACAGATATATTCTCACATGATCGATTACAGCTGCCTTGTTAAGTGGCCACGCCGACCTATCCTTTTGTTAATCTATCCGGAATGAGTACTCATTAAGTCTAATGAGCTGGGAAACGTAATGAATGTACTGTGCCGCTGTGACAGTTATGGGTCATCAAAGACACGCTGCAGCTTCAAAGGAGTCGGAGACCCCTCTTTGGTGAAAATGGATATTTGATGCCTTTATTGGTCATATTGTGATATCGTAGGGAGGTGAGCGGTTTTTTGACGCTGGGTGGGGAAAGTGGACTTTGCCCTACATAAGAAGATGCTGCAGGTTAGAAAACGCGTCCAATGATCTTGAATAATGGTAAGAATGAAATCATGAATGCCTGAAAAGCGTTCACCGTGGACTTTCCAAGTACCTCTAACAAAATATGTAATGTGAAAGTGCTCGCAGATGCAAGTAAAAGAGGGGGCGACTAGGAAATTGCCGCCTGTTGACCCGACGTCAGGCAGCAAACCATTACCCGATGCTGTAGCAAATGCTTAAGCTGTGTATTGCAGTAGTGGTTGAGGTCTTGCAAAGATAGTGACGAAAGGTGACTCGAAGGACGGTATTCTATTATTATTTGAGGGGAACAAGAAAGGTTGGTAGCTCTTCGTGCTCGGTGATCACCGGAGAAGGTGCTCCGTGGCTGTCATTATATAACACAAAAGAGCAACACTGTACTGTCTGATTACCGTCGGAATTAATCCCGCTCAAAATAGTAGAAAGGACCCTGAGGTGATTGGGGATCAATTAGTCAAATCGGAGTATAGCAGAAGGTAGATCTTACGCCCGACTGTTGGTGATTTTCTATATACCTCGTACTAGGGTTGATGGACTGGACATACAGTCGTCCATAAGAATGAATTTGTCTCAAGTCGAAGCCTTTGAGTGAGAGAATATCGCTGCATCTCACCGGGCCATTGTTTATTGCATGTTGCCAAAGGGTATTGCAACCCCTACTTCCGTGACTCTGGCTACTAGAGCAACGATCTAGACATGTACAGAAGTGTTGGGATGTAATTTCAACCCTGTGTTGCTCTTGGTAACGTGCGAGGATCGGCACTTTGGACATTCTAACAGTGGTGTAAAGTGGATGGCAGCTAGTCTGGATGTATCGAATAATGAACCATCTGGCCAACACAAGATTCAAGGGTCGTGGTACTAGTACGCACTTGTATTTAGTAGTTGCTCAGCACCGCACAGTGTTCACATTACTTTCACATCAATAGATATGGGGCTCTGATCAACAGGCTTTAAGTTCTGAGAATAGAAAGATTCTCGAGCTCCCCGGCAGACTCTGCACTCAAATCGGTGCTGCGAAGGCCTCCCCACCCAATTTAAAATTCCGAGATATAAATCGATCAAGAAGTAGATATATCCTGTTGTGATCTTGTACTGAATCGTAACTGGTAGTACGATCGGTTAGAGGCGAGTGAGTAGTGTGCGACATCACAGCCCATTCTCGAGCAGCTCCCTCAGCCCCAGTGCCAAAAACCTTGTTCTACTACATCTAACACTTCTTGACATCACGAATTCAGTTCTCACTTGATGTGGCGGAGAAGAGGAGCCTCAGGGCGGTTTGGTTCGGCTCTCGTTTCTAACCTGCTCTGAATCACGGCAAGTACGTGACGTTCCCTTTGGCTGTATTACAAATATTTCTGTTCCGTTTACGAGAATCTAATGGCATGACCTCCTCCGAGCCACCGCCATGGTACCTACAATATTGTTGAATCCCGGCTGGGCAAGCTATGACGAAATGATGCTAGTCGCACTGCTTTACCACGAATAATGACCGGACCTGCAGAATGGTTTGAGAATCAGAATCCCTCCATCCGGCAGAGCACGCAGGTGTAGTCGGCGTAACGAACAGAGCATGCAGCGGACAACCCCACGAATGGTTGTGGTCTGCGTTTTTCTCTGGTCCCAGCCTTTTAGCTTGGAATTTGACAAGCTTCTGGCAGACTCCGGGACATGGGGACGCGGAATACTCAATAAGCAGCATTCGCGGACGTTCCCATGGTGCATTTACTCTACATGACATATGGACATATTAAGGAGGACCCACCGGGAAGCATCTGACTGCAAAATTTACTGTGCAAAATAACTCCTGCCTGCTGGCTCTTGGTGGTTAATGAAGGTATCAGCTGGGTAAATTTTCGGTTGATAAGTTTAATGGCTGAGGTATGATGTTGGTGGCTCTATCTCTCTGAGTTTGACTTTTGGCACATTCTTGTTCCCCGAAGTGTATGTGCAGATATTGCAGCACATCGCGACTATCACCTGGAACTCCAGTAAGATGCCACACTACAATGATGATCAACGTCAACCGAGCTTTGAATAAAGCCATCCACAAGTAGAACCGAGAAGCACACAGCGAGTTGTTGAGGCAAAGCAAGAAACCATGACGACGTTCCATTCCAAGCCCGTGTTCGCCAGTTAAAATTGGGGTTGTTCAAGGCTTTCCCTTCCCACTCACTCCCACTCTCGCAGCCCTCTCACAATTTGCGTCCTTCCGGCCACACCGCCGTTCGGGGTGTGGCGAGTATTGTTATAACTATTGGATAATGCGACCCTTGGCTGGCTGCTGAGTGGACATGATGCAGAGACTATGGTTGGAGAGGGTGCCCAGTGATCGGTGGCCACCACCACTGACATCCCGACACTCCTTGTGTTTCCATAAGCTAGGAACTGGTCCTTGGTCGCGCATCCCTCCGTGAACAGGCGCAGGGTGTGCAGGTAGCAACGAAGGATCACCGGCACGACGGTAAGGGGAGGTCAGCAAGTAATAATAGGGGAACCACACCAGAGTGTCTTTGTACCCGGATAGTAACGGTGACGAGATGAACTCCACGGAGAGGGGCGAGGGCACGGCAAGATGGAGATGTAGGATTCGAGTCTTCATAATCGTGCAGCGTGCTAGTCCAGCGTACATACAGCTCTCCCTTACCAGCTGGGTAGGAAAGCGAGATGGCCGACGTAAACAAGTGAAAGCGTGGCTATACTCGATGCTATACTCGTAGTGTTTGGGACCGACCAGCCGAGTCTCAGGCAGGTACCAGACACAACACGATCAGACTAAACTCAGGCTTCCCTGTGGCAACGTACAGTCAACCACCTAGGAGGCAACCCTTGGAGTTGGTGGGAGCATCAGGTGCCAACTGTTGCCATTGATGAGTCGTCCTCATCTCATGTCCATCCGTGATCAACGGGGAGAGTCAGACGCATTCTGTAGCTGGCGACGGAATCGACTCGTCGCAGCAAGAGGAGTCGTACCCGTACCGTAGTGTAGTCACCAGCAAATTTGAGAGACGAATATGTATCATGCTGTTGTCTGTCAGTCTTGTTTGTCCGTTGACCTAAAAAGCCGCCATCGCCCGTCGAGTGAAAAATTGCAACCCGCCGGTCCATTTCGTTCAGCAGCCAGAGAAGTGAGCCAGCCAACCGAAACCCCCCAAAACCCCCCCCTGGACCAGCGATCCACCCAAGGCTTAGGCTCAGGCCACACACACCCCCCCAAATCTCGCTCTCTGTTTCTTTCGCTCTCGCACTACTTGGTGTTGCTCGCCTCGTCCTCCTCCTCCGTCCTCGACTCTTTAACTTGTCCATCCTCCACACTCCTTCACCCCTTCACCACCTCCACCTCCACCTCTACCTACCCCCATCCGCCCTCACGACTTCTTGACTGAAGACGTGAGCTTGACACAGAGTCTCCGACCTACTCTCCTCGTTCTTCCGCTCTTCTCAGCATCTGTTTACCTAGGGTTTTTGAGACACCGAGAAAACAGTCGAACGCTCCTGTTCCGACCGGTGAGGGTGCACGGTAACCGCATC
>Ga0247810_10000091_pt1 | contig 155169 bp, 140 predicted proteins | sample UWRJL119311C1_FD_179918 | JGI IMG/M metagenome (GOLD analysis project Ga0247810, IMG submission 179918) | Plant litter microbial communities from Arlington Agricultural Research Station in Wisconsin, United States - UWRJ-L119-311C-1 | ecosystem: Environmental > Terrestrial > Plant litter >... | reverse complement strand
CAACCGGCTCACCGACATCGCCCACGCGAAAACGAAGGACGACCCCCGCACCCTCGCCCAACGCCGCACCGACGTCGCCACCGAGATCCTCCTCAAAGGCGACCTCTGCGCTACTTCCGAGCTCAGTGCCGACAGCGACGACACCCAGGCGAATGCTGGCTCGGACGGTGGCGACGGCGCGGGTGCCGGTTTGGATGCGGCGGGTCGGCGGCTCGGACACGGGCTCACCGCCCACGTGAACATCACCGTCCCCGTCCTCACCCTCCTCGGCAGAGACGACGAACCCGCCACCCTCAACGGCAGCATCCCCATCGACCCCGCCACCGCCCGGAAACTGGTCGCCGACGCCCCCGGCTTCTACCGGGTCCTCACCGACCCGATCACCGGCAGCATCGTCTCCTTCGACGACACCTTCCGCTACCTCCCCAAGTCCCTCCGCCGGGCGGTGCAGCTCATCGACGGCGAATGCACCGGCCCCTGGTGCACCACCCCCGCCGACCACACAGACGGACACCACCCCGAGGAATGGGCCACCCACCACAACACCTCACTGGCGAACTCCGCCCTGCTCTGCCCCAGCGACCACCAACTCATCCACAACACCCGCTGGAGCATGATCAAACTCCCAAACGGCGACAAACAATGGATCTCCCCCTGCGGACGCATCCGCCGCGTCGCCCCCTACAGGCGCCTCTCCCCCGCCTTCGTCGAAACCATGAAACCCACCCCCGACACAGCCGACACCACAACCGGCACCCCACACGACAACTGGCTCAACTCCCCCGACAACGACGAAGAGATGCCATTCTGACGAATAGCATTCGCACGCGACACGCCGAATCACCGCCGATGCGGGCAGGCATTCCGAACGCTGGCAGGGCGTTCCGCTCGCGCGCAGGCCTTCCGACCTGCCCGCCGGCGACTCCCTAGCCGGAGTTGACGCGGTAGACGTCGTAGACGGCGTCGATGCGGCGCACCGCGTTGAGGACACGGTCGAGGTGCGTGGTGTCGCCCATCTCGAACACGAAGCGACTGATGGCCAGGCGCTGGTTCGACGTGGAGACCGTGGCTGAGAGGATGTTGACGTGGTTCTCGCTGAGCACGCGGGTGACGTCGGAGAGCAGGCCGGCGCGGTCGAGGGCCTCCACCTGGATCTGCACGAGGAAGACGCTCTTCGACGACGGAGCCCAGTCCACGTCGATCATGCGCTCGGGCTCGGTCATGAGCTCCTTGACGTTCTTGCAGTCGCTGCGGTGCACCGAGACGCCCGCGCCGCGTGTGACGAAGCCGACGATCTCGTCGCCGGGCACCGGGGTGCAGCACTTGGCGAGCTTCACCAGGATGTCAGGTGCGCCACGAACCAGCACACCGGAGTCGCTGTTGCGCAGTTTGCTCGATCGGCGCTGCGAGGCGAAGGAGACTTCGGAGTCCTCGGTCTCGGTCTCCGCGGCGATCGCGGCGAGCACCTTCTCGATGACCGACTGCGTGGAGATGTGCCCCTCGCCGACGGCCGCGTACAGTGCGGAGACGTCTTCGTAGCGCATCTGGGCGGCGACGTCGTTGAAGGAGTCCTGGCTCATCAGCTTCTGCAACGGCAGGTTCTGCTTGCGCATGGCGCGGGAGATCGCGTCCCTGCCCTGCTCGATCGCCTCGTCCCGGCGCTCCTTCGTGAACCAGCCCCGGATCTTGCTGCGGGCCCGCGGAGACTTGACGAAGTTCAGCCAGTCCTGGCTGGGACCGGAATCGGGGTTCTTCGAGGTGAACACCTCGACGGAGTCGCCACTGTTCAGCTCGCTCTCGAGCGGGACCAGACGACCGTTGACCTTGGCCCCCATGGTGCGGTGGCCGATCTCGGTGTGCACCGCGTAGGCGAAGTCCACGGGGGTCGCGCCGGCGGGAAGGCCGATGACCTTGCCCTTCGGCGTGAAGACGTAGACCTCCTTCGCACCGATCTCGAATCGCAGCGAGTCGAGGAACTCGTCGGGATCGCTGGTCTCGGCCTCCCAGTCGGAGATGTGCGCGAGCCACGCCATGTCGCCGTCGTCCTGGGTCTCGGCCGCGACGCCCTTGCCGCCGTTGACACGCTCCTTGTACTTCCAGTGCGCAGCCACACCGAACTCCGCACGCTGGTGCATCTCCTGCGTGCGGATCTGGATCTCCACCGGGCGGCCGTTCGGACCGAGCACCGTGGTGTGCAGCGACTGGTACAGGTTGAACTTCGGCGTGGCGATGTAGTCCTTGAAGCGCCCGGGAATGGGCGTCCATCGTGCGTGGATCGAACCGAGCACCGCGTAGCAGTCGCGTACCGAGTTCACCAGCACCCGGATGCCGACGAGGTCGTAGATCTCGTCGAACTCGCGTCCGCGCACGATCATCTTCTGGTAGATCGAGTAGTACTGCTTGGGGCGGCCGGCCACCGAGCCCTTGATCCTCGACGCCTTGAGGTCGTCGTTGACCGACTCGATGACGTGCTGCACGAACTCCTCGCGCTGCGGGGTGCGCTGGCGCACCAGGCTCTCGATCTCCACGTAGAGCTTGGGGTAGAGCACCGAGAACGAGAGGTCCTCGAGCTCCCACTTGATGGTCTGGATACCGAGCCGGTGCGCGAGGGGCGCGTAGATCTCCAGCGTCTCCTTCGCCTTGCGGCTGGCCGTCTCGGTGCTGACGAAGCCCCAGGTGCGCGCGTTGTGCAGGCGGTCGGCGAGCTTGATCACCAGCACGCGGATGTCCTTCGACATCGCCACAACCATCTTGCGCACGGTCTCCGCCTGGGCGGAGTCGCCGTACTTGAGCTTGTCGAGCTTGGTGACGCCGTCGACCAGCATCGCGATCTCGTCGCCGAAGTCGTGGCGCAGGGTGTCGAGCTCGTAGTCGGTGTCCTCGACCGTGTCGTGCAGCAGCGCTGCGGCGATGGTCTTCGCGCCGATGCCGAGATCGGCGAGGATCTGCGCGACCGCCACCGGGTGGGTGATGTACGGCTCGCCGCTGCGGCGTTTCTGACCGCGGTGGGCGAGTTCCGCCGCGGTGTAGGCGCGCTCGATGAGCGCGATGTCGGCCTTCGGGTGATGCAGACGCACCGTCTTGATCAGACGGTCGACCGCACCCGCGGGCTGAGCCCGGGAGAAGATGCGCGGGATGAGGCTGCGCAGCGTGGCCGTGTTGTTCGTTGTCTCGCTCATGCCAGCCTCATCCGCCAAGTGTAGTCGCGCGTCAGCTGACCTTCTCGACAACCGGCGTCGCGACGGCGGCCTCGCGGTTCGCCATCAGGCGCTTGGTGCGCTTGGCGATCTCCGGCTCGTTCTCGCGCAGCTGCGAGTAGAGCGGCGCAGCAATGAAGATCGTCGAGTAGGTGCCGATGAGGATACCGATGAACAGCGACAGGGCGATGTCCCGCAGCGTTCCCGCCCCGAGCACCACCGCTCCGATGAAGAGGATCGCGGCCACGGGCAGCGCTGCGACCACACCGGTGTTGATGGAGCGCACCAGGGTCTGGTTGACGGCGAGGTTCACCGACTCCGGGAAGGTGCGGCTCGAGTTCGGGCCGTCCTCTGTGGTGTTCTCCCGGATCTTGTCGAAGACCACCACGGTGTCGTAGAGCGAGTAGCCCAGGATCGTGAGGAAGCCGATGACAGCGGATGGCGTGATCTCGAAGCCGAGAATCCCGTAGACGCCCGCCGTGATGATGATGTCGTGCAGCAGGGAGACGATCGCCGCCACCGACATCTTCCACGTGCGGAAGTACAGCGCCATCACGATCGCCGCGAGGATGAGGAAGACCACGAGTGCGCGGATGGCCGAGCTGGTGATGTCCGCACCCCACGACGGGCCGATGAAGGACGCGCTGACGTTCTCCTCGGAGACGTTGAACGCCGACGCGATTCCGTCGGCGACCTCGGCGGTCTCCGTCTGGGTGAGCTGCTCCGTCTGGACGCGCAGACCGTCGTTGCCGACCGTCGTCACGCGCGGGGAGGCGTCGGGGACAGCGGCGTCGACCGTGGCCGAGGCGAGGTCCTGGTTGGCGATCAGGTCGTCGTTGAGATCGGCGATCTGCGTCACCTGGAACTCGGACCCGCCGCGGAACTCGATGCCGAAGACGAAGCCTCCGCGCAGCGCGGGACCGACGACCGAGGCGATGATCATCACCGCGGCGATGATGTACCAGATCTTCCGGCGACCGACGAAGTTGAACGAGCGCTCCCCCGTGTAGAGGTCATTGCCGAACTTGGCGAAACTGGCCATCAGGAGTCCTTCCCGTCAACTGGTGTGGAGCCGGCCTTCTTGGCCGAGCTGCTGCTCGCGGCGAGTTCCGCCGCCTTGCGCTCCGCGATCGTCTGGCGACGGGCGGCTTCCTTGCTGGCTCCGGACTTCGAGACCGACAGGTCGGGAGTGCGGAACTGCGCACGACCGCGGTACACGGCGCCGAGCGCGTTCGGGTCGAGACCACTCGCCGGGTGACCGCTGGAGAAGAACTTGGTGGTGGCGAGCAGCTGCAGCACCGGGTGGGTGAAGAGAACGACGATGATGACGTCGATCACCGTGGTGATACCCAGCGTCAGCGCGAATCCGCGCACGTTGCCCACGGCGAGGATGAACAGCACGACCGCCGAGAGCAGGTTGACCGCCTTGGCCGCGAAGATCGTTCGGAGCGCCCGCTTCCAGCCGGCCTCGACGGCGGAGACGAGCATCCGCCCGTCTCGCAGTTCGTCGCGTATTCGCTCGAAGTAGACGATGAAGGAGTCGGCGGTGAATCCGATGGCCACGATGACACCCGCGACACCGGCCAGCGAGAGACGGTAGCCCTCGCGCCACGACAGGATCACGAGCACGAAGTAGGTGATGACACCCGCGACGACGAGCGATGCGACGGTCACCATTCCGAGCAGCCGGTATTGGAAGAAGGAGTAGACGAAGACCAGCAGCAGTCCGATGAGGCCCGCGATCAGTCCGCTCTGCAGCTGGGAGGAGCCGAGCGTTGCCGAGATGACCTCGGTGCTCTGCGCCTGGAAGCCGATGGGGAGCGCGCCGAACTTGAGCTGGTCGGCGAGTGCCTTGGCGCTGTCCTGGTCGAAGGAGCCGCTGATCTGCGGCTTGCCGTCGGTGATCGCGGCGTTCGTCGACGGAGCGGAGATGACCCTGCCGTCGAGCACGATCGCGAACTGGTTGCGCACGACGCCGACGCCGTAGCTGTACAGGCGGGTGGTCACATCGCTGAACTGCTCGGTACCCTCGCGGTTGAACTCGATGTTGACGCCCCACTGTCCGGTGGATGCGCCCTGCTGGTTCAGCACGAGACCGGCAGTGGCGTCGCTGATCGTGGATCCGGCGACCTCGGTCGGGCCGAGGATGAACTTGGCGGTACCGGAGTCGTCGCAGGTGACGAGCGGCTCGGCGGCCGGCGCGACGTTGGCGCCCTCGGCGTCGAGCTCGGCGCAGTCGAAGTTGGTGTACTTGGCGTCGAGGGCCGGAGTGACCCACGCCTCGTCGCTCGCGTCGCTCGGCGAGGTGCTCGGGGTGGACTCGAGTGTGGGGTCCTCGGGGACGGGGGTCGCCGTGCCGTCTTCTCCGACGCTGCTCACCGCTGCGGCCTCGGTGCGCAGCACCGGGCGGAACTCGAGCTTCGCGGAGGACTGGATGCGCGCGAGCGTCTCGTCGTCCGGGGTTCCCGGGATGGAGACGACGACGTTGCGGCTGCCCTGCGTGGTGATCTCCGCCTCGGAGACGCCGCTGGCATCGATGCGCTGGCGGATGATCGACACGGCCTGGTCGAGCTGTTCGCCGGTGACTTCCTGGTCGCCTTCGACCTGGGCCTCCAGAATGATCTGGGTGCCACCCTCGAGGTCGAGGGCCAGCTTCGGGGTCCAGGACCAGCCTGCCGTGGCCACACCGATCCCGTTGATGCCGATCAGTGCTGCGATGATGACGGCAAGCCAGGCCAGCGAACGCCAGGCCTTCTTGACCGGGGTGGTTCTTGCCACGTACTTCACTCAGCTTTCTTCTTCTGTGCGAGCGCGAGCGCCCAACACCCAGATGGCGCCCTCACGGACGCCAGCACCCCAAGGGTAGTGGTTACTCGTCGACCTTCTTGGTCGAACGACGGGCGGTCTCGTCAGCCGACTCGTCGGAGACGGTGGTCTCGTCGGACTTCGTCAGCTCGACGGGCTTGTCGGCCAGTTCGCCGAACTCCGGGGTCTCGCCCTTGGCGGCACGCTCACGGGCCTCCGCCTCGCGGTTCGCGATCTCCATCGCCTCTTCGACCGAGCGGGGGGCTCCCGTGACGGCGCCGTCGACGGTGTCGGTCGGGGTGACGACCTTCGCGAGGGTCTGGCGGTGCACGCGCACGATGTTGCCCGGGGAGACCTCGATCTCGGCGACGTTGTTGACCTCGTCGACGGAGATCAGGGTGCCGAAGAGGCCGAAGTTGGTCATGATCTCCGCGCCGGGGACGATCTGCGAGCGGGCCTCCGCCTGCTTGGCCTTGTTCTTGCGGCTGTTGCGGAACGTGAAGATCACGAAGGCAGCGAGCACAACGACAAGGAGGATATTGAGTACGGCGTCATTCATGGAAAAACCTCTCGGAAAAGCATGGGGGCCGCGTCAGTCTAGGCGAAGTGTCTGAACACCTGCATCACGGTGAGTGCCTGGGAACGGCTGCGGGCTACACAGGAATTATAGGTCATCGCCGAACAGCGTCTCGCTGTGCTTGGTGAGACCGAAATGCTTCCACGCCTCCCGTGTGGCGACGCGTCCGCGCGGGGTGCGGATGAGCAGCCCGATCCGCACCAGGAAGGGCTCCACGACGGCCTCGATGGTCTCGGCCTCCTCCCCCACGGACACCGCGAGGGTGTTGAGTCCGACCGGTCCGCCGTCGAAACGGTTCAGCACGATGCTCATCACCGCGCGGTCGAGTCGGTCGAGGCCGAGTTCGTCCACGTCGTAGAGCTTCAGTGCCGCGTTGACCGCGTCGATTCCCGCGCCCTCCCCCGTGACGATGGCGTAGTCGCGCACGCGCCGCAGCAGGCGGTTCGCGATGCGCGGAGTGCCGCGGCTGCGGCCGGCTATCTCCGCGAGGGCGGGCCGCGCGATGTCGAGCTGCAGCATCGCCGCCGCGCGCACCAGCACCTGCTCGAGCTCGCCGGTCTCGTAGAACTCGAGGTGGGCGGTGAAGCCGAAACGGTCGCGCAGCGGGTTGGGCAGCAGTCCCGACCGGGTGGTGGCGCCCACCAGGGTGAACGGCGCCAGCTCGAGCGGGATCGACGTGGCTCCGGCGCCCTTTCCCACCATGATGTCGATGCGGTAGTCCTCCATCGCCAGGTAGAGCATCTCCTCGGCGGAGCGCGCCATACGGTGGATCTCGTCGATGAACAGCACCTCACCGGGTACCAGCGACGACAGCACGGCCGCGAGATCGCCCGCGTGCTGGATCGCCGGGCCGCTCGACATGCGCAACGGGCGTCCGCTCTCGTGCGCGACGATCATGGCGAGGGTGGTCTTGCCGAGGCCGGGAGGGCCCGCGAAGAGGATGTGGTCGGAGGTGCGTCCCTGCATCGCGGCCGCCTGCAGCAGCAGTTGGAGCTGGCCGCGCACCTTCTGCTGGCCCACGAACTCCGAGAGGGACTGCGGTCGGAGCGCGCCCTCGAAGGCGAGCTCCGCGTCGGATTCCGGTTCGGTCAGTGCGATGTCCGCGCCCTCGGCTGCGGCGCTCACTTGCCGGCCGCCTGCTGGGGTCCGAGTTGCGCGAGGGCCAGCCTGAGCAGCGACGGCATCGTCTCCCGCTCGAGGTCGGTGGCGGCGGCGTAGGCCTCGTCGACACCCTGCAGGGCGCTGCGTTCCGGCCAGCCGAGTCCGATGAGCGCCATCAGCACGCTGTCGCGCACCGGGGTCGCCGCGACGGGGGCCGCCGCGCGAACGGTCGGAACTACGGCGAGTTTGCCGGCGAGTTGCAGCACGATCAGCTTCGCGGTCTTGGGCCCGATTCCCGAGACCTTGCGGAATGCCGCGTCGTCCTCCGTGGCCACGGCCTGTGCGATCTGGTTGGGGTCGAGAGCCGCGAGCACACCCATGGCGCTGCGCGGTCCGACGCCGGTGACGCTGCGCAGCAGGTCGAACACCGCCAGCTCGTCGGCCTCGGCGAAGCCGTAGAGGCTGAGGTCGTCCTCGCGCACGATGAGGGCCGTGCGCACCGAGGCCTCCGCGCCGATGCGCATCGAGAGGCCGTGCTGAGGTGTCACCTGCACGGCGAGGCCCACTCCCCCGACCTCGATGACAGCGGTGGTTCCCTGAACGGCGAGAACCGTACCTCGCACGGAAGAAATCATGGTCCCAGCCTACGTTTGGCCGCCGACTTCTCGGCGTTGCGCCACGCGAGCTGGGCGGGTGTGAGCGATCCGAGGGGCGCGGCGACAGCGGGGACCGCCGACGTCGAGGCACCGGGAGCGAGACCCGCGCCGCCGGCCATGCCGCCCCGCCAGGCGTGACAGATCGCGAGGGCGAGGGCATCCGCTGCATCTGCGGGTTTCGGCACCTCGTCGAGTCCGAGGATCTTCGCGACCATCGACCCCACCTGCGCCTTGTCCGCCGCTCCGTATCCGGTGACGGCCGCCTTCACCTCGCTGGGGGTGTGCAACCCGACGCTGAGCCCGCTCGCGGCCGCCATGTGCAGGGCGACCCCGCTGACCTGCGCCGTGCCCATCACGGTTCGCAGGTTGTTCTGGGCGAAGACGCGCTCGAGGGCGAGCGCGTGCGGCTGGTACTCCTCGATCAGGGCGGCGATGCCGCGCCCGATCACGAGCAGGCGCTGCTCGAGGGGCATCTCCGGCGCGGTGCGGATGACGCCGTAGTGCACGAGCGCCGCGGTGCGGGCCCTCGTCACGTCGACGACGCCCACACCGCAGCGGGTGAGTCCGGGGTCGATGCCGAGTACCCGCAGTCCGCCGGCGTCGAGGGACACCGCTGCCCTAGTCCTCGTCGAGCTGGGCCTGCACGTCGGCGGGGATCTCGAAGTTCGAGTAGATGTTCTGCACATCGTCGGAGTCTTCGAGCGCGTCGATCAGACGGAAGATCTTTCGCGCGGTCTCGGCGTCGACCTCGATGGTGAGGTTCGGCACGAACTCGAGCTCGGAGGAGTCGTAGTCGATCCCCGCCTCCTGCAGTGCCGTACGGCTGGAGACCAGGTGCGCGGGATCGGTGATGACCTCGAAGCCGCCTCCGTGGTTCTTGACCTCTTCTGCGCCGGCGTCGAGAACGGCCTCGAGGATGTCGTCCTCGGAGACGCCGTCGACGGCGGCGATCGAGATGACGCCCTTGCGGTTGAAGTTGTACGCGACGCTGCCGGGGTCGGCCAGAGCCGCGCCGTTGCGGGTCATGATCGCGCGCACGTCGGCCGCAGCACGGTTCTTGTTGTCGGTGAGGCACTCGATCAGCATCGCGACGCCGTTGGCTCCATAGCCTTCGTAGATGATGGTCGTGTACTCGACGGACTCACCGCTGAGCCCGGCGCCGCGCTTGACCGCGCGGTCGATGTTGTCGTTGGGGACCGAGGTCTTCTTGGCCTTCTGGATGGCGTCGACCAGGGTCGGGTTGCCCGAGAGGTCTGCACCGCCCATCTTGGCTGCGACTTCGATGTTCTTGATGAGCTTGGCGAACGACTTTGCACGGCGCGAATCGGTGATCGCCTTCTTGTGCTTGGTGGTTGCCCATTTGGAGTGGCCTGACATGCTGAATATTCTAACCAACCCGCGAGGTCGCCGAGCCGCCATCGCCCCCCGCGATCCGCACCCCCGACGATTTGAGCTCGAGTCCGGCGAGCGACCGCATCACCGCGACGTCGCCGCGACGCCACGCGGCCATCGGGTCGGCGTCGATGCGTCCGAGGGCACTGAGCTTCTGCCCGCTGAGGGCACGGAGCGCGAGGAGGTCGATTCCCGCGCCCGCCGAGGCCAGCGTTCTCGCCTGCGTCGCCCTGCGTGAGAAGCGGATGCGCGGGATCAGCCAGAGGGCGAGGATCGTCAGCGTCGGCACGAGTGCGATGCCCCAGCCGAGGCCGGTGGCCAGATTCTGCACGGCGTCCTGCTGGCTGCGGCCGGCGGCCTCGAGCGTGGCACCCGCACCGGACGCGCTCTCGAAGGGCCCGCTGATGCCCTTGCCGATGAGCGGCACACCGGAGAGGTTCTCGCCGACATCCGTCATGGTCGACTGGAATCCGGCGCCGGCCTCCTCCATCTGCACTCCGAAGGCGCTGAGCGCGCTGACGAGGGAGTAGACGAAGGTGCCGAGCCAGATCCAGACGGCGATGAGCACGAGAGCGACCAGGTCGCCGGTGATCTGCCGGGTGCGGTGGGCGGCGAAGTCCGAATACAGTTTCATGCCCTCCACTATCCCCCGCGGCGGAGCACGCCACCTACTGGCGCGCGCGCACCATCGCGAGGAAGTGCTCGTGGAACCGCGTCTCGCCTGAGATCTCCGGGTGGAAGGAGGTTCCGAGCAGGCCGCCCTGCTGCACGGCGACGATCCTGCCGTCGTCGAGGGCGCTCAGGACCATCACGCCGTCGCCGACGCTCTCCACCACCGGTGCGCGGATGAACACGGCGTGCACCGGTCGCTCCCCCAGCACGGGGATGTCGAGGTCGGTCTCGAAGGAGTCGAGCTGGGAGCCGAAGGCGTTGCGGCGCACCGTCACGTCGAAGCCGCCGAGCGTCTGCTGGCCCTCGATCGCGTCGTCGACCCGGTCGGCGAGCATGATCAGCCCCGCGCAGGTGCCGTAGACGGGGAGGCCGTCGGAGATGGCCGCCTTCAGGGGCTCCGCGAGCCCGAACATGCGGCTCAGCTTGTCCATGACGCTCGACTCGCCACCGGGGATGACGAGTCCGTCGATCCGGGCGAGGTCCTCGGGACGGCGCACGGTGACGGCGTCGACCCCGAGGGTCGCCAGGACGGCGAGGTGTTCGCGGAAGTCGCCCTGGAGGGCGAGCACTCCGATCAGCGGCGGATCGCCGGCGGTCGCTCTCAGAGCTTCGCCCTACCAGCCGCGCTCGGCGAGGCGGTGCGGCGCGGCGAGGTCGGACACGTTGATGCCCACCATGGCCTCGCCGAGTCCGCGCGACGCCTCGGCGATCACGGCGGGGTCGTCGAAGAAGGTGGTGGCCTTGACGATCGCGGCGGCGCGCTGGGCGGGGTTGCCCGACTTGAAGATTCCGGAGCCGACGAACACGCCGTCTGCGCCGAGCTGCATCATGAGCGCCGCGTCGGCAGGGGTCGCCACGCCTCCGGCGGTGAAGAGCACGACGGGGAGCTTGCCGGTGCGCGCGATCTCGAGAACGAGGTCGTAGGGGGCCTGGAGCTCCTTCGCCGCCACGTACAGCTCGTCGTGGGTCTTGGCCGACAGGGCGGCGATCTCTCCCTTGATCGTGCGGATGTGCTTCGTCGCCTCGGAGACGTCGCCCGTGCCCGCCTCTCCCTTGGAGCGGATCATGGCGGCACCCTCGGTGATGCGGCGCAGCGCCTCGCCCAGGTTGGTGGCGCCGCAGACGAAGGGCACGGCGAACTTCCACTTGTCGATGTGGTTCACGTAGTCGGCGGGGCTGAGCACCTCGGACTCGTCGATGTAGTCCACCTTCAGCGCCTCGAGCACCTGCGCCTCGACGAAGTGGCCGATACGCGCTTTCGCCATGACCGGGATCGAGACGGCGTCGATGATGCCGTCGATCAGATCGGGGTCGCTCATTCGGGCGACCCCACCCTGTGAGCGGATGTCGGCGGGGACGCGCTCCAGGGCCATGACGGCGACCGCGCCTGCGTCCTCCGCGATCTTCGCCTGCTCGGCGTTGACGACGTCCATGATGACGCCGCCCTTGAGCATCTCGGCCAGTCCGCGCTTGACGCGGCTGGTGCCCTGCTGGTCGGTGGTTTCGCTGGTGCTCATGGTTCCTGATCCTATCGATGCGCCTGAGTGGGTCTTACGTGAGAGGTGGTGGAGCCGGTCAGGCCGGCCAGGCCGCAGCGACCTCGGCCCGCACGTCGCCGAGCAGCCGGGGAAGGGCCTTGGTGCCCGCGACGATGGGGAAGAAGTTCGAGTCGTTCGACCACCGGGGAACGACGTGCTGGTGCAGGTGCTCGGCGATGCCGGCCCCGGCGAGCTGTCCCTGGTTCATTCCGATGTTGTACCCCTGGGCGTGCGAGGTCTCGGTGAGAACGCGCATCGCGGTCTGGGTGAGGCTCGCGATCTCCGCAACCTCCTCGTCCGTCGCCTGGTCGTAGGTGGAGACGTGGCGGTACGGGCAGACCAGCAGGTGACCGCTGTTGTACGGGAAGAGGTTGAGCAGCACGTAGGCGTGTGTGCCGCGGGCCACGATGAGGGCCTGCTCGTCGCTCAGCGTCGGCGCGATGCAGAAGGGGCAGACATCCGCTCCCGGCTTCTGGCCCGCCTCGATGTAGGCGATGCGGTGCGGCGTCCACAGGCGCTGGAAGGCATCGGGCACCGCCGCGAAGTCGTCGAGCGACTCGACGTTCTCGTACTCGGTGCCGTCGTAGTCCCTCATCAGACCTGGGCCTTGGTGCGGATCGCCTCGAGGATGCGCTCGATCGCCTCGTCGACGGGGATGCCGTTCTCCTGGTGGCCGTCGCGGAAGCGGAAGCTCACCGCGTTGTTCGCGCGGTCGTCCTCGCCCGCGATGAGCTGGAAGGGGATCTTCTGAAGTGTGGCGTTGCGGATCTTCTTCGGCATGCGATCGCTCGACGCGTCGAGCTCGACGCGCACACCCTTCGACTTCAGCGTGCCGAGGACCTCCCACAGGTAGTCCTCGTACTGCTCGGCCACGGGGATGCCGATGACCTGCACGGGCGCGAGCCACACCGGGAAGGCTCCCGCGTAGTGCTCCAGCAGGATTGCGAAGAAGCGCTCGATCGAGCCGAGCAGCGCGCGGTGGATCATGATCGGCTGCTGGCGCGTGCCGTCCGCCGCCGTGTACTGGAGGTTGAAGCGCTCGGGCTGGTTGAAGTCGAGCTGCACCGTCGAGAGCTGCCAGGTGCGGCCGATCGCATCGCGGGCCTGCACGGAGATCTTGGGTCCGTAGAACGCCGCTCCACCGGGATCGGAGACGAGCTCGAGACCCGACTCCACGCCGACCTGGCGCAGGGTCTCGGTCGCCTCGTCCCACTGCTCGTCGGTGCCGACCGACTTCGCGGGGTCGCGCGTCGACAGCTCGAGGTAGAAGTCGTCGAGCCCGTAGCCGCGCAGCGTCTCGAACACGAACTCGAGCTGGCTCTTGATCTCGTCCTTCACCTGTTCGGGTGTGACGTAGATGTGGGCGTCGTCCTGGGTGAGGCCGCGCACGCGCGTGAGGCCCTGCAGCGTTCCGCTCTTCTCGTAGCGGTACACCGTTCCGAACTCGGCGAGGCGCAGCGGGAGCTCGCGGTAGCTGCGGCCACGGGCGTCGAAGATCAGGTTGTGGAACGGGCAGTTCATCGGCTTGAGGTAGTAGTCCTGGCCCTGCCGGGTCACGTGCCCCTCGGCGTCCGTCTCCTCGTCGAGGTGCATGGCCGGGAACATGCCGTCCTTGTACCACTGGAGGTGGCCGCTGGTCTCGAAGAGCGTGCCCTTGGTGATGTGCGGCGAGTAGACCTGCTCGTAGCCGTTCGCGATGAGGCGCTCGCGCATGTAGTTCTCGATCTCGGCGCGCACGACGCCACCCTTGGGGTGGAACACCGCGAGGCCGGAACCGATCTCGTCGGGGAAGGAGAAGAGGTCGAGCTCCTGGCCGAGCTTGCGGTGGTCGCGCTTGGCGGCCTCCTCGAGGCGCGCCTGGTACTCGCGCAGCTCCTCCTTGGTCGCCCACGCGGTGCCGTAGATGCGCTGCAGCTGCTTGTTCTTCTCCGAGCCGCGCCAGTAGGCGGCGGCCGTGCGCTGCAGCGACCAGCCGTTGCCGATCATGCGGGTCGAGGGCAGGTGCGGTCCGCGGCACAGGTCGCTCCAGTAGACCTCGCCCGTCTTGCCGTCGACGTTGTCGTAGATGGTGAGCTCGGCGCCGCCGACCTCGACGCTCTCGTTGTCCTCGCCCAGCTCGATGTTCTCGGCCGCGCCGTCGGCGCCGCCCTTGAGGCCGATGAGCTCCAGCTTGTAGGGCTCGTTCGCCAGTTCGGCGCGAGCCGCGTCGTCCGCGACCACACGGCGCTGGAAGCGCTGGCCCTGCTTGACGATGCGCTCCATCGCCTTGCTGATCGCCTTCACATCCTCGGGGGTGAACGGGGTCTCGACATCGAAGTCGTAGTAGAAGCCGTCGGTGACGGGCGGGCCGATGCCGAGCTTCGCCTCGGGGTTGATGGACTGCACCGCCTGCGCCATCACGTGCGCAGCGGAGTGCCGCAGGATGCTGAGGCCGTCGGGGCTGGAGATCTCCACGGCTTCGACGGTGTCGTCGTCGGTGACGGTGCTCGCCAGGTCCCTCAATTCGCCATTGACGCGCATAGCGACGACGCTGCGCTCGGTGAATAGGTCGAATCCGGTTTTCTGGGCACTCATTCTGACAACTTTAGTGCCGCCGCCCGCTCCGTTTCGCGCGCGCGGCGAAGGCGTCGAGCGCGTCGAGCACCTCCGGGGCCTCCCAGCAGCGATTGCGCGACGCCGATCCGATCTGGCGGAGAATGCCGTCGCCGACGAGCCGGTCGATTCCCGCCTGCGCATTGAGCGGCGCGACGCCGAGTGCCGACGCGGCGGCGGCGGTGTTGATCACCGGCTGGCGCTGCAGCACGTCGAGCAGACGACGGCCCGCCGACCCGGCCCGCGCGGATGCCGCGTCCCGCCAGCCGTCGGCCACTGCGGTGAGGTCGGCGACCAGCCGTCTGCCGTTGTCCACTGCGGAGAATGCCGCGTCGGAGAAGCACTGCACGATCGGGACGATGTCGCCGTCCCGGTAGGAGTCGAGGGCGCGGAAGTAGCGCGAGGTGTCGGTCAGGAGCCCGGCCGAGACGGGCACGGTGACGTTGCGCGTCAGCCCGTGGCCGCGCAGCATCGCCTGTACCAGGGCGCGACCGGTACGCCCGTTGCCGTCGGCGAAGGGGTGCACCGTCTCGAACTGGGCGTGTGCGACCGCCACCTGCTGCAGCACGGGGAGGTCGGTGCGCCGGGCGAACTCCATCACGTCGCCCATCAGCGCCGGCACCATCCCGGCGTGGGGCGGGACGAAGTCGGCGCCGTGCGGACTGCTGCCCGCCCCGCCGATCCAGACCTGCTCACGCCGGAACTCCCCGGTCAGCTCGGGCCGGCTGGCTTCCAGCAGCACACTCTGCATCCGCACGACCGCTCCGACGTCGAGGTCGTCGGAGAGCGCGAGCGCCGTCTCCATGGCGCGAACGTTCGAGACGATCAGGCGCGAGTTCGGCGTCTCGCCCCGCGAGACCTCGGCGAGTGCGATGGCGCGCGCGCCGCTCGTGAGGTTCTCGATCTCCGAGCTGGACGCACTCTCGGTACGCAAGAGGATCGCTGAGAAAGGTGCGGCAATCGCCCCCACCTCGGCATCGAATCGCACGATCGCCGCGGTGGCGTCGTGCGCCTCGGCCGCGGTCGCCGCCGGCACCGGGAGCGGCCGGTCGGCGATCATCGGCGGAACCGCCGCGGTGTAGGGGCCGCGCGCTCGAAGCGCCTGTCGCCGCGACACCGCACCCCGCTCGAGCGAGGACGCCCACGGGCGCTCCTCATATCCGACCGCGGGCCAACGGCCGCTCGAATCCGTTGCCATCACCCCATCGTAGCTATGTTTAAGCAAATAAACATGGTTAACGGTAGATCGCGACCACCCGAGAGTTCGCCGCGCGAACGTAGCCGGGAATCAGGAAGAGATCGACGATCAGCCAGATCCCCACTGCCGCCCAGAGGAAGAAGCCGATGATCAGCCAGGCCGTGAACCATCCGAGAAGGTAGAGGATCAGCATCGTCACGGCCTTGCCGGTATTGCCGAGGTAGAAGTGGTGGATGCCCAGCCCGCCCAGGAAGATCGCGAACAGGTAGGCGACGCTCGTCTCCTTCGACGGCCGCAGCACCGCCACCGGAACCGCCACCGGCACCTGCATCGGAACCGGCGCTGGTGCCGGCATCGGAGCGTAGACGCCCCAGGCCGCGCCGTCCCACCATCGCTGCAGCCCCGCAGGGTCGTGATACCAGCCGGGCGGAGTGGATGGACGGCGCTCGATCTCTGACATGCGCACATCCTAGGGACCGCAGCGTTCCGAAGGGGAATTTGTGCACAACCCGCTGAGCGCGACTGCGATTGGGGGTGCGGCGCGGTTAAACAAGAATGGCCCCGAACTCGTCGGGGCCATTCTCTTCTGTGAGCGATACTGGGATCGAACCAGCGACCTCTTCCGTGTCAGGGAAGCGCGCTACCGCTGCGCCAATCGCTCATGCTTGTGTACTTGTCTATCATACGAGGTGAAGACGGGATTCGAACCCGTGTAGACGGCTTTGCAGGCCGCTGCCTAGCCTCTCGGCCACTCCACCAGAGGCGTGGAAACCTCCGGCGGACCGACTGCTCCCACTCGAGCGGATGACGAGATTCGAACTCGCGACCCCAACCTTGGCAAGGTTGTGCGCTACCACTGCGCCACATCCGCATTTGCTCGCATTCCTGCGTGCTTTGAAACTATAACCCGTACTTTCGAGGCGCGCGAATCCGCGACACGCGCTCACGCCTCGATTACGACCCGCGCACCCAGAATTCCGGCGGAGAAACGGAGAAAAATGGGCAAAATAAAGTTCCTGCGTGTTCAATCCCGCGATTCCCGCCGGGATGTGAGAAGGGCGGCGGGGCGCTCCGGCATGGGCGCGAGCACCCCCGAATCTCATATATGATCGATGACGCGCGGGCGATTGGCGCAGTTGGTAGCGCGCTTCGTTCACACCGAAGAGGTCATCGGTTCGAGTCCGGTATCGCCCACACAAGAGAAAGCCCCTCGGAGAGATCCGGGGGGCTTTTCTTATACCCGCGAAGCCTCGTGCGGCCCGAATAGCATGAGGGGATGCAACCGAGACCCCGTGACCCGGCCGTTCGCCGCTTCTTCTCCGGCGTGGGTCTCCTGGGCTCGGGTCTGCGCCTGTGGCTCACGGATCCGCGCCTGATGCTCACCGGGGCCCTCCCCGCCCTGATCGTAGCGCTGGTCTACGCGGCGGGGATCGTGGCGCTCGCGCTCAACGCCGACAGTCTCGCCGCCGCCGTCACGCCGTTCGCATCCGCCTGGGACGCGACACTGCGCGACCTGGTGCGCGCGCTCGCCGGCGCGGCGCTGTTCGTGGGCGGGGTTCTGCTCGTCGTGTTCACCTTCACCGCCGTGACGCTCGCCATCGGCGGACCCTTCTACGAGGCGATCTCCCGTCGCGTCGAGGCGAGGCTCGGCGATGCGCCGCAACCGGTGGAGCCGGGCTTCTGGGCGGGACTCGGCCGCGGGCTCGCCGAGACCCTCCGCGTGCTCGCGACCACCGCGGGCATCGCCCTCGTGCTCTTCGGGCTCGGCTTCATCCCCGTGGTCGGCCAGACGGTGGTCCCGGTGCTCGCCGCGCTCACCGGCGGCTGGTTCCTCGCGCTCGAGCTCACCGCCTTCGCCTTCGAGGCGCGCGGGGTGCCCGGACGCAGCAAACGGCGGATGCTGTCGGTCGACCGACCGCGCACGCTCGGTCTCGGCGTGGCCACCTACCTGCTGTTCCTCGTACCCTTCGCGGCCGTGATCGTGATGCCCGCCGCCGTCGCCGCAGGCACCCGTCTGGCCCGCGAGGCGGTCGCGGCGTCGCAGGGCGAAACCGAGACGGCGGTCAGTCGAAAGGGTTGAGGATGCGGTGGAGGAACTGCCTGGTGCGCTCCTCGCGCGGGTTGACGAGGATGTCACCCGGCGCACCGCGCTCGACGACCACCCCGCCGTCCATAAACACGACCTCCGACGCCACCTGACGGGCGAAGGCGAGCTCGTGGGTCACGATCACCATCGTCCAGCCCTCGGTCGCGAGCTCCTTGATCACGGTCAGCACGTCGCCGACGAGCTCCGGGTCGAGAGCGGATGTCGGCTCGTCGAACAGCAGCAGGTCGGGCTTGAGCGCGAGGGCGCGCACGATCCCGACCCTCTGCTGCTGGCCGCCCGAGAGCTCGAAGGGGTAGCTGTCGCGTTTGTCCGCTAGTCCGACGCGCGCCAGCAGGCGCTCGGCATCCGCTGTCGCCTGCTTCACCGGCACCTTCTGCACCTGCACCGGTCCCTCGATGACGTTCTGCAGCACCGTCTTGTGCGGGAAGAGGTTGAAGTGCTGGAAGACCATCGACGAGGAGTCGCGCAGCGCGAGGAGCTGCTTCTTCGACACCGGTGCCGAGAAGTCGATCTCGAGGCCGCTCGCGAGGGCGATTGTGCCCCCGTCGGGAACGGCGAGGCTGTTGAGCGAGCGGAGCACGGTGGTCTTGCCGGAGCCGGAGGGTCCGATCAGGGCGACGACTCCCCCGCGGTGCACTTCGAAGTCGATGCCCGCGAGCACCTGGTTGTCGCCGAAGGACTTGCGCAGTCCGGAGACGCGGATGACGGGAGGGGTGTCAGTGGGCGACATAGCGGTCCAATCGCTTCTCGAGCACGTTCTGCCCGCTGGAGAGCACGAGGCAGATCACCCAGTAGACGAGCGCCGCCTCGATGTAGATGAGCATGAACTCGCTGCTGAACGCCGCGATGCGCTGCGCCTCCTTGAACAGCTCGGTCACGAGGATGAGCGAGGCGAGCGAGGTGTCCTTGACGAGACTGATGAAGGTGTTCGACAGCGGAGGCACCGAGACCCGGGCCGCCTGCGGCAGGATGATGCGTCGCAGCGTCTGGCCGCGGGACATGCCGATGGTGTGCCCGGCCTCCCACTGCCCGACGGGCACGCTGAGGATCGCGGCCCGGATCACCTCGGCCGCATACCCTCCCACGTTCAGAGCGAAGGCGATGATCGCGCTCGGCCAGGGGTCGATGACCAGACCGAGCGACGGCAGTCCGTAGAAGATCACGAACAGCTGCACCAGCAGCGGGGTGCCGCGGATGATCGAGATGTAGACGCGCGCGACGGCCGAGAGCAGCCGCACCTTCGACAGCCGCGCGAGGGCGACCCCCAGGGCGATCACGAGACCCAGCGCGAAGCTGCTGAGGGCCAGCGGGATGGTGCCGGCGATCGCACCGGAGATCAGGGGCCACAGGGACCTGAAGAAGAGGTCCCACTGGGACTCCATTACTGGGAGACGTCCTCGCCGAAGTACTTCTCCGAGATCTCGGCGAGTGTGCCGTCGGCGCGCAGCTGATCGAGCGCGTCGTTGACGGCGTCGTTCAGAGCGGATGAGCCCTTCTTCACCACGAAGGCGTTGCGCGAGGGGTCATCGGTCTCCGCCGCGATCTTCAGGCCGGAGGCCTTGTCGCCGTCCGTCGCCTTGTAGTCGAGGAAGGTGAGCTTGTCGTTCACGGTCGCGTCGACACGGCCGTCTTCGAGCAGCGCGATCGCCTGGGCCCAGCCCTCGACGGCCTCGACCGTGGCGCCATTGCTCTCGGCGACCTCGTACCAGTTGCTCGAGAGCGACTGCGCCGTCGTCTTGCCCGACAGGTCGGCCACCACGCTGATGTCGTCGTTCTCCGCGGCGACGATCACGACGCCGGGGCTCACGGTGTACGGCTCGCTGAGCTCGTACTTGGCCTCGCGCTCGTCGTTGATCGAGACCTGGTTGGCGATGATGTCGAAGCGGCCGGCGTCGAGGCCCGCGAAGATCGCGTCCCACTGGGTCTCCTCGAACTCGGGCTCCACTCCGAGCTTCTCGGCGACGGCAGTGACGATCTCGACGTCGTAGCCGGTGAGGTCGCCCGTGCCCTCCTCGTGGAAGGTGAAGGGGCGGTAGGTGCCCTCGGTGCCGACGGTGATCACGCCCGCGTCCTGGACGTCGCTGAGGCTCGTGTCGGCTCCGGCCGATCCGGAGGATGCGCCGTCGCTGGCCTGGCAGCCGGTGAGGGCGACGGCGGAGGCGGCGACGAGGCCGAGGAGGAGGAAACGGGTGCTCTTCATGGTGAGTCCTTAGCTGTGGGGTACCGGAACACAATACGAGGTATAACGCGGTACACGGTATTCGTGTCCCCGTGTTGCGCCGGAATCGTGCCGCGGACACGCAAAAGGGGTGCTGCTCCGAAGAGCAGCACCCCTGAAGTGCTGTGTAGCTGGTTGTGCGGTGGTGCTAGACGCGGCTGTCGGCGAGGACGTAGCCCTCTTCACCGTGGACCACGGTGTCGACGCCGGCGATCTCGTCCTCGTTCTTGATGCGGAAGCCCATCGTCTTCTCGATGATGAACCCGATGATGAAGGCCAGCACGAAGGAGTAGATCAGCACGGCGAACGCTGCGATGGCCTGGACCAGGAGCTGCGTGCCCTCACCGCTGTAGATGAGGCCGGTGCCGTTGGCGAAGATGCCCAGGTAGAGCGTTCCGATGAGGCCGCCGACGAGGTGGATGCCCACGACGTCGAGCGAGTCGTCGAAGCCGAGCTTGTACTTCAGGTCGATCGCGAGGGCACAGACGGCACCCGCGACGAGGCCGAGGACGATGGCCCAGCCCGGCGTGAGCGAGCCGCAGGCCGGGGTGATCGCGACGAGACCGGCGACGGCACCGGAGGCGGCGCCGACCGAGGTGGGCTTGCCGTCCTTGATCTTCTCGATCAGGAGCCAGGCGAGGAGCGCCGCGGCGGGGGCCGCGATGGTGTTGACGAACGCGAGGGCCGCGGTGCCGTCTGCGGCGAGCTCGGAGCCCGCGTTGAAGCCGAACCAGCCGAACCAGAGCAGACCGGCGCCGAGGAGCACGAACGGCGGGTTGTGGGGAACGCTGACGCCCTTGGCGAAGCCGACGCGCTTGCCCAGCACGAGGGCGAGAGCGAGAGCGGCGGCACCGGCGTTGATGTGCACCGCTGTTCCGCCGGCGAAGTCGATGGTTCCGACGCCGAAGACGTCCTGCAGGCCGTGGGTCAGCCAGCCACCGTAGGCGAAGCTGCCGTCATCGGCGAGACCGAAGTTGAAGACCCAGCTCGCGACCGGGAAGTAGACCACGGTGGCCCAGATGCCGGCGAAGACCATCCACGCACCGAACTTGGCGCGGTCGGCGATGGCGCCCGAGATGAGTGCGACCGTGATGATCGCGAAGGTGGCCTGGAAGGCGGCGAAGGCGAGGGGCGGGTACGCCGCTCCCTCAGGCGTCTCGAGGAGGTTGGTGAGTCCGAATGCGCCCGGGTCGATCGACCACGGTCCGACGGTGCCCTCCGCTGCGGGGAACGCGATCGCGTAGCCGTAGAGGACCCAGAGGACTCCGATGAGTCCCATTGCGCCGAAGCTCATCATCATCATGCTGATGACGCTCTTGGCCTTGACGAGTCCTCCGTAGAAGAACGCGAGACCAGGGGTCATGAGCAGCACGAGGGCCGCGCAGATGAGAATGAAGGCTGTATTGCCCTGATCCATAGTGTTACCTCTCTTACGTTTGCAAAGGATGCACCCTCGTCAAACCGCGAAGAAAGCTCACTGGGTCCGGTCGGGTACGCCCAACAGTTTGGCGGCGCGAGGTTTCCGGGGCTGTGTCTGCGTGTTTCGGCCGCGTTACGTGGCCCGACCGAATGTAAACATCGTGTTTCGTGCGCCTGCGGAAGCGCCGTGCGACGCTACAGGCCCTCTCCGGAGGTCAGCGCGATCAGTCGGGACACGGCGCGCAGGTACTTCTTGCGGTATCCGCCGGCCAGCATGTCCTCGGCGAAGACCTGGTCGAGTGCGACACCGCTCGCGAGGATCGAGACCTGCGCGTCGTAGAGCCGGTCGACGAAGGCCACCAGTCGCAGCGCATCCGTCTGACTGGTGAGCACGTGCACCTGCGTGATGGCCACGGCGTCGAGCCCGTCGATCAACGTCACGTAGCGCGAGGGGTGCACCTTGGCGAGGTGGAGCAGGATCTCGTCGAAGCGGTCGACGGTGAACCGTCCGCTGTACCGGGCGACCGCGGCATCGAGCTCGTCGGACGAGAGGGTCGTGGCGTGCCCCTCCATGTCGCGGCGACGGTAGTCGAGACCGTCGATGCGGATCGTGGTGAACTGCGCGGACAGCGCGTCGATCTCGCGCAGGAAGTCCTGCGCGGCGAACCGGCCCTCGCCGAGCGCGTTCGGCGGAGTGTTCGAGGTGGCCGCGATGCGGGTGCCCGTCGCGGCCAGCTCGCCGAGGAGACGGGACATGATGCGCGTGTCTCCGGGGTCGTCCAGCTCGAACTCGTCGATCGCGATCAGCGACGCGCCTTTCAGCACCGCCGCCGCACCGGCGTAGCCGAGCGCTCCGACGAGCGCCGTGTACTCGATGAAGGTGCCGAAGTACTTGCGGCCGGGCGCCGCGTGCCAGAGAGCGGCGAGCAGGTGGGTCTTGCCCACGCCGAATCCGCCGTCGAGGTACAGACCGGCGGTGACGTCCTTGTTGCGCTTGCGGGAGAACAGTCCGCCGGGCCGCCACGCGGCGATGAACGCCTGGATCGCCGCGACCGCGTCGGCCTGCGAGGGGTAGTCGAGGTCGGGACGGTAGCTGTCGATCGTCGCGGTGGTGAACTGGCGCGGCGGCACGAGGTGGTTGACCATCTCCTCGCCGGTGAGCGTGGGAAGCCGGTCGGCGAGATGCTCGAAGTGGCGGGGCGCGTCGATCGTCGTGTCTGGGCTCATGTCTGCCTCGCTGTCGTGAGTGCCGTCAGCGGGGTGGCCACCGACTGTGTCGATCTCTTACCGTGCGCCAGCGGCCCACGCGCGTAGTGCGTATGGTCGTTGCTGGAGGTCGTGCCTTTCCAGACTAGACCGCCGTTCGCCACGCACTCTCGCCCCACCGGGCGCAGCTATAAGGAGCACCCATGGCCGTCGCAGCCGATCCAGCAGCCAGATTCGCCGAATTCGCCCACCCCGAGCGCCTCGTCTCCACGGAGTGGGCGCAGGAGAACCTGGGCACCCCGGGCGTCGTGTTCGTGGAGACGGATGAGGACGTGCTGCTGTACGAGACGGGTCACCTCGCCGGCGCGGTCAAGATCGACTGGCACACCGACCTCAACGACCCGGTCGAGCGCGACTACATCGACGGCGCCGCCTTCGCCGCGCTCCTGGGATCGAAGGGCATCTCCCGCGACACCACCGTGGTGGTCTACGGCGACAAGAACAACTGGTGGGCCGCCTACGCCCTCTGGGTCTTCACCCTCTTCGGCCACGACGACGTGCGCCTGCTCGACGGCGGACGCGCGAAGTGGGAGGCCGAGGGCCGCGAGTACACCACCGAGCCCGAGTCCGCGCCGACGGTCGAGTACCCCGTCGTCGAGCGCGACGACGCACCGATCCGCGCCTTCCGCGAGGACGTGCTCGCCCACTTCGGCAACCCGCTCATCGACGTGCGCAGCCCCGAGGAGTTCAGCGGCGCCCGCACCACGGCTCCCGCCTACCCCGAGGAGGGCGCACTGCGCGCCGGCCACATCCCGAGCGCGCAGAACGTGCCATGGGGCAAGGCCGCCGCCGACGACGGAACCTTCCGCCCTCTCTCCGAGCTGAACGCGCTGTACCGCGACGGCGCCGGACTGTCCGACGGCGACAGCGTCATCGCCTACTGCCGGATCGGCGAGCGTTCGAGCCACACCTGGTTCGTGCTCACCCACCTGCTCGGCTTCGAGGGCGTGCGCAACTACGACGGCTCGTGGACCGAGTGGGGCAGCGCGGTGCGCGTCCCCATTGCCACGGGTGCGGAGCCCGGCGTGGCCCCGGCCGCCCGCCAGGTGCAGCGATGACCTACCAGCTCCCCGAGGCGCTCGAGCAGATCAAGACCGATTTCACCGAGCTCGCCGTCAAAGACCGCCTGCTGCTGCTGCTCGACTTCTCGAACGAGCTGCCCGAGCTGCCCGCGCACTACAGCGAGCACCCCGACCTGCTCGAGCAGGTGGAGGAGTGCCAGTCGCCGGTGTTCATCTTCGTCGACATCGACGCCGACAACATCGTGCACCTCTACGCCACGGCGCCGAAGGAGGCGCCCACCACGCGCGGCTTCACCTCGATCCTCGTGCAGGGCCTCGCGGGTCTCACCGCGGAGCAGGTGCTCGCGGTTCCCGACGACTACCCCTCCGACCTCGGCCTCACCGAGGCCGTCAGTCCGCTCCGCATCCGCGGCATGACCGCGCTGCTCGGCCGCACCAAGCGGCAGGTCCGGGAGAAGACGGCGGCGTGATCCTCACCCGGATCCACCCGGCCGCCGGGGTCGAGACCATCGACCTCGGCACCGCCGAGAGCCGCGACCGTCTGCTCGACCTCTACCGCCCGCCGGCGCGCCGGTGGCTGCGCCTCAACCTCATCACGAGTGTCAGCGGCAGTGCGGGCGGCAGCGACGGCACCAGCGAGACGTTGACCAACCCCGCCGACCGGCGCATCCTCGGCGTGATCCGCGAGCTTGCCGACGTGGTGCTCATCGGCGCCGAGAGCCTGCGCCGCGAGGGCTACCTGCTGCCCAGCCGTTCGCGCCTGGCCGTCGTGACCGGCAGTGGCGACCTCACCGGGCACCGGCTCGCACCGGAGATCGAGGCGGGGCGCATGCTCGTGCTCTGCCCGGCGTCCGCGGTCGACGCGGTGGGGGCATCGCTGGACGGGCGCGCCGTCGAGATCGTCGTCGTGGCGGATGTCGCCGGCCGGCTGCCCATCACCGGCATAGTCGACGCCCTGGCCCTGCGTGGTCATCTCTCGATCGTCTGCGAGGGCGGGCCCAGGCTCGCCGCCCAGCTGGTCGCCGAGAACCTGGTCGACGAGGTCTGCCTCTCCACCTCGCCGACGATCGGCGGCACGGCGCTGCCCCTGCTCGCCGGTGCGGAGTCCGAGACCCGCGCCCTCGAACTCAGCCAGCTTCTGGTGGACGACTCGAGCGGTCTGTACGCGCGCTGGGCCGTGGCGCGAGGTTAGCCAGGAACGCGGCGATCGACAGGTTCCAGCGGGCCGAGTCGTAGTTCCAGAGCTTGGTGTGCCTCGCCACCGAGTAGGCCTCGAAGGTCACGATGTCGGGTCGCGCCTGGGCGAGAGCGCGCGACGAGGTCGAGGGCACGTAGCCGTCGTCGTCGCTGTGCATCAGCAGGATCGGCCGGGTCAGCTCGCCCGCCCTGGCCACGAAGTCGAGTCGGGCCAGGTCGATCGGCTCGGCCTGCCCGGTGAGGCGCCTGCCCCAGGTGTTGCCGATCACCGCGAGGACCGCGCGGCTGGCGACCACGGGCAGGTTCAGCTGCGCGCCCTGGAAGCCCAGGACGCTCGCCCAGTCGATCACCGGCGAGTCGAGCACGATTCCCCGGATGAACGCGGAGTGCTGAGACCTGGTGGCAGCCTGCAGCACGATCGCGCCGCCCATCGACCAGCCCATCAGCACGATGTCGGTGGCACCGTGCTCCAGGGCGAACAGGATCGCCGCGTCCACGTCGCGCCACTCGACGTCGCCGAGGGAGTACCGGCGGTCGTCGCTGCCCGGGGCGTCGTCGTCGTTGCGGTAGGAGACGAGCAGCGCGGTGTAGCCGGCCTCGTGGAAGACAGGCACGGCGCGCAGCGTCTCGGAACGGCGCACGGCCCTCCCGTGCACCTCGATGACCCACGAGGTCGACGCGGGAGTCGCCGGGATCAGCCAGGCCGGCGCCGGTCCGAGCTCCGTCTGCACGGACACGTTCTCGTAGTCGTAGCCGAGCTCACGCGGGCTCAGGTAGTACCAGCCGTTCAGCCGGGAGCGGGAACCGGCCTTCAGCTCCCCGAAATCGACGGCCGCGAGGCGCCGCGTGACGGTGCGCTCGTCGCTCGTGAGGATGTCGCCGATCCGCGCGTGCCCGCTCCCCCGGTCGAACCAGAGCCCGTAGCGGCCGGGGAGCAGGGAGTCCTTCGTCGCCGAGAGGGTCACGGTGTCGTCGGTGACGGCGATCACGCGGATGTCCTCCTCGCGTCGTCGAGGAGGGGTCACCACCTGCCGCGCCACCTTCACCGTGATCGCGGCGGCCGCGAGCGATGCCAGCGCGAGGGTTCCGGCGACGGCGACGGCTGTGACGGCGAGGATGCGCCCGGCGATGGGGCCGGATTCACGAGGTGAGCGGATGTCGTGCTCCTGTACGTTCGGTCTTCCTGCGGCGGCGTGCCTCATCCGTAAAAATAGCAAAAAAGCCTAGTCTTCAAGTTGTGTCCGACAACCTCTCAGGAAGCCCGATCCCGCCGGCGTTCGCCGCCGCTCTCGAGGCGGTGCGAACCGCCGCCCCGCGGGAGGAACTCGTCGTCACCGAGATCCAGGCGCCGAACGGCCTCGCGCCCTACTCGATCGCTCTCGCCGCCGACGTGCGGCCCAGCGGCCACGCCACCGACTCCGACTACGGCACCGGACGCTTCATCCTCCTCTACGACCCGGAGGAACCCGACGCCTGGGGCGGCGCGTTCCGCATCGTGTGCTTCGCGCAGGCCCCACTCGAGACCGACATCGGTCTCGATCCTTTCCTGGCCAGCGTCGCGTGGTCCTGGCTGGTCGACGCACTCGACTCCCGGGGCGCGCGGTACTCCGCCGCATCCGGCACCGCGACGCGCATCCTCTCCAGTGGATTCGGGGAGCTCGAGGAGCAGGGCGACGGCGCCCAGATCGAGCTGCGCGCCTCCTGGACGCCGCACGACCACGAGGTGACCGCGCATGTGGAAGGCTGGAGCGAACTGTTGTGCATGCTGGCCGGCTTCCCGCCGTCCGCTGAGGGAGTGAGTCTGTTGTCAACTCGTCGAGCGTCGCGTGAGTAGCGCGACCGATAGCGCCGTGCCGTCCACCCCCGCAGAGGCCACGCCCCAGCAGGCGCCGCACACCGTCGTCCACGTCATCTCCACCCGCGAGGAGTATCTCGCAGCCGTCGACACGATCGCCGCCGGGCACGGCCCGATCGGCATCGACGCCGAGCGCGCCAGCGGCTACCGCTACTCGCAGCGCGCCTACCTGATCCAGATCTACCGCCGCGGGGCGGGCACATTCCTCTTCGACCCGCCCGCGATCGGCATGTTCACCGAGCTGAACGAGGCGATCAAGGACGAGGAGTGGATCCTCCACGCCGCCAGCCAGGATCTCACCTGCCTGCGGGAGATCGGGCTCGACCCGGCGCACATCTACGACACCGAGCTCGCCGCCCGCCTCGCGGGACTCCCCCGCGTCGGCCTCGGCACCGTGGTCGAGGAGCTCCTCGGCATCCACCTGGCCAAGGAGCACTCCGCGGCCGACTGGTCGACGCGTCCACTCCCGCAGGCGTGGCTCGTCTACGCCGCCCTCGACGTGGAGCTGCTGCCCGACCTGCGGGAGAAGATGGGCGAACTGCTCGAGGCCGACGGCAAGACCTTCATCGCCGACCAGGAGTTCGCATCCGTCGCGGCCCGCGACTTCACCATCGTGCGCGTCGAGCCCTGGCGCCGGCTCAGCGGGCTCGCCTCCATCCGTGGACAGCGCGGCCTGGCCGTCGCCCGCGAGCTCTGGGAGGCCCGCGACGACTACGCCCGCGAGATCGACACCGCTCCGGGCCGCCTCGTGCCCGACGCGGCCCTCACCGCCGCTGCGAAGGCGCTCCCCCCGACGAAACGCGACCTCTCCGCCATCAAGGAGTTCACCGGGCGCGCGTCGCGCTCCCAGCTCGACCGCTGGTGGGCCGCGATCGAGCGCGGAATGGCCAGCACCGACCTCCCCGCCACGCGCGCACCGGGCGAGAGCATTCCGCCGCCCCGCGTCTGGTCCGACCGCAGCCCCGAGGCCGACAAGCGCCTGAAGGCCGCGCGCGCCTCGCTCACGGAGCTCAGCGAGTTCTTCCACATCCCGCTCGAGAACCTGCTCACCCCGGACTCGCTGCGTCGGGTGGCCTGGGCTCCGCCCACGCCTCTGAGCGTCGAGTCGATCGGAGCCGCGCTCACGGAACTGGGCGCACGACCCTGGCAGGTTGACGCAACTGCACAGAAGATCGTGGATGCCTTTGTGGAAGCCAGCCAAACGATCCCCGAGGGCGACGAACCGGCTTCGTAGGAACAGTCAACGGATTCTCCCGCCAAAAAGGCCGTCCGTAGGATCGACAACACGCTCAATGTGTTGGAGGCAAAGTGGCCGAGAAAGCTGAAGTCGTGTTCGTCGACGGGGTCCGTACCCCGTTCGGACGAGCAGGCGAAAAGGGAATGTACTGGCAGACCCGTGCGGACGATCTCGTGGTGAAAGCCATGATCGGCCTCATGGAGCGCAACGGTTCCCTTCCCCCGGAACGAGTCGACGACGTCGCGATCGCGGCGACCACGCAGACGGGCGACCAGGGGCTGACCCTCGGCCGCACCGCCGCGCTCCTCGCCGGCCTCCCCAAATCCGTTCCCGGCTATGCGATCGACCGCATGTGCGCGGGAGCCATGACCAGCGTCACCACCATCGCCGGCGCCATCGCCTTCGGCGCCTACGACGTGGGCATCGCGGGAGGCGTGGAGCACATGGGTCGCCACCCGATGGGGTTCAATGCCGACCCGAACCCCCGCTTCCTCTCCGAGAAGCTCGTGAGTGCCGACGCTCTCAACATGGGCAACACCGCGGAACGCATCCACGACCGCTTCCCGCAGCTCACGAAGGAGCGTTCGGACCGCTTCGCGATGCGCAGCCAGCAGAAGGCGTTCGCCGCCTACGAGAACGGCAAGCTGCAGCCCGACCTGATCCCGGTCGCCACCCGCAATGAGAGCGGATGGGGACTCGCGACACGCGACGAGGCCCTGCGCCCCGAGACCTCCATGGAGGGACTGGCCGCGCTGAAGACCCCGTTCCGGCCGCACGGCCGCGTGACCGCCGGCAACTCCTCCGGCCTCAACGACGGAGCGACCGCGAGCATCCTCGCCAGCGCCGACGCCGCCAAGGAGCTCGGGCTCACCACCAAGATGCGCATGGTGAGCTTCGCCTACGCGGGCGTCGAGCCGGAGATCATGGGCATCGGGCCGGTGCCGTCCACCGAGAAGGCACTGCGCAAGGCCGGGCTGACGATCGCCGACATCGGCCTCTTCGAGCTGAACGAGGCCTTCGCCGTGCAGGTGCTGTCGCTGCTCGACCACTTCGGGATCGACGACGAGGACCCCCGCGTCAACCAGTGGGGCGGCGCTATCGCCATCGGGCATCCGCTCGCCTCGTCGGGTGTCCGCCTGATGATCCAGCTCGCCGCGCAGTTCGCCGAGCGGCCCGACGTGCAGTACGGCCTCACCGCCATGTGCATCGGCCTCGGCCAGGGCGGATCCGTCATCTGGGAGAACCCGCACTACAGCGGCAAGAAGGGCAAGAAGTAATGGCCTACGAATTCACCGCAGACGACTTCGCGGAACTCGCGTCCTTCTCCGGCGACGAGGTCGTCACGCACTCCTACGTGCGCGACATCCCCCTCGCATCCGGCAAGACCCTCGCCCTCGTCACCCTCGACAACGGCCGGGACCACACGCGTCCGAGCACTCTCGGTCCGGTGACCATGCTCGAGCTCGCCCGCGTGCTCGACGAGCAGAAGGCGCGCGCGGGCCGCGGCGAGATCCTCGGTCTGGCCGTGACGGGCAAGCCGTTCATCCTCGCGGCCGGGGCCGACCTCTCGAAGGTCAGCGACATCCCGAGCCGGGCGATCGCCAAGCAGATGGCGCAGCTGGGCCATTGGTCGCTCGGCAAGCTGAGCGAGCTCGGGGTACCGTCGTTCGTCTTCATCAACGGCCTCGCGCTCGGTGGCGGCGTGGAGATCCCGCTCAATGCGGACTACCGCACCATCGACCGCTCGATCGCCGCCCTCGCACTGCCCGAGGTCTTCCTCGGCATCATCCCGGGCTGGGGCGGGGCGTGGCTGCTGCCCAACCTGATCGGCATCGAGAACGCCCTCAAGGTGGTCATCGAGAACCCGCTGAAGAACAACCGCACCCTCAAGGGCCAGGAGGCCTTCGACCTCGGGATCGCCGACGCCATCTTCAATCCGGCGACCTTCCTCGAGGACTCCATCACCTGGGCGGACGGGGTTCTCTCCGGATCGGTCACGGTCAAGCGCCCCAATGCGCCCGGCAAACTCGAGCGCGCCGTGAAGTGGGACATCGCCATCGGTATCGCCGAGAAGACGCTGAAGAGCCGCATCGGACAGGTGGCGCACTCGCCGTACCGCGCGCTCGAGCTGCTCAGGGCGGCGAAGAACACCGACAAGCACACCGGCTTCCGGGCGGAGGACGAGGCGCTGGCCGACCTCATCAGCGGGGACCAGTTCCGGGCGAGCATCTACGCGTTCAACCTCGTGCAGAAGCGCGCCAAGAAGCCGGCGGGGGCACCCGACAAGGCGATCGCCCGCAAGGTCACCAAGGTGGGCATCATCGGCGCCGGGCTCATGGCGAGCCAGTTCGCGCTGCTCTTCGTACGCCGACTGCAGGTCCCCGTCGTCATCACCGACCTCGACCAGGGCCGCGTCGACGCGGGCGTCGCCGGCATCCACCGCGAGATCGAGGCGCTGCTGGGCAAGGGACGCATCTCCGCCGACGAGTCGAACAGGCTCCAGGCGCTCATCACCGGTACCACGAACAAGGCCGACTTCGCCGACTGCGACTGGGTGATCGAGGCGATCTTCGAGGAGCTCGAGGCGAAGCAGAACGTCTTCGCCGAGGTCGAGAAGTACATCTCCCCCGAGGCCGTGCTCGCCACGAACACCTCCTCGCTCTCGGTGGAGCAGATCGGCGCGAAGCTGGCGCATCCGGAGCGTCTCGTCGGGTTCCACTTCTTCAACCCGGTGGCGGTCATGCCGTTGATCGAGGTGGTGAACACCCCCGACACCGACGAGGCGACGCTCTCCACCGCGATGGTGACCGCCGCGAAACTGCGCAAGAACGCGGTCATCACCAAGGACACCCCCGGGTTCGTGGTGAACCGCATCCTCGCAAAGGTTCTCGGCGAGGCGATGCACGCCGTCGACACCGGCACCCCCTTCGAGGTGGTGGAGGAGTCGACGAGGCCGTTCGGCCTGCCGATGACGCCCTTCGAGCTGCTCGAGCTGGTGGGGCTGAAGGTCGGAGCCCACGTGCTCGACACCCACCACTCCGCGTTCCCGGAGCGGTTCTTCGAGAGCGCGAACCTGCACCGTCTCGCGGAGCTCGGGCACATCTTCGAACGCGACGCCAAGGGCAGGATCAAGGGCGTCGACAAGAAGGCGCTCGACATCGTGAAGGGCGGCACCAGCCCGATGTCCGCGAAGGAACTGCAGCTCCGCATCGAGGACGGCCTCGCCGACGAGATCCACCGCATGCTGGAGGACCACGTCGTGGCGGCGGCCGAGGACATCGATCTCTGCCTCATCCTCGGAGCGGGCTACCCGTTCCAGATGGGCGGGGTGACCCCGTACCTCGATCGTGCGGGCGCGTCCGAACGTGCGTTCGGCGGCACCTTCCACACGCCGAGGATCGTCGGCACGGACTAGCCCCCGGGGCCGAGACGGCCGGTCGATCGCCCCGCGCGGGTGGTCGGCCGGCCGTTCGTCTCTAGCGGTTCAGCGGCGACATGTCCGCGTAGCGGTCGCCCACGGCCGCGGACAGGCCGCCCAGCACCTCGAGCTGTCCCTCAGTGAGCACAACGTCGACCGACGCGACATTCTCCTCGAGACGGTGCACGCGCTTCGTGCCGGGGATCGGGACGATGTCGTCCCCCTGCGCGAGCAGCCAGGCGAGAGCCACCTGGCCGGGCTTGGCGCCGATCTCCGCCGCGATCGCGTCGACCTGCTCGACGATGCCGATGTTCGCCTCCAGGTTGTCCCCGGCGAAGCGCGGGTTCTCCCTCCGGAAGTCGTCGTCGTCGAGCTGGTCGAGCGAGCGGATGGTGCCGGTGAGGAAGCCGCGTCCGAGCGGCGAGTAGGCGACGAATCCGATGCCCAACTCGCGGACCACCGGCAGGATCTCCGACTCCGGATCGCGCGTCCAGAGCGAGTACTCGGTCTGCAGGGCGGTCACCGGGTGCACCGCGTGCGCGCGTCGGATGGTCTCGGGCGACGCCTCCGAGAGGCCGTAGTGGCGCAGCTTGCCCTCCGCAATCAGTTCGGAGAGCGCGCCCACGGTGTCCTCGACCGGTGTGCCCGGGTCCATCCGGTGCTGGTAGTAGATGTCGATGTAGTCGGTGCCGAGGCGCTGGAGCGACCCCTCGATCGAGAGGCGCACGTTCTCGGGGCTGCCGTCCAGCCCGCGGCCGCCGTCGCCGCGGTGCAGGATCGTGCCGAACTTCGTGGCGATCACCGCCTGGTCGCGGCGCCCGGCCAGCGCGCGACCGAGCAGCTCCTCGTTGAGGTAGGGTCCGTACATCTCCGCGGTGTCGAGGAGGCTCACGCCGAGGTCGAGGGCGCGGTGGATGGTCCTGGTCGATTCGGCGTCGTCGCTGCCGCTTCCCGTGTAGAAGGCACTCATTCCCATCAGTCCGAGGCCGATCCGGCCGATCTGCGGTCCTGAGGTGCCGAGGGTGATTCTCTTCATGGCGCTCTACTGCTTTCTCGCGAATGGGGATGTCCCGCTCGGGTGCAGCGGGACGCCGTCCAGTCGACGCCCGACCCGGGGCGAAGTCAAGCCGGGGCGCGTACCGCCGAGAGCGTGTACTCGACCGTGACCGTGGTGGGCGTGCGCGCGCATCCGTCCGACGATCCGTTCTCCGTGAGGGTGTCTGTATAGCGCAGGGTGCCGCTCAGCGTCGTCGCCGTATCGACCCCGGACACCTCCGCACGGGCGTCGACGGAGAGGACTGCGGTCTGCTCATAGGCGAAGGCCTCCACCGCGAGCACGGACCCGGTCGCGGTGTTCATGCAGTCCAGCGTTCCCGACAGCGCGTACTCCAGCCCGCCGTCGGTCTGCATGAGGTCGGTGCTCTCGCGTGCGTCGGGCGTCGAGCCGCTCGACACCGTCCCGGGACAGACCGGGCTCCCGCAGTCCTCGCGCTCGATCAGCACGTAGCGTACCGAGTTCGCGCCGACCGCCCGCGCGGGGTTCGTGGTGTCGTCGCTCGACACGACCGTGCGGGTGACCACCCATTCGCCGGAGATCGACGCCTGCGGCGTCGTCACCGTATCGTCGTCTCCCGATACCGGCGTGCAGCCCGCGAGCAGCGCCACGAGGGCCGTGGCGGCGAGCATCGCTCCCGAGTGTCGGGCCATCAGCGCTGTGCCTCGAGATCCACGACGGTCGCGTCCCACGGGCAGTAGACGTCGGAGGTGAGCGTGCCGTCCTCGACGTACTCGGGGAGGCCGTCGCAGACCTCGATGGTCGTGTCGACGAATTCGAGCGAGTCCGGATCGATGTGCCAGGTCCACGGGGAGTTCACTCCCCCGTCACCGTCGCGCACGATCGTGCCGCTCGGGATCCGGCCGTCCTCGCCTCCGGCTCGCAGCTCGGCGACATGGGCGATGAGCTCGTCGGTCACCAGCTCGATCGAGTACGTCCCCTGGCCGGAGACCGAGAACGTGACGACGGCCGGGGCCGAGGGCAGCTCGGCGGGCGCAGCCGATGACGAGGGCGGCGCGGGCTGCGCGGCCGCGCACCCCGAGACGCCGACCAGGAGGGCCGCCGCCGTCACGAGCGCGCCGAGGCGCCACGGAGCGATCGACATCGCAGCGGCGCCTAGGACGGGTCCTGGCGCACGCGAGGGTCGACGTCGACGTCCTCGGGCAGCGGACGGGCGACGGGGATCTTGCTTCCGAGCACCTGGGACACCAGATCACGCGCGATCGCCTGCGGGGTGAGGCCGACGCGCTCGAGGATCTCGGCGCGGGTTCCGTGGTCGAGGAACTCGTCGGGCAGACCGAGCTCGGTCACGGGGGTGTCCACCCCGGCGGCGCGGAGGTCCTGGCGGATGCGGGTGCCGATGCCGGCGACGCGCACACCGTCCTCGATGGACACGACGATGCGGTGCGCGGCGGAGAAGTCGACGATGCTCGCCGGGACGGGGACGACCCAGCGCGGATCCACGACCGTCGCCCCGATGCCCTGCGCTGCGAGGCGCTCGGCGACCTGGAGGCCGATCTTCGCCATCGGGCCGACGGTGATGATCAAAACGTCCTTGTGCGGGGCCTCGCGGAGCACGTCGACGCCGTCGTCGGTGCGGCGGACCGCCTCGAACTCGGTGCCGACCTCGCCCTTGGAGAAGCGGACGACGGTGGGGCCGTCGTCGACGACCACGGCCTCGGCGAGCTCTTCGCGCAGACGCGTGGCATCGCGAGGAGCCGCGATGCGGATGTTCGGCACCACCTGCAGGATCGCGAGATCCCACATCCCGTGGTGGCTCGGGCCGTCCGGGCCGGTCACTCCGGCCCGGTCGAGCACGAAGGTCACGCCCGCCTTGTGCAGGGCGACGTCCATGAGCACCTGGTCGAAGGCGCGGTTGACGAAGGTGGCGTACATCGCGACAACCGGGTGGAGGCCGCCGAAGGCGAGACCGGCCGCGCTGGTCACCGCGTGCTGCTCCGCGATGCCCACGTCGAGCACGCGCGAGGGGAACTTCTCCGCAAACTTGTGCAGGCCGGTGGGACGGAGCATGGCCGCGGTGATGCCCACGATGCGGGGGTTCTGTGTGGCGAGATCGACGATCTCGTCGGCGAAGACGCTGGTCCACGACGGCTTGCTCGCCGCCTCGATCGGCTCGCCGGTCTCGGGGTCGATCTGCCCGACCGCGTGGAACTGGTCGGCGGTGTCGGCGAGGGCCGGCTGGTAGCCGCGGCCCTTCTCGGTGATGGCGTGCACGATCACCGGGGCGCCGTAGTTCTTGGCCTGCTCGAGGGCGGCCTGCATGGCGACGAGGTCGTGACCGTGGATCGGACCGATGTACTTAATGTCGAGGTTGGAGTAGAGCGCCTCGTTGTTGGTGAAGCGGCTGAGGAAGCCGTGGGTCCCGCCGCGGATGCCGCGGTAGACGGCGCGCCCCGCGTGCCCGAACTTGGAGAACAGCTTCTCGCTGCTGTGGTGCAGGTGCCGGTAGGAGCTGCGCGTGCGCACGTCGTTGAGGAAGTGCGCCATGCCGCCGATCGTCGGGGCGTAGGAGCGCCCGTTGTCGTTGACGACGATCACGAGGTTGCGGGAGTTGTCGTCGCTGATGTTGTTCAGCGCCTCCCAGGTCATGCCACCGGTGAGCGAGCCGTCGCCGACGACGGCGACGACGTGCCGGTCGGCCTGCCCGGTCATCGTGAAGGCACGGGAGATCCCATCCGCCCACGACAACGAGCTCGAGGCGTGGGAGCTCTCGACGATGTCGTGCTCGGACTCCGAGCGCTGCGGGTAGCCGGCGAGGCCGTCCTGCAGACGGAGCCTGCTGAAGTCCTGGCGCCCCGTGAGCAGCTTGTGCACGTAGGTCTGATGACCCGTGTCGAAGACGATCGCGTCCTTCGGCGAGTCGAAGACCCGGTGGATCGCGAGAGTGAGCTCGACGACACCGAGGTTCGGCCCGAGGTGCCCTCCGGTCTTGGACACCTCGGTCACGAGGAACTGACGGATCTCCGACGCGAGCTCGACGAGCTGGCTCGGTGACAGCGCGTCGAGGTCGCGGGGACCGCTGATCGTCGAGAGCAAATCGGTTTTCGCGAGCTGAGCCATGCCGACGAGCCTAGACCAGCGACCTCAGTACGTACTGGAGGATCCCGCCGTTGCGGTAGTAGTCGGCCTCGCCCGGCGTGTCGATGCGCAGCACGGCGTCGAACTCGATCGTCGCCTTGCCCGCCTCCGAGTTCTCGGTGGGCTCCGCGACGACGTGCAGCGTCTTCGGGGTGCGGCCCTCGTTGAGCTCCTCGACACCGGAGATCGAGATCGACTCCGTGCCGTCGAGCCCGAGGGACTCCCAGGTCTCCCCGGCGGGGAACTGCAGGGGCAGGACGCCCATGCCGATCAGGTTCGAGCGGTGGATGCGCTCGAAGCTCTCGGTGATGACGGCCTTGACGCCCAGAAGGCTGGTGCCCTTGGCCGCCCAGTCGCGGCTCGATCCGGAGCCGTACTCCTTGCCGCCGAGGATCACCAGCGGGGTGCCCTGGGCCTGGTAGTTCTGGCTGGCGTCGTAGATGAACGACTGCGGTGCGTCGGGCTGGGTGAAGTCGCGGGTGTAGCCGCCCTCCACGCCGTCGAGCAGCTGGTTCTTCAGACGGATGTTCGCGAAGGTTCCGCGGATCATGATCTCGTGGTTGCCGCGGCGCGATCCGTAGGAGTTGTAGTCCTTGCGGTCGACCCCGTGCTCGTCGAGGTACTTGCCCGCGGGGCTGTCGGCCTTGATGTTGCCGGCGGGGCTGATGTGGTCGGTGGTGACCGAGTCGCCCAGCTTCGCCAGCACGCGGGCCCCGACGATGGAGGACACCGGGGTGAGCTCCATGGTCATGCCGTCGAAGTACGGGGGCTTGCGCACGTAGGTCGACTCCGCGTCCCACTCGAAGGTCGCGCCGACGGGTGTCGGAAGGTTCTGCCAGCGCTCGTCGCCGTCGAAGACGCCGGCGTACTCGTGGGTGAACATCCCGGTGTCGATCGAGGAGTCGATCGTCGCCTGCACTTCGGCGCTGTCGGGCCAGATGTCCTTGAGGAACACGTCCTCGCCGTTGCTTCCGACGCCGAGGGCGTCGGTCTCGAAGTCGAAGTTCATCGATCCGGCGAGAGCGTAGGCGATCACGAGGGGCGGCGACGCGAGGTAGTTCATCTTCACGTCGGGGTTGATGCGACCCTCGAAGTTGCGGTTTCCCGAGAGCACGGCGGTCACGGCGAGGTCGTTGTCGTTGACCGCTGCCGAGATCTCGTCGAGCAGCGGCCCCGAGTTGCCGATGCAGGTCGTGCAGCCGTAGCCGACGGTGTAGAAGCCGAGGTCTTCGAGGTACTCGGTCAGTCCGGCCTTGGCGTAGTAGTCGGTGACGACCTTCGACCCGGGCGCCAGGGTGGTCTTCACCCACGGCTTGCTCTTGAGGCCCTTCTTGCTCGCGTTACGGGCGAGGAGGCCGGCGGCGAGCATCACCGAGGGGTTCGACGTGTTGGTGCAGGAGGTGATGGCGGCGATGGCCACTGCTCCGTGGTCGAGGGTGAAGCCGGAGCCGTCGTCGAGCGAGACGCGGGCGGGGTTCGTCACCGTCGAGGGAGCGTGGCTGGTGTGCACGTGGGCGTGCGCCGTCTCCTCGTCCTGCGGGGTGAGCCCGATCGGGTCGGACGCCGGGAAGGTGCCCTCGAGTGCGTCATCGACCAGCGAGTGGTCGGCGGATGCGTACGCGTCGAGGTCGAGGATGAACTGGTCCTTCGCGCGGCTGAGTTCGACCCGGTCCTGCGGACGCTTCGGGCCGGCGATGGACGGCACGACCGTGGCCAGGTCGAGCTCGATGTACTCGCTGAACACGGGCTCGACGCTCGCGTCGTGCCAGAGCTTCTGCAGCTTGGAGTAGGACTCGACCAGCGCGACCTGCTCCTCGCTGCGGCCGGTGAGGCGCAGGTAGTCGAGGGTCACGTCGTCGATGGGGAACATCGCGGCGGTGGAGCCGAACTCCGGGCTCATGTTGCCGATGGTGGCGCGGTTGGCCAGCGGGACCTGGGCGACGCCCTCGCCGTAGAACTCCACGAACTTGCCGACGACGCCGTGCTTGCGCAGCATCTGCGTGATGGTGAGCACCACGTCGGTCGCGGTCACTCCGGTGGGGATCGCGCCGGACAGCTTGAAGCCGACGACCTTGGGGATGAGCATGGACACGGGCTGGCCGAGCATCGCCGCCTCGGCCTCGATTCCGCCGACGCCCCAGCCGAGCACGCCGAGTCCGTTGACCATGGTGGTGTGCGAGTCGGTGCCGACGCAGGTGTCGGGGTACGCGCGGAGGACGCCGTTCACCGTGCGGGTGAAGGAGACCTGTGCGAGGTACTCGATGTTCACCTGGTGCACGATGCCGGTTCCCGGCGGGACGACCTTGAAGTCGTCGAAGGCCGTCTGGCCCCAGCGGAGGAACTGGTAGCGCTCCCCGTTGCGCTCGTACTCGAGCTCCACGTTGCGCTCGAGGGCGTTCTCGGATCCGAAGAGGTCGGCGATGACGGAGTGGTCGATGACCATCTCGGCGGGAGAGAGCGGGTTGATCTTCTTGGGGTCTCCGCCGAGCTCGACGACGGCCTCGCGCATGGTGGCGAGGTCGACGATGCAGGGAACGCCGGTGAAGTCCTGCATCACCACGCGGGCGGGGCTGAACTGGATCTCGGTGTCGGGGTCCGCCGTCGGCACCCAGGACCCGAGGGCCTCGATCTGGCTCTTGGTGACATTCGCGCCGTCCTCGGTGCGGAGCAGGTTCTCGAGCAGCACCTTGAGGCTGAACGGAAGCTTCTCGTGACCGGGGACGCTGTCGATCCTGAAGACCTCGTAGTCGGTCGAACCGACCGTGAGGGTGTCCTTGGAACCGAAGCTGTTTACTGCGGACATAGTGCCGTCTCCCTTGCTGACCTAGCTCCATCCTCGCTGTCAGCCTGACGGTCTGCCAGCAAGGTAAGCCTAAGCCTGCGGGACGCGATCGGTCAGTGCTCGAACGAGGGAGCGGTCACCAGTATATATCTTGACGTCAAGATACTTTGCCGGGCCGGGCGTAGACCGCGCGCACGAGGAGCCAGGTGACCCAGAGCACCGCCGCGTACAGCGGCAGGCCCATGATCAGCTTCGCCGCACCCAGCAGCTGCGTCTGGTCGGAGTAGTAGAGAGGGAGCTGAACGAGCAGGCGCCCCCCGAACATGCAGGTCCACAGCACGGTCGCGACGAAGGCGACCCGGAACTTCGCCTTGTCCTGCCGCCAGGCCATGCCCTCGCCGCGCAGCAGCCCGACGACGATGCCGATCACCGGCCAGCGCGCGGCGAGGCTGATCAGCAGGGCGACGACGTATCCCCCGTTGAGCCAGAAGCCCAGCACGAAGTTCTCCTTGGCGTCGTTGTTGTAGATCGCCAGCGCGGCGGACAGCGCGATGCCGATGAGGCCGGCCAGCGCGGGGACGACGGGTGTACGGGTGACCAGCCGCACCACGACGAAGACCACCGCGATGGCGGCGGGGATGAGGACCGAGGGGAGGGTCTCCCCGGTGATCGCGAACACGACCACGAAGAGGAAGCCGGGGAGCAGGGACTCGACTATGCCGCGGATGCCGCCGATGGCGGACAGCAGCGCCCCGGCTGTCGGGGTCTCCCCCGGCTTGACCTTGCCGAAACCCGAGTTCTGCGCGGCCTGCGACAGGGCCTCTCCGAAGCTGGGGCCCGTCGCCTTCTCGCGCGGATCATCCGCCATGGTCAGACGACCTGGGTGGGGGCCGCGGTCTGCTCGCCCGGGGCGGTGGCCGGCATGTGCAGCGGGATGAGGTCGCGCGGAGGCATGGGCGTGTTGCCGCGCACCACGACGATGCTGCGGAAGAGATCCTCGATCTGCGCCGCGGCCGGCGAGTCGACGGCGCCCTCTCCGGCGATCACGCCGCGCAGGAACCAGCGCGGGCCGTCGACGCCGACGAAGCGCGCGAGACGCGATCCGCCCTGCGCGGCCGCCCCGGCCATCACGGGGATCTCCGCAAGGACCTCGGGACCGAACGGGCCGTCCTTGATGGTCGTGGTTCCGCCCTGTTTGTGGATCTGGTCCACGATCTGGGCACGGATCTCGTTCCACAGGCCGCTGGTGCGCGGCGCGGCGAACGGCTGCACCTGCAGCGAGGAGCCCGCGTAGTCGAGGCCGACGGCGACGACGCGCTTGCTGCCCTCCTCGACCTCGAGACGCAGCTGGAGGTCGGCTCTCGGCACGATCTTCACGCCGCCGAGGTCGACGTAGGGGCGCACGGCGTTCGCCTCGCTCTCGTCGAACGGGCCTCCGGTGGCGCGGTCGTCCGGCGCCGACTTCGCGTCGTCGTCCGGCACGTCGACCGCCGCGTTGTGTGTCGCTGCTTCGTCGATCTCGTTATCGCTCACGCTGATTCTCCTGACTGGACTGCGGTGTACCCCGTGGAGCCGAAGCCCTGTGCGCCTCTGCTGCTCCCGGGAAGTTTCTGGACCGGTACGAATCGCGCCCGCGACACCGGCATAACGATGAGCTGGGCGATACGGTCTCCGACCGCCACAGAATACGCCACGGAACTGTCCGTGTTGAGCAGGGTCACGCGGATCTCGCCGCGGTATCCGGCGTCGACCGTGCCCGGACTGTTGACCACGGTGATGCCGTGCTTCGAGGCGAGACCGCTGCGGGGGACGACGAAGGCGACGAAGCCCTGCGGCAGGGCGATCGACACACCCGTTCCCACTGTTGCGCGCTCCCCCGGGAGGAGCTCGACGGACTCGGCGGCGACGAGGTCGGCGCCGGCGTCTCCGGGGTGCGAGTATTCGGGTACTGCGGCGGATGAAATGAGCACCTCGACGGAATTCGACACGTCACGAGGGTAGTGCAGAACATCGGGGCACCAGAAAGTCTGATCGAATAGAGGCATGACCACCACATATCGCGAGAGGCTGTGGCCCGCGCCCTGGCTCTTCATCAGCACCGCCCTCGTCATCCCCGCGAGCCTGCTGGTCTTCCTGCCGATCAGCACCACGGCCGGAATCGTCGTCGCGATCGTGCTCTACGCCGCCTGCGTCGCCGCCCTGATCGTGGGCGGGCCGGTGATCGAGGTCGCCGACGGGGAGTTCCGCGCGGGGCGCGCGAGACTACCGCTCTCCATTGTCGGAACCGTCGAGGGGTTCAGCGGAGACGGGGCGAGGGCGGAGCGCGGACAGAGGCTCGACGCCCGTACGTGGCTGCTCATCCGCGGCTGGATCTCACCGCTGGTGAAGATCCAGATTCTCGACGAACGAGATTCAGCCCCGTACTGGGTTGTATCGACGCGACGCCCCGATGCTGTTGTCGCCGCGATCACCGCGGCGAAGCAACAGGCATAGGGAGAGCGCGTGTTGCGCAGTCTTTAGGCTGCGCACTCCAGGCAGATCGGACCCAGCTTGCTCTGGTGGTCGATCTGCGAACGGTGCTTGACGAGGAAGCACTCCACACAGGTGAACTCGTCAGCCTGTGCGGGAAGTACGACCACGTCGAGGTCGTGCTCAGCGAGGTCCCCACCCTCGAGTTCGAAACTGCCAGGGTTATCGGCGTCATCAACGTCGACTGAGCCAGACATCTTGTCTGGAACGCGCTCCTTGAGTGCTTCGATCGACTCCGTGTCGTCGTCGGTCTTGCGGGGTGCGTCGTAGTCGGTTGCCATGCCCATCCACTTCTTGTATGCGTCTAGTTATCTAAATCGGCGGCCACAGTTTGCATCATTGAATACTGAATAGCAAACCGAATCTGCCGGGGTTCTGAAGGTCACGATGGGTAACTTCCGGCGCGCCCGGTCTATTCCCGGATCCACCGCCTAAACCGTGGCATCCTTAGCGGGAATATCGAGCGCTGGAGGGCATTTCAGCATGCAAGACCTGAGAGTAATCGGAGTCGAAAACGGCGCACTCCTTGTGTCGTCCGTCGAAGGCACCCGTTTCCGTATACCCATTGACGAAGTGCTGCAGTCGAAACTGCGGCAGGCCGCCCCCGACCCCGGCAACGGCCGCAAGCTCGCTCCGCGCGAGATCCAGGCCCAGATCAGGTCGGGGATGTCGGCGCAGGACGTGGCGTCGGTCACCGGGGTGCCTCTGGAGTACATCCAGAAGTTCGAGGGCCCGGTACTCGCCGAGCGCGAGTTCGTCGTCGAGACGGCGCTGAGCGTCCCCGTGCACACCGCGGTCGAGACCGACCCGATGGGCGCCGGCCGCACCTTCGGCCTGGTGATCCGCGAACGCCTGGTCACCCTCGGCGCGATCAACGAGCGCTGGGCGAGCTGGAAGGACCAGGAGACCGGCTGGATCGTGAAGCTCGCCTTCACGGCCGAGCAGATCGACCACGACGCGCGCTGGAGCTTCGACCCGAAGCGCCACACGCTCGCGCCGCTCAACAACGAGGCCATCACACTCTCGCAGCAGGGCGAGGCGCCCGGCGCGCTCATCCCCCGCCTGCGCGCCGTCAGCGGCGACGACCGCGAGGCCGACAACTCCCGCTTCGACAGCGGGGCCTTCGACATCGACGACGACCTCAGCCACCACGGCGGAACGGCGCCGGTGAACCGCTTCGGCTCGAGCGCCCCCGTCGAGCACGAGCAGTCGCAGGACCACAACCAGACCGCCGACCTGCTCGAGGCGCTGCGTCGCCGCCGCGGCGAGCGTGAAGCGGCGTCGATGCTCGAGGACGAGGCGTCGTCACCCTCGCGGCAGCAGGGCGCGGACCGCCCGCAGAACGCGACAGGGGGCATCCGCCTCGTCGACGTCCCCCTCGCCGGCTATCCCACGGAGGAGCCGGACGACGGGCGCCAGACTGCCCCGCAGCCGATCGTCCCGGCGAAGGCACCGCAGCGCAAGGGACGCACCGCCATGCCGAGCTGGGACGACATCGTCTTCGGCGCGCGTCCGGAGGACGACCTGAACTAGCGGCGGGCGAAGGCACCGAGCCGCAGCAGCGGCACCTGCACCTCCGCCGGCGAGAACGACCCGTGGTAGCCGACCATGCGGTGACCGGTGCCGAGCGACCTGCCGTCGTAGTAGGCGATGCCCTTGCGGGCGGCGATGAGCAGGTCGCCGATGCGCGGCGCGACCTCGTCACGCACCTCGCCGAACCAGCCGGCGGCGATCGCCTCGTCGCGGGTCGCGATCCAGGACCGGGCGCCCTCCGACTCGCGCCAGGCAGCGACGGTGCGTTCGCGCAGGGCGGGCGACGCGTCCGGCTCGAAGTGCAGTTGCAGGCAGCGGGGCTCCCCCGCGACGAAGCGGATGCCGTCGACGAGCTCCGGACTGGTGTCGAAGAGCACGTGGTTCTTCTCCGCGATGTCGATCACCCCGTGGTCGGCGGTGATGAGCATCCCGTCGTCCGGTCCGAGATGCCGGGTGAAGTCGCGCACCGCGGCGTCGAGGATTTCGAGCCAGTTGGTCCACTCCGCCGACTCGACGCCGCTCGCGTGGCTGGCCACGTCGAGCTCGGGAACGTAGACGTAGGCGATGCCGCTGGTGCCGGGTTCGGCGAGCCACTGGGCCGCGCGGTCGAGCCGGTCGGCGATGGTCGCACCGCCGATGTACTCGGCACCGCGCAGCACCGCCCTGCTGAATCCGCTGTCGCGGTAGCGCTCTGCGCCGATGGCGACCGCGGACAGGCCGCGTTCGGTGGCCCGCTCGAACACGGTGGGCTGCGGCTGCCAGGCCACGGGGTCGACCTTCGCGTCCCAGCCGGAGAGCTGCTTGAGCACCCGGTCGTTGGCGGCGTCGAGCACGGTGTAGCCGACCATCCCGTGCTGGCCCGGTGCCGTTCCCGTCGTCAGGGTGGCCAGGGCGGCCGCGGTGGTGGTCGGGAATCCCGAGTCGATCACGGCCGAACCGGTGAGGTACTGCATGAGGGTGCGGGCGTGTCCCGCGCGCGCCTTGAGCGCGACGGAGCCGAGACCGTCGACCAGCAGCACCACGACCCGGGAGGCCCGCGGCAGCGCGAGGGTATTGGAGTCGCCGACGACAGCGGCGAGACACGCCGGCATCACATCGGCGAGGCTCAGTCGGTCTGATTTCAGCGCCGGTAGCATGGTGGCAATCCTATGGCTACTCCCGTCGATACCCCCGCCCCCGTGCCCGCCCAACCCGGTTCGGGTGAACGCATCGAAGACGTCGACGTCTCGACGGAGATGCAGGGCTCCTTCCTCGAGTACGCGTACTCGGTGATCTACTCGCGCGCACTGCCCGACGCGCGCGACGGCCTCAAGCCGGTGCAGCGCCGCATCCTCTACCAGATGGCGGAGATGGGACTCCGTCCCGACAAGGGCCACGTGAAGTCCGCCCGTGTGGTCGGCGAGGTGATGGGCAAGCTCCACCCGCACGGCGACGCCTCCATCTACGACGCGATGGTGCGCCTCACCCAGGACTTCATCCTGCGGGTGCCGCTCATCGACGGCCACGGCAACTTCGGCTCGCTCGACGACGGCCCCGCCGCACCCCGCTACACCGAGGCGCGCCTGCACGCCACGGCGCTCGCCATGACGGAGAACCTCGACGAGGACGTCGTCACCTTCATCCCGAACTACGACAACCAGCTCACCCAGCCGGAGGTCCTCCCCGCCGCCTTCCCGAACCTGCTGGTGAACGGGGCGAGCGGCATCGCGGTCGGCATGGCCACGAACATGGCCCCGCACAACCTGATCGAGGTGATCGGCGCGGCCAGACACCTGCTGCACAACCCGAACGCCACGCTCGACGACCTCATGGAGTTCGTACCCGGCCCCGACCTGCCCACCGGCGGCACGATCAGCGGCCTCGCCGGCATCAAGGACGCCTACGCCACCGGCCGCGGCGCCTTCAAGACACGCGCGAAGGTGACCACCGAGAGCATCTCCGCCCGCAAGACGGGACTCGTCGTCACCGAACTGCCGTACATGGTCGGTGCCGAGAAGGTCATCGAGAAGATCAAGGACGGCGTCAACTCCAAGAAGCTCAGCGGCATCTCCGACGTCACCGACCTCACCGACCGCAAACGCGGTCTGCGCCTGGTGATCGGCATCAAGACCGGCTTCAGCCCCGACGCGGTGCTCGAGCAGCTCTACCGCTACACCCCTCTCGAAGACAGCTTCAACATCAACAACGTCGCGCTGGTGGGCGGCGGGCCGCAGACCCTCGGCCTGCGCGACCTGCTCAGGGTCTACGTCGACCACCGCCTCGACGTGGTCACCCGGCGCAGCCGCTACCGCCTCGCCCGGCGTCTCGAGCGCCTGCACCTCGTCGACGGCCTGCTCATCGCGATCCTCGACATCGACGAGGTCATCCAGGTCATCCGCACCAGCGAGGACTCGGAGGAGGCCCGCACCAAGCTGCGCTCCGTCTTCGACCTCAGCGAGCTGCAGGCCGAGTACATCCTCGAGCTGCGCCTGCGCCGACTCACCAAGTTCAGCCGCATCGAGCTCGAGAAGGAGAAGGACCAGCTGCTCGCCGAGATCGCCGAGCTCGAGGCCCTGCTGATCAGCCCGGCCCGTCTGCGCGACCTGGTCTCCAGCGAGCTCGAGGACATCTCCGACCGCTTCGGCACGCCACGCCGCACCCTCCTCACGGAGGCCCGGCCGTCGATCGCCACCTCCGCGGCGTCGCGCAAGAACGCGCCGATCCTCGAGATCGCCGACACCCCCTGCCGCGTCTACCTCTCGACCACCGGCTACGCGCTGCGCGTCGACGTGCCCGCACCCGTCGAGCCAGCGGAGGGCGTCGAGACGCCGGCGGCCGCGCCCCGGCGCCGCAGCAAGCACGACGCCCTGAGCTCGGTGCTGCTCACAACGAGCCGCTCGGAGGTGGGCGCCGTCACGAACCTGGGGCGTCTCATCCGCTTCACACCGATCGACCTGCCGAACGCTCCAGCGAACTCGATCTCGCTGCGCGCGGGCACGAGGATCCGCGACTACCTCGCAATGACGAACAAGAAGGAGCATGTTCTCGGCTTCGTCTCGCTCGACAGCGAGGAGACCATCGCCCTCGGCACCAGGCAGGGTGTCGTCAAGCGGGTGGCCGCGGGAAACTACCCCAACAAGCCCGAGTTCGAGGTCGTCTCGCTGAAGCCGGGCGACGAGGTCGTGGGTGTCGCCCAGGCAGCGGATGACGCGGAGCTCGTGTTCGTGACGTCCGACGCGCAGCTGCTGCACTTCGCCGCCTCGGCCGTGCGCCCCCAGGGCGCCGCAGCGGGTGGCGTCGCCGGCATGAACGTCGGGGCGAAGGCGTCGGTCATCTTCTTCGGCGCCGTCGACCCCCGGGCGGAGATCGTGGTCGCCACACTCTCGACCTCGAGTTCCGCGCTCCCGGGCGTGGATCCCGGCCGGGCGAAGGTCTCGGCCTTCAGCGAGTTCCCCGGCAAGGGTCGAGCCACCGGCGGGGTGCGCTCGCACTCCTTCCTCAAGGGCGAGGACATGCTCGCGCTGGCCTGGGCCGGCCCGGCACCGGCTCTCGCGGTCGCACCGGACGGCTCGGTGCGCCAGCTGCCCGACTCGGGCGCCAAGCGGGACGCGTCCGGGTCGCCGCTCGACGCGGTCGTCGGCTCCATCGGCGTCTCGATCTAGGGCGGCCCGGCCCTCCGGGCGGCCCGGCCCTCCGGGCGGCTCAGCCCTCCGGGGTGTAGGCGTCGACGCGGATGCGCAGCCCGGCTCGGGCGATCAGGGCGGCGTCGAGAGGCTCCACCTCGAAGACGAAGGCGTTGAGCCGGGCGTTCAGCGAGACGGAGAGGCTGCCGTAGACGGCGCCCGCGAAATCGGAGTACGCCATGCGCTCGAGGATCGGACGCAGCAGGGCCAGGTGCGGCTCGATCAGCTCGCTGTCGCCGCGCACCGGGGCGTCGAAATGCCACTGCGAGATCTCCCGCGCGGGACCGGTGGGGTCGAAGTCGTGCACGGGCTGGCCGATCGGCAGCCAGCGGCTCGCCTCCACGCCGGTGTACGCGTTCAGCTCCTCGAGACTGTGGCTGGCGGTGGCGATGTTGATGCTGACCCGGAAGATGCTCATGAGTCCATCCTCCCCCGGAATCGCTAGACGTCGATGCGACTCCGGTTCAGTCCCTCGCCTGCGATGATGAACTCCTTGCGCGGCGCCACCTCGTTGCCCATCAGCAGCTCGAAGACGCGGGAGGCCTCCTCGGCCGCCTCCGCGTCATTCACCGTGACGCGGCGCAGCGTGCGGTAGCGGCGGTCCATCGTCGTCTCGGACAGCTGGTCGGCGTCCATCTCACCGAGCCCCTTGTAGCGCTGGATCGGGTCCTGGTACTTCTTGTTCGACCGCTTCAGTCCCGCGAGCACCACGTCGAGCTCCTTCTCGGAGTACGTGTAGATCGTCTCGTTCGGTTTCGACCCGGGGTTCATCACGATCACCCGGTGCAGCGGCGGCACGGCCGCGTAAACGCGCCCGGCCTCGATCATCGGGCGCATGTAGCGGAAGAACAGCGTGAGCAGCAGCGTGCGGATGTGGGCGCCGTCGACGTCGGCGTCGCTCATGATGATCACCTTGCCGTACCGGGCCTGCGACAGGTCGAAGGTGCGTCCGGAACCCGCGCCGATCACCTGGATGATCGAGGCGCACTCGGCGTTGGACAGCATGTCGGAGACCGACGCCTTCTGCACGTTGAGGATCTTGCCCCGGATCGGGAGCAGGGCCTGGTACTCGCTGTCGCGGGCCAGCTTCGCCGTGCCGAGCGCCGAGTCGCCCTCCACGATCATCAGCTCGCTGTTGAGCACGTCGTTCGACCGGCAGTCCACGAGCTTCGCCGGCAGCGAGGAGCTCTCCAGGGCGTTCTTGCGACGCTGGGTCTCCTTGTGCGCCCGGGCGGAGATGCGCGACTTCATCTCGGCGACGATCTTGTCGAGCACCAGCGCGGACTGCGCCTTGTCGTCGCGCTTGGGCGATGCGAAACGCTCGGCCATCGCCTTGGCCACCACGTTCGCCACGATCGCGCGCACCCCGGGCGTGCCGAGGATCTCCTTGGTCTGCCCCTCGAACTGCGGCTCGGGCAGGCGCACGGTGAGAACCGCGGTGAGCCCCGCGAGGATGTCGTCCTTGTCGAGCTTGTCGTTGCCGACCTTGAGCCTGCGGGCATTGAGCTCCACCTGCGCGCGCAGGAACTTCATCAGACCGGCCTCGAAGCCGGCCTGGTGGGTGCCGCCCTTCGGGGTCGCGATGATGTTGACGTAGCTGCGGAACACCGTCTCGTAGCCGGTGCCCCAGCGCAGCGCGATGTCGACGTCGACGTGGCGGGTGAGCTCGGTGGGCACCATGGCCCCCGTCGGCTGGAGGACGGGCACGGTCTCGGTGAAGGTGCCGTCGCCCTGGAGACGCCAGGTGTCGGTGAGCGCCGCATCCGTCGAGAGGAAGTCGGCGTACTCCGAGATGCCTCCCGCGAAGCGGAAGACCTCCTTCGTGGTCTCCTCGCCGCGCTCGTCGGTGATGTCGATTCCGAGGCCCGGAACGAGGAAGGCCGTCTGGCGGGCGCGCCCGGTGAGCTCCTCGGTCTGGAAGCTCGCCCCGCGGGTGAAGATCTGCGGGTCGGCCCAGTAGCGCACGCGCGTGCCGGTGACGCCCTTCTTCACCTTGCCGATCACGCGCAGCTCGCTGCCGGAGATGAACGGGCTGAAGGGCGAGTCGGGGCTGGGCCCGTCGGTGTCGGCGAAGTTGCCCGGCTCGCCGCGGTGGAACGACATGGCGTAGGTCTTGCCGTCGCGGTCGACCTCGACGTCGAGGCGGGCGGACAGCGCGTTCACCACGGAGGCGCCGACGCCGTGGAGTCCGCCCGATGCCGCGTAGGAGCCCGATCCGAACTTTCCGCCGGCGTGCAGCTTGGTGAAGACGACCTCGACGCCGCTCAGCCCGGTCTTCGGCTCGATGTCGACGGGTACGCCGCGGGCGCGGTCGCGCACCTCCACCGAGTCGTCCTTGTGCAGGATCACACTGATCTCGTCGCCGTGGCCGCCGAGCGCCTCGTCGACGGAGTTGTCGATGATCTCCCAGAGGCAGTGCATCAGGCCGCGCGAGTCGGTGGAGCCGATGTACATTCCCGGGCGCTTGCGCACGGCCTCGAGGCCCTCGAGAACGGAGAGGTGTCTCGCCGAGTAGTCCGAACTCGCCACGAGTACTCCTTCAATCGGGATGGATGCGGCGGCCGCGGGAACAAATCCCACGCGGGCCGTCGTTAAGCCTAGTGAATCATCAGCCGGCGACATCGTCCGACACCCGCGACGCAGGCATCCGCTCGGCGTGGATACGCGTTCAGCGAAATACCCGGTAAAAGTCGCACCGCCGTAACACCGGCGTGCTTGTATAGAGGCACGGAATTAGTTCGTGACCACGCCCGAAGGAGCAACACATGTCTCAGACCGCCACAGAGAACACCGTTGACGTGCTGGAGCCCGCCTACGAACTCTCCGCCCTCGACCGCTGCGACAGCTGCGGTGCTCAGGCCTACGTACGTGCGACGATGTCCAGCGGCGAGCTGTTCTTCTGTGCTCACCACGGTGCCGAGTTCAAGGAGAAGCTGTCGCTGACCGCTCTCGCGTGGCACGACGAGTCGGCCAAGCTGGGGCAGGGCCGCAACTAGAGCGTGATTGAGAGGAACGGCCGCCGGTGATCCGGCGGCCGTTCCTCTTTTAACCGGTGTCTTTAGCGGGTGTCGCCGTGACTCAGGCGGGCAGGTAGCGGCGCTCGATGCGCTCACCGAGTCGCGCGACGATCTCGTCGCCGAGGGTGCCGCTGAGATCGCCCCACTCGCGCACGGTCTGCTCCCCCGAGTCCCCCGGGCCGAAGAGCACGGCGCGGTCGCCGACCACCACCGGTGCCTCCACGCGCAGAGTGAAGGAGCTGTGTCCGATCTCGTCGACCAGCGGGTAGCGGATGCCGCCTACCGCGACATCGACGAGAGAGCGCACGTTGCGCGGGATGCCGTCCGCGAATCCCAGCGGCACCTCGACCAGGTAGCCGGCACCGTCGCCGAGAGGCTCGACCGCGGTGATGGCCGCGCTCAGCGTGAGCGCTGGACGCAGGTTCATCTCGGCTGGCGTGATGCCGTCGAAGGAGGGGATGCCCCAGACGTGCCCGCCCATGCGCACCATGTCGAAGCGCACGTCGTCACGGCGGAAGCCGGCCGAGCTCGCGGCGAGGTGGCGCACGGCGAACGTCGCCCCGAGCTCCTCCGCCTGGGAGATCGCGGCTCGGAAGCGCTCGACGGCGAGATCGTCCTCCGCGTCGGAGGCCTCGGCGATGTGGGTGAAGACACCGACCACGCGGGCGATGCCGGCCGTCTGCAGGGCGAGGGCCCGCGTGACGAGGGCGGGCCAGTCGGCGGCCGTGGCACCGTTGCGGTTGAGTCCGGTGTCGATCTTCAGGTGCAGGCTGGCGACCTCGCCGCTGGCCGCCGCCTCGATCCGGTCGAGTTCCGACTGCCGGGACACCCCGAGGGTGATGCCCGCGTCGATCGCCGCACGGAAGTCCTCGAAGGGGCCGTACTGCCAGGTGAGGATATCGACCTCGCGCCCGATTCCCGCCGCACGCAGGCCGAGCGCGGTCGCGATGTCGAGGGTGCCCAGGAAGCGCGTGCCTGCGTCGACCGCCGTCTGCGCGATCACCGGGGCCCCGTGCCCGTAGGCGTCGGCCTTGATAACGACCATCAGCGCGGCGGGCGAGACCCGCGCACGGAGCTCGAGCACATTGTGGCGGATGGCACCGAGGTCGATCAGGGCCTCGCGGAGGGCGTTCATCGGTGGCTCCTGGGGACTCGTCTGGCGACGCGCGCGACGATCTCGGCGCTCGTGGTGCCGAGCGCATCCGCCCACTCGTCGATGTGGGGAACTCCGGTCTCCGCGTCTCCGAACAGGGTGGCGTACTCCCCCGGCCGCACGGCGAGGTCGCCGACGTCGAGCACCAGCGCATCCATCGCGACGCGGCCCGCGACGACGAAGCGGCGGCCGCCGAGCTGCACGGGGACCAGATTGCCCGCTGCACGGTCGATGCCGTCCGCATAGCCGATAGCGATCATGGCGAGGGTCGTCTGCGCGGTCGTGAGGTAGCGGTAGCCGTAGGAGACTCCGACGCCCGCCGCGCTGCCCTTGATGCCGACAACGCCCGCCTTCAGGGTCATCGCGGGTCGCAGTCCGGCGTCGCGCGGGTGCGCTCCCGGCCGGTCGCTCAGGCCGAAGAGCGGGGCGCCCACGCGCACGGCGGTGTCTCCGTCGAAGTCGTCGCCCGGCTCGAAGTCGATGCCGTGCACGAGCTCCACGGGGAGGTCGGCCTCGAGTGCGGTCACGGTGGCCTCCGAGAACAGCTCACGGGCCAGCGTGGTGCGCGCTGTGCCCATGAGCCCGGTGATGCGGGGAGCGGATACGGCACCCGCCCGTCGGCAGAGCTCGGCCCAGTCGGCGGTGGGGATGCCCGGCTGGGCGCCGCCGATGCCGGGCACCAGGTGCGCGGTGAGGACACCGGCCGCGACGGCCTCGTCGTACTGCACGAGGGAGGAGATCGCGGGGGTCACCCCGAGGGAGGCCGCCTCCGCCATGTCTCCCGGCGCGTGCATCCAGGTGAGCAGCGGCGCGTCGATTCCCGCGGCGCGCAGCTGTCGCGCCTCGGCGAGGTCGGGAACGGCGAGCAGCGTCGCTCCTGCCGCCACCACGGCACGCGCCGTCTCCGCGCGGCCGTGCCCGAGCGCGTTGGCGCCCACCATCGCGACCATGCCGCGTCGCCCGGCGAGGGCGGCGATCACGGCGAGGTTCGCCGAGACGGCGCCGAGATCGATCTCGGCGATCCGCAGCGGTGCGTCGCTCGCGTGCTCCGCGGCACCGGCGGAGGTCACCGCGCGGTTCCCACCTCGACGGAGGTCCCCGCGGCGAGGAGGCGGCGGGTCTGCAGGGCGAGGTCGTCGAGCTTCGTGTGCTCAGCCGTGGTCTCGTAGGAGAGCCCGCGCCGCTCGAGGGCGATGCGGATGAGGTGGTCGGCGAGCACCGGGTTCATCGCGAGCACGGGTCCGTGCGAGTGGGTGCCGATCGCGTTGCCCGTACGGGCCCCCTCGGTGCCCGTGCCGTTGTTGCCGCGGCCGGAACCGGTGGTTCCGAAGGGCTCCTGCGTGGGCGCGAGTGTCGTCAGCGCACCGTGGTTCTCGATACCGATGAGTCGGCCGAGGGGGGTGTCGATCGCGAAGCAGCCGGTGACCACGCGCGAGGCCGTGGCGTCCGTCGTCGCGTCGAACACGCCGGCGCCCGCGATCGTGCCCGTCGAGAGGTGCAGCTCCCGCCCGAGCAGGTGGTAGCCGCCGGCGACGGCGAGGAGCGGGACGCCGTCGGCCGCGTAGCCGCGCAGCGTGGCGCCGATCAGCGCCACGTCGTCGGCGAGGGCCGCGAGGGCGGAGCCCGGACCGGAGCCGATGGTGACGAAGTCGGGGCGTGCGGGCAGTGTGTCGCCCGGGTTGTGCACCAGGTGCTCGACGGCGTACCCGGCGAGCTCGAGGCGGCGCGCGAGGACGCGCACGTTCCCCATGTCGCCGTTGATCGCCAGATGCTCAGGGTAGAGCTCCAGGATGGTCAGGGTCTGAGGAGTGCTGCCGTCGCTCATGCTGCGCCCGCTTCCAGGTCTTTGTACCCGAGGTGCTTGCGGGTGAGGAGCATCTGGTCGTAGTCGAGGATCAGCGTGCGCGTGCCGCTCGCGGGAGCCGGCGTGCGCTGCAGCAGCTGCACCGCCTTCACCACGTCGGGCTCGATGGTGCCGTACTCGATCCCCTCGTAGGCCAGGCGCAGCGCCACGAACGCGGCCTTCGGTCCGGACACGACGTCGACATAGCCGAGCCGGGAGAGGTCGGCCGCGTAGAGCCACGACGGGTCCTTCGACCCGGCGTCGAGCGCGAACAGCACGGAGTCGGGCGTTCCCTCGAGGTAGTCGAGGTTGAGCTGCAGGCTCGCGAGGTTCTTGAGCAGCAGGATCTCGATGTCGATGTCGCCGTCCTTGAGGACCTCGCCGCGCCCGTAGACGGTCTTCGCCTCCTGCACCGCGCGGACAGCGGTCTCCAGAGAGAAGGTGTCGCCGAGGGCCGCTGCCGCCAGCGAGATCGCGCCGGCCGTGTCGACTGCGTAGTGCAGCCCGCGCACGGGGAGACGGACCGCATTGTCGACGCCGCCGACCCGGATCACCGAGTTGTTCCCGTCGAGCGAGACCACCTCGGCGAAGGGGGCGTTGAGAGCTGCGACGCGGTCGCTGTTCTCGTTGCCGTAGTCGCGGGCGAGCACCTGGCCGTGCGGCGCTGCCGCGACGACCTCCGGGGAGGCGCCGAAGAAGCTCACGTCGAGGCGGTTCTCGTCGGAGAGGTCGTGCGCGAGGCTCCGCAGGAAGTTGTCGTCGCGGTTGAGAACGACCCGCTTCGAGACCTGGGCGAGGATGTCGCGGAACATCTGCGCGACCCGCTCTGGTTCGAAGAAGCGGTAGATCTGATCGATCTGGAGATTCAGGATGACCGCGGCGGTCGGCTTGAGCTCTCGGCAGATGACCTGGCCGAATGCCTCGTCGACCTCGATGACGCCGACATCCGCTTGCAGCTTGCCGGTGAGGGAGACCTCCGCGAGCAGCGACGACGCAATGCCCTGCGGCAGGTTGGCGCCGGAGGGGTTCGTGAACACGCGCAGACCGTGCTCGCGCATGATCGCGGTGAGGATGTTGGTGGTCGTGGACTTGCCGTTCGACCCGAGCACCACCACGACGCCGTGGGGCAGCTGTGCCATCGTGTCCGCGATGAAAGTGGGCGCGAGCTTGCGCGTCACCAGGCCGGGGAAGGCCGATCCGCCGCCGCGCAGGCGCGCGAGCAGACGGACCGAACGACCGACGAGGATCGGGAGCGCGAGCTTCAGTCCGGGGTTACTCAAGGTAGTCGCGCAGCGACTGAGACCGCGACGGGTGGCGCAGCTTGGCCATCGTCTTGGACTCGATCTGGCGGATGCGCTCACGCGTCACACCGAAGGTGTCTCCGATCTGGTCGAGCGTCTTCGGCATGCCGTCGCCGAGGCCGAAGCGCATGCGGATGACGCCGGCCTCGCGCTCGGAGAGGGAGTCGAGCAGGCTCTCCAACTGCTTCTGCAGCATGGTGAATCCCACGGCGTCGGCGGGCACCACGGCTTCGGTGTCCTCGATGAGGTCACCGAACTCGCTGTCGCCGTCCTCGCCGAGCGGAGTGTGCAGCGAGATGGGCTCGCGGCCGTACTTCTGCACCTCGATGACCTTCTCAGGGGTCATGTCGAGCTCGCGGCTCAGCTCCTCGGGAGTGGGCTCGCGACCGAGGTCCTGCAGCATCTGGCGCTGGACACGCGCCAGCTTGTTGATGACCTCGACCATGTGCACGGGGATGCGGATGGTGCGCGCCTGGTCGGCCATGGCGCGGGTGATCGCCTGACGGATCCACCAGGTGGCGTAGGTGGAGAACTTGAAGCCCTTCGTGTAGTCGAACTTCTCGACCGCACGGATGAGTCCCAGGTTCCCCTCCTGGATGAGGTCGAGGAACTGCATCCCCCGGCCGGTGTAGCGCTTGGCGAGCGAGACGACGAGGCGCAGGTTGGCACCGAGAAGGTGGCTCTTGGCGCGGGCGCCGTCCTTCGAGACCCAGATGAGTTCGCGGCCCAGCTGCGACTTCTTCTCGGCGTCGGTCATCTGCGAGAGCTTGTCCTCGGCGAACAGACCGGCCTCGATACGCATGGCGAGCTCGACCTCCTCGGCCGCGTTCAGCAGGGCGACCTTGCCGATCTGCTTCAGGTAGTCCTTGACGGGGTCGGCGGTCGCTCCGGTGATGGCGGACGAGTAGACGGGGATGTCGTCTTCCTCGTCGGCGATCGAGATGACGAGTGCTCCGGCGGGGAGCTCCTCCACCTTGGTCGTCGACTTCTTCGCGTCGCTGTCGTCGTCGGGCTCCTCGACCGTGTCCTTCGTGTCGTCGGTGTCGGCGACGACCACCACTACGGCGTCGTCGTCCTCGTCGATGTCGGTCGGCTCGTCGCTGTCGGCGTCGGCAGCTTTTGTGCCGCGCTTCACGGGGGCCTTCTTGGCGGCCGGGGTCTTGGCGGCAGCCGCCTTCTTGGGCGCTGCGACCTTCTTGGCCGGGGCCTTCTTCACCGCCGCGGTCTTGGGAGCAGAATCGGCACTGACCTGCTCTTCTTCGACAGCTTGTACCGCTGCTGCCTGCTTGGTCTGGGTTGCCATGTGAACACCTTTCCGGGTTTTCGGGCAGTACTAAGACCCATGTCAAGTCCTTCATCACTGCACAACGAGTCGAGCTGCGAACGAGGGGAACCTGAACGGGTCTTAGGTCAATTATTGCACGACTTGCGCAGAAGACTTGACAATCCAGGAAGTTGTATCCGTTTGTCTATCCCCGTGCCGGTCGTCGACGCCACTTACGCATCAATGCAACCCACAGGGGGGCCACCTCTATTCCCTCCTGCTCGTGCATCCGGCGGCGGGTGCGCCGCCGTGCGAGCACCAGGAACACCACTCCCAGACCCACCACCGGGAACTGCACGAGGAAGGCGATCTTGAAGGAGTCCAGCGAGTAGAGCTCGGCCGGGATGCCGCTCCCGCCGGACGTGCGGTCGATGAGATCGAGGACGATTCCGATGAGCAGCATCGTGACGAAGGAGGCGAGGAAGCCGCCGACGTTGACCACACCGCTGGCGGAGCCGAGGCTGCGCGCGGGGTTGAAGGTGCGGGCGAAGTCGAATCCGATCATGGAGCCCGGTCCTCCCACCGAGAGCGCGGTGAGCAGAACGAGGATGAGCCAGAACGGTGGCTGGCCCGGCCACAGCAGTACCGCGGCCCAGGCGATACCCATCGCGGTGACGATGCCGAGCACGATGTTGCTGCGCCGGAGCGGGTACCGCGCTGTCAGCAGCCCGAGGATCGGGCCCGCGACGACGGCGATGCCGACGATCAGCGTGAGCAGCAACGACGCCGTCGTCGCCCCGTAGCCGAGCCCGATGGAGAGGAAGGGGAAGCCCCAGAGAAGGGTGAACACCGTCCCGGGCGACTGGAGCACGAAGTGCGACCAGAAGCCCAGCTGGGTTCCGGGGCGTGAGAGGCTCTCGCGGAGTTGGCGCAGAGCGGCCGGCCATCCGCTCGCCCGTTCGACCGTCGCGGCGCCGACGGGCGCGTTCGACACCACCAGGATGACGAACACCCCGGCCAGCACCGACATCGATGCGGCGCTCAGGAAGGCGGGCTCCCAGCCCAGGCCGTGCAGGAGGAGGGAGAAGGGGATCGCGGAGAGCACCTGTCCGAACTGGCCGATCGCGCCCATCAGCTGGGTCAGGAGCGGGAGCTTGCGTCCGCTGAACCAGGACGCGATCAGGCGCGAGACCGAGATGAAGGTCATCGCGTCGCCAGCGCCGACGAGGATGCGGCCGAGGACGGCGATGCCGATGGACGGGGCGACCGCCACCGTGACCTGCCCGGCGAACATCAGAATGGCGCCGCCCGCGATGAGATAGCGCGGCCCGATACGGTCGAGCACAACGCCCACCGGGATCTGCAGTGCCGCATAGACGATCAGCTGCACGACCGCGAGGCTCGAGAGCGCCGCCGCCTGGATGTCGAAGCGCTCGGTGGCGTCCACCCCTGCGACTCCGAGCGAGCTGCGCTGCATAACAGCGATCAGGTAGGCGAAGACGGCGGCGACGTAGATGAACCAGGCGCGCTTCGAGTTCACGTGGAGCCGTTCGTCCTTCCGCTTCTACCTGCTGTGCGTGCTCTGCCTGCCGTGGTGGGTCAGGTGAGGGGGCTGTCGTCGTCGCCGGTGCGGCGCAGTGCGAGGAAGTTCTCCAGCTCGGCCGCGATGTCGTCGGCACTCGGGAGTTCACCGTCCTCGTCGGTGAGCGGGGAGCGCAGCGGGTTGTCGATCATGTAGCTGTCGTGGCGCGCCTCGAGCGTGCCGACGAGCTTGGCCAGCTCCTGGTTGCTCTCCACCTGGGCGTCGATCTTCGACAGGAAGTCGCGGCCCTCCTCGCGCAGGCGCTCGGTGGGGAAGATGAGACCGGTCGAGGCGCTGACACTCTCGAGGGCGATGACAGCGGCCGCGGGGAACTCCGTGTCGGCGAGGTAGTGCGGGATCAGCAGCACGAATCCGGTGACCGGGTGCGCGAGCTCCTGCAGGCGGTACTCGATCAGGTGGAGCGCGTTCGCCGGCACCTGGGTCTGCGGCTTCCAGATCGACATCGACTCGATCAGCTCGGAGCGGTTGCCGCTCACGGTGACGCCGAGGGGGCGCGTGTGGGGAACGGGCATCGGGATCGCGTGCACCCAGGTCGTCGTCTTCACCTGGTAGATGTCGATGAGCTGGAGCACCGCCGCGGTGAAGCGCTCCCACTGGAAGTCGGGCTCGAATCCGGTGAGCAGCAGGAAGGGCTGGCCCACTTCGTCCGTCGCGAGGTAGAGGCGCAGCGTCGACGGGCGGTAGTCGCTGAGGTGGTCGTGGTCGAAGTAGATGAGGGGACGGCGTGCGCGGTAGTCGAGGAGCTCGTCGGCGTCGAAGGTGGCGACGACCCGGTGGTCGAGCGTGTCGATCAGGTACTCGCTGAGCTGGGTGACCGCGGAACCCGAATCGGCGAAGCCGGTGAGGCCCGCCACGAGGTGGAGGCCTGCGGGCACCTCGGAGGCGTCGAGGGAGAGCTCGTAGAGGCCGGCAGGATCGCGCATGCCTTCCACTCTAATCGCGGTTCCCGGCCAAATCCGGATGCTTCAAGCCCCCGTACTGATGCTCACAGCGAACAGGCCTCACGGGCCTCGGTACGATTGGGTAATGACTGTTGCGGCGCTGAGCGTCTCCCCCGAATCCCCCCTCTCCATCGAAGCCGACGTTCTCGTCGTCGGCGTGTCCAGCACCGACGCCGGCCCCGTGCTGCTCACCGGGATGCCGGAGGTGCTCGCCCTGCAGGACTCCCTCGGCTCGATCGGCGTCACCGGTTCGGCCGACGAGATCGTCCGCCTGCCCTTCTCGTCCGGGGCCGCGGGCAGCCTCGCCCTCGTCGGCGTCGGCAGCTCCACCACCACCCCCGACTCGCTGCGTCTGGCCGCCGGCTCGGCCGCCCGCCAGCTGCGCGGCGTGGGATCGATCGTCCTCGCACTCCCCGTCGAGACCGACGCCGACCTCGTCGCGGTCCTCGAGGGGGCCGCGCTCGGCGCGTACCTCTACACCGAGTACCGCTCCTCCACGCTGGAGGCAACCAAGCCGACCGCGGCCAGCATCATCGTGGCCAGCGGACTCGACGCGACGACCGCGGTCGAACGCGCCACCGTGGTGGCGACGGCGGTGCACACCGTGCGCGATCTGGTCAACATGCCCCCGAAGGACCTCTACCCGGAGACGCTGGCGGATGCGGCTGTCGCGCTCGCGGCCCACACGGACATCGATGTCACCGTGCTCGACGTGGCGGCGCTGACCGAGGGCGGCTTCGGCGGAATCCTCGGCGTCGGACAGGGCTCCACCCGCGGACCGCGTCTGGTCAAGCTCTCCTACTCCCCCGAGGGCGCGGCGAAGCACCTCGCCCTCGTCGGCAAGGGCATCACCTTCGACTCCGGCGGACTCTCCCTCAAGCCCGCCCTGTCGATGCTGGGCATGAAGACCGACATGACCGGAGCGGCCACCGTGCTCTCCGTCGTGATCGCGGCCGCCGACCTCGCCCTGCCCGTGCGCATCACCGCATGGATGTGCATCGCCGAGAACATGCCGTCCGGTTCGGCCACCCGTCCGGACGACGTGCACCGCATCCGCGGAGGCAAGACCGTCGAGAACCTGAACACCGATGCCGAGGGACGCATTGTGCTGGCCGACGGTCTGGTCGCGGCGAGCGAGGAGAACCCCGACGCGATCATCGACGTCGCCACCCTCACCGGCGCATCCGTCGTCGCCCTCGGCAACCGCTACGTCGGCGCCATGGGCGACGACGACTTCGTCTCCCAGGTGGTCGCCACCGCGGGCCGGGTGGGCGAGTCGCTCTGGCAGATGCCCCTCCCCGCCGAGCTGCGTCCGCTGCTCAACTCGGACATCGCCGACATCGCCAATGTCAAGCCCGGCAACACCGGCGGAGGAATGCTCGTCGCCGCCCACTTCCTCAAGGAGTTCGTCGGATACACCGGAGAGGGCGACGACAAGCGCCAGATCCCGTGGGCGCACCTCGACATCGCAGGGCCGAGCATGAACGGCGCCGGCGGCTACGGCTACACCCCGAAGGGACCGACCGGCGTAACTGTGCGTACGCTGATCGCTCTGGCCGAGGAATTTTCTCGCGCGTAGTACAGTCATTGTGGCGGTTATCTCCGCCCATACGACCGTCGGCGCATGAGCAGGCGGGTCGTCCCACTACCTGAAACACCAAGGGAGTTGCGTAAGTGTCGGAACAGAATTTTGACCTTGTGATCCTGGGCGGCGGAAGTGGCGGCTATGCAGCTGCGCTTCGTGCCAGTCAGCTCGGACAGACCGTAGGACTCATCGAGAAGAACAAGCTCGGGGGCACCTGCCTCCACGTGGGCTGCATCCCGACGAAGGCTCTTCTGCATTCCGCAGAGGTCGCCGACGTCACCCGCGAGTCCGCGAAGTACGGGGTGAACGCGAGCCTCGACGGCATCGACATCTCCGCCGTCACCGCGTACCGCGAGGGCATCGTCGCCAGCAAGTACAAGGGTCTGCAGGGTCTGATCAAGGCACGCGGCATCACGGTGATCGAGGGAACGGGTCGCCTGACCTCCCCCACCACCGTGCAGGTCGGCGACGACACCATCACCGGCAAGAACGTGATTCTCGCCACCGGCTCCTACTCCCGCTCGCTTCCCGGGCTCGAGATCGGCGGCCGCGTCATCACCTCCGAGCAGGCGCTCGAACTCGACTTCATCCCCAAGAAGGTCGCCGTACTCGGCGGTGGCGTGATCGGCGTCGAGTTCTCCAGTGTCTGGAAGTCGTGGGGTGCGGACGTGCACATCATCGAGGCCCTCCCGCACCTGGTGCCCAACGAGGACGAGTCCGTCAGCAAACAGTTCGAGCGCGCCTTCCGCAAGCGCGGTATCGGCTTCACGCTCGGCGTGCGCTTCAAGAGCGTCGAGCAGAACGAGAACGGCGTCGTCGTCACCCTGGAGAACGGCGACACGATCGAGGCCGAGCTGCTGCTCGTCGCCGTCGGTCGCGGACCGTCGACCGCGAACCTCGGTTTCGAGGAGGTCGGCGTCACCGTCGACCGCGGCTTCGTGATCACGAACGAGCGCCTCGAGACGAGCGTTCCCGGCGTCTACGCGGTCGGCGACATCGTTCCCGGTCTCCAGCTCGCGCACCGCGGATTCCAGCAGGGCATCTTCGTCGCCGAGGAGCTCGCCGGGCTCAACCCGATCGTCATCGACGACCTGAACATTCCGAAGGTCACCTACAGTGACCCGGAAGTCGCATCCGTCGGCCTCTCCGAGGCCAAGGCTGCCGAGAAGTACGGCACGGACAAGATCTCGTCGTACGACTACAACCTCGCCGGCAACGGCAAGAGCCACATCATCGGCACCGCGGGCTCGATCAAGGTCGTGCGCGTCAACGACGGTCCCGTCGTCGGAGTGCACATGATCGGCGCGCGCGTCGGCGAACTGATCGGCGAAGCGCAGCTCGCCGTGAACTGGGAGGCGTACCCGGAAGACGTCGCCCCCCTGGTGCACGCTCACCCGACCCAGAACGAGGCGCTCGGAGAAGCGTTCCTCGCCCTGGCCGGCAAGCCGCTGCACGCAATCTAAGACATCTCGACAAGAACAGAGCGACCACGCCAATCCGGCGCGGCGCAGAACTAAGCTGGCTAGAACAAGATTTTGGTTACTAAGGAGCATCACTGATGAGCGAATCCGTCAACCTCCCGGCACTCGGCGAGAGTGTGACCGAGGGTACGGTGACCCGCTGGTTGAAAAACGTGGGAGACCGTGTCGAGGTAGACGAGCCATTGCTCGAGGTGTCGACCGACAAGGTCGACACTGAGATCCCGTCCCCCATCGCGGGCGTGATCGAGGCAATCCTCGTTGCAGAGGACGAGACGGTCGAGGTCGGCACTGCGCTCGTCACGATCGGCAGCGGCGAGACCGCGGCACCCGAGCCCGAGGCGCCCGCCGCCGAAGAGGCACCGGCAGCCGCGGAGGCACCGGCCGAGGAGCCCGCCGCTCCCGCCGAGGAGCCCGCGGCAGCCGAGGTCCCCTCCGTCGAGGCTCCGGCCCCGGCCGAGGAGACCGCGCAGCCGGTGGAGGCTCCCGAGCCCGCACCGGTCGACCCGGCTCCCGCCGCCGAACAGCCCGCCGCTCCCGAGGCTCCCGCTGCAGCAGCTCCGGCTCCGGCAGCTCCCGCGGCCCCCGCGGCTCCGGCACCCTCGACCGAGGCAGCCGCCCCGGTCGCAGCGGGCACCACGGCCACGAACGCCGTCGCTCCCGCCGAGGCACCCACCGCGAACGCCGGCTACGTGACCCCGATCGTGCGCAAGCTCGCCAACGACCGCGGCATCGACCTCTCCACCCTCACGGGAACCGGAGTGGGCGGGCGCATCCGCAAGCAGGACGTTCTCGCCGCTGTCGTTCCCGAGGCCGAGGCACCCGCCGCCGCCCGGGCCGAGGTCGAGGTCTCCCCGCTGCGCGGAACCACCGTTCCGATGTCGCGTCTGCGCAAGGTCATCGCCGAGCGCGCCGTCATCTCGATGCAGTCGTCGGCTCAGCTGACGTCCGTGGTCGAGGTCGACGTCACCAAGGTCGCGGCCTTCCGCGACACGGTGAAGGCCGACTTCGCGTCGAAGGCCGGCGTCAAGCTGTCGTTCCTGCCGTTCTTCGCACTCGCCGCCGCCGAGGCCCTCAAGGCCTACCCGATCGTCAACGCGACGATCGACGGCGACACGATCGTCTACCCGGCGCAGGAGAACCTGTCGATCGCGGTCGACACCGAGCGTGGACTGCTCACCCCGGTCATCCGCGACGTGGGCTCGCTCGACCTGGCCGGAATCGCCAACCAGATCTCCGACCTGGCCACTCGCACCCGCGACAACAAGCTCAAGCCCGACGAACTGGCCGGCGGAACGTTCACACTGACCAACACCGGTTCGCGCGGCGCGCTGTTCGACACCCCGATCGTCTTCCTGCCGCAGAGCGCGATCCTCGGCACCGGCGTCGTGGCGAAGAAGGCCGTTGTCGTCTCGCACGACGGCGTCGACTCCATCGCGATCCGCTCGATGGTCTACCTCGCCCTCTCGTACGATCACCGCATCGTCGACGGCGCAGATGCCGCCCGATTCCTCGTCGCGGTGAAGAACCGTCTCGAGGGCGGCGACTTCGCCGGCGTGCTCGGCGTCTGATAACGACACGCACCACCGCTCGACGGGGCTGCCTCACTGGTAGTCCCTGATCCGCCAACCGGCCTCGCCCCTCATCACGAGGGTCGAGGCCGGTTCGCTGTGTGCAGCGGAGCCCTGCGGGGCACCGTCGACCGGCCCGCCGGTGGCGGGAGCTCCCAGGCTCACGAGCGCCGTGTCGCCCAGTCGCTCCACCAGATTGAGCTCTCCCACCGCGATCGACGCCTCAGCCGGAACCTCGCCCCCTGCCTGGATCGAGCGGATGATCGCCGCGTCGCGTTCCATCGCGGCCGATCCGTTCTGCAGGACACCGTCGAGGCACAGCACGGAGAGATCGCGCAGACACCGCTCGCGCTCGGCGAGCAGCGCGCCGGCCGCCGCCACGGGATCGTCGGACAGTACGGGGTCGTCGGGCGGCACGGGGTCGTCGGGCGGCACAAGCTCATCGGGGACTGCCGGGGCGGTGCTATCGCCCTCCGCGGCCGGACCCGCTTCCGATGCGCCCGTCTCCGATGCACCCGTCTCCGGGCGGGCCCTCTGCGATGCGTCCGTCTCCGGGGCGATCGCGTCTCCCGCGGGCACCACGAGAACCGCCGCCACCAGACTCACCGCGACGGCCCCGCCCGCGATCCAGAACCGCGGACGCACCTGGCGCGCCTGGTCGACCAGCAGGCGCCGGAGCCGAGCCACCGGCCAGCGGTGTGCGCCGCGGGCGCGGTGCGCAGCACTCGGCCGGGGCTCCGGCTCGCGGCGGGGCCCCGGCTCGCGGCGGTGTGCAACGGAGCGGGAGAGGCCGGACGCCGGCGCTGTCGGGCCCGCTGCGGTCCGGCCCGCTGCGACAGACCCCGGCGCGACCGGCCCTGCGTCGGGCGCCCCCTCCTCACCAGCTGCGAGCAGGCGCACGGGGGCGGGCTCCGCGAGCCCGAAGACCGGCACGGGGTCGATCGCCTCGCAGCCGTCGGGGAGTGAGTCGGCGAGGAGGGCGGCCGCCTCGCCGGGGACCCGCGCGAGCACCGCTCGGGCGAGGACGACGAGGTCGCCGCGGTCGCGCCCGACCAGCGGATCGCGCGCGAGCGCCGCCTCGGACTGGGCGGCAGGGATCGGGACGGCCGAGCCGAAGCCGACGAGCACCGGGGCGCCGGAGGCACGGAAGAGCACGCTCGAGAGCCTCAGGCCGCCGTGGGCGACGCCCGAGTTGTGCATCGCCTCCACCGCCGCGAGCAGCGGGGCGAGGATCGTCACCGCCTCCCCGGGCCCGATCCGCTCACGGTCCGAGACGAGCCGACTGAGACTGCCGCCGACCAGCCTCTCGAGAACGAGGCACGGGCGTCCGTCCGGGCCGGTGGCCACGTCGTGGAGGAGCACGGTGTGCGGGTGCGCGCAGCGCGAGAGCGCCTCGATCTCGGCGTCGATCGACGCCTCGGGCACCGCGGGATGGAAGATCTTCACGGCGACGGTGTCGTCGTCCTCTCTGCCGGGCGGGGCATCCGCGTGTCCGAGATAGACCGATGACCGTCGCCCGACGCCGAGAAGGCGCACCAGGCGATAGCCGCCACGGCTCTCGCCCACGTGCTCGCCGGCGCCGCGGGGTACGCCCTCGGGCGCGGGTGGAGCGGCCCGCGCATCGTCTCTCCGCCGTCTGATCAGCACACCGCAATGCTGCCCTCGACGCCGGGGGTGGGACGGCCGCGAAGGAGATCTGTGCGGAATACCGGGCAATCCCGCCCGGTGGAGGAGAAGCGACAGAATCCGGGGCGCGGTGCCCGTATCCTTGTACGCATGGCACGTAAACCCAAGGATCCGAACAAAGAACCCGGCCGCATCAAGCAGATGTGGCAAGTACTGCAGATGACCCGGCGGTACGACTCGCTGGCTGTCTGGTACCTGGCGCTGGCGTTCCTCCTCCCCGTGCTCGTCGGCCTCGCGCTCGCCTTCCTCTTCGCGAACCCGACCGACCAGATCATCGGCTTCGTGCTCTTCATCGTCGCGGGACTCCTCGGCGGCGTTCTCGCCTTCCTGATCGTGCTCGGCCGCCGTGCCGAGAAGGCCGCGTACTCGCAGATCGCCGGACAGCCGGGTGCCGTCGGCGCCGTTCTCAAGAGTTCGCTGCGCCGCGGCTGGACCGCGAGCGAGATGCCCGTCGCCGTGAGCCCGAAGACCCAGGACGCCGTCTACCGCGCAGTGGGCAAGGGCGGCATCGTGCTGATCGGCGAGGGCCCGCGCAGCCGCACGCAGCGCATGCTCGACGACGAGCGCCGCTCGGTCACCCGCATGCTCCCCAACGTGCCCGTCAACTTCCTCTACGTCGGACCGGACGAGGACTCCGTGCCCCTGCACCGCGTGGCAAACCGCATGAACAAGTTCAAGACGGTGCTGCGCAAGGCAGAGATCCTCGCGGTGAGCAACCGTCTGAACTCGCTGGGCAAGAACCAGCTGCCGATCCCCAAGGGCATCGACCCCTTCAAGGTGCGGTCGTCGCGTCCGCGCTAGGCGCTCACAACAGAGGAAGGGCCCGTCGAGCTACTCGACGGGCCCTTCCTCTGTTGTGCAGGGGTCAGCGGCGCACCAGCACCGTGCCCACGAGCCGGTCGTGCATGCCGCGCTGGTCCTTGTCCCAGATCACCGCGGGGATCGCGAGGCAGAGCAGGGCCGTGCGCGCGAGCGGCTTGACGATGCCGATCCAGGCCGGGTCGAGCGGCACCACGCGCATGCGGAGGATCAGGTGGCCGATGCTCCCGCCCAGGGTCGCGATGAACACGATCTGCAGCAGCGCGAAGATGCCCAGGGTGGCGAAGGAGTTGATCCCGGTCCACAGCGGCACGCCCTCCACGGGCTGCGGCGGGAAGAAGAAGTACGACAGCGCGCTGGCGATGGTCCAGTCGATGATCAGTGCGAGCAGTCGGCGCCCGCCCCGGGCGATGGAACGCGGTCCGCTGCGGGGAAGACCGAGCGGCTTTCCGGGCCAGGTGTCGTTCGGAGGCGAGACTGTAGGCATCCGCTAATCCTAAACCGGAACATTCTCGTAACATGCCCGAAACATTTGCGTCACCGCTGCGAAACCCCCTGCCTCTACCCTCGACAGTGGCTGCGACTGCAGCCGACAAGCACCAAGCTCATTGGAGTCCCTTCATGTTCAGTGATTCTTCCGAAGTGCTCAAGTTCATCAAGGACACTGACGTCAAGTTCCTTGATATCCGTTTCACCGACCTCCCCGGTGTGCAGCAGCACTTCAATATCCCTGCCTCCACGGTCGACGAGGAGTTCTTCTCCGTCGGTCAGCTCTTCGACGGCTCGTCGATCCGCGGTTTCGCGTCGATCCACGAATCCGACATGCAGCTCATCCCCGACGTGTCGACCGCGTACCTCGACCCCTTCCGCGTCGAGCGCACGCTCATCATGATCTTCGACATCTACAACCCGCGCAACGGCGAGATCTACGCCCGCGACCCGCGCCAGATCGCGAAGAAGGCCGAGAAGTACCTCGCGTCCACCGGCATCGCCGACACCGCATACTTCGCCCCCGAGGCCGAGTTCTACATCTTCGACGACGTGCGCTACGACGTGAAGCAGAACTCGAGCTTCTACTCCGTCGACTCCGAGGAGGGCGCCTGGAACACGGGCCGCGTCGAAGAGGGCGGAAACCTGGGAAACAAGACCCCCTTCAAGGGCGGCTACTTCCCCGTGAGCCCCGTCGACAAGCAGGCCGACCTGCGTGACGACATCAGCCTCAAGCTGATCGACGCCGGCCTCATCCTCGAGCGCGCCCACCACGAGGTGGGTTCGGGCGGACAGGCGGAGATCAACTACCGCTTCGACACCATGGTGCACTCGGCCGACGACATCCTGAAGTTCAAGTACATCGTCAAGAACACCGCCGAGCAGTGGGGCAAGACGGCGACGTTCATGCCGAAGCCGCTCTTCGGCGACAACGGCTCGGGCATGCACACCCACCAGTCGCTGTGGAACGGGTCCACTCCCCTGTTCTACGACGAGTCGGGCTACGGCGGACTCAGCGACATCGCGCGCTGGTACATCGGCGGACTGCTCAAGCACGCTCCGGCGGTGCTCGCGTTCACGAACCCGACGCTCAACTCCTACCGCCGCCTGATCCCCGGATTCGAAGCGCCCGTGAACCTGGTCTACTCGGCCGGCAACCGTTCCGCCTCGATCCGCATCCCGATCACCGGCACGAACCCGAAGGCCAAGCGCATCGAGTTCCGCGCGCCCGACGCCTCGGGCAACCCGTACCTCGCGTTCGCCGCCCAGCTGATGGCCGGACTCGACGGCATCATCAACAAGATCGAGCCGCACGAGCCCGTCGACAAGGACCTGTACGAGCTTCCCCCCGAGGAGGCGAAGAACATCCCGCAGGTTCCCGCGTCCCTCGAGGAGGCCCTGCGCGCCCTCGAAGCCGACCACGAGTTCCTCACCAAGGGCGGCGTCTTCACCGAAGACCTCATCCAGACCTGGATCTCGTACAAGCGCGACAAGGAGATCATCCCCGCCGCGCAGCGCCCGACTCCCTTCGAGTTCGAGCTCTACTACGGCGTCTAAGCACTCCGCGTACAACGAAGGCCGCATCCCCTCGGGGGTGCGGCCTTCGTCGTCGGGCGGCGCGTGTCGCAACTCAGGCAGTACCGCCGCGCGCCGCCCAGGAACGCGCCTGCTCGCGCGATACCGCCCAGGCCCGGCACGTTCTGCCTGAGTTGCGAGCATGGGCCGAGCCGCGGTTCGTGGTTTGGGAGCGCATGCGCGCCCTCCCGGCCGCCCTATGGAAATTCAGGACGCGGCGAAGTGGTGAGCGGATGCGCGCCCGCGTTGATGCGGGACCCGAGACTCCCCGCGCGCGGGACTCCTGAATTTCCGAGGGTGGCGCCGAGGGCGGGGCGCCGCGAGGGGGCGGGGCGCGGGCCGCGCGGGGCACGCGGAAGGGCCGCACCCCGTGGGGATGCGGCCCTTCGTGGTGCGGGTATGGCTAGCGCGCGCCGACCAGCGGACCGGTGGTGGCCGCGACCTCGGCGGGCACCGGGCGTCCGAGTGCGCGGAAGTCCCAGCCGGCTCCACGCCAGGCGGCGGCGTCGAGGCAGTTGCGCGCGTCGATCACCACGGGCGTGTTGACGAGTCCGGCCAGCTTCACCGGGTCGGCGTCCACGAACTCGGCCCACTCCGTGAGCACGAGCAGCGCGTCCGCGTCGGTGACGGCGTCGTCCATGTTGTCCACGTAGGTGAGCGTCGGGAACATCGCCTTGGCCGTTGCTCCGGCTTCCGGGTCGAACACCACGACCTGCGCACCCCTCAAGTGCAGTGCGGCCGCGACGTTCAACGCCGGAGAGTCGCGCACGTCATCGGTGTGCGGCTTGAAGGCCGCCCCCAGTACACCGATGCGGCGGTTGAGAACGGATCCGCCGAGCGAGGCGAGAGCGAGGTCGATGACCCGCTGGCGCTGGCCCATGTTGATCTCGTCGACCTGCTGCATGAGCGACGCGGCCGAGTAGGCGCCGAGTTCGCTCGAGCGGTACATCAGGGCACGGATGTCCTTCGGGAGGCATCCGCCGCCGAAGCCGAGTCCCGCGTTCAGGAACTGACGGCCGATGCGCACGTCGTGACCCAGGGCATCCGCCAGCACCGAGACGTCGGCTCCCGCGGCCTCGCACACCTCGGCGATCGCATTGATGAACGAGATCTTGGTGGCGAGGAAGGCGTTGGCGCTCACCTTGACGAGCTCCGCCGTGGGCAGGTCGCAGGTGATCACCGGGGTGCCGGTGGCGATCGGCATTCCGTAGACGACGCGCATGAGCGCCTCGGCCTGGGGCGACGCTCCACCGATGACGATGCGGTCGGGGGTCAGCGTGTCGAACACGGCCTTGCCCTCGCGCAGGAACTCGGGGTTCCAGATCAACTCCGTGCTGAGGCCCTCGGGCACCACCTCGGCGATGATCTCGCGGAGGCGTGCCCCGGTTCCGACCGGAACCGTGGACTTGCCGACGATGAGACCGTCGTGGGTGAGGCTGGAGGCGACGGCGCGGGTGGCGTCCTCGACGTACTTGAGGTTCGCCGCGTTGCTGCCCCGCTGCTGCGGGGTGCCGACGCAGATGAAGTGCACGTCGGAGAAGGCCGTCGCCTCCGCGATGTCGGTGGTGAAGCGGAGACGCCCGCTCTCGACGTGCTTGAGGATGAGCTCGGGCAGCCCGGGCTCGAAGAACGGGACCTTGCCGGCGCTGAGCGCCTCGACCTTCTTCGGGTCGACGTCTACCCCCACCACCTCGAAGCCCATCTCGGCCATGGCGGCGGCGTGCGTTGCGCCGAGGTATCCCGTTCCGATCACGCTGATGCGCGGAAGGGTCGATGTGCTGTCCTGCTCGGTGCTCGTGGCTTCGGTGTTCTTCATGGTGTACCTCCCGGACGGTGTTGCGAGTGATGGTTGGTGGTCGTGTGCTGGTGATGCGTTCATGGTCTCCCCCTACGGAATCGGTACGAGGTTGAAGTTGACCTCCGGCCGGGCGATGCCCGCCTTGAAGGCCGCGAGGCTCTCCGGTCGTGACTCGAGCCGCCAGTCGTTGGTCATGAGCTCTCCCTCGACGTAGCTGGTGACCGAGAGGTTGAACCAGGACAGGCCGATGATGTCGGCGTTCTCCGGCTGCGCCAGGGCATCGAAGACGCTGTTGATCCACTGGGGCTTCTTGCCGCCGACTTCCGAGGCTCCGATCTCCGCCAGGATGATCGGCTTGTCGCTGATCTCCCTGAGCTGGTCGAGGGTGCTGCCGAAGGTGTAGTCGAAGGTGAAGGTGTTGTCCGCCTTGTAGGCAGGGCGCAGGTAGCCGGAGACGCCCATCCAGTCGACGTACTCGTCGCCCGGGTACATCGCCTTCAGGAACTCGACGCTCTTGTTCGCGGCGGGCAGGTTGTTGATGATGTTCGGGGCCCAGGTCCAGACGACCAGGCTGTTGGCGCCCTCCTGCTCGAAGATGTCGTGCACGTGCTGCCACATCTTGACGTAGTCGCCCTTGTTGTTGCCGTTGATCGGGTCTCCCTTGCCCGTGGTCTCCGACCAGGGGTACCAGACGCCGTTCATCTCGTGATCGAAGCGGATGGCGAGCGGCAGACCGGTGGCGACGATGTCCTTCGCGTACTGGTGGAGGTAGTCGTCGTACTTGCCCGCGACGCCCGTGGCGGGGTCGCCGATCATGTCGGGCAGCTCGTAGTCGGGCTCGTTGACCTGGCTGTTCGGCGATCCGATCGGACGCGACTCCCAGGTGAGCATGGGCAGCTTGCCCTTCTCCCAGGCCTTGGTGACGGCGTTGGCACGGAAGCCCTCGTCGAATCCGCCGAAGTATCCGACCATGCTCGGCTGGCTCGCCAGCTTGACCGTGAGCTCGTCGTAGGTGGCCCAGTTGAAGGGGGCCTGCGCGGTGTACAGCCCGAGGTAGCGCGAGGCCGGGTTGACGATCTCGGCCTTGGTGGGGGCCGTGATCGTCGCGGGCGTCGCGACGACCGGCGTCTTCACCGGAGCCTTGACCGGGGCCTTGGCGGGCGGAGTTGCCGCCTTGGGAGCCACGGCCTCCTTCTCGGGAGCGGCCACGGCGGCGGCGAGCTTCTCGTTCGCCGTCTTGAGCTGCGCGGTGAGCACCGAGACCTTGGCGTTGCCGTTGTCGACCTTCGCCTGCAGGGCGATGGTCTTGCTGAGGAGGCGGTTGCGTTCCGCCTTCATGGTGGTGGCGGCCTCGTCCTGGACGACCGCGGCGATGCCGTCACGCACCTGGGCGACGGGGTTGGCCGGCGATATCCAGACGAAGTAGCAGACGGCGAGGAGGGCGAGCCCGATGCCTGCGGCACCGATGGCCGTTCTCCGGGCGCTGGTGGTGCTCGAAGCCCACCATGAGGTGTCAGACCTGGACAAGAAGTACCGCCTCTACAAAGAAGATGGTGAAGCCGATGAGATAAGGGAACGCCGCCTTGGGGTTGAGACGGCGCCGTGGGGCTGTCTTCGGGGTGACAGCCGTCTGAACAGTCGGCTGAATGAAGGTTGCGCGACGCTCGGCGACGAGGACGCTGCCGTCCGCGGCGAACTGCGACGGCGATGTGGCCCACGAGGAGTCGATGTCGCCCAGATCGGCGTTCGCCGTCGGAGCGAGTTCGCCGGGAGAGTCCAGCGACTGCTCACGCGACGCGTCGGCCGCGTCGTCCTGCGCACCGCCGGCGTAGGCGCCGGCCCGGGTTCCCCAGCCGCTCGCGTGGCCCATCCGGAAGAATCCGATGAGTCGGATCGGCATGAGGAAGAACGTCGAGGCCAGGATGAAGACCGGCAGTCGGAAGAAGTCGGACGGCTTCTCGCCGAGGTGGCGCATCTGGCGGATGCCCATGCTGAGCACCGAGGAGACGATCATCAGTCCGACGATCGCGAGGAGTCCGGACTGTACGCCGTACTCGTGCAGCAGGCCCTCGTAGAAGTTGTAGCCCTGGCTGGTGAAGGCCCGGTAGATCCAGCCGCCGATCACGCCGGCGAGCAGGAAGGGGAGGATGATGTCCATCACGAAGAACAGCGCGAGCAGCGGCGCGTGTCCGAGCATCCAGGGCAGCATGCGCAGGGTGTTGTACTGGCTGCCACGCGCCCAGCGGAGCTGCTGCTTGAACAGCTTCTTCACCTGGAGCGGGGCGTCGGTGTACACGAGGCTCGTGTGCTGGTAGACCGTGCGGTAGCCCTCTTTGAGGGTGAGGTTCGTGAGGGTGCGGTCGTCGGACACCTCGAGGAAGACGCCCATGAAGCGCTCGGTCATGAACTTGTCCATGACGGTCATGAGGATCGACCGGCGGAAGGCGATGGTGCGTCCGGGGAGGCAGCCGACCTGGCCCATCACACTCTGCGCGGGCATGGAGTAGAGCGAGCGCGAGTTCTCGAGCCAGTCCGCCCAGCGGGTGATCCAGGAGCGCTCCGGCTCGAGGATGCGCTGGCGGGTGGTGACGCCGCCGACACGCGAGTCTGCGAAGGGCTTGACCAGTTCGTCGAGCGCGTTCGGCATCCAGACGGTGTCGGAGTCGACCAGCACGGTGATGTCGCCCGTCGAGAGGTTGGTGCCGATCATCACCGCGTTGCGCTTGCCGGGGATCGGCGTGTGCACCCAGCGCACCAGCGGTGCGTACTCGTCGCACACGGCCTGGAGGGCGGGGTTCTCGGCGCCGTTGATGACGACGATGATCTCGCCCGGCTTCTGCTCGACCATGCGCTCGATGACGTCGCGGAAGAGGTCGAGCGGCTCGTCGACCACGGGGACGACGACGCTGGTGGTGCCGGTGTAGGTGCCCGTGAACGGGCGGTAGCGGCGGGAGACCAGCACCTTGATGACCCAGAGGAGCCAGATGCAGGCCGAGTAGACCGTGAAGAGATACAGCTCCGGGTGACCCTCGATGAGGTGCCGGATCTGAAGAATGAAGATGAACACTTATTCCCCTATTGCGTAGACGGATGTCGTGATTGTGGCTTCCGCTGCGTTGAGGAATTGGACTGTTGCGCTGCCGGGTAAGGCAAGTATGTGTGCCTCGAACGAGGGCCGCAAGAGAAAATCAAGCCCCTTCACCCCTTGCGGAAAACACGATGATTTGTAGGTGGGGATGATTCGAAATCACCCGGTCCCCGTTAAGGGGGACTGGGAATCTCCTCCGGATCCGGCCCCGTCGCATCGCAGTGCGCACCCGCCGTACGACGCGTGACAACGGCGTTCCTGGGCCGCGGATCCGCGGCGCGACCGTAGCGCAGCGCTACGATCGACGCCACGACGTCTGGTCGGAGACACGACGGGGCGAGCGGATGACGCGCCCGCGAACCGCAGGACGACGCCCGTTCGGGGTACAAGCGAATTGCACCTCGCTCGTCGCCGATTCCGTCCGAAAAAAGCTTCAAAATAATTTCGGCTCAGGTCTTCGAAATAGCGTTTTACTGTGAGCACGCCTCACTCCCGCAGGAATATTGCGTGAGAGGTCTCTCATCCAGCGACCTCGCGCACGGGATCGCGAGGTGCCCGAGGGGCCGGTTCAGGCGGTGACGGGCGGCGGCGGGACCGGGAGACCGTAGAACTCGCGCTCGAACACGTGCCGCGCGAGGCGGGTCGTGCGCAGGTAGTGCTCCTCGAGTTCCGACGCGGACCCGGGCGGGTACTCGAGCAGCCGCGCTATGCCCTCGAGCTGGAGCCGGTCGGTCGGGAGCACGTCGGAGGTCCTCGAGTTCCACAGCGTCATGGCACTCCTTATCCGGGAGGCGAGCAGCCAGGCGTCGCGGAGTCGACTGGCGTCCTCCGCGGTCACCAGCCCTTCGCCGACCGCGGCGTCGAGAGCGCCGAGGGTCGAGGTGGTGCGGAGCCCCGGCACCCGGGCGCCGTGCTGCAGCTGCAGGAGCTGCACGAACCACTCGACGTCGCTCAGCGACCCCCGTCCGAGCTTCAGGTGGCGGGACGGGTCGGCGGCCTGCGGCAGCCGTTCCGACTCCACCCGGGCCTTGATGCGCTTGATCTCCCGCACGTCGCGCTCCGAGATCGCCACGGGGAACCGCACCTCGTCGGCGAGGCTCTCGAACTCCGCGATCAGGGGCGCGTCGCCGACGGCACCCCGTGCGCGCAGCAGCGCCTGGGCCTCCCAGGTGAGGGACCACCGGGCGTAGTAGGCGCGGTAGGAGTCGAGGGACCGCACGATGGCGCCGTGCTTGCCCTCGGGCCGCAGGTCGATGTCGAGGTCGAGCGGCGTGCGCAGATCCTCGGTGAGGCGGCCGATCGACCGCACGATGGTCTCCGCGCGCGACTGCGCCTCTCCGTCGGTCGCGCCCGCGGCGCGGTAGACGTACATTACGTCGGCGTCCGAGCCGAAACCGGACTCCGCTCCCCCGAACCGCCCCATGGCGATGATCGCGAACTCGATGCCGTCGCCGTAGCGGTGCACGATCGCCAGCACCCCCGCGAGGATGGCCGTGGTGATGTCGGAGAGGCCCGTGCCGACCTCCTCGACGGTGATCGTGCCGAGGATGCCACTCATCGCGAGGCGCAGGATCTCGCGGCGGCGGGCCGTCCTCAGCGCGAGGGCCGCGGCATCCGCATCGTCGTAGTGCCTGGCGACCGTCGCGCGCGACTCCTCGAGCAGCACGTCGAGCGAGCGCGGGCGCAGTTCGCTGTCGTTCTCGAGCCAGGCGGCCGCGTCGGGGATCCGTTCGAAGAGGTCGCCGACGAATCGCGACCCGGAGAGCACCTGGGTGAGCCGCTGGGCGGCCGCCGAGGAGTCGCGGAGCATCCGGAGGAACCAGTATGCCTCCCCCAGATCGTCGCTCAGGCGGCGGAAGGCGAGCAGTCCATGGTCGGGGTCAGCGCCCTCGGCGAACCACTGCAGCATGACCGGGAGCAGGTTGCGCTGGATCGTCGCCCGGCGGGAGACTCCCCCGGTGAGCGCCGCGATGTGCCGGAGCGCGCCCTGCGGGTCGGTGAAGCCGATCGCGGCGAGCCGCGCGGTGGCCTGGGCGCTGCTGAGCGCGAGGCCGTCCTCCGGCAGTGCGGCGACGGCCGAGAGCAGCGGGCGGTAGAACAGGCGCTCGTGCAGGCGGCGCACCGCGTGCTTCGTGCGGCGCCACTGGTCGAGCAGGTCGGCGCCGCTCGTGGCGATCCCGCTGGCCCTCGCCAGAATGCGCAGCGCCTCCGGGTCGGTGGGCATGATGTGCGTGCGCAGCAGCTTGGTGAGCTGCAGGCGGTGCTCGAGGAGGCGGAGGAAGCGGTAGTCGCGCGCGAACTCGGCGGCCTCGACCCGGCCGATGTAGCCCTGGTCGGCGAGGGCCTCGAGTGCGGGCAGGGTGGCCTGCTGCCGCACCGCGTCGTCGCTCTGCCCGTGCACCAGCTGCAGCAGCTGGATAGTGAACTCCACGTCGCGCAGACCGCCCGGACCGAGCTTGAGCTGCACGTCGAGCTCGCTGCCGGGGATGTGCGCGGTGACCCGCTCGCGCATCCGTTGCACCGACTCGACGAAGTTCTCCCGGCTCGCACTCGACCACACCAGCGGCGCGACCGCGGCGACATAGCGCGCTCCGAGTTCGAGGTCGCCGGCGAGCGGACGCGCCTTGAGCAGCGCCTGGAACTCCCAGCTCTTCGCCCAGCGCTCGTAGTAGGCGAGATGCGACTCGAGAGAGCGCACGAGCGCGCCGTCCTTGCCCTCGGGGCGCAGATTGGCGTCCACCTCCCAGAGCTCGGGCTCGAAGGCGGCCTCGTAGATGCCGCGCATCGTCTCCATGGCGAGGCGTGTGGCGATCTCGACGGCACGGTCGCCCGCCAGGTCGTTAGCGGCATCCGCCACGAAGATCACGTCGACGTCGCTGACGTAGTTGAGCTCTCGGGCCCCCGCCTTGCCCATGCCGATCACCGCCAGGCGGGTACGCGCCACATCGACCGCCGGGAACCGCACGGTGGTGCGGGCGACCGCGAGCGACGCGTCGAGGGCGGCGCTGGCGAGATCGGCGAGAGCGGCCGCCACGACCGAGACGGCGGCGAGCGGATCCGGGCTCTCCAGATCCCAGACCGTGAGCTGCACGAGGTGGCGGCGGTAGCGCACCCGCAGTGCGGTGACGGCGGCGTCCGCGTCGAGGCCGGAGATCGCGTCGAGGATGTCGGCCGTGTAGTCGGCCGCGTCGAGCGGCCGCTGCAGCGGCCGGGTGAGCGCCTCCAGCTCCGCGGGGCGCCTCAGCAGGAACTCGCCGAGGCCCTCGGATGCACCGAGCACCCGCACCAGCCGCGCCACCGCCGCGTCGTCCGCCATCAGCGAGCCGAGTTCCCCCGGCGCGTTCTCACGCAGCCGGCAGAGCAGCATCAGCGCCTGGTCGGGATCGGCGGCATGCGCGAAGAGACCGACGATGCCCTCGTCGAGGCCCGACTCGGCGAGGCGGTCCCTCGACGATTCGAGGTCGGCGAAGCCGAGCCTCGCCAAGTCAGTCAGCGTTGTCTGGTGGCGCATGTCGATCGATCCCGATTCTCAGGTGACGGATGTCACAGCATCTCGAGGTTGCTCTCCAGTTCGTAGGGAGTGACCTGGGCGCGGTATTCCTTCCACTCGCGGCGCTTGTTGAGCAGCACGTAGTTGAACACCTGCTCCCCCAGCGTCTCTGCGACGAGCTCGGAGTCCTCCATCAGGGAGACCGCGTGGTCGAGGCTCGCGGGTAGCTGGTTGTAGCCCAGCGCTCTGCGCTCGGTGTCGCTGAGCTCCCAGACGTTGTCCTCGGCCTCCGGAGGCAGCTCGTAGCCCTCCTCGATGCCCTTGAGTCCCGCGGCCAGCAGCAGCGAGTAGGCGAGATAGGGGTTCGCCGCCGAGTCGAGGGCGCGGTACTCCACGCGTGCGCTCTGGCCTTTGTTGGGCTTGTAGAGCGGGACGCGCACGAGCGCCGACCGGTTGTTGTGGCCCCAGGTCACGAAGCTCGGAGCCTCGTCGCCACCCCAGAGACGCTTGTAGGAGTTCACGAACTGGTTCGTGACAGCGGTGATCTCCGGCGCGTGCGTGAGCAGGCCGGCGACGAACTGGCGGCCGATCTTGGAGAGCTGGTAGTGGCCGCTCGCGTCGTAGAAGGCGTTGCTGTCGCCCTCGAAGAGGGAGAGGTGCGTGTGCATTCCGCTGCCGGGCTGTCCGGACATCGGCTTCGGCATGAACGTCGCGTAGACGCCCTGCTCGATCGCGACCTCCTTGATCACCGTGCGGAAGGTCATGATGTTGTCGGCGGTGGTGAGCGCGTCCGCGTAGCGGAGGTCGATCTCGTTCTGGCCGGGTCCCGCCTCGTGGTGGCTGAACTCCACCGAGATGCCGAGGTCTTCGAGCATGCGCACCGAGCGGCGACGGAAGTCGTGCGCCGTGCCTCCGGGGACGTTGTCGAAGAATCCCGCCGAGTCGACGGGCTCCGGCTTGCCGTTCTTGAGCTTCGACGACTTGAGGAGGTAGAACTCGATCTCCGGATGCGTGTAGAACGTGAATCCGCGGTCGGCGGCCTTCGCGAGTGTGCGCTTGAGAACGTGGCGCGGATCGGAGACCGCGGGCTGTCCGTCGGGCGTGGTGATGTCGCAGAACATGCGTGCGGTGGGGTCGATCTCTCCACGCCACGGCAGGATCTGGAAGGTCGTGGGGTCGGGCTGCGCGAGCATGTCCGCCTCGTAGGCGCGGGTGAAGCCCTCGATGGCCGAGCCGTCGAAGCCGAGCCCCTCCGCGAAGGCGCCCTCCACCTCGGCGGGGGCGATGGCCACGCTCTTGAGCGTGCCGACCACGTCGGTGAACCATAGGCGGATGAACTTGATGCCTCGTTCTTCAATGGTTCGAAGAACGAAGTCCCGCTGCTTGTCCATCCGGCTCCTTGCGTAGTTCCATGGGGATGCTTCTCCCCGCCATTAGGCTACTGGCTATGCCCCGTCTCCGCTTGGCACTCGCCCAGACCAATCCGGTTGTCGGCGATCTTCTCGGCAATTCCGATCAGATCGTGCGAGCGGCCCACGAGGCCTCCGGGCGTGGCGCCGACCTGCTGGCGGTCGGCGAGTGCGCGGTCTCCGGGTATCCGATCGAGGACCTCGCCTCCCGCCCGAGCTTCCTCGCCGCCTCGCGCACGGCCGTCGAGACGCTCGCGAAGCGTCTCCTCGACGAGGGCCTCGGAGACCTGCCCGTGATCGTCGGCCACCCGGACGGCCCCTTCGAGCCGCGCCTGCTCGGAACGAGCAACGCCCCCACCGCGATCGCGCGCAACTGCGCCAGCGTGCTGCAGCACGGGCACGTGAAGGCCACCTACGCCAAGCACCACCTGCCCAACTACTCCGTCTTCGACGAGTACCGGGTGTTCATCCCGGGCGACGAGCTGCTCGTGATCCGGGTGAAGGGCGTCGATGTCGCCCTCATCGTCTGCGAGGACCTCTGGCGCGACGGCGGCCCGGTCGGTCGGGTGCTGGCCGCCGACGCCGGGCTGCTGGTGGTCGTCAACGCCTCCCCCTTCGAACGGGACAAGGACGAGGTGCGCCTCCCCCTGGTGACCCGCCGGGCCGTGGAGACCGACACCATCGTGGCCTACGTGAACATCGTCGGCGGCCAGGACGACCTGGTCTTCGACGGCGACAGCGTGGTGGTCGACGGGGCGGGAGCGGTGCTCGCCCGCGCACCGCAATTCGTCGAGCACCTGCTGGTCGTCGATCTCGAGCCCGAAGGGGCGACGGATGCCGTGCTGCCTCCCGAGGTGCGTCGCGTCGCGCTCGCCGACAGCTCCCACGACTACCCGCCGCTGGACGCCGACGTGGCGGAGCTGCCGAGCGACAACGAGCAGGTGTGGAACGCCCTGGTGACCGGCCTGCGCGACTACGTGCGGAAGAACGGCTTCCGGTCGGTGGTGCTCGGGCTCTCCGGAGGCATCGACTCCGCCGTCTGCGCCTCCATCGCGGCCGACGCGATCGGAGGATCCAACGTCTTCGGGGTGAGCATGCCGAGCCGGTGGTCGTCCGACCACTCGCGCAGCGACGCCGACGAGTCGGCCGATCGGATCGGGCTGCACTACGCGACCGAGGCCATCGCCGACCTCGTCGCCCCCATCGAGACTCAGCTCGCACTCACCGGAACGGCCGCGGAGAACCTGCAGGCGCGCATCCGCGGCATCATCCTCATGGCCGAGTCGAACATGCACGGCCATCTCGTGCTCACCACCGGCAACAAGACGGAGCTGTCGGTGGGCTACTCCACCATCTACGGCGACTCCGCGGGCGGCTTCGCACCGATCAAGGACGTGCCGAAGCTCATGGTCTGGGAACTCGCGCGCTGGCGCAACGCTGTCGCCGCGCAGCGTGGCGAGACTCCCCCGATACCGGAGGGCTCGATCTCGAAGCCGCCGTCGGCCGAACTGCGACCCGGCCAGGTGGACCAGGACACCCTGCCGCCCTACGAGGTTCTCGACGCGATCCTCGAGCAGTACATCGACAACAAGCTCGGGGCCCGCGACGTGATCGCCCTCGGCTTCGACGCCGACACCGTCGACCACGTGACCACACTGGTGGACCGCTCGGAGTGGAAGCGCCGTCAGGGCGCGATCGGCCCGAAGATCAGTGGAATGGCCTTCGGGCGCGACCGGCGACTGCCGATCACCTACCGTCCCCGGGCGTGACGGCGACGGTCAGACGCGGGTCATCCGGATCTCGGTGAGCTGCGTGTCGTCGTCGATCATGGTGTGGCCGTCCGGCTCGAAGCCGAGGCGGCGGTAGAAGGCGATCGCGCGCACGTTCGACTCGAAGACCCAGAGCACGGCTGGAGCGTCGCCGACCGCGAAGCGCACGAGCTCGGCCCCGAGTCCGCCGCCGCGCTGGCCCGACTCGACGTAGATCGACATGAGCTCGAGCCGCGGGCCCTCGCGGTCGTCGGTGCGCTGGCCGAAACTGACGACGGCGAGCAGCTCGCCGTCGCGCTCGGCGACGAAGATCTCGCGGTCGCGCCGGAGGATGCGCGGGGCCCAGCGCTGCGTGCGGGTCTCGACGGTGAGGCGAACCAGGTACTCGGCGGGGACGATGTGCTGGTAGGCGTCGTTCCACGCCTCCGTCTGGAAGCGAGCGATCGGCACGATGTCGGCCTCCTCGGCCCGTCGCACCCGCAGCTCTCCGTCCATGAACCCAGCGTAGCTAGACTCGGCTCATGGCAGAGCAGGCAGTCAAACGCGTTCGCACCCGTCACTTCCAGACGGCGAAGCAGACGGGGGTGAAGATCACCGGGCTCACCAGCTACGACCAGCTCTCCGCATCCATCTTCGACGCCTCCGGCATCGACTTCCTCCTGGTCGGCGACTCGGCGGGCAACACCGTCTTCGGCCGCGACACCACCCTCTCGGTCACCGTCGACGAGCTGATCCCCCTCACCCGTGCGGTCGCCGGTGCGGCCGCACGCGCGCTTGTGGTGGCGGACATGCCGTTCGGCTCCTACGAGACCGGTCCGGACGAGGCACTGCACACCGCCTTCCGCTTTATGAAGGAGACTGGCGCCCACGCGGTCAAGCTCGAGGGCGGGGTGCGCAGCGCGGAGCAGATCCGCCGCATCGTCTCCGCCGGCATCCCGGTGATGGCCCACATCGGCTTCACCCCGCAGAGCGAGCACGGCCTCGGCGGGCACATGATCCAGGGACGCGGGGAGGGCGCCGAGGCTCTGCTCGCCGACGCCCGCGCGGTCGAGGAGGCGGGGGCCTTCGCCGTTGTGCTCGAGATGGTGCCGTCGGGCATCGCGGCGCGCATCACGGCGGAGCTGCGCATCCCCACGATCGGCGTCGGCGCCGGCCCGCACGTCGACGGGCAGCTGCTGGTCTGGACCGACTGGGCAGGCCTGAGCACCGGCCGCATCCCGAAGTTCGTGAAGCAGTACGCCGATCTCAAGGGCATTCTGGCGGATGCCGCTGCCGCCTACATCGCGGACGTCACCTCGGTCGCGTACCCGGCCGCCGAGCACGAGTACCCGGAGTAGGGACCGCTAGCGGCCCTCGGCCGCCTCGTCCTCTGCCCACTTGCGGGAGCGCTCCGCGATGATCTGCGGAGCCCTGGCCGCCTCCTCGCGGGTGGCGAAGGGCCCGTCGCGGTCGGATCCGAGCGACTGAGCGCCCTCCTCGACCTCTCCGGTCTTGTTGTTGAACCACCATTCGGCCATCGGTTCCTCCTGTAGATAACTGCGCCCCACACTAGTCACATGCTGGCGATCTGGATCAGGTTGCCGCAGGTGTCGTCGAAGACGGCCACCGTGACGGGGCCCATCGTCGTCGGCTCCTGCACGAAGGCGACGCCCAGGGCGCGGAGCCGGTCGAACTCCGCCGAGGCGTCGTCGACGCCGAAGCTCGTGTACGGGATCCCATCCGCGACAAGTGCCCGCTTGAACGGCGCCACCGCCGGATGGTCGCTCGGCTCGAGCAGCAGCTCGACACCGTCGGGCGCCGACGGCGACACCACCGTCAGCCAGCGGTGGGCGCCGGCCGGGATGTCGGTCTTCTTCTCGAAGCCGAGGACCCCGGTGTAGAACTCGAGTGCTCTCGCCTGATCGTCGACGAACACGTTGGTGGTGATGATCCTCACTGCAGCTCCTCGCATCGGGCGGCGACGGCGCCGGCGTGACCGGCGTGCATGCCGCAGAACCTAGACTGGTCAGCATGCCTCGGGATAGCAACGGTCACCTCACGCCTGGACGAATTTCACCGCAGCGGAGTGTGCCGCAGGACATCGCGCGTCCCGAGTACGTGGGCAGGAAGGCGCCGAGGGAGTTCACCGGCTCCGACGTCTACACCGCCCGATCGATCGACCTGATCCGCGAGTCGAGCGTCATCGCCGCCGAGGCGATCCAGGCCGTCGGCCGCGCCGTGCGGCCCGGGATCACCACCGACGAGCTCGACGCGATCGGCCACGACTACGTGGTGAACGCGGGCGCCTACCCGTCCACCCTCGGCTACCGCGGCTTCCCGAAGTCGAGCTGCACGAGCGTGAACGAGGTGATCTGCCACGGCATCCCCGACGACACCGTGCTGCAGGACGGCGACATCGTCAACATCGACATCACCGCGTACAAGAACGGCGTGCACGGCGACAGCAACGTGACCTTCCTCGTGGGCGAGGTGAGCCAGGAGGTGGCCGATCTGGTCGACCGCACCCGCGAATCGCTGAACCGCGGCATCAAGGCGGTGGCCCCGGGCCGCCAGGTGAACGTGATCGGTCGTGCCATCGAGTCCTACGCGAAGCGCTTCGACTACGGCGTGGTGCGCGACTTCACCGGACACGGCGTCGGCGAGGCCTTCCACTCGGGGCTGATCATCCCCCACTATGACTCTGCGCCCCGGTTCGACGACGAGATCATGGAGAACATGGTCTTCACCATCGAGCCGATGCTCACCCTCGGCTCCCAGGACTGGGAGATGTGGGCCGACGGCTGGACCGTCGTCACCCGCGACCGCAGCTACACCGCACAGTTCGAACACACGCTCGTCGTCACGGAACGTGGCACCGAGATCCTCACTCTGGCCGGCAAGACGGCCTAGGAAGACGACGCAATGACAACAGCACTGGGTATCGACATCGGCGGCACGGGAATCAAGGGAGCCATCGTCGACGTCGACAGCGGCGAACTGCTCAGCGAGCGGATCAAGCTCCCCACGCCCACGGGCGGCGAGCCGGAGGCGATCCTCGCGGTGGTCATCCAGATCATCGAGCAGCTCGGCGGAGTGGCCGACGGCGTACCCGTGGGCGTCTGCTTCCCCGCGATCGTGAAGAACGGCCGCACGATGTCCGCCGCCAACGTTTCGAAGAAGTGGATCGGCTTCGAGGCCGAGAAGCTCTTCGAGAAGGGGCTCGGGCGCGACATCACCTTCGTCAACGACGCGGATGCCGCCGGCTTCGCCGAGGTGAAGTTCGGGGCCGCGAAGGGGCAGACCGGGCTGGTCATCCTCACCACCCTGGGCACGGGAATCGGCTCCGCGATGATCTACGACGGCGTGCTCATCCCCAACTCGGAGCTCGGCCACCTCGAGATCGGCGGCAAGGACGCCGAGTCGCGCGCCTCGTACGCCGCCAAGGAGCGCGGACGCCTCAGCTACGAGAAGTGGGCCACGAAGCGCCTGCAGAAGTACTACGCGACCGTCGAGTTCCTCTTCACCCCCGACCTGTTCATCGTCGGGGGCGGGGTGTCGAAGAGCCACGAGCAGTTCCTCCCCCTGCTCCACCTGAACACGCCGATCGTTCCGGCCACGCTGCGCAACAACGCGGGCATCCTCGGCGCAGCAGCCCTCTCGGTGAAGAAGCCGGAAGGCGTCGCCTGAGCATGACCCAGACCCTGACCCCGGCGCACCGCCGATGAACCGGGGCAGGCTGGTTGTGCTCCTCGGAGCCGCACCGGGCGTCGGCAAGACCTTCGCCATGCTCGAGGAGGGCCGTCGTCTCGCCGACGCGGGTCGCGATGTCGTCATCGCGGTCGTGGAGACGCACGGCCGCGCCGCGACCGCCGCCCTCGTCGAGGGCCTGCCCACCGTGGCCCTCGCCGAGATCGGGCATCGCGGCGTCACCCTGCGCGAGATGGACCTGCCCGCGGTGCTCGCCCGAGGCCCCGAGTGGGCGCTGGTCGACGAGCTCGCGCACAGCAACGCGCCGGGATCTCCGAACGGCAAGCGCTGGCAGGACGTCGAGGAGCTGCTCGCGGCCGGCATCAATGTGATGTCCACGGTGAACGTGCAGCACATCGAGAGTCTCGGAGACGTGGTCGAGCAGATCACGGGCGCCGCCCAGCGCGAGTCGATACCGGATGCCGTGCTGCGGAATGCAGACAAGGTCGAGCTGGTCGACCTCGCGCCGCAATCCCTGCGCGACCGTCTCGCCGAGGGGCTGGTCTACCCGGCGGCCCGCGTGGACGCGGCGCTCTCCAACTACTTCCGGCTCGGCAACCTCACGGCGCTGCGCGAGCTCGCCCTGCTCTGGCTCGCCGACGAGGTGGACAGCGCCCTGCAGCGCTACCGCGCCGAGCAGGGCATCGCCGACAAGTGGGAGGCCAGGGAACGCGTCGTCGTCGCCCTCACCGGCGGATCGGAGGGCGAGACCCTGCTGCGCCGCGGAGCGCGCATCGCCGCCCGCTCGAGCGGGGGCACGCTGCTCGCCGTGCACGTCGCGCCCACCGACGGACTCGTCGACGCCGACCCCGGCACCCTCGCAGCGCAGCGCGCCCTCGTGGAGACCCTCGGCGGCAGCTACCACCAGGTGGTCGGCGAGCAGGTCCCCCGCGCCCTGGTCGACTTCGCCCGCAGCGTGAACGCCACCCAGCTGGTGATCGGCGTCAGCCGCCGCAGCTGGCTCAGCACCCTCGTCACCGGCTCGGGCAACGGCGCCGCCGTGATCCGCGAGGCGGGCGACATCGACGTGCACATCGTGTCGCACGCGGCCGCCGGACGGAGGGCGCTCCCCCGCGCCGGCGGAGCGCTCTCGCTCCGCAGGCGCCTGATCGGACTCGTCGCGACCGTGCTGGGGCTGCCGGCCCTCACCTGGCTGCTCGGCCGGTTCAGCAGCGAGGAGTCGATCACCACCGACGTGCTCGCCTTCCAGCTCTTCGTGGTGGTCGTGGCGCTCATCGGCGGGATCTGGCCGGCGCTCGTCTCGGCCGTGCTCGCGGGCTTCCTGCTGGACTTCTACTTCGTCTCGCCGCTCTACACCGTGACGGTCAACGACCCGCTGCACCTCGTGGCGCTGCTCGTGTTCATCATCGTCGCGGTGCTGGTGAGCATCGTCGTCGACCAGGCCGCCCGGCGGTCGCGCTCGGCGGCACGCGCGGTCGCCGAGTCCGAGACGCTCGCCACGGTGGCCGGGAGCGTCCTGCGCGGACAGGACGCGCTCGACGCTCTCGTCTCCCGCATGCGCGAGGCCTTCGGCATGACCAGTGTGATCGTCTACGACGACGGGGTCGCCCTCTATGCGGCGACGGATGCCGCGCTCGCACACGAGGACGACGTGGAGACGACCTTCCCCCTGGGAGAGCGCACCAGCCTCTACCTGCGCGGACCCGCCCTGCCCGCCACCGACAGACGGATCCTCGAGGCATTCCTCTCGCAGATCGAGTCGGCGCTCACCCAGCGCTCCCTCGCATCCGAGGCCGAGGGGATGCGCCCGATCGCAGAGGCCGACCGGCTCCGCACCGCACTGCTCGCCGCGGTCGGCCACGACCTGCGCCGTCCGCTCGCCGCGGCGACCGCCGCGGTCACCAGCCTGCGCTCCACCGACGTGACGCTGTCGCGAACGGACCGCGACGATCTGCTCGAGACCGCGGAGGACAGTCTCGACTCGCTCGCCGCGCTCGTGACCAAGCTGCTCGACGCCAGCAGGCTGCAGGCCGGCGTCCTCGGGGTGTCGCTCGAGCCCGTCGCGCTCGACGCGGTCGTGCTCCTCGCCCTGGACGAGCTGGGGCTCGCTCCCGGCGACGTGCGTCTGGAGCTCGCCGCGGACATCCGCCCGGTCACTGCAGACCCGGTTCTGCTGCAGCGGGTCGTGGTGAACCTGCTCGCGAACGCGCTGCGGTTCTCGCCGGCCGGCACGGCCCCCGTGATCGCGACCAGCGAGTTCGGCGACCGCGTGGAGCTGCGCGTGATCGACTCGGGGCCCGGAATCCCGCCCGAACGGCGCGGCGAGGTGTTCGCGCCCTTCCAGCGACTCGGGGACACCGACAACACCACGGGGGTCGGGCTCGGGCTCGCCCTCTCGAAGGGTTTCACCGAGGCCATGGGCGGTACGCTCGAACCCGAAGACACCCCTGGTGGAGGGCTCACCATGGTCGTCGCCCTCGCCCCCGACCCGATGGACGCCTGAGTGAAGATCCTGATCGCCGACGACGACCCGCAGATCCTCCGTGCCCTGCGCATCACTCTCTCCGCTCGCGGGTACGACGTGGACACCGCCGCCGACGGCCGGGAGGCGCTGAAGCTCGCAACAGACGGCCACCCGGACATCATCGTGCTCGACCTCGGAATGCCGGGGCTCACCGGCATCGAGGTGATCGAGGCGGTGCGCGCCTGGTCGTCGGTGCCGATCCTCGTGGTCTCCGGGCGCAGCGACTCGCTCGACAAGGTGGAGGCGCTCGACGCCGGTGCCGACGACTACGTCACGAAGCCCTTCGCCGCGGACGAGCTCCTCGCCCGCCTCCGCGCGCTCGGCCGGCGCACGCCGACGGCGCTGGACGAGCCGGTGGTCACCTTCGGCGACGTCTCGGTCGACCTCGCCGCGCACGTCGTCACCCGGGCCGGCGCGACGGTGCGGCTCACCCCCACCGAGTGGCGCCTGCTCGAACTGCTCGTGCGCAACCCCGACCGGCTCGTCACCCGCGAGACGCTGCTGACCGAGGTCTGGGGACCCCAGTACACGACCGACACCGGCTACCTGCGGCTCTACCTGGCGCAGCTGCGCAAGAAGCTCGAGGCGGAGCCCTCGAGCCCCAGGCACCTGCTCACCGAGACCGGCATGGGCTACCGCTTCGTCAGCTGACCGCGTCCGGCGACGCGGGCAGCAGCGCGACCCACCCGCGCACAACGGCCTGCAGCGGCCCCCGCTTCGCCTCGACGTCCGCGGGGCCGGTGAAGCGCAGCTCACGCCTGTCGGCCCAGCTGCCGAGCATCAGGGAGCTCGGGTCGTCGACGAGCCCGTGAGGGAACACCAGGATCAGCCGCAGGAACTCCGTGGGTCGCAGTTCGAAGGCCCCGAGGTCGTCGCCGCCCACATGGAAGCTCGGCGACTTCCACTTGATCCTCTCGGTGATGAGCGGATGCGCGTCCCGCACGATAGCGCGGAGTCGCTGCACCTCGGCGGCGAAGGGGTGCTCGAGGGTCAACATGTACTCGTCCACCGCTGCGCTACCGTCCATGGCCACAACCTACTCCCCTGGCGCGCCAGCTATGCGGCGGCCACGTCGAGGATCCAGGTCACGCCGAAGCCGTCGGTGAGCATGCCGAAGCCGGGGCTCCAGGCGGACGCGGCGAGGGGCTCGACGATGGTGGCGCCGACGGAGAGCGCCGCCCAGTAGCCCTCCACCTCGGTGAGGGTCTCGCCGCGCACCGCGACGAAGAACGGCCGGTCGGTGACGGTGACGCCGTTCTCGCGGCGCGTCGACCCGGCGCCGCTCGCGGAACCGCCGGACTGGCCCGGAATGTCGTAGGCCATCACGCGGAAGCCCTGCGCGGTCTCGACCTGGCCGAAGACCACGTTCTCGGCGCCCGGCAGCTCCCTCGGCATACCGAAGTCGCCGTAGGTTGCCACCGAGAGCTCGCCGCCGAAGACGGAGCGGTAGAACTCCAGGGCCGCGCGGGCGTCTCCGCGGAAGTTGAGGTGGGTAGTGGTCGTGATGCTCATGTCTGCTCCTTGGTGGATTGCTGCCGGGATCCCCCGACGTCGTCCACTCTCGCAGCCGTCTAGGACAGCTTCGGTCCTCTACTCGATCTAGGATCGAGGCATGGCGACGACCACCTCCCGACTGCTGCATCTGCTGTCGCTCCTGCAGTCGCGTCGCGACTGGCCCGGTGCCGTACTCGCAGAGCGCCTGGAGGTCAGCCACCGCACGGTGCGCCGGGATGTGGACCGCCTGCGCGAGCTCGGCTACAGCATCGGTGCGACGATGGGCCCGGACGGCGGGTACCGGCTCGACGCCGGAAGCGAGCTGCCGCCGCTGCTGTTCGACGACGAGCAGGTCGTGGCCCTGTCCGTCGCGCTGCGGAGTGCGGCGGTCGGAGGCGGAGGCGTCGGGGAGGCGGCGCTGCGGGCGCTCGCCGTCGTGCGCCAGGTGATGCCGCCGCGCCTGCGCCACCGCATGGACGCGGTGGAGTTCACCGCGGTCCCCCGGCCCGGCGACGCCGCGGCCACCCCGGTGGGGGCGGAGGTGCTCGTCGCGCTGTCCTCCGCCGTGCGCGCGCACGAGGTGCTGCGCTTCGACTACGCCGGCCGCACACCGGGCGGGGAGGGCACACCCCCGCGGCGGGTCGAGCCGCACCACCTCGTCGCCTCCGACGGCCGCTGGTACCTCGTGGCCTGGGACCTCGACCGCGACGACTGGCGTATCTTCCGCGCCGACCGCGTCTCCCCGCGCACACCCGCGGGCCCCCGCTTCCCACCCCGCCGACTCCCCGGCGGCGATGCGCGGGACTTCGTCTCCGCGCGCTTCACCGGGTCGGAGCCGGGCGGCACCTGGCCCTGCACCGGCACCGTGGTTCTGCACCTCCCCGCCGGAGAGGTGCTTCCCCACGCGGGCGACGGCACGGTCGAGCCTCTCGGCGCCGACCGCTGCCGGTACACCGCAGGCGCCTGGTCGTGGGTGGCCCTCGCGGCGTCGCTCGGGCGCTTCGACACCGACATCGAGGTGGTGGGCCCGCCGGAGCTGACGGAGGCGTTCGCGCTGCTCGCGGCACGCAACGCCGCGACGGCCGGGTCGCGCCCGGCGCGGAATGTCTCTATAACTTGAGCATGACATCCGCTTACCGACACATCAGCATGGGAATCGACCGTCCGCCACAGGACGTCTACTCGTTCGCCTCGGATGCCGGCAATCTGCCGGCCTGGGCGAGCGGCATCGGCGACACCATCGAGTTCGTCGACGGCGAGTGGGTGGTGGACTCCCCCGGCGGTCGACTGGTGATCGCCTTCGCCTCGCCCAACCCCTTCGGAGTGCTCGACCACGTCGTCACCATGAACACCGGGGAGTCGTTCTACAACCCGATGCGCGTGATCGAGAGCGGGGAGGGCAGCGAGGTGGTCTTCAGCCTGTACCGCGTTCCCGGGGTGAGCGAGGAGGAGTACGAGACAGACGCCGCCACCATCGCGACGGACCTCGCAACCCTGAAGCGGCTGCTCGAGTCGTAGCGCGACGCGGCGCGAACGGGGGTGTGAATGGGCCGGCTGATACGCCGGGTTCTGTTGGCGCGCATCCCGGAGGACACGCGTTGGACGGCCATCTATCTACGACGTACGTTGCCGCACGCCTCTAGCGGTCTACCCGGGAACTGGACGAGCAGCCCGTAGCGTTCCCTGTTCGACCTTGCTCCTGGCGAGGTTTACCTAGCCGATCGGGTCGCCCCGGCCGCTGGTGGTCTCTTACACCACCGTTTCACCCTTACCCCGGCCCCCGGGGGGACCGTGGCGGTCTGCTTTCTGTTGCACTGTCTCGCGGGTTGCCCCGGGTGGGTGTTACCCACCACCATGCTCTGCGGAGCCCGGACGTTCCTCGGGGCCTGTCACCAGGCCACGCGGCCGTCTTGCCGACCCATTCGAGACGAGTCTACCGGGGCTGTCAGAGTCCGGATTCCTTCGTGCGCACCAGGATCGCCTCGCTGGTCGCGCACATGATCACATCGTCGGGCGCCGCGGCACGGATCTCGGCCATCTCGTTCTCGAGCAGCTTCACTCCGCTCGCGCTGGAGACGCCGTAGCGCAGCAGCGACGCGCCCACACCGTAGCGGTCGCGCTGCTTGTCGTAGAGGGCGAGCAGGTCGGCGGGGATCGTGCCGGCGACGGTCGCCCGGTCGGCACGCGTGTCGGCGATGTCCTTCTCCAGCACGATCAGCTCCGCGTCGCGCTCGGCCACGATCGCATCGATCTGCGCCTGGAGGCTCTCGATCTGCGCGGTCGTCGCGGCCAGGGCCGTCTCGCGCTCCTCGAGCTTCTCCATCACGGTGAGCTCGATCTCCTCGAGGTCGTACTGTCGCTTCGCGAGGTTGGCGAGCTCGTGCTCGAAGGCCTGCGCGTCCTTCGCCGAGGTGGAGGCCTGCGAACGCTCGGTGTCGCGCTTGATGCGCGCGGCGACGACGGCGACATCGGACTCGATGCGCCCGATCTCGATCTGCACGTCCTCCGCGGCACCGGACTGGGCGAGCGCCGTGATGCGCAGCTCGTCCATCTCGGCGGTCAGCTTTGCGATCGCTGCGTGCTGCGGGAGCGCCTTCGCGCGGTGCGTGAGCTGGGCGAGCTTGGTGTCGACGGCCTGCAGGTCGAGCAGGAGGGCCTGGGATTCGGGACTGGCTTTCAGAGCCATAGGGCCTGCACCACTTTCTTGAGAATTAGGGGGTTACTGGAGGACAACGAAGTCCCAGGGATCGGTTCGAAGGTCGCTGACGGTGATCGTGACACCCGGCAGCGCTGCGCGCAATTCGGTTGCGGCGGTGTCGAGCCACAGCCACTCGCTCGCCCAGTGCGACACGTCGACGAGCGCCGGGCCGCCGGCCGCTGCCGCGTTCTCGCGCGCCTCGGACGCCGGGTGGTGGCGCAGGTCGGAGGTGATGTACACGTCGGCGCCGAGCACCGCGGGATCGGAGAGCAGCGAGTCGCCCGCACCGCCGCAGAGCGCGACGGTCTCGATCGGGGCGTCGAAGTCGCCGGACACGCGGATGCCGCTGGCCGTCGCCGGCAGCAGCTCGCCGAGCCGACGGGCCAGGGCGCCGAGGGTGGTCGGCTGGGCCAGGCGGCCCACGCGTCCGATGCCGCGGGCGGCGTTGTCGGCGGATGGCGCGATCGGGCGGGACTCGAGAAGCGAGAGCCTGTCGGCGAAGACAGCGGAGGTTCCGGTCTCGACCACATCGGCATTGGTGTGCGCGGCGATGAGCGCGCAGTCGGCGCGGATGAGCCGGGCGAGCATCGAGCCCTTCGCCGTCGTCTCGGCTACCGCGGTGACCCCGCGCAGCAGCAGAGGGTGGTGCACGAGCAGCAGGTCGGCCCCCGTGGCGATCGCCTCGTCGACGGTGGCGGCGACGGCGTCGACCGCGAGCAGGATGGAGGAGACGGTCGCCCGCGGGTCGCCGGAGAGCAGACCGGGGGCGTCCCAGGTCTCGGTTCCAAAGGGCGGCCACAGCGCTTCTACTGCGGCGTTGACCTCGGCGACGGTGTGGGACATGGGGTCGATTCTACTTCGGCCTCGCGGCGGCGATCCGCAGGTGCGGCGGTCGGAGCCTCAGAGCGCTGCGGTCTCCTGGCGGCGGATCGTGGGGATCCCGCTGACGATGGGAGTCAGAATGCCCAGGACCAGCGCGACGAGCACGCCGAGATCGCTCGCGGCGAGGGGGCTGTCGAGCGGCAGCCCGCCGAGGGCGAGGAGGTACCCCTGCCAGGAGAGCAGGGTGACGGTCGCCGTGGTGAGACCCCAGCCGAGCAGGCTGATGCCGACGAGGGCGCCGAGGTTCACCCAGTTCACGTTCGGGTAGAGCCCGCCCGGCCGGAGCAGCGACCTGGAGTGGTAGCGGCGGGAGCGGATCATGGTGTCGGCGGCGACGATGCCCACCCACGCGGCGACCGGAACGGCGAGCGTGGTGGCGAGGTCGCGGAACAGCCCGGTCAGATCGATCGACAGCAGGCTGAAGACGGCCGCGAGCACGAGCAGCAGCGCCGCCACGACGACGGTCGACCACTGGCGCTCCAGGCGCACGCCGACCCCCTGCAGTGCGAAGGCGCCGGAGTAGACGATCACGACCACCCCGGAGAGCAGGCTGAGGGCGGTGGCGGCGATCAGCGGCAGCGGGTACCACGACGGGAGGATCGAGGCGAGGGTGTCGATGGGTGCGGAGACGAGTCCCGCCGCGAGTGCGGAGTCGGACGCGGCGAGCACTGCCCCGTAGGCGATCAGCAGGAACGTGGGGACGGCCGTTCCGAAGCTCGCCCAGAGCATCGAGGTGGAGCCGTGGCCGCTCGGGCGCTGGTACCTGGCGAGGTCGGAGCTGCTGTTCGCCCAGACCAGGCCGACGAAGCTGAAGACGAGCACGGCGCCGGTGACGACCAGCGCCCACGGACCGTCGACGACGGTGAGCGCGGTCTGCACGTCGATGCGGTCGGCCGTGAGCGCCACGAAGCCGACGATCAGGACCGCCGACAGCACACTGACGATCAGCTGCACGCGGGCGAACAGCGTGTAGCCGAAGAAGGCGACGACGGACGCGAGGATCACGCCGACCACGAGCCAGAGGAACACCAGGGAGTCGTAGCCGAGGCCGCCGTCCGCTCCGCTGGAGACCAGCACCGCGGCGATCGACGAGGCGAACAGCCAGAGCAGCACTCCGCCCCAGAACACGCGGGAGACGAGGGCCAGGGCCGCCGGCAGGATGTTGCCCGCCAGCCCGAAGCTCGCGCGCGAGACGACGACGGCCGGCTGGCCGCTGCGCTTGCCCGCGAGTGTGCCGAGGCCGAGCGGGATGAAGGAGAACGCCACACCGGCGAGGATCGCCATGATCGACTGGCGCAGGCTCATGCCCAGCGAGAAGACCATCGCGCCGAAGCCGATGCTCACCACCGAGGAGTTCGCGGCGAACCAGAGCCAGAACAGGCGCGAGGCGCGCCCGATGCGGTACTCCTGCGGCGTGGGAGCGGCCCCGGACTGCTCGACGGAGAACAGCGGTGCGCGCGGCGTCTGAGCCACGGGCGACACGGCGGTCGTCGAGACGACAGCGGATGCCGTGGCCGGCGCGGGCACGCCCGTCGCCTCGTCCGCAGGGTCGCGCTGCTCGGGAGTCGAACCACTGAGGCTCGCGAAGAAGGCGTTGATGTCGTCGACCGGGGACTCGGGCTCCGGGTCGTGGGCGGTCGCCTCGTGGGGATCGTCATCACCGGCGAGGAGGGCGTCGAAGTCGACCTCCGGTACGGCGGGCGACGCCGTCGCGTCGGCGAATGCCGGGCGGTCAGCGAACACGGGGGGCGCGGGCGCCGTCACGGAGTGAACGGGCTCGATCGCGGAGTCCGGCTGCCGGGCGGCGGCTGCCGCCTCGGTCGCGGCCTCGGTGATCAGAGCGGCGGCGGTCTCGTTCTGGCCGGTGATGGTCGACGCGGTCGAATCGTCGGGGCCGAACAGCGCGGCGGCGATGGTGCCGGTGTCTGTCGTGAGTGCGGCCTCTCCGGCTCTCGACGGGCGCGCGACGTTCTGCACGGGGATCGCCTCGGTCGGCGTCAGCTCGGGCGGGATCACGATGTTCGTGAAGTTCGGACGCACCTGCGCGACGGCCGCCAGGGCCTCCGGGGTGCCCACGGCGAGCATGGAGTCCTCCCATTCGCGGTACTCCTGCTTCTCCACCTCGCGCAGGCGCATCTCGTTCTCGAGGGCGTCCATCGCGCTGAGGGTGCCGCCCGGCTGCTGGCCGGCGGCGTCGAGGGCGTCGACGAGCTCCTCGATGAGCTCGTCGTCGGGCAGGGAGCGGCGCAGCGGGATCCAGGGCTGGCCGACGGGTGGCGCGTGCAGCGCGAGGGTGGCGGCCTCCTCGTCGGGGGTCATGAAGCGCGGCGGCTCGGTCTCCGAGAGCACGGCGTCGTCGACCGGCGGGGACGGTTCCGGCTCGGGGCGCGCGGGGGCGACAGTGACGAACTCCCACGCGGCGGGAAGCGGGATCGGGGCGGCGGGCTCGGCGGGCGCGACTGGCGCGACTGTCTCGGCGGGCGCGGCTGTCTCGGCCGGCTCGACTGACTCGTCGGAGAAGACGAGGTCGACCGACCCCGTCTCCGGATTGACGGGCTCGGCGGGCGCCAGCGGCGGCATGACCAGGTCGGGCAGCACGGGCGCGGGCGGGGGCTCGGCGGGTTCCGCCGACACATGCCGCGGCTCGAAGGCGTGCGGGGCGATGTCGGAGAACGGGAGTTCGATCGAGGGGTCCGCGGATTCCACGGGCGACGCGGTGGCGCGGTCCGACTGCGGCGCCGCGGGCTCCGCGGCGGCCTTCGCGAACTGCGGCGGCGGGGTGTAGGTGGAGCGTCGGCGAATGGGCTCGACGAAGACGTCTGCGGACGGTTCCTCGGTGGCGTGGTCACCGGGCGCGTCGGAATTGCGCGAGTCGTCCGTGCTGGTCATGCCGCAAATTCTAGAACGTGGCGAGCCGGGCGGGCGGTTGCCGAGCCGTAATCAGTACAGTTACACCCGTCAGGATGAGGGCGAGTCCGAGCCAGCCCGGCAGTTCCAGCCGCTCTCCCACCACAGCGACGGCGAGCATGGTCGCAACGAGCGGCTCGATGAGGGTCACGGTGGTCGCGACGCTGCTGCGCAGGTGGGTGAGCCCGTAGCCGAACAGCAGGTAGGCGACGAACATGGGTCCGACGGCGAGGTAGACGGCGATTCCCACGGTCTGTGCGGACTGCAGCAACGGGGCGCCGAGCACCAGCAGCACCGGCACGAGCGGAATGGCGCCGAGGCCGAACATGCCGCCCATCACGCCGCGTCCGCTGTGCCCGACGCCGATCGCGCGGCTCGAGGCGTAGGTGTACAGGGCGTAGGCGACGCCGGCGAGCAGGGCCAAGAGCACCCCGACGACGGCGTCCCCCTCCCCCGCGCCGTCGCTGTGCCGGCTCACGCTGAGCAGCGCGATGCCGAGTACGGCGATGGCCGTCGCCACGAGCCAGCGGGTGGAGAGTCCCCGGCGCTCCCAGAGCCACTCGAAGACCGCGGCGAACACGGGGCCGGAGCCGAGCGCGACGACGTTGCCGACAGCCACCCCCGCCTCGGCCATTCCGCTGTAGAAGGCGAGCGGGTAGACGAAGACCCCGACCGCGCCCAGCAGCAGCCAGCCGCGCGCGGCGGGGTCGCACAGTGCGGCGACGGCGGGACGCGCCGACAGGAGGAACAGCAGGATGCCACCCGCCGCCATGGTGCTCGCGCCGATTGCGAGCGGGCTCACATCGGCCGGCAGGAAGCTCGCCGCGGTGCCAGTGGTCCCCCACAGCACGGAGCTCAGAATGAGGGCGAGGGCGCCGATGCTCGTCGCTCTCGGGTGGGCCATGGCTCCCACTCTAGGGCGCTGGCGATGCGTGTTACCGTCGCTCATGACCTTCGCCGCCTACCTCGCCTTCCTCGGTCTGAGCGCGGTTCTCGCCCTCACCCCGGGGCCCGACAGCCTGCTCGTCCTGCGCTTCAGCGTGCGTCAGGCCCGCTCCGGTGTGGCGGCGGCGACCGGCTCCGCGATCGGCACCCTGGTCTGGGCCGTTCTGGTCGGCGTCGGCCTGGCGGCGCTGATCGAGCAGTCGGCCGAGCTGTACCGCGTGCTGAAGATCGTCGGCGGCCTCTACCTGGTCTTCCTCGGCGTGCAGGCGATCCTGCACTCGCGCCGTGAGCCGGTAGCGGATGAGGTGGGCCGGGTCCCACGGGCGAGCGTCGCCGCCGCCTTCGGTGCCGGTCTGCTCTCCACGCTGACGAACCCGAAGGTCGGCCTGTTCTTCCTCGCCGTGGTGCCGCAGTTCCTGCCCACGGACGGCCCGGCGTTCCCGATCACCATGCTTCTGGGTGCCACGGTGGCCGTCGTCGGCTTCCTCTACCTCGCCGTGCTCGCGGCGATCGCCGCGCGGGCCACGGTCTGGCTGAAGCGCCCGCGGGTGGCGAAGACCATCGAGCGCGTCTCCGGATCGATCCTCGCCGCGCTCGGTATCGGCACGGCGGCGACGGCGTTCGAGGGGTAGCCGCGTTAACGCGAGAACCCCCGCGTGAACGGGGGTTCTCTCCGTGGGCCCTACCGGGATCGAACCGATGACATCCACGGTGTAAACGTGGCGCTCTACCAGCTGAGCTAAAGGCCCGTCGAACCCGCTCGGCGGGACAACGAATCTCTATAGTACGACATACACTCGGCACCATGAGCACCACCCCCGACCGCGCCGAGCGCGCGGCGCGCGCCGAGCACCGCTGGCCCGCGATCGTCGCACTCGTCGTCGCCCTCACCCTCTACGCGCTCCTGCCCAGCACTTTCCTGCCCGAGCTGCGCTACGCCGCGGTCGGGCTCGGCGCCCTGCTGCTGATCCCGCTGATCGCCGTGAACCCCACACGCTTCACCCGGCAGAAGACGTGGTCGCGCTACCTGTCGGTCGGGCAGGTGCTCTTCCTCGGGATCGCGAACCAGGTGGCGCTGGTGCAGCTCGTGGTCGAGCTCATCCACTCCGACAAGAGCGACGGGCCGTCGCTGCTGCTCGCCGCGCTGCAGGTCTGGATCACCAACGTCATCCTGTACGCGCTGATCTACTGGGAGCTGGACCGCGGCGGTCCCGTCGTGCGCACCACGGCGAAACGCTCCGAGCTGCCCCAGGCCGACTTCCGCTTCCCCCAGGACGAGGACCACGACGCCATCGAGGAGGTGGCATCACGATCCTCCGCGAAGTCGGACTGGACGCCGAGCTACCTCGACTACCTCTACTTCTCGCTCTCCAACTCGATGGCGTTCAGCCCCACCGACGCCATGCCGCTGTCCCACCGCGCGAAGGCGCTGATGGGCCTGGAGTCCTTTGCGGGCTTCGTCATCCTCGCGCTGGTGATTGCGCGGGCGGTGTCGCTGCTCGGCTGAGGCGCGGAGGCGGGTCAGAGCGCGGCGGCCGCGTAGCCGTTCGCGGCGGCCGCCACGTCGTCGACGTACACCTCGAGGTGGTTGTAGGAGAAGATCGCCGCACGCCATCCCGCCGGCGTCTCCATGGAGCCCGAGTGGCAGAGGTAGCGGCCGGCGCCGAGCACCGCGTCGTCGATCTGGTTCGGATCGTAGTCGCCGTCGCCGTTGCCGTCGCCACCCCAGCGCTCCCAGGTCTCCGGGATGAACTGCAGCGGTCCGACCGCGCGGTCCCAGACCGGGTCGGTGTCCCACACTCCCCCGTCGCTGTCGGGGATCGCCGCGAAGCCGTTGCCGTCGAGGGCGGGGCCCACGATCGGCGTGCCCGGGTAGCCGTCCGCGGTCAGGCTGGTGCCGCCGTGCGTTCCGTGGCCCGACTCGATGAATCCCAGGGCCGCGAGGGTGGTCCAGCCGAGTCGACAGGCCGGCTGCTCCGCCTTGAGCGCCAGGCTGGCGCCGGCGTAGGCCGACAGCGCGCGCTCCGGGATGCCGGTGGCCGCGGCGGTCGCCGTGACCCAGGCCGGGTCCACGAGGGAGTCGATCCCGGGTTCACGCTCGGCCGAGGGCTCGGCACCGGCGACCTGCGCGATCCCCGGGGGGAGCGGCTCGGTCACCGGCGCGACGAAGGGCGCCGGCGCGCCCAGGCTCTGCTGCGCGGGCGACGACGACGTGACCGCGAGGGTCACGACGTACCCCGCGACCGCGAGGAGCGGCAGCGCGCCGAGCACCCGCAGGAGCACGCGCCGGACGCGGCCCCCGTGCGCGACCGACTCCCGTGCCACGGAACCGGGTCCGCGACTAGGCGACGGGCGCGAGGAACGCCCCGAGGGCTGCGGCGAGGGCGCCCGGGTCGTCGACGCTCGCCAGCTCCCGTGCGGAGTGCATCGAGAGCAGCGGGATGCCGATGTCGACGGTGCGGATGCCGAGACGGGTCGCCGTGAGCGGGCCGATGGTCGATCCGCACGGGACCGCGTTGTTCGACACGAACTCCTGCCAGGCCACGCCCGCCTGCGCGCAGGAGCGTGCCCACTCGGCCGCACCGGTCGCATCCGTCGCGTAGCGCTGTTTCGCATTGATCTTGAGGAGGGGTCCGCGTCCCATGACCGGGCGGTTCACCGGGTCGTGCCGGTCGGGGTAGTTGGGGTGCACCGAGTGGCCGGCGTCGGCCGAGAAGCACCAGGAGCCGGCGAGGGCGCGCAGGCGCTCGCTCTCGCCGGCACCGAGGCCGTCGGAGATGCGGGCGAGGATGTCGGCCAGGAACGGCCCGGCCGCGCCGGAGCGGGTCGCCGATCCGACCTCCTCGTGGTCGAAGGCCGCGAACACCGAGACGTGCGCGCCGCTGTCTGGTGTCGCGAGCAGGGCGAGGAGGCCGGAGTGCACCGAGACGAGGTTGTCCATACGACCGGACGCGAAGAAGGCGCCGTCGCGGCCGAAGACGGCGGGGGCCGCGGTGTCGGCCACCGAGATGTCGTAGCCGGCGACATCCTCGCCGCGGATGCCGGCCAGGCCGGCGAGATGGCCGACCAGGTCTGCGGTCGACACGTCCCCGAGACCGAAGACCGGGTTCATGTGCTGCTGCGGGTCGAGACGCAGTCCGTCGTTGACGCCGCGGTCGAGGTGGATGGCCAGCTGCGGGAAGCGCAGGTAGGGGCCGGTGCGCACGAGGTGCTGCTCGCCCGTCGTGGTGACGAGGCGTCCGGCGAGTTCGAGCTCACGGTCGAGCCAGGAGTTGAGCAGTGGTCCGCCGTAGACCTCGACGCCGGCCTGCAGCCATCCGAAGGCCGCCGTGGTGGGCTTGGGCTTCAGCTTGAAGCCGGGCGAGTCGGTGTGCGTCCCCACGATGCGGAAGGGGGCGGAGGCGGCGAGGCCCTCCGGCTGGATCCACGCGATCAGCGCACCGTCGCGCACGACGTAGCGCCGTCCCGCATCGCTGGGCCAGGCATCCGTCTCCTCGAGGCGGGTGTACCCGGCGGAGTCGAGGCGGCGTGCGGCCTCGGCCGCTGCGTGGAACGATGACGGCGACGCGGTGATGAAGGCCGCGAGGTCGCTGATGTGGGAGTCGGACATTGCTCTATTCAAACACTGTCCTCATTCCGTCGGGCGCGCATCCGCTCGTCCGACGGACGCGTCAGACGGTGGCGGGCTGCGGAAGGATCTCGTCCAGCGCGGCGCGGTACTCCTCGATGTGTCGGGCCTCGCCCGGCGCGGTGATGAAGCTCGCGCGGATGATGCCGTTGATGTCGATGAGGAAGGTCGCGCGGTTCGCGTAGCCCTTCTCCTCGAGGAACACGCCGTACTCCTTGGCGACGGCGCCGTGCGGCCAGAAGTCGGCCAGCAGGGTGAAGTCGTAGCCCTCCGCCTCGGCGAACGCGCGCAGCGTCGCCTTCGAGTCGGAGGAGATGCCGATGAGCTCCACGCCGTTGCTCTTGAACATCGCGAGGTTCTCGCTCAGGCTGCAGAGCTCGCTCGTGCAGGTGGAGGAGAAGGCGAGAGGGAAGAAGACCAGCGCGACCGGCCTCTTGCCCTTGAATTCGCCGAGACGGACGTGCTCGCCGAACTGGTTCGGAAGCTCGAAGTCGGGTGCCTGGGTGTCGTTCTCCAGAGCCATTTTATTGCGTCCTTTCGTGCCCGAATAGTAACGCCGGGCACACACGATTCGTTATCTTACGCTCGCAACCCCCGATCCGGCAGTAACCCGTATGCGGGGCGGGCGCCAGCCGAAGCCGGCGGCACTGCATAGAATGTTCTGGCGTGGTCGTACCTACCCGAGGGCGTAATCCTTGTCCTGCGGTCGACACGCGCGATCTGACTCAAACCAGGAAGAGGTCAACGGTGACGGTTAACGACCAGGATCCATACTCGGTGAACAACATCGATTCCGACCCTGACGAGACCGCCGAGTGGCAAGAATCACTCGACGCCCTTGTTGCAGCACATGGACACGAACGTGGTCGCGAGATCATGCTCAGCCTCCTCAAGCGTTCGAAGGAACTCCACCTCGGCGTGCCGATGGTCCCCACCACGGACTACCTGAACACCATCGCCCCGGAGAACGAGCCCGAGTTCCCGGGCAATGAAGAGCTCGAGCGCCGCTACCGCGCGTGGATCCGCTGGAACGCGGCCATCACCGTGCACCGCGCCCAGCGCCCCGGTATCGGCGTCGGCGGCCACATCTCGACCTACGCGTCGTCTGCCGCCCTCTACGAGGTGGGCCACAACCACTTCTTCCGCGGGCACGACGCCCCCGGCGGCGGCGACCAGATCTTCTACCAGGGCCACGCCTCCCCCGGCATGTACGCCCGCGCCTTCCTCGAGGGGCGTCTGACCACGGACCAGCTCGACGGATTCCGCCAGGAGAAGTCGCACCCCACCGGCGGACTCTCCAGCTACCCGCACCCGCGTCTCATGCCGGAGTTCTGGCAGTTCCCGACCGTGTCGATGGGCCTCGGCCCGATCAACGCGATCTACCAGGCGCAGGCGAACCGCTACCTCACCAACCGCGGGATCAAGGACGCCAGCGACCAGCAGGTCTGGGCCTTCCTCGGCGACGGCGAGATGGACGAGGTCGAGAGCCGCGGCGCCCTGCAGTGGGCCGCCAACGACGGCCTCGACAACCTCAACTTCGTGATCAACTGCAACCTGCAGCGCCTCGACGGCCCGGTTCGCGGAAACGGCAAGATCATCCAGGAGCTCGAGAGCTTCTTCCGCGGCGCCGGCTGGAACGTCATCAAGGTGGTCTGGGGCCGCGAGTGGGACGACCTTCTCAAGAACGACCACGAGGGCGCCCTGCGCGACCTGATGAACGCCACCCCCGACGGCGACTACCAGACCTACAAGGCCGAGAGCGGCGCCTACGTGCGCGAGAACTTCTTCGGTCGCGACCCGCGCACCCTCAAGATGGTCGAGCACCTCAGCGACGACCAGGTCTGGGGACTCAAGCGTGGCGGACACGACTACCGCAAGGTCTACGCGGCGTTCAAGGCTGCGACCGAGCACAAGGGCCAGCCCACCGTCATCCTGGCGAAGACGGTCAAGGGCTACGGCCTGGGCCCGTCCTTCGAGGGCCGCAACGCGACCCACCAGATGAAGAAGCTCACACTCGACAACCTCAAGCAGTTCCGCGACGAGATGCACATCCCGATCACCGACGCCGCGCTCGAGGAGAACCCGTACCAGCCGCCGTACTACACCCCCGGCGACAACGACGAGGCCATCCAGTACATGCACGAGCGCCGCCGTGCGCTCGGCGGCTACCTTCCGGAGCGCCGCTCGAAGTTCACGCAGATCGAGCTCCCCCAGGAGTCCGCGTGGGACATCGCCAAGAAGGGCTCCGGCAAGCAGGAGATCGCCACCACCATGGCCTTCGCCCGTCTGCTGAAAGACCTGCTGCGCGCCAAGGACTTCGGCCACCGCATCGTGCCGATCATCCCCGACGAGGCTCGCACCTTCGGTATGGACGCCTACTTCCCGACGGCGAAGATCTACAACCCGCAGGGCCAGCACTACACCTCCGTGGACCGCGAGCAGCTGCTCGCCTACAAGGAGAGCCCGCAGGGCCAGATCGTGCACGTCGGAATCAACGAGGCGGGCGCCTTCTCCGCGTTCACCGCGGCGGGCACCTCGTACTCGACGCAGGGCGAGCCGCTCATCCCGGTCTACGTCTTCTACTCGATGTTCGGATTCCAGCGCACGGGCGATGCCATGTGGGCCGCGGGCGACCAGATGGCGCGCGGTTTCATCATGGGCGCCACCGCAGGGCGCACCACCCTCACGGGTGAGGGCCTGCAGCACGCCGACGGACACTCGCTGCTCCTCGCATCCACCAACCCGGCGGTCGTCTCCTACGACCCCGCGTACGGCTACGAGATCGGCGCGATCGTCAAGGCGGGGCTCGAGCGCATGTACGGCGGCACGCACACCGACCCGAACGTCATGTACTACATCACGCTCTACAACGAGCCGCTGCAGCAGCCGGCCGTGCCCGAGGACTTCGACGAGGAGGGCGCCCTGAAGGGCCTCTACCTGCTGAAGACCGGCCAGGAGACCGGACCGAAGGTGCAGCTGCTGGCCTCCGGTGTGGCCGTGCCGTGGGCGCTCGAGGCCCAGCAGCTGCTCGCCCAGGACTTCGGCGTCTCCGCCGACGTCTGGTCGGTCACCAGCTGGACCGAGCTGCGCCGTGAGGGTCTCGCGGCGGAGGAGCACAACTTCCTCTACCCGAACGAGGAACGGCACATCCCGTACGTGACGCGCAAGCTGGCACGCACCCAGGGTCCGTTCGTCGCCACGACCGACTACATGCACGCCGTTCCCGACCAGATCCGCCAGTTCGTGCCGGGCGACTTCGCGACACTGGGAGCCGACGACTTCGGCTTCTCCGACACGCGCGCCGCAGCCCGTCGCTACTTCAAGATCGACGGACCGTCCATGGTGGTCCGCGCGCTCGAGTCGCTGGTGCGCCGCGGCGAGATCGACTCGTCGGTTCCCGCAGCCGCGATCGACAAGTACCGCCTGCTCGACGTCAACGCCGGCACCACCGGCAACGCGGGAGGCGAAAGCTAGCGGTGGCGGTCAGCCCCAAGACGAAGGAGCAGACGCTCGCCTGGCTGCGCACCATCTCCGGTGAGCTGTCGACGGCAACGCTCAAGCGTCTCGACGACACGCTGCCCTGGTACGGCGACATGCCACCAGGGCGGCGGTCGGCCGTCGGGCTCGTCGCCCAGGCCGGCATCACCTCCTTCATCAGCTGGTTCGAAGACCCGAAATCCACTCCGTGGATTGCCGCGGATGTCTTCGGTGCGGCACCGAGGGAGCTGCTGCGGTCGGTCTCGCTCCAGCAGACCCTCCAGCTGATCCGCATCACGGTGGAGGTGGTCGAGGCCCGCATCGGGCTCGGCGACGACGTGCTGCGCGAGGCGATCCTGCTCTACTCGCGGGAGATCGCCTTCGCGTCGGCCGATGTCTACGCCCGTGCGGCGGAGGCGCGCGGCCTCTGGGACGCGCGCCTCGAGGCGCTCGTCGTCGACTCGATCCTCAGCGGCGAGTACGACACCGAGCTCCCCAGCCGCATCGCGGCGCTCGGCTGGAACGGCCACGGCGAGGTGTGCGTTCTCGTCGGCACCACCCCCCGCGTGCTCGACGTCGACCAGCTGCGCCGCACGGCCCGCCACCTCGACGCCGACGTGCTCATCGGTGTGCAGGGCAACCGCCTCGTGCTGGTCATCGGGCGCTCCACCCCGATCGCCGACGAGGTCGACACCGACACGCGTATGCCCTTCATCGAGATCGCCGCGCAGCTCGAGCCCGGCTTCGGCCCCGGCCACCTGGTGCTCGGCCACGAGGTCGCGACCCTGGTCGAGGCGTCGAAGAGCGCGAAGGCGGCCCTGGCCGGCTTCGCGGTGGCCCGCGCCTGGCGCAACGCGCCGCGACCGACCCTCGCCGACGACCTCCTGCCGGAGCGCGCCTTCGCCGGCGACCCGCTCGCGCGCAGCACCCTCATCAACCGCATCTACCGTCCGCTGCAGCAGCACTCCACCGAGCTGCTCGCCACGCTCTGGTGCTATCTCGACAACGGCCGCTCGCTCGAGGCGACGGCGCGCGAGCTCTTCGTGCACCCGAACACCGTGCGCTACCGCCTGAAGCGCATCAGCGAGGTCATCGGCTGGGATGCCACCGGCGCCCGCGAGGCCCTCATCCTGCAGTCGGCGCTGATCATCGGCTCGATCGCGGAACCCGACGCGAACCGCAAGCGCTGACCTCGCCGCCACCCCCTCCGCGCCCCTTCGGAAATTCAGGACTTTGTGCGGAAGCTGCAGGCTCACCGCACGCAGGCATCCGCTTCTCTGTCGCATTCTCCTGAATTCTCGAAGGACGGACGAGCGGATGGCAGGCTCGGCGGCGTGACCCAGCCGACCCACCGCACCATCGCGATCACCGCTCGCGACGGCGCGACCACCGTCGTGGAGGCCTTCGGCTCCGAGGGGCCCGCCGTGCTGTTCCTGCCGGCGCTGGGTGTGCCCCTGCACTACTACCGGCCGCTGCTCGCCGAGTGGGCGGATCGAGGCTTCCGCGTGTTCGGCCTCGAGCTGCGCGGGATGCCGCAGAGTTCCACGGCCGACGTGCGCGCGAACGACTTCGGCTACGTGCACGCTCTCACCCTCGACATCCCGGCGGCGATCGACGCCGCGGGCCTCGACGTGCCGTTCCTGCTCGCCGGGCACAGCCTCGGCGGTCAGCTCGCGCTGCTCTACGCGGCTGCGCGTCCCGTGGCGGTGCGCGCCGTTGTGACGATCGCGAGCGGGTCGAGCCACCACGGCGCATTCCCGACCCGGGCGGCGCGGGCGAAGCGCCGCGCCCAGATGGCGGCGGTACAGGCGATCATCCGCACCTTCGGGTGGTTCCCCGGCCATCTCGTCGGCTTCGGCGGCCGCCAGCCGCGCACCATGATCGCCGACTGGAGCCACGAGGGACGCTTCGGGCGCTTCGTGATCGCCGGAAGCGCCGCGGACCACGAGGGCGAGCTGGCGGCGCTCGAGAGGCCCGTGCTGATGCTCACCCTCGACGGCGACCCGATCGTGCCGCGGCACTCGAGCGACCACCTCGGCGCCCGTCTGCTCTCGGCCCGTGTCGACACGGTGCACGTGCACCGCGCCCGCGGCGACGGTGCCGCCTTCGACCACTTCCGCTGGGCCCGCCGCACGCCCCGGGCGGTACTCGACCCGGTGACCGCCTGGCTCGCCGGCCTCGCCGCCTGACCCTCTGAGAAGACCGGGGTTGTGGACACTCGCCAAGGGTCGGCGGGAATCTCAGTGGAGTGTCAACAGCGCCGACGTGGCCGGTGCTGGCAGACTAGAGCGCGTGATTGTTGTCGTAGCGCCCGGACAGGGCTCCCAAACTCCCGGCTTTCTCGAACCCTGGCTCGCCGAGTCGCGCTTCCGCGACCAGCTCGCCGGCATCTCCGACGCGGTCGGTATCGACCTGGTCGCCCACGGCACCACGAGCGACGCCGACACGATCCGCGACACCGCGGTGGCCCAGCCGCTCATCGTGGCCGCGGGCCTGCTCACCCTCAGCGCCCTCTTCGCCGACGGCCGCCGCGAGAGGATCGCGGGCGTCGCCGGGCACTCCGTGGGCGAGGTGACCGCCGCTGCAGCAGCAGGGATCCTGAGCGAGACGGATGCCGTCGCGTTCGTACGCGAGCGGGGTGCGGCCATGGCGACCGCCGCCGCGGCCACGCCCACCGGCATGAGCGCCGTCCTCGGCGGGGACGAGGCTGAGCTGCTCGCGCGCCTGGAGGCCCTCGGCCTCGAGCCGGCCAACTTCAACGGAGGCGGACAGATCGTCGTCGCCGGCGCCCTCGACGCGCTCGATGCCCTCAAGGACAACCCCGTCGCCGGCAGCCGCGTCATCGCGCTGCAGGTGGCCGGCGCCTTCCACACCCGGTACATGCAGCCGGCCGTCGCCCCGCTCCGCGCCTTCGCGGACACCCTCACCGCCCACGACCCGACCCTGCCGATCTGGTCGAACCAGGCGGGACAGACCGTCGAGTCCGGCGCCGAGTTCCTCGACCTGCTCGTCGGTCAGGTCTCCTCCCCGGTGCGCTGGGACAAGAGCATGGAGGCCTTCGCGGCCGCCGGCATCACCGGGCTCATCGAGCTCGCTCCGGCCGGTGCCCTCACCGGCCTGGCTCGACGCGGCCTCAAGGGCGTGCCGACCGTCGCGGTGAAGACACCCGACGACCTCGCAGCAGCATTCGATCTGATTGACGGTAACGCAGCATGAGCACCCCCATCCTGAAGCAGTCCAGCGGCGTCGAATTCACCCGCATCTACAGCTACGGCGCCGCACGCGGCGACCTCGTCGTCCCGAACGAGGAGCTCATCGGACCGATCGACTCCAGCGACGAGTGGATCCGCCAGCGCACCGGCATCATCACCCGCACCCGCGCCTCGCACGACGTGAGCGCCACCGACCTCGCCACCACGGCGGGCCTCGAGGCCATCGAGAAGTCGGGCGTCGCGCCGGAGCTCATCGACCTCGTCATCATCGCGACCATCAGCAACGTGCGCCAGACGCCGTCGATGGCCGCGGTGGTCGCCGACCGCGTGGGCGCCAACCCCGCCGCCGCCTACGACGCCAACGCGGCGTGCGCCGGATTCAGCTACGCGGTCACCCAGGCCGACGCCCTCATCCGCTCGGGCGCCGCCCACTACGCCCTCGTGATCGGCGCGGAGAAGCTCTCCGACATCGTCGACCCCGCCGACCGCAGCATCTCCTTCCTGCTCGGCGACGGCGCCGGCGCCGTGGTCGTCGGCCCCAGCGACACCCCCGGCATCGCCGCTCCGGTCTGGGGCTCCGACGGCTCGAAGGCCGACGCCGTGGGCATGAACTCGACGCTCACCCAGTTCCGCGACGGCGAGGCCGAGTGGCCCACGCTGCGCCAGGAGGGCCAGACGGTCTTCCGCTGGGCCGTCTGGGACATGGCCAAGGTCGCCAAGCAGGCCCTCGAGGTCGCCGGCGTCGAGGCGAGCGACCTCGCCGCCTTCATCCCGCACCAGGCCAACATGCGCATCGTCGACGAGTTCGCGAAGCAGCTCGGCCTGCCGGAGACCGTGATGATCGCCCGCGACATCGCGACCACCGGCAACACCTCCGCCGCCTCCATCCCGCTCGCGACGCACCGCCTGCTCGAGGAGCACCCGGAGCTCTCCGGCGGCCTCGCCCTGCAGATCGGCTTCGGCGCCGGGCTCGTATTCGGCGCGCAAGTGATTGTGCTCCCCTGAGTTGATTGTGCTGCCTCGAGTGCGGCGGCGCTCCACCCCGGATCCACTGCTCTAAACTGACCAACGGTTACACGACACACCCCTTTAGGAGAAAAACCATGGCATTGTCCACCGAAGAAGTTCTCGCCGGCCTCGCCGAGCTCGTCAACGACGAAACCGGTATTGCTACCGATTCGGTCGAACTGGACAAGTCGTTCACCGACGACCTGGACATCGACTCGATTTCGATGATGACGATCGTCGTCAACGCCGAAGAGAAGTTCGACGTCAAGATCCCCGACGAAGAGGTCAAGAACCTCAAGACCGTCGGCGACGCCGTCAGCTTCATCACCGCAGCACAGGGCTAAGCGCCTCCCATCCGCGGCTGGCCGGCCGCACCGCGACCGGCCACGCCCGCGAGTGAGATCTCTGAAGCGAATAAAGGATGTTGTTGTGACCAAGAAAATCGTTGTCACCGGAATCGGTGCCACCTCCCCCCTCGGCGGAACCGCCCCCGAGACCTGGGCCGCCCTGCTCGCCGGCGAGTCCGGCGTCAGCTCGATCGAGCACGAATGGGTCGCCACACACGACCTGCCCGTGACCTTCGCCGGCCAGGCCAAGGTGCGCCCCGACGAGGTGCTCGCCCGCCAGGAGGTCAAGCGCCTCGACCCGTCGAGCCAGTTCGCGCTCATCTCCGCGCGTGAGGCGTGGGCGGATGCGGGACTCGACGAGGCCGGGATCGACCCGACCCGCGTGGGTGTCGACTACTCCACCGGCATCGGCGGACTGTGGACCCTTCTCGACGCCTGGGACACGCTCAAGGAGAAGGGCCCCCGCCGTGTCCTCCCGATGACCATCCCGATGCTGATGCCGAACGCGGCCTCCGCGGCCATCAGCATGGGCCTCCAGGCGCGCGCCTACGCCCGCACCGACGTCTCGGCCTGCGCGTCGAGCACCGAAGCGATCGCCAACGCCTACGACCACCTGCAGAAGGGCTACGCAGACGTGGTCGTCGCCGGCGGTACCGAGGCAGTGGTGCACCCGCTCCCGATCGCCGCCTTCGCGGCGATGCAGGCTCTGTCCAAGCGCAACGACGACCCGGCATCCGCTTCACGCCCCTACGACGTGAACCGCGACGGCTTCGTGCTGGGCGAGGGCGCGGGCAGCATCATCCTCGAGACCGAGGAGCACGCCCTGGCACGCGGCGCCCGCATCTACGCGGAGCTCGCCGGCGGCGGGGTCACCAGCGACTCGTACCACATCACCGCGCCCGACCCCGAGGGAGCGGGGGCCGCACGCGCGGTCTACGCCGCCCTCGAGCAGGCCGGCGCGACCGTCGACGAGGTCATGCACATCAACGCTCACGCCACGAGCACGCCGGTCGGCGACATCGCCGAGTACAAGGCGCTCCTCGCGGTGTTCGGCGAGCGGGTGCACGAGATCCCCGTGTCGGCCACCAAGGCGGCCACCGGCCACCTGCTGGGAGGCACCGGTGCGCTCGAGGCCATCTTCACGATCCTCGCGCTGCACAACCGCCTCGCACCGCCGACGATCAACCTCGACGACCAGGACCCCGCGATCCTGCTCGACGTGGTGACCAGCCCGCGCGAGCTCCCGGCCGGACCCCTGCTGGCGATCAGCAACTCCTTCGGGTTCGGCGGCCACAACTCCGTCGTGGCATTCCGCAGCTACAACTAGCACCACAGCGAAAGGCCCCCGTCGACATCGACGGGGGCCTTTCGTGCGCGCGGGGTCAGCCGACCTTGTGCAGCCAGACCACCTGGCTGTCGGAGCTCGCGTGGCGGAAGGCCTCCAGCTCGTCGTCCCAGGCCTGGCCGAGGGCGAGCCGCAGTTCGCGGTGCAGCTCGAGGGCGTTCGATCCGGCGATCTCCATGGCGTAGCGCAGCCGGTCCTCGGGGATCACGACATTGCCCGCAGAATCGGTCTGCGCGAAGAAGATCCCGAGGTCGGGCGTGTGCATCCAGCGGCCGCCGTCGCCGCCGGGCGAGGGGTCCTCCGTGACCTCGTAGCGCAGGTGCTCCCAGCCGCGGAGTGCGGAGGCCAGAGCGGCGCCGGTGCCCTGAGGGCCCTCCCAGTAGAACTCGGTGCGCTGCGCGCCCTTCATGACGGGCTGCGGCGCCCAGCGGAAGTTCACGGCGCGATCGAGGGCGCGACCTGCCGCCCACTCGACATGCGGGCAGAGAGCACGAGGAGCGGAGTGCACTAGGAGCACTCCGCGGGCGTGTTGTGCAGTCACGATCTTCTCCGTTCTGTGAGGTACGACTTCCCCATCGACCTGACTAACGGATGCGCGTGACATGCGCGTTTTCAATTTTTATTCAGCGGCAAGCATTATTCATGACTAAGCCGCTGCCTGCATTATGACCCATGCGCCTGCGAATTGACAAGGACGGGCATCACTTAGCCTGCCCATAGTCGTCGACCACGGCCGTCGTGATCGGGAACTCCACCGGCATCGCGCCGAAGATGAGGCGGCCGGCGTCGGCCGCCGAGCCGCGGAGCTCCTCGACGACACGGTCGGCGAGTGCCGCCGGGGTGTGCACGATCACCTCGTCGTGGAGGAAGAAGACCAGGTGCGGACGCCGCGCGAGAGGTCCGTCGGCGAGGCCCCAGAGCCGCCCGCGCAGGCCGGCCATCCAGCAGAGCGCCCACTCCGCCGCGGTCCCCTGCACGATGAAGTTGCGGGTGAAGCGGCCCCAGCTGCGCGACTGCCCGCGCGCCGCCTTCTGGTGGGCGTCGCTGACTCCGGGGGCGGATGCCGCCTCCTGCAGTTCGCGCCACGCCTCGCCGGGAGGGGGCGAGCTGCGTCCGAGTCGCGTGGAGACGATCTCGCCGCGCTCCCCGGCGCGCGCCGCCGCCTCGACCATCGCGATGGCCTGCGGGAAGGCTCGCGTGAGCGCCGGCATCAGTCGCCCGCCCTCCCCCGCCGTCGCACCGTACATGGCCCCGAGCATCGCCACCTTGGCCTCGGCACGGGTCTTCACCGCACCGCTGGCGACGATGCCCTCGTAGAGGTCTCCGCGTCCGGCCAGCGCCATTGCGCGGTCCGCGCTCAGGGCGGTGAGGATCCTCGGTTCCAGCTGCGCGGCATCCGCCACCACCAGTTTCCAGCCCGGGTCGGCGACGACCGCCCCGCGGATCTGCTTCGGGAGCTGCAGCGCTCCCCCTCCGCTCGCGCCCCAGCGCCCGGTGGCCGCGCCGCCCGGCACGTAGTCGGGCCGGAAGCGGCCGTCGGCCACCCAGGTGTCGAGCCAGTTCCAGCCGTTGGCCGTCTGCAGCCGCGAGAGCTTCTTGTACTCGAGCAGGGGCTCGATCACCGGGTGCACGATCTCCTTGAGCTCCCAGGAGCGGGTCGACGACACCTGCAGGCCCGCGCGCCGCAGCGACTTCAGCAGCTCGGCGGGCGAGTCGGGGTTCACGTCGGGTGTCTGCAGGATCTCCCGCATCCGCTGCAACAGGTCTTCCAGGCGAGCCGGACGCTCGCCGCCGCGGGGCCGCTCGCCGAGCAGCTCCGCCAGCAGCCGCTCGTGCAGCTCCGCGCGCCAGGGGAGCCCGGCGGACTTCATCTCGCAGGCGATCAGGGCGCCCGCGGACTCCGCCGCGAGCAACAGGCCGATACGGCCGGGTTCGGCGGATGCGGCGATCGCCTCGCGCTGCAGGCGGAACTCCCCGAGGGGGTCCATCGGGTCGTCGTCTGCCGGATCGATCTCGAGGTCGAAGAGCGCGCCGTGGGTCTCCGTCCGGTCGGCGAGCGGCGTGGCGCGGTCCCAGGGGCCGGACGGTGCGAGCGACAGCGCCGATCCTGCGGTGAGCTGCGATCCGCGCAGGATGGCGTGCGAGAGCCGCAGGTCGACGCAGCGCTCGATCCGGACTCCGGCGGCGAGCAGCTGCGGGTACCAGCGGGTGGTGTCGTCCCACACCCAGCGCGGACGCTCGCGCTCGACGCGGGCGACGACCACGGCGAGCTGCTGGTCGGGGAAGGTCTCGGACTCCCCCGCAGCCATGCCGTCATCACCGAGGCGCGTCGCGGTGACCTGGCGGTTGCTTCGGGAGAGGACGACGTACACCCGTCAATTGTGCCCGGTGCCGGCGACACCGGATGGCCGCCCGGGCACGGCGGTCAGCACAGGAAGGAGCTCCACTCCCCGGGGGCGATGATCGAGCTGAGCGTTCCGGAGTCGACGAGGCCGACGGCGCCGAGAGGGCTGGTGTACTCGCCGCTGACCACGGTGTCCACCGTGTCGAAGGAGACGAACAGCTGCCGGCCGGAGTCGTCGAAGCGCCCGATGTTCTCCGGCGACTGCGCGGCGACGAACTGCGACACGTCGTCGCCGACCGCGTAGCCGCCGGCCGCCTCCACGCGCACCGCGCCCGCGGTTGCCTTCGACACCACGATTGTGAACTGCGGGCTTCCCGACCATGCGACCAGCTGCACACCGTCCCACTGGTAGCTGGTGTGCGCCGCCGCGCACGACTCCGCCACCTCCGTCACGACCGGCTCCGTGCCGGACGCGGCGACGATCAGGGCCACGATGCCCTCGGGGCCGCCGGAGTACGGCAGCGTCTGCACTGTCGCGCCCGAGTCGTCCGCGGAGGCGACGGACGCACCGGAGAGCACCACGGTCGTCACGGGCGCCGGCACCTCGGCGGTCGCGGTCGGGTCGGGAGTGGGAGTGCTCGTCTCGGTGGGCGAGGAGCTCGGAGCGGCGACGGCGTCGACGGACGAGCCCGCGCATCCGCTCAGAGCGACCGCGAGGAGGAGTGCGACGAGGGTACTGGATTGACGATAGCTCATAGGCAAACAGTACGGCTGCTGGACCTCGTCACGAGACCGGGGAGATAACGAATCCGTTGCGCTTGCGCGGCTACGCGAAAGGCCTCGCCTCCGCCATCAGCCGCGACCGGATCATGAACCGCACGCCCTCCGGCGCCTCCAGCGAGAACCCGCTGCCGCGCCCCTTCACCACGTCGATGGTGAGGAAGGTGTGGCTCCAGTATTCGAACTGCTCACGCGACATCCAGAAGTCGATCGGGCGGCTCTCCGCGGCGTCGCCGATGTCGAGCACGCCCAGCAGGATGTCGTTGTCGCTGGTGATGAAGTCGCCGTCCGGGTAGCACATCGGAGAGCTGCCGTCGCAGCATCCGCCCGACTGGTGGAACATCAGGGCCCCGTTGTTCTCCCAGAGCTTTCGCAGCAGGTCGACGGTGTCGCCGGTCGCGGCGACCCGCGGCGATGTCTCGCCGGGGATCACCACGCTCGCCTCGATCATGATTAGAAGAATCCCTGTGCGTTCTCGGAGTACGACACCAGCATGTTCTTCACCTGCTGGTAGTGGTCGAGCGCGAGCTTGTTGTTCTCGCGCCCGATGCCGGAGCTCTTGTAGCCTCCGAAGGCCGCACCGGCAGGGTAGGCGTGGTAGTTGTTCACCCAGACGCGTCCGGCCTGGATGTCGCGACCGGCCCGGTACGCCACATTGCCGTTGCGCGACCAGACGCCGGCGCCCAGCCCGTAGAGCGTGTCGTTGGCGATCGCGATGGCGTCGTCGTAGTCCTCGAAGCTGGTCACCGCGACGACCGGTCCGAAGATCTCCTCCTGGAACAGGCGCATCCGGTTGTTGCCCTCGAAGATCGTGGGCTGCACGTAGTAGCCCTCGGCGAACTCGCCGCCGAGGTCGGCGCGCTCGCCGCCGAGCGCGATGGTCGCTCCCTCCTGCCTGCCGATGTCGATGTAGCTGAGGATCTTCTCGAGCTGGTCGTTCGAGGCCTGGGCGCCCACCTGCGTATCGGTGTCGAGCGGGTTGCCCTGCACCGCCTTGCGCGTGCGCTCCACCACGGTGGAGAGGAAGGAGTCGTAGATCGGCTTGTGGATCAGCGCGCGGCTGGGCGCTGTGCACACCTCGCCCTGATTGAACGCGAAGAGGGTGAAGCCCTCCTGGGCCTTGTCGTAGAACGCGTCGTCCTCATCCGCGATGTCCTTGAAGAAGATGTTCGGACTCTTGCCCCCGAGCTCCAGCGTCACCGGGATCAGGTTCGCGCTGGCGTACTGCATGATCAGGCGGCCGGTGCTCGTCTCCCCGGTGAAGGCGATCTTGCGGATGCGGGGACTCGAGGCGAGAGGCTTGCCCGCCTCCACGCCGAAACCGTTGACGATATTGACCACACCGGCGGGAAGGATGTCGCCGATGAGCTCGATCAGCACGAGGATCGAGACGGGCGTCTGCTCGGCCGGCTTGAGCACGATCGCATTGCCCGCGGCGAGGGCCGGGGCCAGCTTCCAGACGGCCATCAGAATGGGGAAGTTCCAGGGGATGATCTGCCCGACGACGCCCAGCGGCTCGTGGAACTGGTACGCCACCGTGTCGTGGTCGAGTTCGGCGTGGTCGCCGTCCTGCGCCCGGATCGCCGAGGCGAAGTAGCGGAAGTGGTCGGCGGCCAGCGGCAGGTCGGCGTTGATCGGCTCGCGCACGGGCTTGCCGTTGTCCCAGGTCTCGGCGACGGCGAGCAGCTCGATGTTCGCGTCGATGACGTCGGCCATGCGGTTCAGCACGGCCGCCCGCTCGGTGGGGCTCGTCCTGCCCCAGGCGGGTGCCGCCTTGTGCGCGGCGTCGAGCGCGGCGTCGATGTCCTCGGCGGTGCCCCGCGCGACCTCGGCGAAAGGCTTGCCGGTCACCGGCGAGATGTCCTCGAAGTACTGGCCCTTCACCGGGGCGACCCATTCACCGCCGATCCAGTGCTCGTAGCGCGGCTTGAAGGTGACGAGGGCTTCCGGGGTTCCGGGTGCGGCGTACACGGTCATGGGTGGTTCTCCTGTCGACGACGTTGTCATGGGAGGCGCCGGTGTGGCGGCGCCGGTCTCAGGCTACGTCGGGGCAGGTTGCGCGGTGTTGCGGGGCGCGTTCTCAGCCCCGGTGTGCCAGTTCCGCCTCGATGTGCTCGAGGCGTGTGACCACCGCGGAACGTTTCGGCGAGCGGGGCGGGAGCAGACGCAGGCACTCCCTCCAGACCTCGACGTCGTACGCGGCCTCGTCGGTGCGGGCGTAGGCGAGCAGGGTGTCGACACCGGCGTCCGCCATCAGCGACTCGCGCAGCCGAGCGCTCACCTCCTCGCGCACCTCGCGCACGCCCGGTGATGCGGAGCCGGGGAGCACGGGGCCCACGTAGGCGCCGAGTGCGACCCGGTGGGCGCCGCGGTCGAGGAAGCCGAGACAGCGGCGGGCGTCGAGGTCGAGACGCCGGGCCAGGCGATAGGGGCGCGACAGCGGCACGAGCGAGGCGTCCACCGGCGCGATCGCCCGCCGCAGCCGCACCATCTCGGAGCGGAGCGTCAGCACGGCGTCATCGCGCCCGTAGACGAGCCGGGCGAGGGTGTCGGCCGAGAGCCCCTCCGGATGCCAGGCGAGGAGCGTGAGGATCTCGGCGTGCCGGGCGCTCAACTCCACCGACCGGCCTCCCGTCTCGAGCAGGCCGCCGTCGCGGGCGAGAACGGAGAGCACGGGCGAGCGCGACGACTCGGTGCGCGTCTGCGGATGACGCGACCGCGTGAGCTCGTCCAGCCGGCGGATGCGCAGCTCGGCCTCGACGGCTGCGACCGCGGCCTCGAGCAGCGGCAGCGTCGCGGGCGCCACGGCGGCCTCTCCCCCGGTGATGTCGATCACACCGAGTATCGCTCCGGAGTCGGGGTCGTGCACGGGGACCGCCGTGCAGCTCCACGGGTGCACCATGCGGGTGAAGTGCTCGGCGCCCTGGATCTGCAGGCCGTGGTCGAGCGCGAGCGCCGTTCCCGGCGCGCTGGTGCCGACCGCCCGCTCCGACCAGTCGGCGCCCTCCACGAACAGCATGCCCTCGGCCTTGCGGCGGAGGACCCTGTCGCCGTCGATCCAGAGCAGGCGGCCGGCGCGGTCGCCCACCGCCACGATGAGCCCGGCATCGACGGTGTGGCGCACGAGCAGTCGCTGGATGGTCGGCAGCGCGAGGGCCAGCGGGTGCGCGTCGCGATAGTCGCGCAGGTCGTGGGCCTCGAGGTCGAGGTGCACGAGCGGATGATCGGGGTCGAGTTGCAGGGAGAGCGAGCGCTGCCACGACTCGGCGACCACGCGGCGGATGCCCGGCACCGCCTGGTGGGATCCGATCACGCTGTCGTGCGCGCGCAGGAGCCGGTCACGGGTGGAACGGTCGTAGGGATCCGTGCTCCACGGAGCGGTCACCTCGGGCCTCCGATCGTCATTAATCGAGTGCGGCCAGACTAGCGCAGCAGCGACTCGACGGCCCTCTCCACCTCGCTCTCGACAAGCCGCCCATCCGCCCCCGTCACCGGATGGACCGGACCGAGCACGGTGAGGCTCGCGACCGTCTCCTTCACCGCGCAGGACGGCCCGACCCACAGTTCGACCTCCCCCGGCTCCACGATGCGCACGTAGTCGGCGCCGGTGAACGCCAGGCGGCCGGCGGGCACGTCGAAGCGCACCTCGACCTGCTCGCCCGGCGCGAGCTCGACCCGGTGGTACCCCAGCAGCTGGGCGACCGGCCGGGTCACGCTGGCCGTCACGTCGCGGGCGTAGAGCTGCACGACCTCCACGCCCGCGCGGTCCCCCGTGTTCGTGATGCGCACAGTCGCGCGGAAGGGTTCGCCCGCCGGCACGCTCTCGTCGACCGTCAGCCCCGAGCGGGTGAAGCTGGTGTAGCTCAGCCCGTGGCCGAAGGGCAGCACCGGCGTGCTGTCGGCGCTGGTCACCTCACTGGCTCCTCCCAGGATCGGCCGCAGGTACGAGTACGGCTGCGCCCCCGCGGAGCGCGGCATGGTGACGGGCAGGCGTCCGCTCGGCACGACGCGTCCGGAGAGGATCCCGGCGATCGCCGCTCCCCCCTCCTCGCCGGGGAAGAACGACTGCACGACGGCGGAGACGGCGTGTTCGCCCTCGAGCGCCCAGCCGAGCGCGTAGGGACGGCCGGAGACCACGACGAGCACCACCGGTGTCCCGGCGGCCTGCACCGCCTCGACCAGCTCGCGCTGCACGCCGGGCAGCTCGAGGCTCTCCACGTCGTTGCCCTCCCCGACCGTTCCGCGACCGAACAGGCCCGCCCGGTCGCCGACGACCACCACGGCCACCTCCGCGTCGCGCGCCGCCGCGACGGCGGCGGCGAATCCCCCGCGGTTCGAACCCTCCACCTCCGATCCGGCGGAGTAGTCGATGGAGGTGTGCGGCAGCTCCGCGCGCAGCCCCTCGAGAACGGTGGGGATCTCGATCCCGATCGGCACTCCCGGGTGCTGGGGGAGCACGTGGTTCACGAAGGAGTAGCACCCCATCAGCGCCTCGGACGAGTCGGCGTTCGCTCCCACGACGGCCACCCGGAGCGGCGCGGCGCCCGTTCCCCCGGTGCGCAGCGGCAGCACGCCGTCGTTGCTCAACAGCACCACAGACTCCTCGGCGAGCTGCAGCGCCACGCGGCGGTGCTCGGGCGAGTCCAGGTCGACCGACTCGGGCGGCCGGTCGAACCGCTCGTCGAGCAGCCCGAGCTCCTCCTTCTGCGCGAGCACGCGCACAACCGCGCGGTCGACCAGCTCCGCGTCCGCCTGCCCCGAGCGGATGCGGGCCGTCAGCGGCGCGAGGAACGCGTCGCCCGTCGGGAGCTCCACGTCGATGCCCGCCCGCAGCGCGATCTCGGCGGCCTCCCCGAGGTCGGCGGCCACCGCGTGCATGAGGTGCAGGAAGGCCACCGAGAAGTAGTCGGAGACCACGACCCCGTCGAAGCCCCAGCGCTCGCGGAGGATCCCAGTGAGGTACTGCGGCGTCGCTCCGACGGGTGCGCCGTCGATCTCGGCGTAGGAGTTCATCACCGAGCGGGCGCCCCCGTCGAACAGCGCCATCTCGAAGGGCGGCAGCAGCACGTCGGCGATCTCGCGGGGACCGGCGTGCACGGGGGCGTGGTTGCGACCGGCCTGCGACGCGGAGTAGCCCACGAAGTGCTTGAGGGTCGCGTGCACGCCGGCGCTCTGCAGCCCGCGCACGTACGCGCTGCCGATCGTGCCGACGACGTAGGGGTCTTCGGCGATGCACTCGTCGACCCGTCCCCAGCGCGGATCCCGGATCACGTCCAGCACGGGGGCGAGACCCTGGTGGATTCCGAGCTCGCGCATCGAGCCGCCGATCAGCGACGCCATCCGCTCGACGAGCGCGGTGTCGAAGGACGCCCCCCAGGCCAGCGGGGTGGGGAACGCCGCCGCCTTCCACGCCGCGAGCCCGGTGAGGCACTCCTCGTGCACGAGGGCGGGGATGCCGAGGCGCGTCTCCTCTCTGAGCCGGCGCTGCTCGCCCCAGAGCCAGCGGGCGCGTTCGACCGGGTCGACCGGCCGGGTGCCGTACACCCGCGTGAGCTGCCCGAGACCGTGCTCCGTCGCGTCCTCGTAGCGCGTGGACGCCGTCATCTCGCCCGCCATGGGCGCAACGACCTCGCCGCCCTGGTCGACCCAGTAGCCCACCAGCTGTGCGACCTTCTCCTCCAGGCTCATCACGGCGAGCAGCTCCCGCACCCGGTGCGACACCGGTGGATGCTCTGGCTTCATCGGGACGTCCTCTTCCTGTGTTCGTTCGATCGCCGTCATGTCAGCCCTTCACCGCTCCCGTGAGCCCGCCCACGATCCGCCGCTCGAAGAAGGCGAAGAACAGCAGCGCCGGGATCATCGAGAGTGACGTGAAGGCGAGCACCTGGGCGGTGTCGACGGAGTACTCCGAGGAGAACGCCTGCACGCCGAGCGGCAGGGTGAAGACCGCCTGGTCGTTGAGGATGAACAGCGGCAGCAGGTAGCTGTTCCAGCTGGCGATGAAGGCCAGGATCCCCACGGTGATGACGCCGGGCATCGCGAGGGGCACCACCATGCGCCAGAAGAAGCCGAGTCGGCTGCAGCCGTCGATGAAGGCCGCCTCCTGGATCTCGTCGGGGATCGCCCGCAGGAACGGCACCAGGATGATGATGGTCGTCGGCAGGGCGAAGGCGATCTGCGGGAGCACCACGCCCGCGAGGGAGTTCATCAGACCGAGATTCTTCACCACGATGTAGAGCGGAGTGATCGCGACGGTCATCGGGAACATCAGCCCGGCCGCGAACAGCGCGTAGAGCACCGCCCGCCCGCGGAAGCGGTAGCGGGCGAGCACGTAGCTCGCCATCAGGCCGAGCGTCACCACCCCGAGGGTGGTGGCCCCGCCCGCGATCAGCGAGTTGAGCACCTCGCGCCAGAAGATGCCGCCGGTGAGCACGTCGAGGTAGTTGCCCACGTTCCAGGTGGCCGGGAGCCCGGCGGGGTCGGTGGTCAGCTCGGAGTTCGACCGGAAGCCGCCGATGATGATGAACACCACCGGCGCCAGCATGAGCACGATCACGACGAGCGCAACGCAGTAGGCGATCGGGTTGCCCCAGCGGATCGGTGCGCGTCTCACGGTCGGCGAGGGGTGCGTCGCGCGGGTGGCCGTCGCGGTCATCTGCCCTTCCCTCCCCCGGTAATGGCGCCTTCCGTGTCACGCCTGAGCACAAAGCCCTGGTAGACGAGGGCGACGACCAGCGAGATCAGGAAGAGCACAACCGCGACGGCGTTGCCGTAGCCGTAGTTGCCCGCGTTGCGTCCGTTGGCGACCATGTAGGTCGCCATCGTGGAGGTGCCCGCCGTCGATGCCACGTACTGCCCCCAGATGATGTAGACGAGGTCGAACAGCTGCAGCGCGCCGATGATCGACAGGAACGCCCAGATGCGCAGGGTGGGCGCGAGCAGCGGCAGGGTGATGGAGCGCTGGATCTGCCAGAAGGAGGCGCCGTCGATCGATGCCGCCTCGGAGAGCTCCTCGGGGATGCCCTGGAGCCCGGCGAGGAACAGGATCACGGCGAAGCCGACGTACTTCCAGGTGAGGATCACCATCAGCGTCCAGATGGCGATGTCGGGGTTCGACAGCCAGTCCTGGGCGAGCGAGCCGAGGCCGGCCTTCTCGAGCAGCCCGTTGAGCGCCCCGTTGGTCTGGAGCATCAGGCTCCAGCCGGTGCCCACCACGACCTCGGAGATCACATAGGGCACGAAGATGAGCACGCGGATGAGCGACTGGCCCCGGAGCTTGCGATTGAGCAGCAGCGCCAACAGGATGGCCGCCGGCCCCTGGAGCACCAGCGAGACCACGACGATCATGCCGTTGTGCGCGAGTGCCTCCTGGAAGGTGGGATCCTGCACGATCGTGAGGTAGTTGCGCAGGCCGACGAAGTCGGTCGGCGCCCCGTAGCCCTGCCAGCTGAAGAAGCCGTAGTAGGCGGCCATCACCACCGGGAAGATCACGAAGGCGAGGAACACGACCAGCGCCGGTCCGACGAGGAGGGCGATCTCGAAGCGCGCTCCCCATCGGGCGCTGCGCGTCGCGCGCAGGGCTGGCGGGGAGGGCGGGGGAACCGCCTCCGCTGCGGTGACCCCGGTCTCCGCCGCGGCGGCGACGCCGTGATCGTCTTCGTCGGTGCTCTCGCGAACCAGCATGCGCTCGGCCTACGCCTTCTTGGCCGCGTCGTCGACGGCCTGCACGAGGTCCTCCGGCGTGCTCGTGCCCGCCAGCAGGTCGACGACGCCCACGTTGAGCGCGTTGCCCACGTTCAGCCCGTAGAGGGTGTCGAGCCACACCGACACGAAGGGCGCCGCGTTGTAGCTCTCCAGGATCTGCTTCAGGTAGGGCTCGGTCACGGCCTCCTGCGCCACCGTGTTCACCGGCGGAGCATTGAATGCCGTGTAGTAGTCGGTCTGCACCTCGGAGCTGATCAAGTAGTCGAGGAACTCGGCGCACTCCGGCGGCGCCTGTGCCGAGCAGGAGTAGCTATCGAATCCGCCGAGGATCGCGCCGGGCTCGCCCTCGCCGCCCTCGACCTCCGGGAAGGGGAACCAGCCGAGGTCGGGCAGCGGCTTCTCGTCGGGCGTGAGGGAGGCGATCACACCGGGGTTCCAGGCGCCCATCAGCTCCATCGCCGCCTGATGGTTCGCCACGAGACCCGCGGAGCTGCCGGCGCCCTGCTGGGCGGGTGTGCTCAGGAAGCCCTGGTTGAAGGGTTCGGTGGAATTGAACGACTCGAGATCCTCGCCGGCCTTCACCCAGCATCCGTCGGAGAAGTCCTTCGACTCGGCCGCATCGACCAGCACCTCGGAGCTGCACTCGCGGAGGGCGAAGAAGAAGTACCAGTGGGCGGCGGGCCAGGCGTCCTTCGCACCGAGGGCGATGGGCTCGACCCCCGACTCGCGGAGCTTCGTGTTGGCGCTCTCGAGCTCGTTGATGGTGGCGGGGGTGGCGTCGACCCCCGCTGAGGCGAAGAGGTCCTGGCTGTAGTAGATGCCGCCCGGCAGAACGGAGAGCGGCATGGCGTAGACCTTGCCGTCGACGGAGTTCGCCGTGAACGAGCCCTCGGGCACCTCGTCCTTCACCTCGTCGGAGATCGAGGCGGTGAGATCCATCAGCTGGCCGGCCGCCACCATGGCGGCCATCTTGCCGCCGCCGCGCTGCAGGAACACGTCGGGGGCGTCGCCCGAGTTGAGAGCGGTCTGCAGCTTGCCGTCGAGGTCCTCGTTCTGGATGGCCTGCGACTCGATCTCGACCCCGGGGTGGTCGGACTCGAACTCGGCGATCGCGGTCTCCCAGAACTCCTGGCCGGGTCCGGTGGTGGAGTTCTGCCAGAGGGTCATGGACACCGCGCCGTCCGAGTCTCCCGAGCCGCCCGTGCCGCAGCCGGTGAGGGCCAGCACACCGAGCATCAGGGCCGACGACCCGGCGAGGATCTTTCTAGCCTTCATGAGTTTCAACCTGTTCTCTTCGTTGAGGGGATGTGGGTCCATCCTGCGAGCCGCGCGCGTTTCGTCAAACGTTTTCGAAAATGTTTTCCACGGCCCTATGCTGACCTCATGGCACGCCGACCCACCATCCACGACGTCGCCGCTGCGGCGGGTGTCTCCGTGGCGACCGTGTCCAAGGCCGTGAACGGGCGCTACGGGATCTCGAGCGCCACGACCGAGCGCGTTCTCGCCGCGGTGCGGGAGCTCGGCTACGAGTCGAGCCTGGTCGCCAGCAGCATGCGATCGCGGCGTACCGGGGTGATCGGCATCCTCGTGGCCGACTTCGAGCCCTTCAGCGCGGAGATCCTCAAGGGCGTCGGTGCCGCTCTGCGCGACTCCCACTACGACCTGCTCGCCTACAGCGGATCCGGGCAGCACGACGGCAACGGCTGGGAGCGCCGCTCGCTCAGCCGGCTCAGCGGAACCCTCATCGACGGCGCGATCATGGTCACGCCCACCGTGGAGACCGCGGACACCGGGATCCCCGTGGTCGCCATCGACCCGCACACCGGTCGCGCGGACCAGCCGACGGTCGAGTCCGACAGCTTCGGGGGCGCGCTGCTGGCCACCCGCCACCTGATCGAGCTGGGGCACCGGCGCATCGGCTTCATGGCCGGGCGCCCCGACCTGCGTTCCGCGAGCCTGCGGGAGGCCGGCTACCGCCAGGCGCTGCGCGAGGCCGGCATCCCCTTCGATCCCTCCCTCGTCAGGATCGGGCTCTTCCTGCGCGAGACCAGCCGCGGTCCTGCGGCGGAGCTGCTGCGCCAGCCGGGACGCCCCACCGCCGTCTTCGCGGCCAACGACCTCTCGGCCATCGCCGTGATCCAGGTGGCGTCGGAGCTCGGTATGGAGGTGCCAGGCGACCTCTCGGTGATCGGCTTCGACGACATTCCCGAGGCCTCGCAGATGAACCCGGCCCTCACCACGATCCGCCAGCCCATGCAGAAGCTGGGCGCGGCCGCGGCCGGCCTGCTCGTGGCGTTGATGAACGGCGAGGAGCCCCAGCAGAACCACATCCGCCTGCCGACGCGTCTCGTGCGCCGGCTCACCACCGGGGCGCCGCGCTAGCTGCTATGCCGGCGGCGCGACCGGCGCGGGCGACTTCTCGGCGACGGGGTTGCGGATTCCGATGAACGAGACGACGCCGCCCGCGATGAGCAGCACCGCCGTCACCACGAGTCCGCGGTGGAAGGAGTCGACGGTGAGCGACGAGCCCACGATGACCCCGATCAGGGCGACGGCGACGAGCCCGGCGATGCGCGAGACCGCGTTGTTGATCGCGGAGCCGACGCCCGACTGCTCCGACGGGATCGACCCGAGGATCGCCGCGGTGAGGGGCGCGACCGTCGCGGTCAGGCCGAGGGCGAACAGCACGATCCCGGGCAGCACCTGGGTGAGGTAGTCGACGTCCTCGCCGATCGAGAGCATCAGCAGGTATCCCACGCCGGCGACGATCGGCCCGAGGCCCATAAAGAGCCGCGGCCCGTATCTGCCCGCGAGCGATCCGAACAGCGAGGAGAGGACGATGCTGATGATCGTCGTCGGGAGGAGGGCGAGCCCGGCGGCCGTCGCGGAGTAGCCGCCCACCTCCTGCAGGAACACCGTCACCAGGAAGCCGCCGAGCGACAGGGCTGCGTAGACCAGCGTGGTGGCGATATTGCCCACCGAGAAGTTGCGCACCGAGAAGAGGCCGAGCGGCAGCATCGGGTGCTTCGTGGTGCGCTGTCGGAGCACGAAGGCCACGAACGCGGCGATCCCGATCGCGAAGGGCAGGTAGATGACCGGGCTCCCCCACCCGAAGTTGGCCTGCTCGATCAGCGCGTAGACCGGCCCGCCGAGACCGACGATGCCGAGCACGGCGCCGAACCAGTCGATGCCCCCGCCGGCGGGCCGCACGTTCTTCTGCCCGAGTCTCGCGATCAGCACCAGGGTGACCGCGATCGGGACGAGGTTGATGGCGAAGACGAGCCGCCAGCTGAGGTAGTCCACGAACAGGCCGCCGAGCAGCGGCCCGACGAGGAAGGCGGCGCTCGTGAACCCGGTCCAGGTGCCGATCGCCTTCGCCTGCGGCGCCCCGCGGAACGTCGAGATGATCAGCGCGAGCGAGCTGGGCACGAGCAGCGCACCCGCGACACCCTGCAGCCCGCGCAGGATGATCAGGAATTCAGCGGATGGGGAGACCGCGATGAGCAGGGACGTCACGGCGAAGCCGATCAGACCGACCTTGAGCACGAGCATGCGCCCGAAGGTGTCGGAGAGCGATCCGGCGAGCAGGATGAGCGTGCCGAGGGTGATCAGGTAGGCGTCGACCACCCACTGCTGCACGGTGAGACCGCCGCCGAGCTCCCGGCTGATGGCGGGCAGTGCCACGTTGATCACCGAGCCGTCGAGGAAGGTGACGAACGACGCGAGCACCGCGATCGCCAGGACGAGACGCTCGGAGGACTTCATGCTCCCAGTCAACACCCGCGGGCGGGAATCATTCCGTACGACCGTCGACAGCTTTCCGCACCGCGGCGAGTACACTCTCGTCGCCCAGCAGCCGGAAGTGGCCGCGCACCGGCAGCCGCACGTTCGTGGCCCCGGGGAGCTCGCTCCCGCCGGGGATGTGCGGGTCGAAGATGCCGAAGATGGAGACGATCCGCTCGTTGACCTCCGCGTTGGCGGCGAGCAGGGCGAGGGTCGTCTCGGTGGGAACGAAGGCGCGCAACGCACGATTGGGCATAAAGCGGGAGAGGCTCGATCCGGAGAACGGCGAGGCGATCGCGACGAGACGGTCGATGCGTCCCTCCGCGTCGTCGAAGAGCATCATGTGCTTGCCGATGAGGCCGCCCTTGCTGTGGGCGACGACCACCACGTCGCGCAGTCCGTGCTGGTCGAGGTAGTCCTGCGCCACGGCGGCGGCGGTCGGGACGTCGTCGAGGTTGTAGCCGAGCGGCTCCACCACGTGCACCGGATGCCCCGCGCGGGCGAGCATGCCGCCGACGCCCCGCAGGAACTGCCAGGGCTCGTAGACGCCGGGGATCAGCAGCACGGGGAACAGGTCGCCCCGCGGCCGGGGAACGCGCCTGCGCCGGGTGACGATGCCGAGCTGGATCCGCACCGCATAGACGTAGTCGAGTATCCAGGCCTCGGCTTCGGCGATCATCGCGCCAGTCTACGGTCGCGGGCCGCCGCGAACCGGGCATGGACCCGGCCCCCACGAGCGGGTACACAATGGTGCAATGACCTCTATCGAGCACGGTGTCGTGCACACAGGGCCGGCCGGCGACAACTGGGCGCGCAACTACAGCTATCGGGCGCAGGCGCTGCTGCGGCCCCGCACCCTCGAGGAGCTCCGGGAGGTGGTCGCGGCCTCGCCGCGCATCCGCCCGCTCGGAAGCAGGCACTCCTTCACCGACCTGGCCGACAGCGACGGGGTGCTGGTGAGCCTCGACGCCATCGGCGCCGCCGTCGAGCTCGACGAGTCGGCGCGCACGGTCACCGTCTCGGGCGGGGCGCGCTACGGCGACTTCGTGTCCGAGCTGCACGACCGCGGCTGGGCGGTGCACAACCTCGCGTCGCTCCCGCACATCTCCGTGGCCGGCGCCATCGCGACAGGCACCCACGGCTCGGGCAATGCGAACGGCAATCTCGCGACGGCGGTCGTCGCGCTCGACCTGCTCACCGCGTCGGGCGACACCGTCACCGTGCGCCGCGGCGATCCGGCGTTCGAGGGCCACGTGGTCGCGCTCGGAGCCCTGGGCATCGTCACCCGGGTGACCCTCGCGATCGAGCCCACCTTCCAGGTGCGGCAGGACCTCTACGACGAGCTCCCCTGGACGGCCCTGCTCGACAACTTCGACGCGGTCACCGGCAGCGCGTACAGCGTGAGCGCCTTCACCGACTTCACGGGCGACACGATCCCGACACTGTGGCTCAAGAGCCGCCTCGACGCCGCCGAGCCGCCCGTCTCGCTCTTCGGAGCCGGCAGGGCGACGGCCGACAGGCACATGCTGCGCGACAGCTCGCCGGAGAGCATCACGCGGCAGGGCGGGGTGCCCGGGCCCTGGAGCGACCGGCTCGCGCACTTCCGCCTCGAGTTCACCCCGTCGAACGGCGACGAGTTCCAGAGCGAGTACCTCGTGTCGCGCGAGAACGCGATCGCGGCACTCGAGGTGATGCGGGGCTTCGGGGAGCGGATCGCACCGCTGCTGCTGACCGCGGAGATCCGGACCATGGCGGCGGACGACCTCTGGCTCAGCGGTTCCTACGGGCGGGACACCGTCGGCCTGCACTTCACCTGGCGGCCGCTCCCCGAGCGGGTGCATCCGCTGCTCACCGAGATCGAGGCGCGGCTGCTGCCGCTCGGCGCGCGTCCGCACTGGGGCAAGGTCTTTATGGCCCGCGCGGGCGAGATCGCGCCGCTGTACCCGCGTCTCGCCGAGTTCCGCTCGCTGGTCGAGCGCCTCGACCCGCAGGGCAAGTTCGGCAACGCCTTCCTGGAGCGCACGCTGGGGTGAGCCGCCACGGTTGCCCGGCGCTGCTCAGAACCGGATGGTCTGGAGGACCGCCTCGGCGACGACGTCGCGGTGGTCTCCGCGCACGCGCATCGCGGCGCGCTGACGCCGCTCGCCCGTCCCCTCGCGGAGGATCACGGCGACCGTGTCGAGCACGATGCGTTCCTCCTCCGCGCTGGTGAAGTGGTCGTGGACGTGGTCGAGGAGCGCGTGCACGGCGCCGCCGGCTGCGACGGGCACGCGCGTCGCCGGATGCACCAGGGCCTCGTTCAGCCCGGACTTGCTGGCGCGCCAGGAGGCGAGGCGCAGGAAGGACGTCGAGACGGGGTCCGCAGGCACGCCCGCCGCCCATTCGGCGACGGAGGTCTCCACGAGCGCGCGGACGAGCAGTGCGATCGCGGTCGCGTCGGACGGGCGCAGGCAGACGTCGGCGATCCTGACCTCGATCGTGGGCACGTGGCGCGACAGCCGGGCGTCGGCGTAGATCATCCCCCCGTCGATCGCGATCCCCGCCGCGAGAGCCTCCTCCTCGCGCCGGAAGTACGCGTCGACTCCCCCGGACAGGTCGTAGGGTCCCGCGGAGGGCCAGCGGTTCCAGGCCTGGTAGCGGTAGCTGGCGAACTCGGTGTCGACGCCCTGCCAGTAGGGGGAGTTCGCGCTCAGGGCGAGCAGCACCGGCAGCCACGGCCGGATGCGATCGAGCGCCTCCACCCCCTCGTGCGGCGAGTCGACAGCGACGTGCACGTGGAAACCGCAGGTCAGCTGCTCGCGCAGGGTCAGCCCGAACCGGCGCTGCATACGCCGGTACCGGGGATCGGGCACCAGGTGCGACTCGCCCGGGAGCAGCGATGTCGCCAGGGCGACCGCCCGTGCGCCCACTCTCTGCGCGGCCGCATCGGCTGTCGCGCGCCCCTCGAGAATGGTTCGAGCGAGATCGTCGACGGTCGTATGCGGCGGACTCACGACCTCGATCTGCTCCTGCTTGACCTCGAAGACCACGGTCGAGCCCGGCACGCCCGGCCGGGCGACGGCGTGCGGCATGCTCTCCAGCATCCGGCCCGCCACGGGAACGGGCTGCATCGTCTGGGCGTCGACGAGCAGCAGTTCCTCCTCGACGCCGACGGAGCGCGGGCCGCTCCGCTGCGAGCCGGCGGTCCGGCCGGTGTTCTCGAGGGGCGGTGTGCCGGAGTCAGTCATGGGCGTCTCTCTGGATGGGCACAGACCCGTCTCCCGCGCCGACCCCCCAGTGTTACGCGAACACTATTCTTTTTTCGAGTCCCTTGACTTCACCGACGAGGCTGCTCGCCGAAGGCGTCCAGGCGGCCGACGGCGGTGACCCTGACCACGGCGACCCCGAGCTCGGCCGACTCCTCGAGGTCGACCGTGGCGCTGATGCCCCAGTCGTGGTCTCCCGCCGGGTCGGCGAAGATCTGGCGCACGGTCCACTGCGTGGCGCCCTCCTCGACGATGAGCATCGCCGAGCTGCGGGCGTCCGCGTCGGTGCCCAGGTCGTTGTGCACGTCGAAGTAGGCGTCCATGGCGTCGCCCCAGGCGTCGGCGGTGAAGCCGGAGGCCGCATCCAGCGCCCCGAGCTCCTCGTACTTGTCGAGGGCGGCGAGCTGCACACGCCGGAACAGCTCGTTGCGCACCAGCACTCGGAAGGCGCGCGGGTTGGTGAGGATCGAGGGGGGCGCCGGTGGAAGTACGGGCTTCTCGCCGGGAGCGGTGGGGTTGATCAGCTGCTCCCACTCGTCGACGAGGCTCGAGTCGACCTGGCGCACCAGCTCGCCGAGCCACTCGATCAGGTCGAGCAGCTCCTCGGTCTTCGCCTCGTCGGGCACCGTCTGCCGCACCGCGCGGTAGGCGTCGGAGAGGTAGCGCAGCACCATGCCCTCGCTGCGGGCGAGCTTGTAGTAGCCCACGTAGTCGGCGAAGGTCATCGCCCGCTCGTACATGTCGCGCACGACCGACTTCGGGCTCAGCTCGAAGTCGCCGATCCACGGCTGCGTGGCGCTGTACTGCTCGAAGGTGGCGTCGAGCAGCTCCTCGAGCGGCTTCGGCCAGGTGACCTGCTCGAGCAGCTCCATGCGCTGGTCGTACTCGATGCCCTCGGCCTTCATCGACGCGACCGCCTCGCCGCGGGCGAGGAACTGCTGCTGCGAGAGGATCGGGCGCGGGTCGTCGAGCGTGGACTCGAGCACGGAGATCATGTCGAGCGCGTAGCTCGGCGACTCCGGGTCGAGCAGCTCGAACACCGCGAGAGCGAAGGGCGACAGCGGCTGGTTGAGTGCGAAGTTCGGCTGCAGGTCGAGGGTGAGGCGGATGTCGTAGTGCACCTCCGGTGCGCTCGCCTCGGCGTCCCAGTCCTCGTAGTCGCCGTCGTCGAATCCGTCGACGCTCTGCAGCGCAGACTTCAGCGCCGGAGAGGTGGCGACGGGCTCGACGCGGGCGATCTGCGTCACGACCTCCGCCGTGCGCAGCGTGCGGTAGATCGCCAGCGCCTGGCGCGCCATGGCGAGCTGCTTGGGCCAGGGGTCGTGGCTCTCGAAGATCAGGTCGCGCACTCCAGAGAAGGCGTCGCCCTCGCGCGCGATCACGTTGAGGATCATCGAGTGGCTCACCTGCATGCTCGAGGTCAGCGTCTCCGGCTCGGCGGCGATCAGTCGGTTGAAGCTCGGCTCACCCCAGGAGACGAAACCGTCCGGCGCCTTCTTGCGCACGATCTTCTTGATCTTCTTCGGATCGTCGCCGGCCTTCGCCACGAGCCGCGCGTTCTCGCTCTCGTGCTCGGGCGCCTGGGCGACGACGGTTCCCGCGGTGTCGTAGCCGGCGCGGCCGGCGCGACCCGCTATCTGGTGGAATTCGCGCGCGGTCAGCTGGCGCATCCGCACACCGTCGTACTTGGTGAGCGCGGTGAACAGCACGGTGCGGATCGGCACGTTGATGCCCACGCCGAGCGTGTCGGTTCCGCAGATCACGCGCATCAGGCCCTGCTGCGCGAGCTGCTCCACCAGGCGGCGGTACTTGGGCAGCATGCCCGCGTGGTGCACACCGATGCCGGAGCGGATGAGTCGGCTGAGCGTCTGCCCGAACACGGTGGTGAAGCGGAAGTCGCCGATCGCCGCCGCGATCTCGTCGCGCTGCTCGCGGCTGACGACCTTGATGCTCGTCATCGCCTGCGCGCGCTCCAGGGCGGCGAGCTGGGAGAAGTGCACGATGTAGATCGGCGCCTGGCCGGTGCCCAGGAGGTCTTCGATGGTCTCGTGCACCGGGGTGGTGGCGTAGCTGTAGCTGAGCGGCACCGGTCGCTCCACGCCGGTGACGACGGCCGTCTCCCTGCCGGTGCGGATGCTGAGGTCGTCGGCGATGCGGCTCACGTCGCCGAGAGTGGCCGACATGAGAATGAACTGCACCCGGGGCAGGGTGAGCAGCGGCACCTGCCAGGCCCAGCCGCGGTCCGGATCGGCGTAGAAGTGGAACTCGTCCATGACCACCTGGTCGACGTCGGAGTCGGCGCCTCCGCGCAGGGCCACATTCGCGAGGATCTCGGCCGTGCAGCAGATGATCGGGGCGTCGGGGTTGACCGAGGAGTCGCCGGTGACCATGCCCACGTTCTCGGCGCCGAAGATGTCGACGAGCGCGAAGAACTTCTCCGACACCAGCGCCTTGATCGGTGCGGTGTAGTAGCTGCGCTTGCCCTGGGCGAGGGCGGCGAAGTGTGCGCCGATCGCGACCAGCGACTTGCCGGTCCCTGTCGGAGTGGAGAGGATGAGGTTGGCGCCGGAGACGATCTCGATCAGCGCCTCCTCCTGGGCCGGGTAGAGCCGCAGCCCGCGGTCGGCGGCCCACTCGGAGAAGCTCTCGAACGCGGTGTCCGCGTCGAAGGGCGAGGGAGCGCGCTCGAGGAGCGTCGCGGGGGCGGTGGTGGCGACGTCCTCAATCATGATGCTTCGATACTGCCCTACTCCGCTGTGCGCCCGTGCCGCTCCGGTACCACCCGGGGCAGTCGTCCGAGCCGTGGAGCCGCCAGCACGACGGCCGCGGCGAGCGCCGCCCACCACGGGTCGAGCCGCTCCGGGCCGCCGGCCGCCAACCAGACACCCGCGAGCAGGGCGAGACGCAGCAGGTACCCGGAGACCCAGGGGCCGCGGGGTGCCTGCAGGGCTCTCCGCCATTCCGAGCGCTCGGTGAACCTGCGCCAGAGGGTGCCGTTCAGCCAGAGCCCGACCACCGCCGTCACGGCGCCGATCCAGGGCTGCACGGTGAGGCCGAGCGGCACGGCGAGGGCGATGACGAGCAGGCGTCCGACGGCCAGTTCCCGCACGGAGCGCGCGTGCGCATCCGCTCGCCGCCGTGTGTCCTCCCGGCGCGGTGCCTGCAGACCGAGCAGCAGCCGCACGATGGGGTCGATCACCTGGGCCGTGTTCGCGGAGTAGCCCTGGTGGTCGGTGACGGGGTTCGCGGTGTTGTGCACCGGGTGCTCCTCCGGCCCGAGCGAGGGCGCCACCCGCGCCCCGTAGCTCTCCCGCCACCGCCGGGTGCGGGCACGCAGGCTGTCGGAGACGGCTCCGGGGGTGAACGGGTCCCAGACGGCCCAGAAGTTGAGCCAGCGGGGCGGATGCGACAGCCGCGCCCACTCCCCGACCGGGTTGAACTCGCCCACCGCCCGACGCGCTCCGGCGAGCGCCGTGCGTGCGGCGCCGAGGCGTCCGCTGGTCCAGCGCGGGGAGCCGAGCAGGGTGAGTGTCGCTCCCAGGGTGACGAAGGCGTCGACGGGGATGCGCACCTCCCGGGTCGCCGGGTCGAAGAGCGTCTGCGCCGCGATGGTCGCACCCTGCGAGTAGGCGAGCACCACCACCCGGGTGTGCTCGCCGTCGACACCCTCGTCGCGGGCGATCATCGCCGCACGCACACTCGCCGAGCGGATGCCCTCGCGCACGACCGCGCGCATCGCCGCGGCCCGCACGGGGCGCCGTGTCCAGACGGCCACGTCCCCGACGAACTCGGCGAGCCCGGCCGTCGCCGCCCGCACCAGCCGAGACAGCCCGGGGACGAGCAGCAGCACGGAGAGCACGGGCAGAAGCAGGGTCACGGCGAGCGCGCCCGCGACGAGCGTCGGCCAGAGCGCGAGGATCACGATGGCGCCGGGCAGCCGCCACCACGGGTCCACCCAGAGCACCCGGCTGAAGTGGGCGCCGAGGCGCAGCAGCGCGCGCCAGGCGAACGCACCTCCCCAGCGGAACACCTCCCCCGCGTCCATGGCGAGGAAGGACTCCGACCACCGGGCCTCGCTCACCACGAGCACCAGCTCCCGGTTCACCCCGTCGACGGTGTACCCGGCCCGGGCGTTCACCTCGTCGCGGGTGTCGGCTGACAGCTCCACCGGGCCGAAGCCGACCCCGTCTCCCCCGGTGCCGCGGGAGACCCAGTCGATGCGCCGCAGCAGCGGCTCCGCCCACTCCAGCAGCGACTCCGCGGGACGCTGCGCGCCGATGCCGTGCACTACCACCAGGGCGACCACGGACTTCTCCGGCGTCTGCGGCTCGGCCGTCTCGTCGTCAGTCACCCGCCCACGATACGGTCGCAGGGCATCCGCTGCCAGGGCCCGTCGGCGCGTTCGAGCGCCCGCAGCACTCACGCCACTCTCGAATCGCGCATCGTTTAGAATCGTGTGTGCCTTCCCCGTCTGACTCCCCCGTCGAGCCGTCCGCAATCCAGGCGGCGATCGACCCCGCCGACCTCGCCACCACCCTGCGTGTGCTCGAGTCCATGGCCGCCATCGACGAGGAGCACCCCGACTTCGTCACCGTGCGCCGCGCCACCGCGAAGATGTTCAAGTCGGTGAAGAAGGAGCGCCGCCTCGACAAGCGCGCGACCATCGCCGACGCCGACCGCGCCGTCGTCGCCGCGACCGCCACCGGCGCCCCCGACCGCATCGACGACGAGACCCGCGGCATCCCGCTGGCGACGTCCACCCAGGCCCCCACCGCCGGAACCCTGATCAAGCCGCGCAACTGCTACATCTGCAAGCAGCAGTACACCCAGGTGGACGCCTTCTACCACCAGCTCTGCCCGGACTGCGCGGCGATGAGCCACGCCAAGCGCGACGCCCGCACCGACCTCACCGGCAGGCGCGCCCTGCTCACCGGCGGCCGCGCCAAGATCGGCATGTACATCGCGCTGCGCCTGCTGCGCGACGGCGCGCACACCACGATCACCACGCGCTTCCCGCGTGACGCCGTGCGCCGCTTCTCGAGCCTGCCCGACTCCGGCGACTGGCTGCACCGCCTGAAGATCGTCGGCATCGACCTGCGCGACCCCGCCCAGGTGATCGGGCTGGCCGACTCCGTGGCCGGCGCCGGCCCCCTCGACATCCTCATCAACAACGCCGCGCAGACCGTGCGCCGCACACCCGGGAGCTACGCGCCGCTGATCGACGCCGAGCTGGCGCCGCTGCCCGACGGGCCGCTGCCGGAGATCGTCACCTTCGGGCACACCAACGACGCCCACCCGCAGGCCCTCGCCGCCTCGATGGCCAGCCACCCCATCCTCGCCGCCGCGAAGGCCGCCACCACCACCGCGGACGCCGCGCACCTCGCCGACGTGCTCACCGCCGAGGCCATGGCGGCGGGCTCCTCCTCGCTCGACCGTCTCGCCGCCGGCACGGCCATCGACGCGGGAGGACTCGTCCCCGACATCGAGACGCACAACTCCTGGACCCAGGCCGTGCAGGAAGTGGACCCGCTCGAGATGCTCGAGGTGCAGCTCGCGAATACGACCGCACCATTCCTGCTCGTGAGCCGTCTGCGTCCGTCGATGGCGGCATCCGCTGCGCGCCGCACCTACGTGGTGAACGTCTCCGCGATGGAGGGCGTGTTCGGCCGCGGCTACAAGGGGCCGGGCCACCCGCACACCAACATGGCCAAGGCCGCCCTGAACATGCTGACCCGTACGAGCGCCCGCGAGATGCTGGAGAGCGACGGCATCCTGATGACGAGCGTCGACACCGGCTGGATCACCGACGAGCGCCCCCACCCCACCAAGGTGCGTCTCGCCGAGGAGGGCTTCCACGCGCCCCTCGACCTCGTCGACGGTGCGGCCCGCGTCTACGACCCGATCGTGCGCGGCGAGGAGGGCGAGGACCTGTTCGGGGTCTTCCTCAAGGACTACAAGCCGAGCGCATGGTAAACCCGGTCGAGTTCCTGCGCGGCGCCGGCGACGGCACCCGCGTCGTCATCCGCTACGCGCTGCACGGCGAGGCCGAGTCGGCGACGGATGCCCTGGGCTACCTCTCCGGAACCAACCAGACACACTGCGTGGTCGCGACCGTACGCGGCCTGACGACCATCGCCTTCGCCGACGTGATCGCGGCGAAAGAGGTCCCGCCGCCGCCCGCTCCGCGCCCGCGCTGACCCGCTGCGGCGGGCGCTGCGATCCGGGTCGTGCGCGGCGGTTCGAACCTCCGCGCCCGACCCGGATGGGGGCGCCCGCCGCGCTGCCTAGAGCCGCGAGGCCTCGCTGAAGGCGTTCACGCCGCTGAGCTCGGCGGAGTACGACCAGAGCAATGCTGCGGCCGCCGTGTCGATCGCGTGCAGGTTGATCCCGGCGGTGCGCACGGTCGCCGACCCGGGGATCGTCAGGGGCGCGATGTCGACGTCCTCGCAGTACACGCCGCCCATTCCCGCGAGTGCGGGGGAGGTGGCTGCCCAGGTCGCGGTCGCCGCTCCCTGCTCGGGCGACTTGAAGCGCTCGTCGACCACGCCGTCCTCGGTCATCCAGCCCGCCGCGACCATCTCCGCGCGCGGCAGGTGGCGCTGCAGCTCGGTCATGATCCCGCCCGGGTGGGCGGCGAAGGCCCGCACGCCGTGGGGAGCGCCGAGGGCGTCCAACTGCACGGCGAAGAGGCTGTTCGCGGTCTTCGCCTGCCCGTAGGCCAGCCACTTGTCGTAGCCGGTCGTGAACTGGGGGTCGTGCTCGCGGAACGGCGAGAGCTTGTGCCCCGACGAGGAGAGGGAGACCACCCGCGCCCCGCCGTCCCTCACGAGCGCGGGCCAGAGCAGGTTCGTGAGCACGTAGTGCCCGAGGTGGTTCGTCGCGAACTGCGACTCCCAGCCGTCGCCGACCCGCACCTCGGGAGACGCCATGACCGCCGCGTTGTTGACGAGGATGTCGATGCTGCGGCCGGTGCCGAGGAAGCCCTCGGCGAAGGAGCGCACGCTCGTGAGGTCGGCGAGGTCCATCGGCATGACCTCCACGGCGTCGAGCTCGCGCACCTGCAGTGCGGACTGCGCCACGTCGGGGCGTCGGGCGGGCACAACGACGTGCGCACCCGCCGCGACGAGCGCGGCGACCGTCTCGATGCCGAGCCCGGAGTACCCGCCGGTCACGATCGCCAGTCGGCCGGTGAGGTCGATGCCCGCCAGCACCTCCGTGGCCGTGCTGTCGCGGCCGAAGCCCGAACCGATCGTGTGCTGGGGAGTCGTCATCCCCCGAGCTTATGCGGCGGCGCACCCCGTACCGGTGCGCCGCACTACCGAAGAATCTCCACCAGTAGTACCCAGGCGTTCAGCACCGAGCCCACGAACACCGAGAGGCTTCCGGCGGCGATCCAGCCCAGGCCTGCGGGGTGGTCGGCGACGAGCAGCACTCCCCCCACGAGGAACGGCGCCACCTGCACCAGCACCACCAGGTTCTTGGGCATCACCGCCCAGACGGGTTGTGTGCCTCGGGCATCGAGCACACGGTACGACGACACCACGGCCAGCACGAGGGCGGCGATCGTGGCGCCCGCACGCGCGATGATGGTGCCGATGTTCACCGACATGGCCACGATGATGAGACCGGTGAGGCCTGCCGCGGCGCCGGCGCTGGCGGCGAAGAACCCGGCCCACTCGGTCAGGGATCTTCCTCCTCGTGTCGAGGCCCACGATAGTGATCCGGAATAGTCTTGCCACACCCCCGGTTGTGATTTCCATACATTCGGATTGACTTTCAGGAGAACAACCATGGCCGACATCGAACTCGGACTCGACACCTTCGGAGACGTGACCGCGGATGCGTCCGGTGCGCCGCTGCCGCACGCGCAGGTCCTGCGCAACCTGGTCGAGCAGGGTGTGCTCGCCGACCAGGTGGGCATCGACTTCATCGGCATCGGCGAGCACCACCGTGAGGACTTCGCGGTGTCCGCTCCCGAGGTCGTCCTCGCGGCCATCGCCGCCCGTACCGAGCGCATCCACCTCGGCTCGGCCGTGACCGTGCTCAGCTCCGACGACCCCATCCGCGTCTTCCAGCGCTTCGCGACCCTCGACGGCATCTCCAACGGGCGCGCCGAGGTCATCCTCGGACGCGGCTCCTTCACCGAGTCCTTCCCGCTGTTCGGCTTCGACCTCTCGGCCTACGAGGAGCTCTTCGACGAGAAGCTCGACCTCTTCGCGCACGTGCGCGAGCAGGAGCCGGTCACCTGGGCGGGCACCACCCGACCCCCGCTCGCCGACCAGTCGGTGTTCCCGCCCGTCGAGCACGGCCTGCTCAAGACCTGGATCGGAGTGGGCGGCAGCCCCGAGTCGGTCATCCGCGCCGCGCGCTACGGCCTGCCCCTCATGCTCGCGATCATCGGCGGGGAGCCGCTGCGCTTCGCGCCGCTGGTCGACCTCTACCACCGCGCCCTCGAGCAGCTCGAGCAGCCGACCCAGCCGATCGGCGAGCACTCCCCCGGCCACGTCGCCGAGACCGACGAGCAGGCCCGCGAGGAGCTCTGGCCGCACTACCAGGCGCTGATGGCCCGCATCGGGCGCGAGCGCGGCTGGCCGCCCATGACCCGCGGCCAGTTCGACGCGGCCGCCGGCCCCGAGGGCGCGCTCTTCGTCGGCTCGCCCGAGACCGTCGCCACCAAGATCGCCTTCGCCGCGAAGGGCCTCGGCCTCTCGCGCTTCGACCTGAAGTACGGCAACGGCGGGCTCGGCCACGACAAGCTCATGAAGAGCATCGAGCTCTACGGCACCCGGGTCATCCCGCGCGTGCGCGAGCTGCTCGCCTGAGCCCTGGCACGGGGGCGGCACTGGTAACGTCGAACCCCCGTGCTGGTAACGATTTGGGGGCGCACCCGGTGAAGCTGTTGTTCGACTGCAGGGCTGTGCGCTGGGGCACCCACGACGGCATCAGCCGCTACGCCGCCAACCTCGTGCGCGAGCTGTCGAAGCTCACCCCGGTCACCATGATCATCAACGACGAGCGTCAGCTCGAGATGCTGCCCGACCTGCCCTGGATCAAGGCCCCCGCCATGACCAGCCCCAAGGACTCGGCCATGGCGGGCTATCTCAACCCGCTGAAGCCCGACCTCGTCTTCTCCCCCATGCAGACGATGGGCTCGCTCGGCCGCCGGTACAAGCTCGTGCTCACCGTGCACGACCTCATCTACTACAAGCACCGCACACCCCCGCGCAACCTGCCGCAGGCCGTGCGGGTGCTCTGGCGCCTCTACCACCTGGTCTGGTGGCCGCAGCGGCTGCTGCTCAACCGCGCCGACGCGGTAGCCGCGGTCTCCCGCACCACGATGGACCTCATCACCGCCAACCGCCTCACCACCAAGCCGCTCATCCTCGCACCCAACGCGAGTTCCCTGCGGGCGGAGCCGTCCGAGCCGGCGGCCACGCGCATCCGTGAGAAGAGCCTCGTCTACATGGGCTCGTTCATGCCGTACAAGAACGTCGAGACCCTGGTCGAGGCGATGGACGACCTGCCCGACCACACCCTGCACCTGATGAGCCCGATCTCGGCGGAGATCGAGCAGCGCCTGCGCGCCCTGAACCGCACGGGCAACATCGTCACGCACAACGGCGCGACGGACGCCGAGTACGTCGCCCTGCTGCAGCGCTCGACCGCGCTGGTGAGCGCCTCGAAGGACGAGGGCTTCGGAATACCGCTCGTCGAGGCGATGGCCTTCGGCGTTCCCGTGGTCGTCTCCGACATCACGATCTTCCACGAGATCGCCGGCGGGGCCGGCACCTACTTCGCGCCGAGCGACACCCGCGCCTTCGTCGCCGGCGTCAGATCGCTCGAAGCGGATGCCGCGTGGCTGGCGAAGTCGGAGGCCAGCGTCGCGCAGGCGGCCGGCTGGAGCTGGGAAAACTCGGCCGCGCAGCTCTGGGACGGGCTGCAGCGGGTTGTCGCCCGGAAGGACGGGGCGCAGAGGGACTAGGTCGCGGCGTCGAGGTTCTCCCGCGCCCAGGCGGAGAGCGCCCGCATCGACGGCCGCAGGGCGTGCCCCGCCGCGGTCATGCTGTACTCCACGGACACGGGCGGCCCGACGGACACGGTGCGCTGAACGAGACCCGCGGTCGTCAGCTCGCTGAGGCGCTCGGAGAGCACGGAGTCGCTGATCCCCCCGACCGCGCGTCGCAGTTCGGAGAACCCGGCGGGGCCGCCCCCGAGGGTGGCGAGGATCACACCGTTCCAGCGTTTGCCGAGGAAGTCGAACGCCCGGGCGAGGGCGGCGTCGCAGGCGCGCGGCTCGTGCACCACGGCCACGTCGTCGTCGTTCTGCACCGTCGTCATGCCCTCCACCCTATCGTGCTAGCTTCGTCAGAGCCACTTTGTTTTTCCTAGTAACCACGATTGGACAAGCGCAATGACCGACCTCGTCACCCCGACCTCCCCCAGCAGACTCGATGACGAGGCTCGCGCACAGCTCTTCACCGACGCACGCACACCGAACAGCTTCACCGACGAGCCGGTGACCGATGCCGAGCTCGCCGAGATCTGGGAGCACGCGAAGTGGGCGCCCACCGCCGCGAACTTCCAGCCGATGCGCGTCACCTACGTGAACTCTCCGGAGGGGCGCGCCCGGCTCGTCTCGCACATGAGCGAGGGCAACCGGGAGAAGACGCTCGCCGCTCCGGCCGTCGCCGTGCTGTCGTACGACAGCCGCTTCCACGAGCACATCCCCACCGTCGTGCCGTTCCGAGCCGCGCTCGTGCCCGTGTTCGAGGCCGACGAGGCGATGCGCACCGGCGCCGCGAGCTTCAACTCCGCCCTGCAGGCCGGCTACTTCGTGCTCGCCGTGCGCGCGCTCGGACTGGCCGCAGGTCCGATGGGCGGGTTCGACAAGGAGGCCCTCGACGCCGACTTCTTCCCCGACGGTCGTTTCCGCTCCGTGCTCGTGGTGAACATCGGGCACCCGGCCCAGGACGCCTACCGCGACCGCCTCCCGCGCCTCGAGGCCGCCGACGTGGTGCACTGGGCCTAGAGGCCCCGCTACTCGAGCCGCGACATGCCGCCGAGCTTCGAGCCGGCGGCCGCCGCCTCGTCGTGGGCGAGCTGCAGCTCCTCGCGGCTGCGCTCGAGCTGGTCGGAGAGTGCCGGCACGTCCTCGGCGAGCGTGAGGCTCGTGGTGATCACCGTCACCGACATGCCGAGCGCTGTCGCCAGGATGAGCCTCAGCGCGGGGATCTCGTGGTCCCAGTCGGCGGTGGCCGTGCCCTCGTCGTAGGAGCCGCCCCTGCTGCTGATGACGACGGCGGGCCGGCCGGCGAGCGGCTGGGTGTCCACGTCGAAGGGAGCGGTCACCGCGGGAACGTGGATGTTGTCGATCCAGGCCTTGAGGCTCGACGGCATCGAGTAGTTGTACAGCGGTGCGCCGATCAGCAGCACGTCGGCGGCCAGCAGCTCGGCGATCAACTCCTCCTGCAGCGCGACGGCCTCGGCGGGCGGATTCGCTCCCGCCGGACGCAGCCGCTCCGGCCAGTGCAGAGACGCGTCGGCGAGGTGCGGGAGCGGATCGCGGTGCAGATCCCGGTGGGTGATCGTGTTCTCCGGGTCAGCGGCGAGCCAGGCGGCCGCGAAGCCGGCCCCGATCGCCCGCGACCGCGAGGTGTCGAGATCGGCCGAGGAGTCGAGGTGCAGGAGGTGTGCCATGACGTCCACGGTATTGCATGCCGGGGGCTGTTCCGGGCGCGAGGCACGGGGCTACCATCGCGCCATGGAAACCCTCGAATTCGAGATCGAGATCGTGGCCCCGGTGCAGACCGTCTGGTCGACGATGCTCGACGATGACACCTACCGGCAGTGGTCCTCCTCCTTCAACGAGGGCTCGTACTACACGGGCGACTGGGAGACGGGGAGCACCATCCGCTTCCTCGGTCCCGACATCGGCGATGCCGGCACCCACGTCGACGAAGACGGAGGCATGCTCGGCACCATCGTCGAGAGCCGCCCGAACGAGTTCGTCCAGGTGGAGTACTCCGGCCTGGTCGCGAACGGCGTGGACGACACGACGAGCGACGAGGCCCGTAAAATCTCCGGCACCCACGAGAGCTACCGCTTCACCGAGAACAACGGAGTCACTACTGTGGCGGTGGAGATCGAGGTGCTCGACGAGTGGGCGCCGATGTTCCGCGACATGTGGCCGGCCGCCCTCGACCGGCTGCGCGACCTCGCCGAGCGGGCGGACGCGCCGAACCGGGAGCGCCTCACCGCCGACGACTAGGCGGGCACGGTCTGCGCGATCCGCCGCCCGCGCACCGCCACCCGCACGAGCAGCAGGTTCGACACCAGCAGCACCCCGGCGATCACGGCGACCGCTGACCAGGCTCCGCTCGCGTCGTAGACGGCGAAGGCGAGCAGCGGACCGGCGACCGCCCCCACGTCCCCGGCGGTGCGGGTGACCCCCACCACGACACCGCTCAGGTGCGGCGGCACGGCCTCGCTCATGATCACCGACGGCACCACTCCGGCGATGCTCGACGCGAGCCCGTAGACGACGATCACGAGGGCGAACAGCCACGGACCCTCGGCCAGCGGGTAGAGCAGCATCGCCCCCGCCGCGGCCAGCGTGCCGGGGATCAGCACCGAGAGCCTCCTCCCCCGGTCGATGACGGACCCGATCAGCGGCATGGCCGCGAGCGAGACGAGGGTGGCCGCCGCCAGCGCCGCGCCGAGCGTCAGCGGCGTGAGCCCGCCCCGCGCGTAGCCGAGCACGGGCGTCAGCCCCTGCTCGCCGCCGAAGCGTGCGAAGAAGGTGGCGAAGGAGCCGATCGCCAGCGCGGCAACCACCATCAGCAGGCCGGCGGATGCCGCGGGCCGAGCCGGTGAGGACCCCGCGTCGCCGAGGCGGTCGCGCACACGCAGCGGCTGCCAGTAGCGCTCCGCCGGTCGCACGGCGTCCCAGACGAGGCACAGGGCGAGGGGCACGCTGGCGACGAGGAACGCGGCCTCCAGCGGGAACCAGGTGAGCACCAGCCCGCCGAGGAAGGCGCCGAGCGCCCCGGCCGACATCTGCACGGCGGTCGCGGTGGCCATCACCCTGCCGCGGCGGTCGGCGGGAGCGCCGGCCACCAGGACCGCGAAACCGATGGTCACGGCAGCGCCCCCGAGGATTCCGGCGACCACCCGTGCCGCGATCAGCACCCCGGCATCCGCACAGAACCCGGTGAGGGCCGTCACCAGCACCAGCAGCAGGGCCACGGCCCGCAGGTAGGGCCGCGGCCTCCACCAGCGCAGGGCGATGCCCGCCGGGATGTTCGCGAGGGCGCGACCCACCCCGAAGGCCGCGATGATCGGCCCGAGGATCAGCGCCGTGGCGCCGAAGCGGTCGACGTAGAGCGGCAGCGCCGGCACGATGGTGCCCCAGGTCATCTGGGTGGCGCCGATCAGGCAGCAGAGCAGCAGCGTCTGCTCGGAGACGGAGGTGGCGCCGCCGGGGGCGCGGACGCGCGAGCGCCCCGCGCCCCGCCGCCTCATCGGAGCGCGCTCACGAGGCGAGGTTCTCGCGCAGGGTGCGGCCGGGGTAGGCCGGGCCCATGGTGCCGCGGCGGCGCAGCTCGGGAACGAGCAGCTCGATGATGTCCACGTACGAGGACGGCATGCTCAGCGGGTTGCCGATCATGTAGCCGCCGCGCGATCCGGTGGCCGCGAAGTTCTCCTCGAGCTGGTCGGCCAGCTGCGATGCGGTGCCCGACATGGTGGTGTCGAAGCCGACCGCGTGCTTCCAGCCGCGCTCGAAGAACTCGGCGCGCGACATCGAGTGGTCGACCCCGAGCTCGGCGACCAGCGTGCCGACCAGACCGGAGGGCGAGGCACCGGTCGCGACGATGGTCTCGTTCAGCTCGCCGAGCACGATCGTCTCCCCCACGGTGGAGAAGTCGTAGCCGGAGTTGTACGAGAGGTACGCGCCCACGGCCTCGTCGCCCCAGTAGGCGAGCATCTCCTGCTTGCGGGCCCGCGCCTCGTCCTCGGTGCGCCCGATCACGAGCTGGGTGGCCCAGAGTATCCCCACGTCGGCGGGGTTGCGCCCGTTCGCGGCCAGTTCGGCGTCGAGCATGCTGCGGTGGCGCAGCTGCGATGCCAGGCTGCCGCCGAAGCCGAAGATCAGGTCGGCGAACTTGGCGCTGGTGGCGATGCCGCGCGGCGAGTTGCCGGCCTGCACGAGCACCGGGTGCCCCTGCGGGCTGGGCACGCTGGTGAGCGGGCCTTTCACGTCGAAGAAGGCGCCGTGGTGGTCGATGGCGTGCACCTTGGCCGGGTCGGCGAAGCGGCCGGTCTCCCGGTCCATCACGATCGCGTCGGGCTCCACCGAGTTCCAGAGCCGCTGGCAGACGTCGATGAACTCGTCCATGCGCTCGTAGCGCAGGCCGTGCTCGGGGAGCTTGTCGTAGCCGTAGTTGGCGGCGTCGGACACCCGGGTCGAGGCCACCACGTTGAAGGCGATGCGCCCGTTCGTCACGTGGTCGAGCGAGTTGAGCAGCCGGGCCACGTAGAAGGGGTGCATGAACGTCGAGGAGTAGGTGAGCCCGAAACCGATGTGCTCGGTCACCGCCGACATCGCCGCGATGAAGGGGCTCATGTCGTGGCGCGGCCACTGCACTCCCCACTCGACGGCCGCGTCGGTCGAACCGCGCCAGGTGTCGGGCAGGCCGGTCCCGTCGCCGAAGAAGAGCATGTCGATGCCGCCTCGCTCGGCCGTGATGGCGAGCTCCTGGAACATCTTCACGTCGGGGAAGGTGCGCCCGGCCCAGGAGCCGGCGCGCGCCCAGCGGCCCTCGGTGTGCGTGAACGACAGGTCGAAGGCGAGGTGCAGGTGCTTCGGGTCGGCGTCTGCGCTGTACGGGTGGTTCATGCGTGCACGTGCTTTCCGGTGAGGGTGGACAGCGCTGCCGCAGAGGCGGGGGCGGATGCCGTGAAGAGGGTCACGAGGTCGGCGCTCGTGATGATCTGGCCGACATTGAGGGCGAGCTGCTCCAGGGCGTTCTCGTTGATGCGCACGTCGTAGGCGGCGGTCGCGTCGCGCGGGATCACCACCGGGAGGTCGTACTGCATGGCGTCGGTGGCGGTCGCGGCGACACAGCACTCGCTGGTGAGACCGGTGACGGCCACCCATTCCACGCCGCCCTCGCGGAGACGCTCGCCGAGTCCGGTGCCGAAGAAGCCGCTGTAGCCGCGTTTCACGACGCGCAGCTCCCCCGGCGCCGGTTCGACCCCGTACCATTCGGCGCCCGGCGTCCCCACGATGCAGGGCTCCTCGGGCGACATCTCGGCGTCGAGCGACGCCCCGCGCAGCCAGCCGCTCGAGTGCCAGACCCGGCCGGGCTCGGAGCCCAGCTCGATCCAGACCACGGGCATGCCGAGCGCGCGCGCCGAGTCGACGAGCGAGGAGATGCTCGCGATGGCGGCGACCACCGAGGCGGATGCCGCCTCGTCGAGACCGTACCCGCCCAGGTAGGCGGGGTCGGCGAAGGAACGCTGCACGTCGACGACGAGCAGAGCGCCCGCGAGGCTCTCGAGGGCCGCGAGACCCGTGGCCGGCTCGCCCGCCGTTGCCTCGGCGGTCATGCCTTGTCCGCCCAGGCCGCTGCGGCGACGCCCGCCCGGTCGGCGTCCTGCGCCCGCAGCACCGGCATGACCTGCTCGCCGAAGGGCGGCAGGTCTTCCAGGTAGTCGGGGAAGATGATCATCAGCCCGTCGAGCTCCGCACCCTCGACCACGGTGTTGATGTGGCCGACGATGGTGTCGGGCGAGCCGAAGACGTAGGGCGTCTGGAAGGCGTCGTGCCCGGTGGCCGACTCCGTCCAGGAGCTGACCCGGTCGCGCGGCATCCCCCAGGAGACCCGCATGTTCGCGAGGGCCTCGCGGTCCACCCCGACTCCGATCTCGTCCACGCGCTTCTCGGCCGCGGCATCCGTCTCGGCCATCACCACGGTGAGCATGCCGTAGGTCTTCACCTCGCGGTCCAGCGCGGCCGCCCGCTCGTGCACGTCGCGGGAGGCATCGCGCAGCTCCTCCATGGTGGCACCGGAGAGGAAGGCGCCGTTGCTGCGGCGGGCCTGGAAGTCGCGGCCCGCCGCGGAGTTGCCCGCGCTGATGATCGTCGGGGGCTTCACCGGGTGGGGGCGGGACTCGGCGTCGGTCAGGGTGAAGAACTCGCCGTCGAGGGAGACGGAGTCCTCCGTCCAGAGACGCGTGACCGCCTCCGTCCACTCGTCGACCATGCGGTAGCGGGCCTCCTTCGACATCTCCGCGTCCCAGTGGCCCATCTGGATGAACTCGTCGGCGTACGCCCCCGAGACGATGTTCATGCCGGCACGGCCGTGCGAGATCTGGTCGATGGTGGTGAACATCTTCGCCGCGACCACCGGGTTGTGCACGTTGGCGTGCACGGTCGCCCAGATCTTGACACGCTCGGTGGCCTCGGCGATGCCGGCCATCATGGTCATCGACTCGAGGGTGCGGCCCCAGTGGTCGGTCGAGCCGCCGAAGCCCTTCCACTTGCCCATGGCCATCACGAAGTCCATGTCGGCGTGCTCCGCCATGATGGCGGCCTTCTTGTTGTAGTCGTAGCTGCCGTCGGGGTGCGGCGCGGTCTCGGAGACCAGCCATCCCCCGTTGGCGATGGGGAGGAAGATGCCGTATTCGCGTTCAGACATGGGGTGTCAGACTTTCTCTCGGTGACGAGTTCGTTACGGTGCCGGCCAGATGAGCGTCGTGCCGTCGTAGATGTTCTCGACGAAGCTGGTGTCGAAGTAGCTCTGCACGTCGGCGGGAGCCTCGCTGATCTGGTCGGTCTCCACGAGGAAGTCGCTGATGGCGTCGACGTTCGCGGTGTCGATCATGCCGATCGGGCGGTCCTCCGGCTGGTTCTCGCGGATGATGTCGGACTCGGTGCCCCAGATCTTGATGTTGTGGTCGACGTCGTAGCCCTCACCGGAGAGCACGTTCGCGAACTCCACGCACTCGGCCGTGTTCTCGTCGCAGTAGTCGATCGCGTGCAGGCTGGCGCGCATGAAGTCCTCGACGGCCGTCGGGTTCTCGGCGGCGAAGTCGGGGTTCACGGCCACGCTTCCGAGCGAGCTCGGCACGCCGTAGTCGAAGGGCCGCCACACGGTCACGTCGAAGTCGGCCGCCTCGAGCAGGTTGGGCTCGTTCGAGATGAAGCCGGTGAGCGAGTCCACCTGGCCGCGCGGGAGGATGGTGGGGTCGTAGCCGACGACGACCTGCTGGATCGACGAGACGTCGGCTCCGGCGTTGGTGAGCATCGCCTCGACGGCGGGGGGCATGTTGCCCTTCTGGCCGAGGATGGTGCCGTCGAGGTCCTTAAGGTCTTTCACGTCGGTGTTGGTCATCAGGATCTCGAGGCCCACGTTGGACAGCGACGAGATGCCGAGGATGTCGATTCCGTTGTCCTGCGCCTGGATCAGGTTCTGCTCGCCGACACCGGTGAAGGTCACCTGTCCGGAGGCCAGCAGCTGGGCGTTCTCACCGGTGTCGCCGGTTCCCGGCTGGATCTCCACGTCGAGGCAGAGCGCGTCGAAGTAGCCGAGCTCCTTGGCAGCGACGGTATTCAGGATCGACGCGGACGCCTGGTAGAAGTAGCCGGTGAGGAAGTTGATCTTGCCCGCCGCCTTGTTCTGCTCGCAGCGCTCGTCGGAGATGGCGCTGCCCGCCGCTGCGGCGTCGGTGGTGTCGGGTGCTGCGGGGGTCGGGCTGCAGGCGGTGAGGCCGAAGGCGAGCGCGGCGACGACGGTCGCCGTGATCGCCAGTCTGGTGCGTGCGGGCATAGCTGTCTCCTTGTGGTGTGGTGAAGGGGTAACGAGCGGTAGTGCGGGAAAGCGTGGGGCGGCTAGTTCTTCTCGCCGATGACGGACTCGTGCCAGTGCAGCACCCGGCGCTCGATGGCGGTGATGATCGCCAGCAGCACGGAGCCGAGGATGGCGAGGCAGAAGATCGCCGCGTAGACCACCGGGAGGCGGTTGTTCGACGAGGCGATGCTGATCACGGTGCCGAGCCCCTCCGCTGCGCCGGGAGCCGCGAGCTCCGCCACGACCGCGCCGATGATCGAGAGCGGGAAGACGATGCGCAGGGCGGTGAACAGGAAGGGCAGCGCGCTGGGCATGCGCACGTGCCAGAGCATCTCGGCGCGGGAGGCGTGCAGCGTGGAGAACACCTGGATCACCGACTGCGGCACGGACCGCAGTCCGGTCGACACGTTGATGAGGATCGGGAAGAAGCAGATGAGCGCCGTCACGATGAGCTTGGGCTCCGGGCCGAATCCGAAGGCGACCACGAGCGCGGGGGCGATCGCCACGAGGGGTGTCACGTTCAGCACCACCGCCACGGGCATGATCGCGCGTCGGGCGATCGGCAGCTCCGAGATGAGGATGGCGAGGATATAGCTGGCCACGAATCCGATGGCCAGACCGATCAGCGCCACCGACAGCGTGACCCAGGCGTTGTGCAGGTAGTAGCCCGGGTTCGAGGCGAGCGCCTCCCCCACCGCGGCGAGCGGGGGCAGCAGGTACGGGTTGCCGCCGGCGACGTAGTTCCAGACGAAGCCGAGCGCGACGATCAGCACGAGCACCGGCAGCCAGAAGCTGGGGCGGATGAAAGCGAGCCGCTTCGGCAGGCGCGAGCGCTTCTTGGTGGGCAGGGCCTCCGGGCGCGGGGCGTCGACCACGGCCGCCGCCTCGGTGGGGTTCATGAGTACCATTGCTTCTCTCCTCGCGGCCTAGGCCGCGGTGGTGACGGGGTTCTGGCGCCACGCCGACTGCAGGTGGTCGCGGATGGTGTCCTCGAAGTGGTGGAACTCCGCGGTCTTCAGCATCGCCTCGCTGCGGGGACGATCGAGGGTGATGTCGACGGACGCGGTGACGCGGCCGGGACCGGCGGACATCACGAGCACCTTGTCGCTGAGGCGCACGGCCTCGGAGACTGAGTGCGTGACGAACACGACGGTGGTGTTCTGCTCGTCCCAGATGTCGAGCAGCTGGCCCTGGATCGCCTCCCGCGTGAACTCGTCGAGCGCCGAGAAGGGCTCGTCCATCAGCAGCACGTCCGGGCGCACCCCGAAGGCGCGCACGATGGCGGTGCGCTGCTGCATGCCGCCGCTCAGCTGCGCCGGGAGCTTCGTGAAGGCGTCGCCGAGTCCTGCCTTGGTCAGAAGGTCCCGCATGTCGGGTGCCGGCTTCGCGTTGTGCCCGGCGAGCGAGAGCCGACGCCGGTCGGCACCCCTGTTGATCTTCGCCGGCAGGCTCACGTTGCCGAGCACGTCGAGCCAGGGCAGGAGTGCGGGGGTCTGCGGCACGAGACCGATCATCTTGGCCGCACACGCACGTTCCGGCGTGACGCCGAACACGCTGACGTCCCCGGCATCCGCTTCTTCGAGTCCGGCGATCAGCCGCAGCAGTGTCGACTTGCCGCACCCGGACGGGCCGATGATGCTCACGAACTGGCCGCGCTCGATGGAGACGTCGACACCGTTGAGCGCCACGTGCTGGTCGGGGCCGGAGCCGTAGATCTTCACGGCCTTGCTGATGGCGATGGTGTCCGGGCTGGAACCGGCGGGAGGGAGGAGTGACATCGTGATTACACCAACTTCTTGAACTGACGGTTCTGGTAGATGAGCGGGTCGGCCTGCGTGCGGGTCACGTCGTCGACGTGCACGATGATCATGAGGTGGTCGCCCACCGTCCAGCGCTCGTGCACGCGGCCGACGATGGACGCCATCGCGCCGGTGACGACGGGAACGTGGTCGTACTCGTGGTGCAGCTCGACGGCGGCGAACTTGTCGACGCCCTTCGTGGCGAAGTGCGTCGCGATGTCACCCTGGCCGTCGGCGAGGATGTTGACCGCCACGTGCGTGGTGCGCGCGAAGGCCGGGTAGCTCTCGGCGGTCTCGGCGAGGAATACGGCGACCAGCGGCGGGGTCACCGAGACGCTGGTGAAGCTGTTCGCGGTGAAGCCGTAGGGGGTGCCGTTGATGCTCGTGGTGACCAGGGTCACCGAGGTCCCCATGGTCGCCAGCGCCCGGCGCAGCTCGGCCGGGTCGAACTCCGGCGGCGAGGTGAGGTAGCCGCCCGTGGAGGTGTTGATCGTGGTCGCGGTGTCGGTCGCGGTGTCGACGGTCATGCGGAGGCCTCCGTGATGGCGGTGAACAGGGGCAGGCGGGGTGCGAGCCAGGCGGCGATGCGCGTGTCACGCTCGGCCGGTTCGGCGACCACGCCGTCGGGCAGGAAGATCCCGCCCAGCGGGCTGATGGCGCCGAGCTCGTCGAGCAGGGGCTGCAGGTGGGTGGGACCGGCCAGTGCGTGCTGCGGCGAGGCGGCGATCGTGAACGGGATCGTGTAGACCGAGGCGAGGGCGCCGGGTCCGTAGCCGTCGAGGAACGCCTTGAGCAGTCCGGTGTACGAGCCCTTGTAGACCGGCGTCGCGACGACCAGCAGGTCGACCGCGGTGAGCTCGGTACGCAGCTCGGCGACTCCCGCATCGGAGTAGTCGAGCACGCGCCCGCCGAGGTCGGCGAGGTCGACGACCGGCGCCTGCGTTCCGCCCACCGCCGCGGTGACCGCGTCGACGAGCGCGCGCGTCGCGGCCAGCGTCTTGGAACCGGCCCGGGGATTTCCCACCAGACCTCTGACGATAAAACTCATAATGCCTCCAGGGCTCAGATCACATTCGTCTACGAGAGAGAAGGAGAGCGAGCGGGTGAAGGGAAGCCGGTGATGGCGACCAATGGCCCGCGGAGGTCCGTTAGGAAGAAACTACAGGCCGTGTGTTACGCGAAAGCGGCCGGTTCTGTTTCGTGGACGTTAATTCAGCTGCTGCCCGGTGAGGAGCTCGAGCGAGCCGTCCGCGCGGTACGCGTAGATGTCGACGAACATGTCGCGGGCGGCGGCGATCGGCCACGACGCGGAGGTGAAGAAGCGCGCCTGGGGCTCGGTGACGCACATCACCAGCCGCGGGCGGGTGGGCAGGACTCCCCTGAGCCAGACCAGCTTGAACATGTCGGCCAGCGACCCCATGCGGTGGGCGGAGCGCGGGACGCCCTCGTAGGGCACGAGTTGCACGAGCACACTCTCCGCTTCGTCGATGCCCTCCACCTCGACGCGGAGGCCGCCGGGCAGGGAGAGAAGTCCCGGCTCGAGCCGGACGTTCAGCAGCGTCCCCAGCGCCTGGAGCATCGCGAACTCGGTGGACTGCTCCGAGATCCGGGCGGTAGGACTGTGCGCCACCTGGCCCACCTCACTCTCTGCGTCGCAGCGAGTGTAGGGCGCGGAGGTTTCGCCGATGTTTCCCGGGCGGCCTGCCGAGCGTCACAGGTCTGTACCGTCCGGCACGCGGATCAGGACTCCGCGGCCTCCGTGGACAGTCGCCCTACAGCTCGCTCGAAGTGCGTCAACTGCGCGAGCACGTGGTCGATGAGCGGATCGGAGGTCTCTGACATCACCCAGACCGCGTAGCCGGCGTAGTACGCGCGGATACCCGCGTCGGCAAGAACCCCCGCCTGCCATTCGTCTACCTGACGCTTGGTCAAGGCGGCCTCCAGGGCGGAGGTGATGGCGAAGCGCTTGGAGATCGCGCGTTCGTTCAGGTCGGGGTTCGACGCGAGGATCGGGTCGAGGATTCGGCCGGTTCTACGTTGTTCGTCCGTGTGCGCGGCGGTCAGTTCACGCAGTCCGTTGGACATCATCGCCGACGGGGTCGCGTCGGCCGGCGACTCCTCCACTCCCCGGGTGACGAGCGCGACGAGTCTGCTCTGCCCCTGGAAGACGATCTCGCGCTTGTCGGAGAAGAGGCGGAAGAGGGTGGTCTTCGTCAACCCGGCGCGTTCGGCGATCTGCGCCGTCGTGGTCGCCTCGTAGCCGCGCTCGGCGAACAGCTCGAGCGCAGCCCGCAGCAGTCGGCCTTGCGCATCCGGTTCCCATCGAGCCATGAACTCATGCTAGCTGATGTTACTCAGTCCTATCGCGTGTATGGTGATGTTACTCAGTCACATAGCGGGGTATCGGCACTGTCGAACCTCGCGCTCATCCCAGAAGGAGAACGCCATGCGCGTTTTTATCACCGGCGCATCCGGTTGGATCGGTACCGCCTTGACCCGGGAACTCGTCGCGAACGGGCATCACGTGACCGGGCTCGCGCGTTCCCAGGATTCCGCCGAGAAGATCCGTGCTCTCGGAGCGACAGCGGTGCTCGGCGACATGCTCGACCACGACCTGGTCGTCTCCGAGGCGTCGAAGGCCGACGCGACCGCGCACCTCGCGTTCACGTTGGACTTCGTCGAGTTCGACGTGACCATCGACAACGAGGTAGCGCTCCTCGAGAAGATCGGGACTGCGCTCGCGGGGAGCGGGAAGGCGTTCATCGCGGCCTCGGGAACCCCCATTCTCGAGGGCCGGGTCGCTACCGAGGCGGACCGTCTCGACCCCGCCGGACCCGCCGGGGCGCGCGTGCGAACAGCCGACGCCGTCCTGGCCCTCTCCGGTCGCGGCATCCGCTCCGCCCTGGTGCGCATGCCGCGCAGCGTGCACGGCGCCGGAGACCGCAACGGATTGATCGCCGCGCTCGTCGGCTTGGACCGCCAGCTGGGTTCAGCAGCCTATGTCGGCGACGGGCAGAACCGGTGGCCGGCCGTGCACATCAGTGATGCGGCCCGTCTGCTCCTTCTCGCAATCGAGAAGGCACCCGCAGGCTCGTCGCTTCACGCCGTCGGCGAAGAGGGCGTTCCCCTGCGCCAGGTAGCGGAAGCCATCTCGGCGAAGACCGGGCTGCCCGCCACCGCGGTCGACCCGACGCTGCTCGGGGTATTCGGTGCGCTCCTCGGTGGCGATCAGCCCGCCTCCGCCTCGGTCACCCGCGAGCTCGTGGGGTGGGCGCCGTCCGGGCCCACACTGCTCGAGGACATCGAGGCGGGCTACTACACGGACTGATTCCCACACCGCCGAGGGACGTCTCGAAAACGACGAAAGCCCCGCTCGATGAGCGGGGCTTTCTCGTGTCCATGAGGACTCGGGTGGATCCAAGGGGATTCGAACCCCTGACCCCCTGCATGCCATGCAGGTGCGCTACCGGGCTGCGCCATGGACCCATATTGTTTCCCGGTGAACCGGAAAGGCAACTCCAAAAGATTACTACATCTCCGGAGGGCCCAACGACCGCTTTCGCCTTCCTGGCGCAAAAAGCCCGGTAATACGCTGGCAAATGGGTTTCCGAAAGGTTTCTCGTTTTAGTGTGGACTGATGACTCAGCGACTGAGAACATCGAGAACCGTCCGCCTCACCCTCCTCGCCACGGCCTCCGCGGCACTCCTCGCGGGCTGCAGCGCCCCGCTCATCGGCGAGGCGCAGACCGCAACCCCGACTCCGACGGACTCCCCCGCGACGCCCTCCGCCACTCCCGACCCGTACCCCACACCGGATGGGTCGGAGCAGCTCGTGATGCCGATCGACGACATCCTCGACTGGGCGAAGGCGACGGTGCCCACTCTCGGCAACGAGGGCTACGTGACCACCTACTCGGGCTGGCTCAGTCAGCAGACCTCACCCAACTACTCGGTGATCGACGCGACGCTCCCGGCGGGGACCTACCGGCTCACCGTCGCCTGCATCGGCGACTCCGCGCTGGCGGCCACGGTGACCGCGGGCACGCAGACGGACGGCGCGCTGATCGGCGCGCAGAACGTAGACTGCGCGGCGGATTCGACCACCACCACGCTCGACATCGTCGCCCCCGAGGGCGGCATCACCACGAACCTGCGCCTGGACTCCGACCCGGTCGTCTACGCGGTCGCGATTCAGAGCGTGGCATAGAAAAGCGGATGCCCGGCCTGCGAAACGCAGGACGGGCATCCGCTCTATTCAGTGGTCGTTCGCTACTTCGTGACGGGCACCACGAGGCCGCCCCAGGTGTCGTCGATGTACTCGGCCGTCTCGGCGGACGTCAGGAGCTCGTAGAGCTTGGCGACGCGGGGGTCGTCCTGCAGGTCCTCGGTGGTGGCGAGGATGTTCACATAGGGGCTGTCGGCGTCCTCGATGAGGATCGCGTCGTCGGCGGTGAGGCCGGCGGGCAGCGCGAAGGAGATGGTGACGAAGGCGGTGTCGACATCGGGCACCGACTGCGCGAGCGTGGCGTTCTCGATCTCCACGAACTCGAAGTCGTGGGGGTTGTCGGTGATGTCGGAGACCGTGGTGGGCTCGTCGCTGGTCTCGATCAGTCCCTCGGCGGCGAGGATCAGCAGGGCGCGGCCCTCGTTCGTCGGGTCGTTGGGGATCGCGATCGTCGCGCCGTCCTCGAGGTCGTCGAGGCTGTCGATCTTGTCGCTGTAGAACGCGGCGGTCGGCAGGTAGACGTCGCCCGCACTCACCAGGGAGTCGTCGGACGCCTCGTTGTAGGTGGCGAGGAAGTTGGCGTTCTGGAACAGGTTGGCGTCGGTGGATCCGTCGCTCACCGACAGGTTCGGCGTGTTGTAGTCGGTGAAGGGCACGAACTCGATGTCGAGTCCGGCGTCGGCGGCGAGGTTGTCCTTCACCCAGGTGAGGATGTCGCCGGCGGGCGTCTGCAGCGCGCCGACCTTGATCGTTCCGAGGCTCTCGCCGTCGGGAGAGGTGGCCGGCTCGCTCGAGGAGCAGGCGGACAGCGCGATGCTCAGGGCGGCAACGGCAGCGGCGGCACCAGCAAGGCGCGCGCTACGACGGGTGAAACGCATGTGAATCTCTTCTCTTAGGGGTTGGGTGATGCGAGCGCGACCGTGATGCTGACTTCGGCCGCAGGGAAAATCAGCGGGACTCCACCGCGGCCTTGAGCTCGAGCGACTCGACCGCCTTCACGCGTCCCGAGTCGGAGGAGGTGCGGGCGAACTTCTTGGCGAAGTGGGTGGCGATCGCCGCGAGGGACTGCACGATGATGAAGATGATGATGATCACGGCGACGATGTGGATCGTCGAGTAGCGCTGGTAGCCGTAGCGGAAGGCGACGTCGCCGAGACCGCCGCCCGCCACCGTGCCGACCATCGCCGAGAAGTTGATGATCGAGGTGACCGTGGTCGCCAGGCCCAGGAGCATGCTCGGCAGCGCCTCGGGAACGAGCACCTTGCGCACGATCTGCCAGCGGCTGGCGCCGAGCGAGTTGGCAGCCTCGGTGAGTCCCGGGTCGATCTCCTTGAGCGCAATCTCCACCATGCGGGCGAAGAAGGGGATCGCGACCAGCGAGAGGGGCACGATGGCCGCGGTGGAGCCGATGAAGGTGCCCACCACCAGGCGGGTGAACGGGATCACGGCGATCATCAGGATGATGAACGGGATGGACCGGCCGAGGTTGACGATGAAGTCGAGTACCCGGTTGGTCACCCGGCCGGCCGTGCGCGAGCCGAAGGGGCTGGCGAACAGTCCCCCGCGTTCGGTGCCGACCAGGAGGATTCCGAGCGGGAGACCGACCACGATGGTCACGAGGAGCGCGATGGAGACCATGTAGAGGGTCTGCCCGGTGCCGACGAGCAGTACGTCGACGAGGTCGCTCCAGAACTTCGGGTCCGAGGTGTCGTTCATGCTGCGTCTCCTGACACGATCTCGACGAGGAGGCCCTGCGCGCGCAGGTCGGCGATCGCGGCCGTGATGGTCTGGGGCGTGCCGGGCAGCTCGAGCCGGGTGCGGCCGGCCTGGTTGCCGGCGATGGTCTCGATGGTGGCGCCGAGGATGCTGACGTCGATCGCGTGGTCACGGGCCAGCTGTGCGATCACCGGGCGGTCGGCCGAGCCGCCGCTGAAGGTGATGTCGACGACGGTCCCGGTGGTGCCTGGGGGCACCTCGCCGAGCGGGAAGAGCTCGTGCGCAAGACGCGACCCGGGGGTCGAGATCAGCTCGACCAGTCGGCCCTTCTCGGCGATGCGTCCGCCCTCGATGAGAGCCGCGGAGTCGCAGATGCTCTTCACGACGTCCATCTCGTGGGTGATCAGCAGCACCGTGAGTCCCAGTTCGCTGTTTATGGTCTTCAGCAGGTCGAGGATGGAGCGGGTCGTCTCCGGGTCGAGCGCACTGGTGGCCTCGTCGGAGAGCAGCACACTGGGGCGTGCCGCGAGCGAGCGGGCGATGCCGATGCGCTGCTTCTGCCCGCCGGAGAGCTGTGCCGGATAGGCGCCCGCCTTGTCGCTGAGCCCGACCAGCTCGAGGATGTCGCCGGCCCGGGTGCGGCGTTCGCGGCGGTCGACCCCGACTACCTCGAGCGCGAGCTCGACGTTCGCCTGCACGGTGCGGCTCGAGAGCAGGTTGAAGTGCTGGAAGACCATTCCGATGCCCTGCCGCGCGATGCGCAGGTCGCGCTCGCCCAGGCCGGTCATCACCCTGCCGTCGACGGTGATCGTGCCGGAATCGGGTCGCTCGAGCAGGTTGACGGTGCGAATGAGCGTGCTCTTGCCCGCGCCGCTCTGGCCGACGACGCCGTAGATCTCGCCGCGGCCGACCTCGAGACTGACGTCGTCGAGCGCGATGGTGCGCCCGGGGCCGGTCCCGAAGGACTTGCTGACGTGACTGATGGAGATCATTGCTCAACCCGGGGTGTGCGTGGTGCCGCTGCGAGACGGCGAGGAAATGGGCGTCACGCGACTCCGGGCGACGGAAGGCTCATTGTGCCAAGGCGGGAGCGATCCGGCCAACTCCTGTTACCCCGTATGACGCGGGGCGTAATGCGACGTCGTGCAGGTACCGCTACTCGACGGTCTCTGCGACGTCTTCCGCGGGTGCCGTGTTGACGTCGAGTTCGACGACGGGGCAGTCCTTCCAGAGACGCTCGAGCGAGTAGTAGGCGCGGTCCTCCTCGTGGAAGACGTGCACAACGAGGTCGCCGAAGTCGAGGAGGATCCAGCGGCCCTCGGCGCGTCCCTCGCGGCGGAGCGTCTTGACGCCGGCCTCGATCATCTTGTCTTCGATCTCGCCGGCGATGGCGACCACGTTGCGCTCGTTGCGGCCGGTGGCGATCAGGAAGACGTCGGTGAGAGGGAGCGGGCCGCTGACGTCGAGGGCGACGATGTCTTCCGCCTGCTTGGAGTCGGCGGCGCCAGCCGCCAGGTTGGCGAGTTCGCGGGCGCGAGGAGAAGCAGTCACTGGGTCCTTAAGATGTGGTTGAGAAGATCAGGCTTGGAAGATATCGAACACGAAGCCCGCAACGAGCAGTCCGACGACGCCGACTGCCATGACACAGGCGGTCACGATCAGCACGGTGAGCATGCGGTTGCCCTGCTTGCGGGTCGACTCGATGCCGCTGCGAGTGGCCGTGTGGCTGCTCACTGCGGTGATAGCGCGCACGGGCGCGGAGTCTGTGGTGGCGACCTCGTTGTCGAAGGCGTCGAAGAGGTGGTCGACCTCGGGGTCGTCGTAGTGGCGCGAGTCGCGCCCGGTGGCTCCGACGCTCATCGGGAGGTCGATCGTGCCGGTGACCATGATCTCGCCGGTCGAGTTGATCATCGACGAGAAGTCGTCGCGCTGCGGGATCATCGGCAGCACGAGCGCGTTGGTGGTCGTCGCGACGTTTCCGCCTCCGACGTCGCGGCTGAGAGTGTTCTCGAGAGGCTGGCTCTCGTCGTCGAGCGCGGCCTGACGCGACCAGTGCCCCACGGGCGGCACGTACGCCGACTCCTCGGCGTCAGGAGTCGCGGGCTGGGCGGAGCCGAGGTCTGCGGCGGTGGGCTGCTCGACGGGTGCCTGTGCGGCACGCGCCTGCTTGCTCGGTGTCGGCTCGCTCGTCGTGTCGGAGCTCTGTGCGCGCTCCTCGTCAGCGGATGCGGTCGGCGAGGCAACCTCCTCGGACGGCACCTGGACCTCGGGCGCCGCCGGTGCGGAGAAGGTGGGCACCGAGAAGATCGACGCCACCGATGTGGGCGGGGCGACGCTGCTCGCGGGCTGCGGGAAGGCGGGCACGATGGGGTCGGGCTCGTCGGTCTTCGGGGCGGCCGGTGCGGACGCGGCCTGGCTGCCACGCGTGAGGGCCTCGAACTCGGCCATGGCGTCGGACAGTGCCGCCGCGGGCTCGGCCTGCGGCTCGACGAGCTGCGGGATCTCGGTGCTCGAGGGGACGCGCCCGGTCGTGGCGGGGTCGGCTGCCGGCACCGGAGCGACGAAGACGGGGGCGGCGCTCGGCGCGGACTCGTCTGCCGACGAGTCGCCGGAGGCGGCCGCCTCCTGCTGGGCACGCCAGGCACGCCATTCGCGGCGGGTCATGGTGCGCTCTTCCGGCTCGACGACCACGGGGTCGACCGGCGCGATGGGCTCGGAGACCGAGATCGGCTCGCCGACCGGCACGGCGTCGGGGGCAGCGGCCTCGGGTTCGATGGCTTCGGGTTCGATGGCTTCGGGTTCGACGGCTTCGGGTTCGCCAGCCTCGGCGTCGGCGTCGGCGGGTGCGGGCTCGGCCACAGCGGAATCGTGATCCGCGGATGGCGCGAAGTCGCTGATGAGGAATGTCTGGTGCCCGTCGTCGTCGCTGGTCGACTCGACCTGGGCGGCGAAGGGGAACGCGCGGGCGACGGAGGAGTCGTCGGCGGGCGACGCGGCCAGGATGTCCTCGAGCGGCTCCGCTGCGACCTGGTCGGCCTCATTGGCGTTCTCGGCATCGTCCGGCTCGGCGAGCGGCGGGATACTGGAGCCGTCGAAGCCGGCGGAACGGAATCCGAATGATGGTCCGGACCAGGCCGGGGTGGTCTCGGCGGCGGATCCGGAGGTCTCGGCGGGAGTGGATGCGCTCGCCTCGTCGTTGTTGCCGGCTGCGGGCAGATGCAATGTGGTGGTCTCCTGCGAGTCCGCTCCCGACACCTCGATGAGGCCGTCGGCGTTCGATCGGGCCCGGCGGCCGGTGGGGCGGCCGGAGACTCGGGGTGTTTCGGCGTCGGTCGGCGTGTCGATGTCCTCGGTCAGGGGGCGCTCTGCGCGCTCTTCCTGACGGAGTGCTCGCCTCGACTGAGGCTGCTTATCCTGGAAGGTGGTCATTAAATACTCCGATACAAGTGGTGCTTGGAGATGTATTGAACAACACCATCGGGAACCAAGTACCAGACCGGGAACCCCCGGCTCACCCGGTCTCGGCAATCAGTAGAAGAGATGGCGAGCGCCGGCACTTCCAACAAGCTTACGCCCTGCTCCGGCAAACCGGAAATACTCAACGGATGCCCGGGGCGGGACACCGCGACGAAGTGTGCGAGCGGCCACACCTGCTCGACGTCCTTCCACTCCAGGATCTGGGCGATGGCGTCGGCGCCGCTGATGAAGAAGAGGTCGGCGTCGGGGCGCTGCGCGTGGATGTCCCGCAGTGTGTCGATCGTGTAGGTCTGTCCCGACCGCTCCATGTCGACGCGGCTCACGGTGAACCTGTTGTTCGCCGCGGTGGCGATGACCGTCATCAGGTAGCGGTGCTCGCGATCGGTCACGCCGGACTTCATCCACGGCATGCCGGTGGGCACGAAGATCACCTCGTCGAGGTCGAACTTCTGCTGCACCTCGCTCGCCGCCACGAGGTGCCCGTTGTGGATGGGGTCGAACGTTCCGCCCATGACGCCGACGCGAGTCCGGCGCTGAGCGACCTCCACCACGCGCGGTACCTAGTGGCCCGGCGTGTGCGAGTCGTGATCGGCGGGGCCGGTCTTGTCGCTGTGACGGTTCGCCACGTCGCGGTAGCTGAAGACGACGAAGCCGAGGGTCACGAACACGGCGGCGGCGATCAGGCCGTAGAACACCGGGCTCATCGGAAGCGCGTTCGCGTGCTCTTCGGTTGCGGTAATAAGGCTGGTAAGCAGCGACATGTGGTTCTCCAATTCAACGCTTCCTAAAGCTTAGCCGCGCGTTTGACCGGAACCGCGCACAATCCACTTGGTGCTGGTCAATTCGCCGAGTCCCATCGGGCCGCGCGCGTGCAGCTTCTGCGTGGAGATGCCCACCTCTGCGCCGAAGCCGAATTCTCCCCCGTCGGTGAAACGGGTGGAGGCGTTCACCATCACGACCGCGGAGTCCACCTCGGCGAGGAAGCGTTCGGCGCGGGCCATGTCGTTGGTGAGGATGGACTCGGTGTGGTGCGTCGAATAGCGGCGGATGTGGTCCATCGCCTCATCGAGGTCGTCCACGACACGCACGGCGAGATCCAGTGACATGTACTCGGTGCTCCAGTCGAGCTCGGTGGCGGGTACGGTATCCGCGAAGATCGCGCTCGCGCGCTCGTCGGCGTGGATGGTGACTCCCGACTCGCGCAGGCGTGCCAGGACCGATGGCAGCAGCCGCTCGGCCGCGTCGCTGTGCACGAGCAGGGTCTCGAGCGCGTTGCAGACGCTGGGCCGCTGCACCTTGGCGTTGTGCACGATCTCGACGGCCATGTCGTGGTCGGCGGTCTCGTCGAGGTAGACGTGGACGACGCCCGCACCGGTCTCGATCACGGGGACCTTCGACTCGGCGACGACGGCGTTGATGAGGTCGGCGCTGCCCCGAGGGATCAGTACGTCGACGTAGCCGCGTGCCTGCATGAGCTGGGTGGCGCCGGCACGGCCGAATTCGTCGATGGTCTGCACCGCGTCTGCGGGCAGCCCGACCGAGGCGAGGGCGCCCTGGATCACGTCGACCAGCACGCGGTTGCTGTTCTCCGCGGCGGAGCCCCCGCGCAGCACCACGGCGTTTCCGCTCTTGAGCGCGAGCGCGGCGATGTCGATGGTGACATTGGGGCGCGCCTCGTAGATCGCGCCGATGACGCCGAAGGGAACGCGCACCTGCGTGAGCCCGACGCCGTTCGGCAGGGTGCTGCCCCGAACGACCTGTCCCACCGGGTCGACGAGCCCGATGATCTCCCGCACCGCTCCGGCGAGGGAGGAGAGTCGGGCCGTGTCGAGGCGCAAGCGGTCCTGCAGCCCGACGGAGAGGCCGTTCTCCCTGCCGTTGGCGAGGTCCAGCTCGTTGGCCGCGAGGATGCGGTCCGCGTTCTCGACGACGGCCGAGGCGATCGCCTCGAGGGCGGCGTTCTTCTGATCGGCCTTCACCGTGGCGAGGGTCACGGCGGCACGTCTCGCGGCCTCGAGCTTCTCGGTGAACGTCACGGTGGCTACGGCGGTATCGGTCATGCCCTCCAGTGTAGAACCGACTCCG